>Ga0209702_10001656_pt1 | contig 41795 bp, 32 predicted proteins | sample FRY01_FD_187210 | JGI IMG/M metagenome (GOLD analysis project Ga0209702, IMG submission 187210) | Freshwater microbial communities from Lake Fryxell liftoff mats and glacier meltwater in Antarctica - FRY-01 (SPAdes) (version 2) | ecosystem: Environmental > Aquatic > Freshwater > Ice > Glacier...
GATCAAGGACGAACAACCGTCAACCACTGTCATCCACCGTCAACGCCGCGAGCGGCCTCCACCCCATGTTCGACCCCACCCTTCCCGCCAACGACTCACCGCTGGTTTCTGCTGAAATGCGCGGCCAATTCAACGGCCTCAAAGACCTCATCGACGCGGTGCAGTCCGTCACGACCGTGCAGGTGGACGGGGTGGACACGCTGAACCCTGGCGATGCCGCCAACGTGAGCCTCAGCGTGATCGGTAGCGTGCTGCACTTCAGCTTTGGCATCCCACGCGGGAATGATGGCGCGAGTGCGACGCCGGTGACGAGCTACCTCGTGGATGCGACGAACACGCTGGACCCCGGCATGGCGGCGGCGGCGCAGGTCAGCTTTGATGGCAACAACGTGCGCTTCATCTTCGACATCCCACGCGGTTTTGACGGTGGCGAAGGCGGGCAGGGACCGCCTTTTGCCCAAGCGGTGGTGGATGGGGTGACGACACTGAACCCCGGCGACAACGCGACGGTGGACGTGAGCTTTGATGGCAGCAACGTGCGTTTCCATTTCGGCATCCCACGCGGGAATGACGGCGGGACCGGCAGCGACGGCCAGCCCGGCGAGGTGACGAACGCGGATCTGAGCAGCGCCATCGACGGCACGAGCACCAACAGCAATGGCGTGAGCACGCTGGGCTTGGTGGCGAGCGATCCGCCGACGCAGAGCGAGGTGCAGCAGATCGCCGACAAGCTGGACGAGCTGATCAACGCGCTGCGGCGGTGATGTGGAGCGCGGATGAATATGGAGCGCCGACGAGTCGTCGGCAGGGGAAAGGCGACGATTCGTCGCCACTCCATGGGGGGGATTGGTCGATCAACCGCGTCCGCTGACGCCTGCTGGCTTCTTTGGTTTCTTCTCGGCCTTGGGTTTGGCTTCACGCGGTGGGAACTCCCAGCTCATGATGCGTTTCTCGCCGGGGGTGCAGACGAGGAAGGTGCTGAAGGGGCGGCCGCGTTTGGAGATCATGCCGGCGATCAGCGCGGTCTTGCCATCGGCGAAAAATTCGTGGGCGTTCTCTGGCGTGATGTCTTTCTGGCAGAGTTTCTTCGGCAGGCGGGCGTTGCACTTGCTGGTTTCAGTGGCGTTGATTTTGCACTGGTAGGCGTCGGGCGTGGCGTAGATTTTTTCACCCTTGCGGCCTTTTTTGGCGCACACGGGGCAGTCGGCGATGACGGGGCATTCATCCCATTCGATGCTGTCAGGATCGGTGCCATCGCCAAAGACGAAGGCGATCTTCATGTCGTCCTTGATTTGCAGCGTGGCGCTGAAGTCCTTGCCTTTCTTGCTGCGGAAGCCTTCGAGCGGGCCCAGCACGCGGGTCTCGATGAGCGTGCGGAGTTCGTCCTCCGACATCGCACGACCGGCCACGTTTTTATAGACGCGCACTTTGCACTTCGGATTTTTGCAGCCGTAGAACTCCTCGGTCTGTTTGTAGCCTTCGGTGCTGCCGCAGACACCGCAGGTGGCCTTGAACTCGGGATACTCCTTGTCCTTCGCGGCTTTGGAGTAGGCCTTGGTCTTTTCCACGACCTGGTTGGTCATGAAGCGGATGTCACGCATGAAGCTGGCGCGGTCGAGCTCACGCTGCTCCATCTGGCGCAGCTTGTACTCCCACTGGCCGGTCATTTCGGGGGAGCTGAGCGCGGGGATGCCGATGGCGTTGATTTGATCAATGAGAGCGAGGCCCTTTGCGGTCACATGCATGTCACGCTGCACGCGCTCGAGATAGCGGTCCATGATGAGACCTTCGATGATGGCGGCCCGTGTCGCGGGGGTGCCGAGTCCGCGCTCGCTCATGGCTTCGGCGAGTTCCTCGTCCTCGACGAATTTCCCCGCGCCTTCCATGACGGAGAGCAACGTGGCTTCTGTGTAGCGTGGCGGCGGCTTGGTCTGATGCTCATTCACCTCGACATCGAGCGTGCGGGCGGTGTCGCCGGTGTTGGCGGAGACGAGCAGTTTGGCGGCGTCTTCACCGCCCTCGGCGGCTTCTTCGGCGGCTTTTTTGCCATAGACGCTGAGCCAGCCGGGTTCCTTGAGCACCTTGCCGTTGCTCTGGAAGGCATCTTTGCCGACGCGGGTGATGCGGACGGTCACTTCAAACTCTGCTGCCGGGAAAAACACGGCGACAAAGCGGCGGGCGACCATGTCGAAGAGTTTCTGCTCGGCTTCCGGCAGTTCCTTCGGCGGAATCAAGCCGGTGGGGATGATGGCAAAGTGATCGCTGACCTTGCTGCTGTCAAAAATGCGTTTGTTTTGCCTGACCCAGCCTTTGTCCAGCGCGGTGGCGGCGTGCGTGCCTAGTTCATGCGGCAGCGCGTCCTGTTTGCGGCTGTCGTGGCTGGCAAAAGTTTTGAGCGTGTCCGTCACGGTGCCGAGATAATCTTCCGGCAGGTGGCGTGAGTCGGTTCGCGGATAGGTGAGCACTTTGAACTTCTCATAGAGTGCCTGCGCGATTTGCAGCGTGCGGCGGGCGGAGAAGCCGAAGCGGTTGCTGGCCTCACGCTGCAAACTGGTCAGGTCATAGAGCAGCGGGGCGGCCTGACGGGTCGGTTTGGTGGTCTGCTCGATCTTGCCGGGCTTGCCGTTGCAACGGTCGGCGATGGCCTGTGCAGTGCCTTGATCCCAAAGTCGCTCGGCCTTTTTGTGCTCGTCGTTCTCGTCTTTTTTAAAGCTTTCATCAATCCAGCGGCCGGAATAACGGCCTGCGGTCACTTCAAACAGCGCGATGGCCTCAAAATAGGTGCGTGGCACAAAGGCGGCGATGTCACGCTCTCGCTGGGCTAGAATGGTGAGTGTGGGCGTCTGCACCCGGCCTGCGGGCGTGAGGCGGAAACCGCCGTGGCGGGAGTTCAGCGCGGTGAGAGCACGCGTGGCGTTGATGCCGATGAGCCAGTCGCTTTCGCTGCGGCATTTCGCGGCATCGGCCAGCGGTAGCATGGCGGCATCGCTGCGCAGGTGCTTGTAGGCCTCCAGAATGGATCCCTGCGTCATGGACTGCATCCACAGGCGCTTGATGGGCTTCTTGGTGCCGGTGGCATCGACGATGTAACGAAAGATCAGCTCACCCTCGCGCCCGGCATCGCAGGCATTGATGAGGGCGTCCACATCCTTGCGTTTGATCAGTTTCGCGAGCAGGCGGTAACGCTCGGCGCTTTGCTCGATGGGGTTCAACTCGAACTCCTCCGGCAAGATCGGCAGGCTGGTGAAGCCCCAGCCGATTTTCTTGCCGTTCACCATGGGCATACTGAGTTCCAGCAAGTGGCCGACGGCGGAGGAGATCACATGCGTTTCGTTCTCGTACCAGTCCTTTTCTTTGGTGAAAGACTTCATGCCGGGCGCTTTGGCCAGGGCGCGGGCAAGATCGGCTGCAACACTGGGCTTCTCGGCAATAATCAGGGTTTTAGGCATGTGCGTGTGAACAGGTTTGGGCGAAAAAAGAGGCTACTTAAGGGATGCTTTCGGCCCAGATGTCAAGGCGGGCGCGTTTTGAGCTGTAAAAGCCGCTCGCTGTTCAATCATACGCACAGCAGCGACACGGCGACGTTGCCGCCGAAGCAAACATCCACGTCGGAGCCTGGATCACGCGGACGTGAGGCGTAGGCGGCGCTGTAAAGGTAGCCGTGCTCGGTTTGATCATAGGCGACGTTCAGTGGCGAGTGCGCTGGCTCGCAACGCTGGCGGCGGGGCAGGGCATCCGCGCCAGGAGGCAGGTGGGGCAAATTAACGTTCCAAAAAGAGCGGGGCAGGGGTTCCTGCTCGTGCAATTCCGTTAAAATCTGGGCGATCCAGGCCGCTGTGCGCTGCCAATCGACCGCCAAATCGCGAATCAGGTAATGGGACAGCGCGATGGAGCGAACGCCATGATACGCGGCCTCCCGGGCGGCGGCGACGGTGCCGGAGATGACGATGTCCTGCCCCATGTTGCCGCCCGCATTGATGCCGGAGAGGACGAGATCGGGGCGCACATCGAGCGCGAACAAGGCTAGCCGCACGCAATCTGCCGGGGTGCCGTGAACGGCGTGGCGGTTCGCTGCGAGTGTCGCCACTTGCAGCGGTTGATGCGTGGTGACGCGATGGCCGCACTGGCTTTGCTCCTGGGCTGGAGCGACGATGGTGACCTGCCAGCCGAGCTGCCGCGCCGCCTGCTCCAATGCCTGCAATCCAGGCGCGGCGATGCCGTCGTCATTGGTGAGGAGGACGCGCATCACTTCACGCGAGATCGAGGATCACCTTGCCCTGCCGCGAGCCTTCCTGGGAGCGGGTGATGGCGCGTTTGAATTCCTCCAGTGGCACGATTTCATCAATGGCGGTGACGAGCAGGCCCTTTTCCATGAGGGCGGTGAGGGGTTCCAGCACTTCGTAGAGTTCAGGAGTGCTGGCATTTTCAAACCATTGCGTGATCCACATGCCGCGAAGCTGGAGGTTTTTGAAGATGAGGAATTTGTTCGGCACTTTGAGGCTGCGGCGGCTCATGGCACCGTAAGTGACCATGATGCCGTTCGGCGCGAGCAGGTCCATGAGGTGAATGGCGCTGTCGCCACCGACGGCGTTCGTGGCGAGCATCACTGGATCGTCCCCGACAATGCGTTTGGCCTCCGCCAAGCCTTCGGCGGTGTCGAGCACGACGGCGTCCGCGCCGAGACCCTTTAGTTCATCAAACAACTCGGTACGACGGACGAAATTGATCGTGCGCAGGCCGAAGTGCTGCGCGATTTGAATGAGGGCGCGGCCCACGCCGGAATTGGCGGCGTTTTGCGCCACCCACGCGCCTTTTTCGAGCGTGGTGTAGTGCTTGAGCAGCAGCCAGGCGGTGACGGGATTGATGCGCAGCATGCTGGCCTGCACTTGATCAATTTGCGGCGGCAATTTGGCGAAATGACGCTCCGGCGCGGTGAGATGCTGGGTCCAGCAACCAGCACCGAGCAGCGGGATGACGACATCACCTTGTTTCAAAGAGGTGACGTCGCTGCCGACTTCCTCCACTTCGCCACAACCCTCGTGGCCGGGGATGCAGGGTGGCGTGGCGGCGCGGCCATAGGTGCCTTCGATAAAATTGAGATCGGCTGGATTGACGGGCACATAGCGCATGCGCACCCGGACCTCATGGCCCTCTGGCGGAGTGAGGGTGCGTTCTTGAAGTTGGAGAACTGCGGCAGGGTTGCCGGTTTGATCGAATTGAAGGAAGCTAGACATGCGGGGAAGGGACGAGGGCAGAATGTTGAATGACGAATGACGGCAATGCCATCAGCGTTTGCGGCAGCGGACGATTTTCCAGGCAGGCTTGCCTCAATCTTTGACGGCCATGCGTGCCGCTGTGACGAGTTGCATGAACAACTCGCGCTGCTCCCCCAGCGCTTTTACGCGATCTTCTGCCTTGGAGTGTGCTTCAAGACAGACGAAGCCCTCGTAGTCGGCCGCGACCAACAGCTTGGCGAGTTTGTCATACGGATAGTCGCCCGCATTGACCTCACGGATGTGAACGGTGCGGCCCAGATAGTCCTGCACCTTGGCGAAGTTGGCCGTGATGCCGTCACCGGCGAGGTCGGCGGCGTTGGAGTTCCAGCAGACGCGCACGTTGTCGCGTGCGGCGGCTTGCATGATGGTCTGCACATGGCCGAGGTCGGAGGTTTCCTTGCCATGCACTTCGAGGCGGATTTCCTGACCGAAGCCGATGGCATGGTCGCCGAGTTCAGCCAGTGCCGCGCCGATTTGAGCCAGAGTTTTCTCCACCGGCACGTCCTTGGGCAGCGCGTTCGGCTTCACCTTCACGCCGGTGCCGCCGATGTCGTGGCTGAGTTTGAGGTACTCCTTGGCTCCGGCGATGTTTTTCGCCAGTTCATCGGCCATGGGGGAATGAAATTCAAAATTGGTGCCCATGCCGAGCACTTTGACCGGTGAGTCATCGAAACGACGGCGCACCTCCTTGCGTTGCTCGGGAGACATGGTGATGTCCACCTTGTGCGCATGCTCGATTCGCAGTTCGACGGCATGCACTTTCGCGGTCTCGCAGTTTTGGATCAACGTGGGCAGATCCCAGTCGGCACCCCACATGTAGGTGACGAGGCCAAACTGGATGTTTTCACCTTTGTAGGTGAGCTTGGAGTCGGCAGCGAAGGCCGAGGCGGCACCGGCTCCGAGGACGGTGTGGAGGAAATGACGGCGGGAAGACATGGTGCAGACTTAACGCCCAGCGGGGGCGGTTCATTGCACCGTCAAATACGGCAAAGTGTCATTGCTCCTCCTGGGCTGCCTTTTGGGCTGCTATGTCCTTGCGGCGAAAGCCCTGAATGTGGCCGTTGCCTTTGTAGAGGTAGATTTTTTTGACATCCTCCAGCCGCATGATCACCCAGGGGGAGAGGATGTTGCGGCCGTTTTTGGTGAAGACAATATTGTCGGCCAAGTGAACGCAGGAGTGGAAGGCGTCCCCGGTGTCGTTGTCCAGGAAGAACAGGACGTCACCGTATTGGTAGGGAGCTTCCACCGGGGTGAACTGCTCCAGCACCTGGCTGGTGGCCAGCCGGGCGTCCAGCAGATATTCATGCGGTTCGTAATTGAAGAAATTGAGCGAGGTCCAGTGGCAGTCCGGCATGACGCCATGTTTGGCCATGTCCAGGCCAGGATAGGTGTAGAGCAGCTTGCGGGTGAGCGCGGGCAGGATGTGTGCAATGCCGAGATCATCAACCCCGTCGAGTTCGATGATTGACTGGATCAACGGCTCCAAATCCTTGCGGCGGATGCCGACGCCGAAGGTCCAGTACTTGATGATTTCCTCGGCATTGGAGGTGTGGTCTAGCTTGAGGCGGATCATCAAGTTGCGGGTGCGGGTACATGCCTTGAAGATGGCCCGCGCCTCGGCGTCTGACTGCGCGTAGTTCAGCAGCGCGGGGATGTCGCTGAAGGCGGTGGTCTCACCACGCGCATAACTCAGCTTGTTGATTTTTTGAATGATCTCCGGCCGTAGCTTGCTGCTCTTGTACCATTCCTCGATAGTGGTGCCGATGATGAGCACCGGGTCTGCCTGATACTCATTCTCAGGGTACTTGGCCAGTTCGGTGTAAATCGTGGCACGGGTTTCGGGGGAAATGGATTCCAACTCCGCCAGTGGCGGGAAAAGGTGAATCATTGAACCGTCTTTCACCAGCCGACCTTTTGAGAGAAGCGTCTCAATAAGCGCGGCGGAGAGGCCTGTTTTGGCAAACATTCCCGGCAGATTGGCGAGTTCAGAGGAAGGAAAGGTCCAGCGCGGCGTCGGACTGGGCAGCGGAAAACTCTCCAAAAGGCTCTGGGGAGCCTCCAGATAGATGTAAGCACACAGCAGTCTGCCCCAGGGGCCGGGGTTTGCCTCGAAAACGGAGGGCGCAAGAGGTGCCTGCGGGGTGAGGGAGTCCTGGCCCAAAGGTGGGTTTTTGCTACCGCCCAGAATGACGCCAAGCTCCTCGGCGCTGGTGATCTGGGCCGGGGAATGGGACGTGAAAAACAAGCAGGAGGCCAGGCTGACAAAAGCCATGGAAAGTGGGGACAAGCGGGGCCGGTACGGCGGGGGGATCAGAGGCATTGCATGGGTTTAGGGGGGGCCGAAGTTACGCTTGGCTACACCGGCCTAGTTCAGATGAATTGTCAGTACGACAAATACAGGTGAAATAACCGTCAAATTTGACGGCATTCAATCAACCGCGAAGCTAGGTAAGCTGTGTGAAAGCGGATTATTGCTTGAATGAACGAATTGCGGTGATCTTCGCTTTGCGGTTTACGGCACGACTTTCGGTGGGCAGCTCCACTTCCTCGCCCACGGTTTTGCCGATGAGGACTTTGGCGGATTCGGACAAGTAGCTGATGATGTTCTTGTCCAAGTCGCCATCCCAGGCACCGAGAATGGTGAAAGTTTCCTTCTCGCCGGAAGGAATGTCCTCGACATCGACTGCGGTGCCGATGCCGACCTTGTCTGTTGAGACATTGGTGAATTCGGTGCCGCGGGCGTTGCTCAGTTCGCTCTCGAGCTGTCCCTGCATGCGTTGGAGCACGGCCTGCTGGTCGCGGGCGGCCTTGTAGCCGCCGTTTTCGCGGAGGTCGCCTTCGTCACGAGCGATCTGGATCTCGCGCTTGTTGTCGGGGATCTTGACGTTGACGAGTTCTTCCAGTTCCTTCTTTTTCTTTTCCAGGCTCTCCCAGGAGACAATGAGGGAGTCGTCTTGCTGCTGGCTGGAATTTTCATCCATCATGGATTCCATCTCAGGCCGCGCCTTGATGATGCGTGCCATGAGGGAGCGGCGGGTCAGTTCGTCAAACGACGAGCTGTTGATGATGCGTTTGGATAGCAGGCGGATGTCTTCCTCCTCGGCTTTGGCGACCATTTCACCCAGCAGGGTGCGGTCGTCGGACATGAGATCCTGCAACCGCCCGGTGCGTTTCGGGCCGCCTTCCATGAGATCGTTTTCGATGACGCCGAGGATGGCGTGGCCGAGGTCGATGTTGAAGACGGACTCGGCCAGACCTTTGCGTTCGCGGGCCATCCAGATCAGCAGATCAGCGGAGAGTTGGCGGTTGCGCAGTGATTTTTTCAGTGACTCGGCGAGCACGTCGAGTTCGCCATTGGCATCCAGCACGGCGGCGATTTCGGCGACGGCACGACCGCCGGTCTTGGTCAGGTGGTGCAGGATTTCGGGCACCCATGCGCGATTGGGGAAGGCTTCGGGGAAGGCGCGGTAAATGCGGCCCAGCAGGCTGGCGGAAAGGCTCTTGATGGCATCGGCGAGCACCTCTTTGGTCTCGCAGATGAGATCGGAGATCTTCATGGAACCCATCGGTGCGGCCACGCTGAGGTTCTCGACAAGTTCGTCACGGGCGAGGAGGAGTTGCAGGCACTCCTTGAGGTGCAGTTTCACCGCTTTGCGGGCGGTGTCGGAAATATCCTGGAAGACGGGGATCAGCTCGGTTTTTGGATCGCTGAACAGGTCGATGTCCTTCTGGATGCTGGCGAGGGCGGCGAGCTTGCCCTTCAAATCGCGTGCGGCGAGGAAGGTCTTCACCATCTGGCTGCCGGCGTTTTCCGCCTGATCGCGCAGCATGAGTTTTTCGGTGCGCTTGGCAGGGACGACGATGTGGCGGTGGGTTTTGAGCGCGCGCTTGGTCGCCTCCCACCACTTCTTGTAATCGGCATCCGCCACGATGCGGCCTTTGATGAGTTTTTCGAGGTCATCCAGGTGCAGTGCGTTGCCACAGCTCCTGAGGGCTAGCTCGACGATCCCTGGGGCATCTTTGGCGGCTTGCTCCTTGAGTGAATCGAGGTCAGCCAGTCGGCGGGCGAGGATGTGGTCGGAAAGGATGATTTCCAGCGAACTGATGGCAAAGCCGAGCTTCAGCGGATGCCCAGGCTTGCCTTCGAAGTCGATCAGGATGCGGTCGCCGAGCAGATCCCATTCGGCGATTTTGCCCACTCCCCAGCTTTTGTGGAGACAGAAAGTTCCGGGTTCGAGTTGAGTAAGTTTTTCGCCGTCTGCAGCCGGGAGCTTGCCTGCGGCCACGATGTTTTGCACCTCTGGATTCATGGGGCGCTCAGACTAGCCGTCTGCGGGATTGTGGCAAAGGAAACCTGCGGCAATGCGCACTTGGATCACCAAGCTATGCACCAGAGCACCTTCAAATAGCGGCCGTCAGGGCAGTTGGACATGACAGGGTGGTCGGCACCGGGGCCGGAGCGGTCGATGATTTGCAGGCGGCGCTTGTTGCGGTGCGCGGCGCGCATGACGATGTCCTCAAATTCCGCGACATCGAGCAGGCCGGAGCAGGAGCAGGTGACGAACAAGCCGCCACGTTGCAACAGGTTGAGTGCCACGGCATTCATGTCGTAGTACTTGTTGCGGCCGAGCTGGGCTTCCTCGGTGTCGCGTGAGAAAATGAGCTTCGGCGGGTCGAGCACCACCGCGTCCCACAGCGTGCCGTTTTGCTGCATCTGGCGGCCCCAGGTGAAGGTGTCGGCATGAATGTAGTCGATGCGGACCTGATTCAGATCCGCATTCTTCTTCGCCTGCGCGATGGCTGTTTCATCCAGATCGACGCCGGTCACGCCCTCGCAGCCGCCCAGCACACGGGCGCTGAGCGAAAAACCGCCCGTGTAGCAGCATAGGTCGAGCACGCGGCGACCGCGGGCCAGTTGGGCGAACTTGAGGCGGTTGTCACGCTGATCGCAGAAGAAGCCAGTCTTGTGGCCGTCCGCGAAGCCGACTTGGTAGCGGACGTTGTTCTCGCGCACCCGCACGCCGCGTGGGGCGGGATCGTCGGCCGCGGGAACGTCGGACCAGCGCATGCCTTCGATACGGGCGATGTCGGGGTCCACCTGGATGAGATGCTGTGTGGTGCCCAGCGCGGCATGGAGTTTCGGCAGCCAGCGGGGCAGACGACGCCAAATACCGAGCGTGGTGACTTCAATGGACAGCACATCCGCGTAGCGGTCCACGACGAGGCCACTGAGGCCGTCGCCATCCGAATGCACGGCCCGCCAGGCGTCGGTGGTTTCATCAAGGCGCAGAGTTTTCAGGCGCAGGTCCAGCGCGGCATCGAGCCGGGCGTCCAGCGCGGCCTCATCCAGCACGTTTTCGCCATGCTGAAGCACCCGCAGCGGTACATGGGCTTTGGGATTGAAAAAACCACTGCCAAAGATCTGCCCCTCTTTGTCATAAACATTCACCAGATCACCGGCACCGGCATCGGGTGAGGCGGCGCGGATCATGTTCGGATACACCGCCGGATGGAAGGAAAAGTACTTCATCTGCGCCCAGGGCTGCAACCACGCCTCGCTGCCCGGTGGCGGGGTCGTGCTCGGGGTGGCGGAGTCTCGGCGGGGGTGACGCGGGGCAGGGGGGCGCATGGTCTGTTTTCTATGCCCCGGGTTTCGCTGCGGAACAAGCTCTGCGTGCGGCCTGGGGCAGAATGCAGGGCTTTTCCCGCTGGCATGGGCGTTGCTCCCCGCTTACATGCAGCCCTGCACTCCGCCCCTTCTCTCCATGGCCTCTGAAAAGCCCGTCACTCTCAAAGACCTCACCATCCTCGGCCAAGAACACCTGCCTGCCGGCGGCGGGTTCATGATCTTGCCCAGCCAGCTTGGTTATTTTGACCTGCTGCGGCTGGAACTCGTGCTGGCGGGCCGGGAAGTGATCTATTTGGTGAAAAAAGGCGCAGCATTGCACCCCTTGCTGCGTGCGCATCTGGAGCAGGACAGCGTCCATGCCATGGAGTTCATGCCAGGGGAGACGGAGCTGTCCGCCTACCGTCATGCGATGGCGGATGCGGCTAAAAGCGGTGCGGTCATCATTTACCTGCCCGCCGAGGCTGCCGTAATGTCTTCGCCCATGACCACGGTGCCAGGCACGAAGCTCGAATTCCTGCTCAAGGCTGAAATTCCCGTGCTGCCGCTGCATGTGCATCGTCGCCAGGACACCGCCATGCCGATCGAGCGTGGTTTCACCGATGCCGAGACGATTTTCAACTTCGGCCGACTGCTGCAAGGACCGGACGTGAACCTCGCCGCCTACCAGGAGTGTCTGCTGGGGCTCTCGGAGCAGAGCATCAGCGAATGCCCGGTCCTCGATCTTAGCCTTGGCTACGCTTTGATTCAGGGCTTCAAAAAACACGGCGCGCGCAACAGTGTCGTCGATGGCAAGGACGACAGGGTCGTGCGGTTTGACAAGATTTTCGCCACCGCTCTCGCTTTGGCCCAGGTGGTGAAGCGTGAGACAAAAAAGGCACGCGTCGGTATCATCCTGCCGCCGGGTGTGGGCGGTCTCATCTGCAATGTGGCGGTCGTCATGGCCGGAAAAATCCCGGTGAACTTGAACTTCACCGCTGGCCGTGCCGCCATCGACAGCGCCATCCGTCAGGGCGAGATCGACCGCTTCCTCACCGCCGATATCTTCGTGCGCAAGATGCAGAGCTTCCCCTGGCCGCCGAGCAAGCAGCTCATCCTCATCGAGCGCGTGCTGCCGAAGCTGAAAATCGCCATCGTGAAGTGGCTCGTGCTCAGCAAGTTCCTGCCCGCCTCCGTCCTGGCTACCGTGCTCGGCATTGCCAAAAAGGGCGGACGAAAAGAGGCGCTGCTGCTGTTCACCAGCGGCAGTTCTGGCGAGCCGAAAGGCGTCGCCCTCACGCACCGCAATCTGCTCGCCAACGTCATGCAGTTTGGCAGTCGCCTCGGCATGAAAAGCAACGACAGCATCCTTGGCTGCCTCCCTCTCTTTCACAGTTTTGGCTGCACCGTGACCCTGTGGTTCCCCATCATTTACGGGCTGCACCTCGTCACCTATCCCACGCCGTTGGAAGCGAAAAAACTCGCCGAGCTCATCGAGAAGTACCGCGTCACCCTCATGATCGCCACGCCCACCTTCCTGCGTGGGTATCTGCGTGGTGTGAACCGCGAGGCGCTGGCATCCATCAAGCTCTGCGTCACCGGGGCGGAGAAACTGCCCAACACGGTGGCGGATGCGTTTGAAACCCGTTTTGGCAAGCGTGTGCTCGAAGGCTATGGCCTCACCGAAACTTCCCCCGCTTCCAATCTGAACCTGCCTGATCCCGCTCCTCTCGGCGACGAGGATGGCGGCTACTGCTGGCTGCCCAGCCACCGTCAGGGTTCCGTCGGTCATGTCGTTCCAGGCATGGCGCTGCGCATTACTCATCCCGACACCAACGCGCACCTCTCGCTGCATCAGAGCGGCATGATTTGGTTCAAAGGCGCCAATGTCTTCGAGGGCTACCTCAACGATCCCAAACGCACCGCTGACGTGCTGCAGGATGGCTGGTTCCGCACCGGTGACATCGGCCGTGTCGATCTCGACGGCTTCCTCTACATCGAAGGCCGCCTCAGCCGCTTCTCCAAAATCGCCGGTGAGATGGTCCCACATGAAACCGTCGAGGAAACCCTCGTCAAAGCCATGGGCCTCGAAAACGAGTCCGTGCGCAAGATCGCCGTCGTTGGCGTGCCCGACCCCGAGCGTGGCGAGGCCCTCATCCTGCTCACCAGCATTCCCGGCGGCCCTGAGCATCAGGAAATTCTCGATCTCCGCTACCGCCTCCTCGACAAAGGCATGCCGCCGCTCTGGATTCCCAAAAAGATGATCCGCGTCAGCGACATCCCCGTCCTCGCCTCCGGCAAGCTCGACGTGCAAAGCTGCGAACGCATCGCGAAGGCCGGAACGTAAGTTTCCCGGAGTGGATGGAGTCTTTTTAACCGCCAAACGCGGACGCTGGCACTCCGGTGGCACCGGGACGGCAGACGAAGAGGCGGCCTGCTAGTTTCTCCTCCAGACCGGGCTTGAGGCCGGTGGTGATGTAGAGATCACCCAGATCTGCACCGCCAAAGGCACAGGCGGTGGTTTCCACACAGGGGAAGTCGATCTGCATCTCGATCTTGCTCGTGGCGGGATTAAAACAGACGACTTTGGCCCCGTGGCAGAAGGCGACCCACAGGCGGTCTTCGCTGTCGATCGTCATGCCGTCAGGCACTGAGGCATCAGCGCTGGTGTCCCACACGACACGTTCATTGCTGATGACTCCGGTGGCGTTGTCGAAGTCGAAGGCACGCACCTTTTTGCTCGGCGTGTCGATGTAATATAGCGTGCGCGTGTCACGGCTCCAGATGATGCCGTTGGAGTTCGTCACCGGGCTGAATTTTTTCTCCACACGTAGATCCGTGTGCAGGCAGTACAGCGCGGCATCCGCTCGCTTCTTCAAGCAAATCGTGCCGGCCCAGAGGCGTCCAGCGGGATCGCATTTGCCGTCGTTGAAGCGGTTATCGGGCAGGTTCGGCTCGGGATCGGCGATGGCGGTGCTGAGGCCGGTGGCTTCATCGAGGAAGAAAAAGCCGTTATCACCGGCCCAGACGAGGCCGCCACTCGCACGCGGCACCACGGTGCCGACACGCTGGCCGACACCCCAGATTTTTTCCTCTCCCGTGGTTGGCTTGAAGGCGATGATCTTGTGCGCCTCGATATCGACATAAAGCAGCCTGTCGTTGTGCCAGATTGGGCCTTCGCCCCAGATGGAAACATGGTTGGAGATGGGTTCGGGAGTCATGGTAGGGCGTGTGGTGAGGTGAAAACGGGCCGCTTTGGCAGGGTGATGAATGCCTCGGCGAGATAATGCGGAATCAGCGGCTGCTGAATGAGTTCGTTGATCTCGTCTTGGCCTAGAGTCTGGATGATTTGAGCCAGACGGACAGCGCAGGGCTTTGCTGACCGGAGTTGCGGCAGTTCCAGCGGCGGTTTGGGATCAAACGTGAGCCAGTTTCCGCTCGCAGCCCGTTCGCGGGCCATTTCTGACGAAACGGTTTCGATGTCGGGCAACAGTCGGCCCTGTTCAACGCGGGCGAGGTAGAAACTCTGCCGCCGCGCATCGCCGAGGATGGAATAACTGGTGGAAACCGCAATGTCCGGGGCTGCGAGTGAGGACCAGCCGATGCACCACACATTCCGTGACAGCGCGATGCCCTGCGCCGCCGCAATGGCGATGCGCACGCCGGTGTAGGAGCCGGGACCGTTACCAATGACGATCCCCGTCAGTTCACCACCTGCTGCGGCCAGTGCATCGCGCAGCGGCGCAAAGACCTGTGCGTTGTGCGAGCGCTCGGATTGAAACGAGGACTGAAACAGCACGTCATCGCCCCGCACGACGGCGATGCTGCCGTGGGCGGTGGAGAGATCAAGGGCAAGAAGAGTCTGGGTCATTTCGCAAGAGGCCCTTCCGTGACATGCCGCGAGCCATCCGGCAAGGCTTGGATGTGAAACCAGCGGGTGTTGGGTGGCATCAAATCGGGAAACATGTCGGCCCATTCGACGATGATGACGCCGGGTTCGGTGAGGAACTCGTCCCAGCCGATGCCAATGACCTCGGCGGCGGACTCCATGCGGTAAAAGTCGAAATGGAAGACCGGCAGCCGACCGTCGAGGTATTCGTGGACGAGGGTGAAGGTGGGGCTGGTCACATTCGCCTTCGATGCCATACCTGCGCCGATGCCGCGCGTGATCTGCGTCTTGCCTGCCCCGAGATTGCCGCACAGCGCGATGACATCGCCCGCGACGAGAGTCGGCGCGAGCTGTTGGCCCCAGGAGTGGGCGTCATCGGCGGTGCGCAGATTGATCATGCATCCGCGCTGAGCGCAAAGTGATCCCAGCCGGTGCTGGCGAAGTCGGGCGGGCGGCCTTGGCCGGGAGGAACGAGCTTGCCGATGATGGTGAGCGGGAGCTTGGGGAAGGCTGCGCGCCACTTCGGCAGCAGAGACTTCACGCTGCGTGGATTCACGGCGAGGAGGAGCTCGTAGTCTTCGCCGTCGCCCCAGGCTTGATCGAAGGTGCAGCCGGGATTGCAGGGCAGGGAGGCGACGTTGACTTGGTAATGCGTGCCGCTGGCGAGGGCGAGGCGCGGGAGGTCTTTGGCGAGGCCGTCGCTGATGTCCATGATGGCGTGCGGATGGGCGTTTTCGGACAGCCAGCGGCCTTCGTCGAGGCGTGGCTCGAATTTGAGGTGCTTGCCGGTGATCGAACCGCCGAGACGGCCGGTGACGAGCAGAATGTCGCCCGCTTTGCCCTCGCTGCGGGACAGCCAGCGCCTGGAAGGCACGGTGCCGCTCATGGAAATGGACAGCATGAGCACAAGGCCGCGCGAGGTCTCACCGCCGACGATGTTGATGCCGTAGTGCTTCGAAATGGCGCGCATGCCACGATAAATGTCGGTCAAAAAGGCGACCTCCATGCTCGGTGGTGCCACCAGCGTGATCATGGCGTGGCGCGGCGTCCCGCCCATGGCGGCGAAGTCGCTGACGACGCGGGCGATGGCTTTCCGTCCGATGAGTTTCGGCGGCGTTTCAAGCGTGAAATGCACGTCCTGCACCAAGGCGTCGGTTTTGAGCAGGGTGTGTTCGGTTTTCGTGCCGCGCACGACGGCGCAATCGTCACCCGCTCCGGCGATGACATCGCGGTCGAGCTTCACGCCGCGCATGAGTTTGCGGATGAGGTTGTCTTCTCCGATGTCGGCGAGGGTGGGCATGAGGATCAGCAGACAACCACGGAATACACTGAATACACGGAAATATGATGGGTGTGACGAGCCATCAGGATTGATTTTCCTACCGTATATTCGGTGTATTCCGTGGTTGAAAAAAGAATGGCGTCATTTTTTCACTACCACGTTCTGTCCGTCAAAATGCAGCAGCCGGTTTTTCAAGCCGCGCAGGGTTTGACGGGAGATGAAGACCTCCACGTCGCCGATGGTGTGGCGTTGCTCGCTGGGAGCCTGCCAGCCGTTGATCCAGGTGAACTGCCACCACTCCTGGCCGCTGAGATCGCCCTGGGAGCAGCGTACATAGTCGAGGTGCAAAATCTCACCGGGGTGGCCGATGTTCTCAATGTTGTGCTTGGACTCCAAATACCCCGCGAAGGCCTGCGAATAGATCAGGCCGGTGCGGAGGCGATGGAGAACCATGGGCATGAGCTGGAAAGCGGCAAAGCGCGGGACGGGCTGGCCGTTCCGCGCTTTGCGAGAAGACGAGCAGCGAGGAATCAGCCGAGCGCGGCGGTGTAATTCGCGGCCACAGCGCTCCAGTTCACGGCATTCCACCAAGCGGTGATGTAATCGGGGCGCTTGTTCTGATACTTGAGGTAGTAGGCGTGCTCCCAGACATCGCAGCCGAGGATCGGTGTGCCGCTGTTGTCCATGAGCGGGTTGTCCTGATTGGGCGTGGAGGTGACGGCGAGCTTGCCGTCCTTCACCACGAGCCAAGCCCAGCCGGAGCCGAAACGGGTCGCACCAGCCTTGGCGAAGGCTTCTTTGAACGCATCGAGGCTGCCGAAAGTGGCGGTGATCGCTTCACCAAGAGCACCGGAGGGGGCACCACCAGCGTTCGGGCCCATGATGTTCCAGAACAGGGTGTGGTTGAAGTGGCCGCCGCCGTTGTTGCGCACTGCGCCACGGATGGCTTCCGGCACCGCACCGAGATCCTTGCAAAGGTCTTCGATGGACTTGCCTTCGAGGTCCGCGTTGCCGGCGAGGGCGTTGTTCAAATTGGTGACGTAAGCGTTGTGATGCTTGCCGTGATGGATTTCCATCGTCTGCTGGTCGATGTGGGGTTCGAGCGCGTTGGTGGGATAGGGTAGAGGGGGGAGTGTATGAGCCATGGTGATGGGGGTGGGTTGAAGGTTCTTGGGTAGGTAGAGCGGATATGAGCGCGGGCAAGTGGGAGAATGCCCCAATAACAATCGAAATAGCCGCGCCTTTGGCTGCGTTCGATGCCAGTATACCCCATGAAAACCTCCCAATTGCTTCGCCACGCTGTCTTGGCCCTCCTTTTGACCCTACTATCGTCCTGTGGCAGTGATTTTCGCTCCGCGTGGAAAAAAGCGCCGGTCACAGCGGGGGTTGCAGGCAAATGGCAGGGTACCTGGCTCAGCGAGGCGAATGGGCATCATGGAGATCTGCGCTGCGTGGTCAGCGGTCCCAAAGGAGAACAGAGTTACCAGTTCTTCTACCACGCCACCTGGAAGTCCATCCTCAGCGGCAGCTACAAGGCCATGCACAACGTGCGGCAGCAAAAAGACGGCCGTTACCTCTTCAAAGGCGAGCACAAGATGCCGGACTGGGCGGGTGGTCTTTATCATTACACCGGCACGATCAAGGGCGATGATTTCAATGCCAGCTACGAGTCCGCCATGGATCGTGGCACTTTCACCATGAAACGCGTGCGCTAGAAACCTTCCGGCTCGACGCGGGGTTCATCCCGCGTCATCTTGCGTGGCACGCACCCATGAAGTGGCTCTCTAGTTTTCGCACCCGGCTGATCCTCACCGTGTTTCCCGTCGTCGCGGGCATCACCATCGCCACTCTGGTGCTGGCGGAGTGGAAGTTCATGGCGGCCTACCGCCATCTGTTTGAGGAGCAGTTTGAATCACAAATCAGCGCGTTCAGCGCCGCTAAAGAGAAGCGCACGGAGGCTTATTCCGCCGCGCTCGATAAGATCGCCAAACAGCCGGAGTTGCTCGCCGCGCTCTCGCGTGAGGATTTCGCCGCAGCGGGGCAGTTGATGCGGCCCTTGCTGGAAACACTCGCGCAGGGCGAGGTCTCTGGTGGCGGCAATCGTCCAGGCCCAGGCGGCGGTGCGCAGCGCCCGGCATTGGCGCAGCTCGGACGTAGTCTGGCTGAAGACAAAGATCGTCCTGGAGGGCGTTCCGCAGCCCGCCCGTCTGGTGTGCAGCAACCGTACATTGCCATTATTGATGCGGAGGGAAACTTCCTCAACTCGCCCAAAAACAAAACGGCACCCGGACTCGGTGCCGTAGCCTCAGCCATGGCGGAAAACGACGGCAGCGGCGAATTTCGTCGGCGAGGCGGGAAAATGCACTGGCTCGGCGAGCGCAAGCTCGATGACATCCTGAAGGAGCAGAAAATCGGCTACCTGCGGGTCGAGAGCGAGGATAAAAACCGCGTCGAACAGGTGCGCGAGTTCTTCATCACGCCGCTGCGTGATCCGCAGAGCGGCAATTTTTTTGGTGCCTTCCTGTTTGGCCTGCCGTTGCAGGTGCTGGCGGAACGGCAGCTCTTTGAACAGAGCCGGCAGTCCGATCTCGGGGAAATCAGAAGTGGCGTATGGGTGGAGGATGTGCTGGTCAGCACCACCATCCCGAAAGAGCAGCGGGAGATGATCGCGCAGCACATCGCTGCCTCCATTCAGCACCGCGGCCAGACGCAGCATGGTATCACCGTGCCCATCAATGGCGTACGGCATCAGCTTTTTTACCGCGTGTTGAACCCCGGCTCGCCCTTTCCGCTGGCCGCGCAGGTGAACCTGTATCCGCTCAGCGCGCTGGACCGCGAAGTCGTGGAATTGCGGCGGGAGGTCGGTGTACTGGGCCTGTTAGCACTGCTGCTGGCGCTGCTGGTGGTGCTGTTCATCTCACGCGGCCTGTCCGGGCCGATCAAAGACATCGTGGGCGGCACGCAGCAGATCGAGCAGGGGAATTTTGATGTGCGGGTGCCAGTGCGCCGCCAGGATGAGCTAGGCAGGCTGGCCGCCTCCTTCAACGAAATGGCCGCTGGCCTCGCTTTGCAGGAAAAATACCGCAGCGTGCTCAATGCCGTGGCCGATCGCACCGTGGCGGAGCAGTTGATCACCCAGAGCGGCACCTTGGGCGGCGAGACCCGCGATGTCACCATGCTGTTCTGCGACATCCGTGGCTTCACCGCTCTCACTGAAAACATGCCGCCTGCCGAGGTCATCGAGTTGCTGAACGAGCACATGACCGCGCTGACCGACGTGGCGTATGACCATGGCGGCATCGTGGACAAGTTTGTGGGAGATTTGATCATGGTGCTGTTCGGCGCACCGCTCAGCACCGGTGAGGATGCGGCCCGCGCCGTGCAGTGCGCGCTGCGCATGCTGCAGGTGCGGCGGGAGCTGAATCAGACCGCAAAGCATTCGATGGAGGTCGGCATCGGCATCGCCACCGGCTCGGTAGTGGCCGGGTGTATGGGGTCGGATCAGCGGCTGAGTTACACCGTGCTCGGCCATCGCGTGAATCTGGCCTCGCGGCTGTGCAGCGTCGCACAGGCGGGGCAGATCGTGCTGGATGCAGAGACCTACGCCGAGGTGAAAACCCTCGTGCAGGCGGAGCCGATGCCGCCCGTGCAGCTCAAAGGAATTTCTGGGCCGGTTCAGCCCTGGCGCGTGGTGGCCGCGTAAACATCAGCATGCCTGCGGACCGCCAGAAACCCGACCTCGTGGCCAAGCTGCGTGATGTGCCGCACACGCCGGGCGTGTACGTCATGCGCGACCGCCTGAACCGCGTGATCTACGTCGGCAAGGCGCGTGACCTGCGCAAGCGGCTGGCCAATTACTTCACGCCTGCGCGCTCGAAACTGGCCGACCGCAAAACGCGGGCGCTCATCGAGAGCATCTGGGATTTTGACCTCCAGCATGTGCGCAATGACACCGAGGCGCTGGTGCTCGAAGGTCGGCTGATCAAGGAATTCCGGCCGCGTTACAACGTCAGCTTCCGCGACGACAAGCGCTACTTCCTGGTGCGCATTCATTTGGGCGACGCCATGCCGAAGTTCTCCCTCACTCGGTTGAAAAAAGACGACGGTGCCCGCTATTTCGGCCCCTTCCCGCATGGCACCGCGCTGCGCACGACGCTGAACTGGCTGAACAAAAAATTCGGCCTGCGTGTCTGCCGCCCGTTGAAACCCGGTGAGGCGGACTACAAGCACTGCTCCAACGACATTATCAAAAACTGCTCCGCGCCCTGCATCGCCCGCATCTCGCTGGAGGATTACCAACAGCGTGTCACGCAGGCCTGTGAGTTTCTCGGCGGTCGCTCCAAGGACCTCATGCAGGCGCTCGAAGATGAGATGCAGCGGGCCGCCGCCCGGCTGGATTTTGAAAAAGCTGCCGAGCTGCGCGACATGATCGAAGACTTCAAGAAAACGCTCATTCCTTCACGCACGTTTGAGCGCGGAGCGCGTGCGCGTGCCATGTCCACCATCGACCCGATGGCCGATGTGCAGGAACTCCAGGAACTGCTGCATTTGGAGAAAGCTCCGCTTGTCATGGAGTGCTTCGACATCGCCAACATCGGCATCGCGCACTGCGTGGCCAGCATGGTGCGTTTCAAGAACGGCGTGCCGGACAATTCCAACTACCGCCGCTATCGGATCAAGACGGTGAGTGGTCAGAACGACTTCGTCAGCATGGCGGAGGTCATTCGTCGTCGCTTCTCCCGCATTCTGCTCGAAGGCCGGGCGCTGGCTGGAGATGATGCAGATGTTTCGCAGGAACCGCCACTCGAGGCGATGCGCAGACTGGAGAATGAGCACAATGCAGATTCGTCATTCGTCATTCGTCATTCGTCATTCGTCCGGTTGCCAGATCTCGTCATCGTCGATGGCGGCAAAGGCCAGCTCAGCGTCGCCGTGGCGGAGTTGCAGAAGCTCGGGCTGCATGAACTGCCCATCATCGGCCTCGCGAAGGAGCATGAGGAGGTCTATCGGCCTGGCGAAAGCCATCCCGTCATCATTCCGCATGAACGCGGTGCTTTGAAGCTGTTGCAGCGCATCCGTGATGAGGCGCATCGCTGGGCCAATGGCTACCATCAGCTCCTGCTTGGTCGTCGTGTGGCCGAAAGCATCCTGGACGACTGCCCGGGCATCAGCCAGACGCGCAAGGCGGCGCTCTTGAAAGCCTTCGGCTCCGTCACGCGCCTGCGCAAGGCCACGGCGGAGCAGATCGCCGCCGTGCCGGGCATCAGCAAGACTCTGGCACAGACAGTGCGGGAGTTTTTGGCGGGTCGGGGATGAGGGGCGGTCCCTGTTGGTTTTGCAAAATGATGAGGTGGTAAAATAATCGCGCTGGGTCGCTCAACGCCCACCTGCTGGATGACAGCTTTGTTTTTGATCTGAATTCAAAAATTTGATCTGGGTTTTCACGCAGAGGGTCACATGTCCTTCCCGGTATCATTTTGCCACTCCATCATTTTGCAAAACCAACTGCTGTCAGCTCACGCGAACCTACTTCCAAAATACGCCCAATCTTGTTCATCGACCAGCAAGCGGGTTTGTGGTATGGGCGGGCCATGCAAATCCTCGAACAACTGAGCCTCGCACTGGGGCTTGCATCGCTCGCGGGGGTGAATCTTTAACTCACGGTGTTTCTCACCGGACTGTTGGTGCGCTTTGACGCGCTGCATCTCGCTTCAAAATTCCAGGCCATGGAAGTACTCGGTCATGACTGGGGGCTGATCGCCGCGGGGTTGTTGTATGCCGTCGAGTTTGTCGCGGACAAGGTGCCTTGGCTCGATTCGCTGTGGGACAGTGTTCACACCCTCATCCGTCCGGTAGGCGGCACCATTCTCGCCATGCATGCCTTGGGCGACATGCCGCCGCAGCTCGAAGTCGTGGCCGCTCTGCTCGCCGGTGGCGCTGCCTTGACGACGCACAGTGCGAAAGCAGGCACGCGTCTGCTGGTGAATCACTCGCCAGAACCGGCTTCCAACATCGTCATCAGCTTGGCGGAGGACATCGCCGTTGCGGCGGGCATGCTCATCATGGTGCTGAAACCCATCCTCGCGCTCTGCCTCTTCACGGTGGTGCTCATCACGCTGTGGCTGGTCCTGCCGCGTATGTGGCGCGTCGTGCGTCGCTCGTTCGACATCATTTGCGCCAAGTGGCGGACGTTGTGGCATCGCGATGCGCTAGGCGTCATCGTCGCAGCAAGGTAGGGCTGATGCTCTGTCACCCAGCGCTGTTCCGTAGTTCCGCCTTTAGGCGGTCCGTTGTTTGTTTCAGACCAGACCAGACCGCCTAAAGGCGGAACTACAAAACACGATCTCAGCAACGCCATGCGCTGCGCGAAACTGCTTTCTTCAAACAGCATTTAAAATCATCGCGGACGACGGCGAATTCAGCACTTCACCTACTCCTGCACTGCTCCCGGAGCATCCAGGGCGTGAGTTTTTAAATCGGCGAGATCGACCCACTCCAGCGCGGATTCATGTGTGGCCGAAAGGCAGACGGCCGGCGCGACACCGGCCTCCAACGCCTCCTTCCAACGTGTGACACACAGGCACCAGCGGTCGCCGGGATTCAGGCCGGGGAAACCCCATTCCGGCATCGGCGTGGAGAGATCATTCCCCGCAGCGTAGGAGAAGTTCAGAAACTTCTCTGTCGCCTCGATGCAGACGGTGTGCAGACCGGTATCTCCGGGGCCGGTGCGGCAGTAGCCGTCGCGATAAAACCCGGTCATGGGTTTGCGACAGCAGCAGGTGAGCGGAGTTCCGAGGACGTTGGTGCGCATGGTGTTTTCGTAGATTCGGTTGGCAGCCGAATGGGTTGGGACGTTCGACTTCGATTGCCAATCGAAGCTACTTCCGCCAGGTCGGGCCGGTGGGTTCGGGCAGTGGGAATTTCTCAGGTTGATCCCCCCTTCTTGTCGCTGTTGTTCTTAGTGGTGACACCATCGACAGCACATTTGATCTCAAATGCTTCTCCCTTCGTGGTTTGAATGTAGTTGTCGCTGATCCTGGTTTCGAGAGGTGGAAGCGTGGCTTTTTTATCACCGCTCATGCCGATCAGAATGTTGTGCTCGCAGTTGATGAAGCTGTTTCGCGTGATCTCCGCGTGCTTGACCTGGAAATAGCCGTTGGCAGGCGAATCGGGGATGCCGAGCATGATGCAGAGCGCGCTGCGCTCGTCATCGCCGGTGAGGTTCTCAAAGAAGTTGTCGATGACAATGTGGTACTCGCCAATCACACGCACACCGCCAGTGCCTTTGGCTCCCTGACCATCAAAAAAATTGTTCTCTACAATGCATCGGTTGCCATGGCGCAGCGTGAGCGTGCCAGAGACGCCTTTGAAGGTGTTGTGGCGATAGATGTTGCCGCAGGACTTGTTGGAGATGCATTCGGCCTCGCCATCGCACTTCTCGAAGAGGTTGTGCTCCACGATGCAGGCGGCGGTGAACATCGAGGTCTTGCTGTCGCCGAGGCGGATGGTTTCGCCGCCGTTTTTGCCGAGCTTCTGGCGCGGACCGAAGTGATTGTGGTCGATCTGATGTTCCGCCTTCGTCCCCTCCTCCAGCCAAACGACCATGGTCGGTCCTTCGGTGACCTTGCCAGTAAAGTAACAGTGGTCGATGCGATGCCGAGGGCCATAAACGGAGATGAATCGTGCGGATTTTTTGGCCTCCGTGCCCGGCTGGTCATTGGTGACGGCACAGTTCGTGACGCGGCAGTCGTTGGCGAGATCATCCGAGTCGATGCGCAGTTCGATGGACTCTTCGCCCGTCGGATTTTGGAACCACAGTCCATCCACAACGACGTGCTCGCCCGCGATAGAGATGCGCGAGTCACCCTTGAGCAGCACCTTGCCCGCAGTTTGCGCTTTGATCGTCACTGGCTTCTCCGCCGTCCCGCTGACGTGAATCTTCAACTGTGCATCGGTCCAGGTGCCGTCTTGGAGAACAATCGTATCGCCAGCCGCCACGCTTTTGGCGGCAGCGGCGAACGCGGCGGCATCCGTGACGGGGATTTCAGCCGCGATAGTGGAACTGGCGAAAGCGAGGAACAGGTACTTGGACATATCGTCCATAAGAGATGGCGGGAAGTCGGCAGCAAGCCGGATTTCCCGTCGTCTGATGATTGTGAGGCGGCTTATTGCAGCGCACGGCCCTTGGTCTCTGGCGCGAACCAGATCAGGACCATGCCGATGAGATACACGCAGGAGAGCACCGAGTAGGCATTCGCGGCTGATTGAACCGCCGTGACGTTTTCGCCGTTGAACATCATCATGAGGTTGCCGAGCTGAAGAGCGCCGATCGCGGCAATGAGGCGGCCGAAGTTGAAGCAGAAGCCCTGGCCGGTGGCACGCACGCTGGTGGGGAACAGTTCCGGGAAGTAGAGCGGGAAGAAGCCGTAGAACGAGGCGGTGACGCCGCCCAGCAGGAAGGCGCTGATCATCAGTGACGAAGGAATGGCATCGCCGATGAACGGCACGTTGATGCGGAAGAAGCCCACCGAAGTGACGAGGCTGGCGGCGCATAGCAGCGTGTAGGTGACGCGGCGGCCCAGCTTGTCAGCGATCAGTGGGGTGATCAGGGTGGCTAAAATGGCCCCGAGCGCGGTCGCGATCACCACATAGTCGATGATGGGCAGCGTGCTGCCTTTGGGTCCCAAATCCGAGGCCCAACGGGCGGCCTGCTGTGCCGAACCCCAGGTTCCCAGCAAGGCTACGGAGGCGAGTCCGGCACCGATGAGCAGATTGCGCATGATGACGGTGCGATCCGCCGACTGCGTGCTGCCTGCGGCCACGGAACGGGCCATGTACTTGCGCATCGGGTGCATGTAGCCCCACAGGGCAATCGCGATTCCGACTAAGGTCACAACGCCAGCCACACCACCACCGACCGACGTCAGGGGCGACCAGACATAGATGATGACCATCGCCGCCACACAGGCGATCAGCACGCCGATCAGATCCATGGTGGCCCAGTGCGAGGTGTTGCCAGATTTCTTCTCTTCCTCCCACTTGTGGGACTCTGGCACGTAGATCAGGATGAAGAAGTTGATGAGTGCGGGCAGGGCGCTGCTGACGGCGATGAAGCGCCAGGCGCGGTTGTGCAGCAGGTATTCCGTGTTCTGAACCGAAAGCCCCATCGCGTGGATCCAGCCGGTGACGACGTCCAGGCTTTCGTTCAGCCGCCAACTGATTAGGCCGGTCAACAGGAAGCCGATGTTCGAGGCGGCACCGATCATGCCAGCGATCAATACGCGACTCTTGCCACCCCAGATTTCGTTCACGAGGGCAACGCCGAGCGCCCACTCACCGCCCATGCCGAGGGAGGCGACGAAGCGCAGTCCGGCGAATTGCCAGGCTTCCGTCACAAAGGCGCAGAGGCCGCTGAAGATGGCGTAGGTGAAGATGGCCAGCGTCATCGCTTTCACGCGGCCCAGTTTGTCGCCCAGCCAGCCGAACAGCACGCCGCCCGTGGCCGCGCCGACGAGGAAGACCGCGATGATGACGGTGAACCATTGCCCCTGCACGATGGGGGACTCTCCGGGCAGCAGATCCTGCAACGCCGGTTTGCCGATCAGCGGGAACAAGCCCATTTCAAAGCCATCAAAGAGCCAGCCCAGGAAGGCGGCGACCAAGGCGGCGACGGCGCCGCGCGGGAGGGGGGGGTTCGGTTGGGTCATGATTCGGGAAAAAGGTAAACAACAGGTTGAGCGTACATCTTTGCCGCTGGCGAGAAAAAAAGCCTGCAGAGCCGAGATTACGGGTCGGCGCAGGCACAAAAAACCCGGCTCGGTGAGGAGCCGGGTGGGGAAACTTGACGCTGAGCGGCAGGCGGATCAATTCGTGCTAGCGGTCTTGCCAGCTCCGGCCTTCTTCAGCACCTTGGCCAAAGTTTTGGCGAAATCCTTGGGCGAAGAGCCGCCTTCCTGCTGGTCGATGGTCTTGCCGGTGGCATTGAGGAACAGCAGATGCGGTACGGATTCCAGCTTGTGGCTTTCAAACAGCTTGCTGTTCGCTTCGACATCAATGTCGAGGTAGGCCCAGTTGAACTGGTCGTGGAAGGGTTTCACCTCTGCGCTGGGATAGACTTCTTTCTTCATCTCCTGGCACGGACCGCACCATGAGGCGGAAAAGACCATGATGGTGGGCTTGCCGTTCTCCTGCGCGGCTTTGGTCACGGCGGCAGCACTGGTGGCGAACTTGGGACTGCCCGCAGGGAAGTCGGCGGCGTGGAGAGAAACCGCCAGAGTCAGGGCGGCGAGGGTGAGTAAGGTGTTTTTCATGGGGTGTTTGGCTGTGCCAGTCGGTAAACGATCCGGCGGTGAAGTTAAGACGCACAAGGCGGCAGTTTATTCCAACCTCACACCGCATCACGCGCGAGAAGTCAGCGCCAAGTCATGCGCGGATCTCAAAATCAGCGTTGGCTGGCCTGCCAGCGTGTCACCCGTCCGCGGGAGAACTCCACCATACCGGCAGTGTAGGGGATGTAGGTGACCGACTGGCCACCCCCATAATACGGAAAGCCGCCGTAACCGCCGAATCCACCTGGACCCCAGCCGCCGTTGCCAAAGCCGCCGTTGCCAAAGCCGCCATAACCAAAGCCGCCGTAGCCAAAGCCCATGTTCATATTCATCGTCCGCACCGGCTGCTGCCCCACATAAGTCCAGCTTTCCAATTCCTTGCCGCGATTGCTTCCCACAGACACGCGATTTGGACTCCCCCAGGCTAGGAACACCGCATTCCGCGTCATGCCTTCGCGGATCACCCCGCTGGTGACGAGTTGGCGGTCCTTAGCCGTCAATTGGCTGAAAAGCTGCGGATTGCGCTCGATGCGTGACTGTGGCGAGGACGAAACACACTGAGAGAGCAGCAGGGCGGCCGTGAAGGCCAGGCAAAAGCGGGGAAGCGGAGTTTTCATGGCTGATAATGATGACGTGCAATAACGGCCCGAAGTCGAGCAGCTTTAATGATGTGAATTGTGCTCACTTCGTTCATCCTTGGGCAAAGAAAAACGCCGCAGTGCCAGCCATGCGCCTGCCACGGCCACGGTGCCGACGAACCACCACGGCCACAGTTTCAGCGCGGCGGCGAATACGCGCGGATCATCCGTGCCCAGGCCCAGATCCGCGCCCACCCAGCCAGTCTGCCAGCCGAACAGCAGCGTCGTCAGTCCGTAGGCCAGATTGATCGTCAGCCCACGGAAGCTCAGTGCCGTGGCCCGCTGCTCTGAGTCCACGATCTCATTGAGGTAATGTGACAGGAAGAACTGCAAAAAGCGCATGCTCATGAAGAGCGGCACCACCAGCAGGATGCCCGCCCAGCCCGGCTGCGGATGCGCCGCCGCCATCAGCCCGCCGAACACCGCCAAGCCCAGCCAGATGAAATTCTGCCGTGCCGTCATCACCCGCGTGCTCTTTTCCATCAGGCTGGCCGTCACCAGTCCCAGCAGAGACACCCCCGTGCCGATTACCCCATACCAAGCCTCCCCGATGCCCACCAGGCGGTAAAAATTGCTCGCCACCGTCAGGAACAGCCGGATCACGCTGTCAAACACCAGCCCAAACACGATCAGCGCAAACGCCGCCCGCGTGCGCCAGATCCAACCGCCCGTTTGCAGGATGGAACCCCAAGTCTCGCGGATGCTTTCCAGCATCGCGGTTTTGGCCGCGCGGGTACGCTGCTCCGTCATCCGCAGCGTCACCAGTAGGCAGGCCAGGCCCGTGCCCAGGCAGAGCAGTACCGGCAGCTTGATCGCCACATTCTTGGCCACCGTCACATCGAAGCCGCAGAAGTTCAGCGCCCGCGTCAGCGTCTCATGGTCATACAGCACGGACCCGGTGATGGACGACACCACAAAGCCCAGTGCCATGCCCCGGCTCAGCCGCGCCATCACCTGCGGCCACAGCACCGCCCGCTCCGCCTTCGGTAGGGAGTCATAGGCCAGCGCCTCGTCCGCCCCGCTCGCGCAGGCCTCCGCCGCGCCGCTCAGGACACGGTTCACGATGAACAACCACAGCACCACGTCATGCTGGCCCGGCGGCATCGCGCATAGCACCGCCATCTCCAGCACCATCAGCACCCCCGCCGCCACCACCAGCGGCTTGCGGCCAAAGCGGTCCGCCAGCGCGCCCGACGGCACCTCCAGCACCACGCTCGTCAGCGCCCACACCACATTCATCGCCGCGAACTCCCCGATGCTCAGCCCCAGATCCAGGAACAGAATCGTGAAGATCGGGTAATAAAAGCGGCAGTTGAAAAGGATGCGGAACCAGACAAACAGGCGCGCGTTGGGATGCTCGGACATAGACCTTCTTCTACGCTTCAAATCGCAACTTGGGTAAGCTAAGCGACGGCACCTGTGCCGGTTTTTTGCTGGTGCGAACGGTGCCGGCGATGCAGCCGCAAGCATTGAATGTCGAACATGGAATGATGAATCGTCCAGGCTCTGGCATGACGGTGAAGGGTGCAGAGCTACCCTGCTCACTGCGTGTGGGGGCTGAAGATGACATCAGGCGTGCAGCAAAAACTTCTTTAGCAGCGTATGTATCTCTGGCGGGTCGCTTCAGATTGAGCGCCCTAGACTTCACCTACACGCTTATGAAAACGCTCTTCCAGTTCGTTGGTATGTTCGCAGTGGCCTGCGCCCTCGCCTCCTGCCATTGCAATGATCACGCTGACCGCGCCGGAGCCACGGTCAGCACCCCCAAGCCTTACGGTCCACCCATGTATGGAGCGCCCTTCTATGTGAGCCGTCCCACCAGCATCGGAACCCATACGAAGGATAGCAATTTCTACCGCTATGGTCCAGATGGTCAGCGGGTGTCCTACCGTCGCGTCCCCTCACCGCAGGGTTCCTACCACTACATTTATCACGACTCGGCCCAACCCCAGCCCGTCACGCCGATGAAAGAGACGACGTGGCGCTACACGTCACATTACCCGTCGAGCTGGGGAGCCCCCGTCTGGGTGACCACCTATACGCCGAAGTATTCACCCCGTTGGGTCCGGAGTTCGTCGTCTCCTACGCAGTCATCTTTAGCTACGGGCCTTCGACCATGACTGGACCGAAAAAGCAGCACGTTGGCTCACAGATCACCCCAGCCTACCGCTTTCATTACGATCGTGGGCCTTGAATCACCACAGAGGTGAAGGCGGATGGGGGCATCCCCAGCTCTGCGCAAGGAGTGATGGCATCTTACCATCTCAGGCTGTTGAAAGGAGCGCGCGCACTCTTGCCAATAGTGTTCGGCACAGTGGATGCTCTTTCGTGCCTTTACAGGGTGTTGGGAACCGTTGGCTTGGTTGCAAACAGGCGAGTTTGGCATGTGCCTCGCGCCAATGCAGAAGCTCCGGCATGCGGCCACGCGCAGCCCTAGTGGTCGAAGCCATCGAGATTGATGGGTTGCGAGCGTAGAATGAGCATGGCCAACAAAAAATACCGGATCAAGCTCAGTGTTGAAGAACGACAGGAACTCGAAACGCTCATCGCAGCGGGCAAGGCAGCGTCTGGTGGTGGCCTCCTGCTCGCCGCCGCCGGAGGGCGCGTCGCGCTGGACGCTCAAGCTGCTGGGTGATCATCTGGTGCGGCTGCAACTGGTGGCGAGCCTCAGCGCACAGACGTTGGGCAGGGTGCTAAAAAAAACGCGCTGCTGCGTAGCCGCGTAGCGAACCCCTGGCGCACGGAGCAGTGGTGCCTGCCGCCGGAGCAAAGCGCCGCCTTTGTGTGCGCGATGGAAGATGTGCTCGGAGTTTATGCCCGACCACGAGCCGAGCAGAGCCCGCTGGTATGTTTGGACGAGTTCTGCAAGCAGCTTATCGCTGACACCCGCGAGCCTGTCGCTGCACGCCCCGGCCAGCTTGCACGCACGGACTATGAGTATGAGCGCCGCAGCATGTGCAGCGCCTTCATGGCCTACAGCCCGCTGGAGCAGTGGCGCGGCGTGCGCGTCAGCGGTCGGCGCACCGCGCAGGACTGGGCAGAGACCATCAAGTGGCTCTGCGACGAAGTGTATCCCCGTGCCGAGAAGATCGTGCTGGTGCAGGACAATCTCAACACGCACACACCCGCCTCGTTGTATGAGGCGTTTGAGCCGGGCGAGACGCTGCGGCTCAAAGAGCGTATCGAGTGGCACTTCACGCCCAAGCACGGGAGCTGGCTGAACATGGCCGAAATTGAGATCGGCGTGGCGCAACGCCAGTGCCTTGACCGTCGCATTGCCACGCAGGCAGAGGTGGAGAGTGAACTGCTCGTCTGGGCCTGCAAACGCAATGCCCAGCACTGCGGCACAGACTGGCACTTCACCACCAAGGACGCTCGCATCAAACTCAAACGCCTCTACCCATCAGCCCTGCTGGCATGAACCACTAGGTCGCGATTGAGAGCAAGAGGCGCGGGGTGCTGAGCCTTCGTGCCACCGTTGCGGGTGACTTCGTTTCATCGAGGTCCGGCGACGTAACGGAAGTTGAATCGCGTGTTCGGCGCGGTGTCGCCTTGGTCGAGGAAGTCGATGGCTTCGGCGGTCGCGGGCACGCTGTCGGTCCATTTGAAATCGAAGCGCAGAGGCTTGCCGGGCGCAAAGCCGAGGACGGTGCGCTCGGCGGCGAGGTGAAGCTCGTTGATGCCGATTTGCAGATTCGCGGTGCCGATAGTTTGCCACGCCTTTCCGTTCCAGTGCTCAATGCTGGCGCTGTCGGGGGCGGAGCGTGTGTGATTGATGCGGAAGTCGTAGCCGTGCCAGCCGGTCTTGGCGCTCTGATCGGTGTCGAGCAGCAGGACCATCCAATCGGCATCGGTGGCGGGTGTGAGAGCTTCGCGAGTGCTGACGTGGAAGAAGCAATGCGTGGCATCTTGCGCGACGTGCATCGTGTCGAGGTCGTTGCGACCGCTCTTGTTCGTGTAGTGACCCGCACCGGCCACGCCGTCATGATCGCGATGCGTGGTGTCGTGCAAGTCGTCGAGATAGACGGGCTTCACGTCGGCCCATTGTGCGAAGTCGCCGGGGATGGCGATGGTCTTGGAGGATGATGCAGCAGGCAGCGGACGCGCCCCTTTGTAGCGGCGGATGTTCGCGACCATCTGCCAGTAATAGTTATCGCCGAAACCGCCGCGCATCGGCTCGATGTCACGGCTGAACTCCTGGTCGTAGAGATCGACAAAGAAGGTCTCGCCCGCAGGCAGGACACGACCTTGGAAAGACTGCGTGCCATCAGAGAGGAAGCGCTGCGCCAACCATTCATTCCAGCCAGTGATGAAGATGAACTCGGGATTTTGCGGCAGGGCATGACGCCATTGCTCCTGGAAGTAAAGCCCCTGTTCCGGGCGAGACTCCGCCGGCGCGGGCTGCGCACTATTGTGAAAACTGCGCCCGATGTTGTTGGTGACATGCTGGCTCACGCCCACCGGCACACACTCCGCCTTGTCGGGTGCCTCATGCCAGCCCGGCACCTGCGGCACAAAGTCCAGCCACGGCCACTTGTCTTTGCCATCGCCGAACCAAGCGTGCCCTCGCGTCCACGCCCATGAGGTCCGCAGCGTGAAGAAGCCCTTCACCTCCTCGCTCAGCCCCTCTGTCGGAGTGAGAATGAGCGGCTTGCCCTTCCACTGGAACCACGTCGAGTGATGCTTGCCCGGTTTGTAAAACGTCTCCCACAGGTGCTGCACGACCGGGTGGTGGTTCGCATACGGAAACATCGCGATCTTCGGCACGCGTTGGCCCTCGGCCTGCATTTGTTCCAGCACGGTGCAGAGCGCCTCGCGCTCGGCGTCATAGGTGAAAGCGTTCGTCGCATCCAGGATCAGCACATCCACGCCGGCATCGCCGAGCAGCTGCATCTGCTTGCGGATCACCCATGGATCATCCGGGCGGTAGTAGCCAAAGCGCGGCTCGCTCCAGTAATGCGGCGCATGCACCGGCCCCCACGCTGGCGCGGTCGGGTTCGCCGCGAGGATCTTCGCGATGTCATGCACCGCCGGATTCCCAAATGCCGCATGCCAGTTGAAGTAAAAGATCCCCACCGTGCGGTTTGGCGCCGGTGCTCCGACTTCCTCAGCCATCGGCAATACCCGGCCCAGCGCATCCGTGGCGGCCCATGTGTCGGGTATGGTGTCGCGGGGTTCGGCGGCGAGGCCAGGCGTGCACGCCAGCAGGGACAATAATAAGGCAAGTTTGAATGGATTGGTCTTGGTCATAGCTTGAGTTTCTTGTATTCGATCACCACGGAGCCGGGCGCTTCTTCGATCTCCACTTTCAGCCGCTGTAACTCCGCGCCGTTCATCTGCACGGGCGCTTCGGGTTCATAAGCGAGGGAACGGGTGACTTCATACGTCGCGGTGGAATCAATGCCGCGCAGGGTGCACTGGTAGGCGGCGAATGGTGAGCGGTGGCGGCGAAAGGCGATGACGAGACCGTCTTCCTCGGCAGGCCGGTGATGCTGCATGACACACCAATCGCGCGGATCGGTGTTCACTTCGGACAGCGGGTAGAAGTCCCCCGTGTAGTAGTGGCGGAGGCGTTTGCCCTCGGCGATGGCGGCGCGCAGTTGGTCGCGGGGATAGTCGGCGGGACGACAATCTTCTGCGAAGGCGATACCCGCATTGAAGCCGCTGCGAAAGCAGTAAGGCGTGGCTCCCATCTGCCCACTGACGGTGAAAGGCAGGTAACGGTTCAGGCCTGCGGTCATCACCTGGTTTTGCAACGCGGCCTGATGGAAGTCCTTTTGCAGGAGCGGCTGGATGGTGTCGTCGGTGCGCCAGAGGGCGATGGAACGGGCGCTGGTTTCGAGGTCGATGCGGGTGCCGCCGCTGGCGCAATTGTCGATGACGAGGCGCGGGAACTCGGTGCGGAGGTCATCCCACATTTGGTAGAGTCCTTCGACATAGCGGATCTCGCTGATGCCGACGCGGTCGGGCTGCTCCGCGTTGCGCACCTGCCAGGAGGGCAGCGGGTTGATGTTGAAATCAATGCGCAGGCAATCCACGCCATATTCGCGGATCGCGGCCTTGAGATAGCGCGTCATGTAGTCGCGTGCGGCGGGTAGGCCGAGGTCGAACAGGCCGCTGTTGAAACCCTGATCCCCGGCGGTGGTGATGACCCAGTCGGGATGCTCCTTGGCAATCGCCGTCCCAGGCGTGACGCGCTCGGGCTCGAACCAGAGCAGGAACTTCATGCCTGCTTCATGCACTGCCTCTCCCAGCGGCTTCAGGCCCTTCGGAAAACGGTCGGAGGGCTCGACCCGGCTCAGCGGAAATCCGTAGTGGCCGACGCCGTTCGGAAAGCCGTCGCGAATCCAGTAGGCGTCCAGCCAGAAGGTCTCAAAGCCCAGCCCGCGCAGCGCGTGGAGATGCGAAAGCGTGTTGGTTTCGTCGGTGCGATCCAACTCATAAAACGACGTGCTCAAATGCGCGATGGGCGGCATCACCGGCTGGCCATCCATCTGCGGCAGGATGTGCTTCAGCATCGTGCGGCGGAATAGATTGTGCGCGGTGTCGCGATCCGCGCCCTGCCAATGCACCTGCAACACGCGCGGCGTGCGGATGCTTTCCCCCGGACGAAGCGACAGATGCAAAAACTGCATCCCGGCCTGCATCCGCACCTGCCCTTCGTCCGTGCGCTTGATGCGCCCCTGCCATTGCCCCGACCAGCCCACCGCCGTCACCACACCGCCATCGCCCCAGTCGAGCGTGAAGAAGGGGCTTGTCGTCTTCGCCGGGCGACCCGCCTCCGCGCCAAACTCCGCCACGCTGTTCTGGCCCATCACTTGATTCACCAGCAGCCACGCTTCCGCATGGGCCGCGCTGCCGCGCAGTTGATGGAGCGTCGTCGGGCTGCCAAAGGCGGGGTTCAAGCGCACATCCAGCGCTCTCACCTGCTCGATCACCGGTGTGTTTTGGCTGCCGGTGTTGGTAAAGTGAACCGTCCAATCCACGCCCGCAGTGTCCTGATAAACCTTCGCCACCGCCTTCACCTCCAGGCTCGTTTGTGGATCGGTGAAGGTGAGTGTGCGGCGGCGCGTGGTCGCGTCCACCACTTCGTCTTTTTCCTCCGCTCGCCATTGTGGCAGGAGTTCCGCCGAAGGCTTGCCACCATACACAAAGGAGAACGGCACCCCTCCGACCGGGCCGCCCAGCCTAGCCACGTCATCCAAAAGAAGCGTCGTCCCGTCCCCAAACTCAACGCGTGGATCACCCCAGTTGGCCTGATCCCAACTGCGCCCATCGCCACCATCATCTGCGGTCAGATCAAAGCTCTGCGCGCCGGCCAGCGGCACCTCGATGCTTTGCCGGCTGCCAGCACGCAGCACCTCGGAGGCAAACACTTCCTTGCCACCGACCGAGACCCGAAACTGCACCGAGGCCGCCTGCCCATCCGCATTGCGATCCACCCCGATGTCCGCCAGAAAACGCCGTGCGGGCTTTTCTAGCGTCACGCGCATCACCACCGTCGCATTCAGTCCAAAGCCATGAGCATACGTTTTCTCCGCCAACCGTAACGACTGCCCCGTCACCGAGCGATTCAGCAGCACCGGTGCGTGCGCCGCATCGTCATTGTGAATGATCACCACTTGGTTGCTCGGCAGGGAAGACGACCGCGCCGTGAAAGATTGTTCCGCCCAGCGTGCATTGAGGGCTTGGGGCGTGGGTTCGGTGCCTATGGCCGCGCCGCAGAGAGAGACGAGAGAGGTGATGATGAGCTGTGGTTTCATGGATCGTGAGTGGATCGCTTGGCTTTCAGGCCTCAGACAGATCTCAGCGCCTCAAACTGATCCGCCGGATCTCGGCCGTGCCATCGGCGGACGGAAAGAGGAGACGGAGTTGTTTCATGCCACCCCGGTAGGCTGGGTTCTCGCTGAGCTTCAGCGTGTAGCTGTGCAGTTCGCCGTCGCCTTGCACGGTCAGGGGAATGGAGATGGCGGGAGCGGCGGGAAACTCTTTCTTTTTTCGGGCGGTCTCGGCGATGATCGCGGGTGAGGCCACCTCCCAGGCGGGGAAGTCCGTCCGATCTGCAGGCTCAAATGGCTGGATGATCACCTGCAGTTGCAGGGTGGGTGCCTGCGCTTTGAAAGCGGCCTCAATCTCCAAGACCGGAGCTTCCTCCGCTTTCCAGAAGATGACATCGGAGAGCATCGCGCCCTGCGGTGATGCCTGATAAGTGATCTTCAGTCCGTCCTTGATCGGCCAACCGGCATCCCTGGCGTTCTCGTAGGTCCAGCCGTGGCGGTCGGAGGCAAAGCTCCACGAGAGTGCGTTTTGAGGCTGTTGTTTGGCATGGGCGCGCATTTCATCGAGCGATCCGACTACAATCTGCGTGCGGTATGCCCAGTCGATGTTGTGGTCCAGAATCCTCAAGGCTGTGGCAGAGAGGTAGCCAGTCTGGCCGTCACCGGGGCCTCCGACTCCCTTCAGTTCGTTGCCACCCGCGAAGCCTCCGCCAAACATGGAGGTGTCGGGCTGGAAGAGGCCGACACCGGTGCCGGCCTCATTGACCAATGCCGCCCAGTGTTCCGGCGCATACCATTTGGCCCAAGCGGAAACGGGAAAGCCTTTAATGTCATCTTTCCCAACGACGGTCGTCAGAGGTGCATCGGTGAAGGCGGCGTCGCCCAGATAGGTGACGAGGCGATACCACGGGCCATTGGTGTAGAGCGCGGGCATCTCCTGGATGCAAGCGGCATACTGGGTCTTGTCCAGACGATGATTGATGATGCGGCCCTGCATCTCGACCGCATTGTCGGCCATGAGTCGATAGGTGGCTTCGAACTCGCAGTCTGCCGGGACGTTCTCGAGAGGCCACTGCATCGGGATGCAACGCACCCGCATGAAATCCTTCCCTGTTTCGAACGATAGTGTCTTGGATGGGATACGCGCCCAACTCCCGGCCTGCACCGGATTCCAACCCAGCCCAACCCAGGTCGGGTGCGGTTGCTCACCCTTCGGCCCGATGAACGGCTTCGGTCCGGAGTAGTAGGAAAGTTGGATCTGGCGGCCCCAATCGAAGCTGTTAATGATGTTTCCGCTCTGATATTTTTTATCCTCCAGATAAGTGACCGCCCCGCCCGCGACGAGATTGATGCCGATCTTGAGCCGATCGTTTTCCAGATAACGCATCGGCTCCGCCGCGATGGCGGCAGCGTCCAGGAGCGCAGTTTTCGGGGGCGGTGCTTCCCCGGCGGCAAAGGCGGAGCCGCTCGCAATGAGGAGATTGAGGAGTAGAGAGAGGTGTTTCATTCGGTATCTTTCAAGGAGTCTTTCAAGGAGTCTTTCATGCCTTTTGCCGGGCACGCTGCTCGTTCTCACGCCAGCACGCCCTTCACCACATTTCCCTCGACATCCGTGAGGCGGTAGTCACGGCCGCTGTGGCGGTAGGTGAGCTTCTCGTGATTGAGGCCCATGAGGTGGAGAATGGTGGCGTGGAAGTCGTGGACGTGGACGCCGTCGGTGGCGACACGGATGCCGTGTTCGTCGGTGCTGCCGTGGACGACGCCGGCTTTGACACCGGCGCCGGCGAGCCATGAGCTGAAGGCCCAACTGTGGTGCTCGCGGCCGGGATGGTCGGCACTTTGATGAAAGGGCGTGCGGCCGAACTCAGTGGTCCAGACGACGAGGGTGTCGGCGAGCATACCGCGGCTTTTCAAATCGCGCAGCAGGCCGGCGATGGGTTGGTCCACGTTTTTCGCGAGCGGCACGTGCGTTTGCATGTCCCCGTGCGCATCCCAGTTGTTCGCGGAGCCGACGTCGATGAGTTCGACAAAGCGGACGCCTTTTTCCACGAGGCGGCGCGCGGCGAGACATTGCCAGCCGAAACCGGTCGTCTGGCCGCGTTGCAGTCCGTAGAGGGCGAGCGTGGCGTCGGTTTCGTTGCTGAAGTCGAAGACCCCGGGCACTTCCATCTGCATGCCGAAGGCGGTCTCGAAACTGTGCAGTCGCGCTTCGAGCACGCTGTCGCCGACGCGGGCGGCGAGATGGCTGCGATTGAGCGCGGACATGGCGGCGAGTTCGCGCTGCTGCTGCGGCAGCGGTGAGGCGGGCGTGATGTTGGAGATGGGAGTGTTGCCCGGCACGACGAGCGTGCCCTGATGCGCGGCGGGCAGAAAATCCGATGACCACACTTGCGAGCCTGCATACGGCGTCTGCGGCGCGAGGACGACGAAGGCGGGCAGGTTTTTGTTTTCCGTGCCGAGGCCGTAGCTGATCCACGAGCCGATGCTGGGCCGCGCAAACTGAAACGAGCCGGTGTGCATGCCGAGCGTGGCGTTGTAGTGATTCGAGTGCGAGGTGTTCATCGAGCGGATGAGCGCGATGTCGTCGACGCATTGCGCCGTGTGCGGGAACAGTTCGCTCACCTCGGTGCCGCTTTTGCCATACGGCTGGAATTTGAAAACGGGCCGCTTCAAATAGAGGCGCTCGAAGCCGGGACGTTCGTCGAAATCCGGATAGCTGAGTTTGATTTCCTTGCCGTGGTCGGCGGTGAGTTGCGGCTTCGGGTCCCACGAATCGACGTGCGAAACGCCGCCGCTCATGTGGAGGAAGATGACGTGCTTGGCCTTCGCGGGAAGGTGCGGGTCGCTCGCGGTGGTGCCCGCGGACTCGGCGAGTAATTGCGACACGATGCCGGGAAAAATCGGCGTGGTGGCGACGAGCGATTGGAGGAAATGACGGCGATTAGTCAACATAGAGCAGTTCGTTGGTGCCGAAGAGGACGCGCAACCATGCGGCCCAGATTTCGGCGGTGCGTTCGGGTTCGCTGAGGCTCGGCACATTGGTCGAGGTGTCGGCGAGAAAGGTGGCACTGAGTGATTTTTCCTCTTCGGTGGCGGCGCGTCCATAGAGTTCGCGCGTGGCGAGTTCGAGGCGCGCGGCATTGTCCGGCGCGGCTTTCGCGAGCCGCGTGGCCATGGCCTTCGCCTGCGCGTGAACGAAGGGGTCATTGAGGAAATAGAGCGCCTGCGTCGGCACGGTGGACTGGCCGCGCATCGGCGTGCTCGAGTTCGGGTCGGCTCCGTCGAAGAGCGCGAGAAACGGATGCCGCTGCTGCCGCTGCACCATTTGATAAACGCTGCGGCGGTTGTTGTCATAGACGGCCTTGAACGGGCCGTGCTGCGAGAAGGCCCACGTGGTCTCGGCGGGAAACGGATGCGGTCCGGCGGGTGTGCGGTCGAGGGTGCCGCTCACGGCGAGCAGCGTGTCGCGCATCTCCTCGGCGGTGAGACGGCGGCGTGGAAAATCACGCCGCTGATACGCGGCGCTCTGCACGATGAGCCGGTGCATGGCTTTCACCGACCAGCCGCTTTGAATGAACTGCGACGCGAGGAAATCGAGCAGCGCCTTGTTGCTCGGCGGCGCACCGCGACTGCCGAAATCATTCGGCGTGGCGACGATGCCGGTGCCGAAATGTCCGGCCCAAATGCGATTCGCCATCACGCGCGCGGTGAGGTCGCGCGCGGTGCCACGAGTGAAGCACTCGGCCAATTCCAGGCGTCCACTGCCAGCGTGCGCGGGAACGGGTTCGCCGCCGAAAACGGTCAGCATGCCACGCGGCACTTCGTCGCCGAGCTCTTTTGGTTCACCGTTCGTCTGAATGCGCGCATTCACCGGCGTCGCGTCGATGACCGCGAATGCCTGCTCAATCACCGGCTTGCGCGCATCGCCTGCGGCCTGCGCTTGCTTCGTGGCGGCGAGTTGCTGCACGAGCGGTTTTTGCGCCGCCAACGCCGAGCCGATGCCCGGACGATGCTCGAGTTTCCACGCGATGCCGTCGCCGCTGGGGTCAATCTTTGCGACCTTGCCGCGCACCGTCACCGACACATCGGCGGGACATTCCCACGCGAGGCCCACGCCGCCCGCTGGTCCCGGATGCAGCGCGATGCTGCGCGGCGGCATCGTGATGGTGAGGAACTTCAGCACCTCGGTCTTCGTGTTCACGAAAAGCGCGGGGCATGCCTCCCTGCCGCGCCACTCCATGAGGCCCGGGGCATTCTCCGCGTTCGGGATGAACTCCGTCATCAGTCGGGCCGACGGCACCATGTCGAAGAGATGCCACACGGCGGCATTGCCGTAAGCATCCGCGTGCGGCATGCCGCCGCCATTCGCACCGGGGGCGGCGAGGAAATCGTTCGTTACATTCCACACGCGAGCCGCGCCGCCGGACTCGGTGATGACCCACTCGACGTTTGTCGAATCCGCGCCGTGGCTGGCTCTCGGCAGAATGGAAAGCTGGAGCATCTCACCCTTTTTCATCGTCAGGACTCGAGGCAGCTCCGCCGTGCCGACGATAAAATCCTGCGCGCCTGTCGGAGCGATTTCACCTGCGGAGAGTGCTGACGGAACGGACGTCTCGAACACTTTCGCCTGCTCCGCGAGTGCTGCGTCGGCTGCCTTCGTCTGCACATCGAGCGCCGCCATTTCCACCTCCCACGCAGCGGTCGCACGTTTCGTTTCCGCCGAGGGAATCGGCACCAGATCGCGCGGCATCTGTTCCTTCTCACAACCAGTGTAGGCGAAGCGGCTGCTTTGCAGAATGCCGTAGAGCGCGTAGTAGTCGCGCGTCGTGACGGGATCGTATTTGTGGTCATGGCAGCGCGCGCACCCAAGCGTCAGGCCGAGGAATGCTTTGCCCGTCGTATCAATCGCGTCCTCGAATGTGAGGTGAACGTCCTTTTCAATCTGAAATCCAAACCGCCGAGCAAGGGCAAAAAATCCCGTGGCCACGATTTTGTCATTCGCCTGCTCCGGCGGCCCCTTCGCCGCGAGCAAATCACCCGCGAGCTGTTCGCGCACAAACTCATCGTAAGGCAGGTCGCGATTGAAGGCATCGATGACCCAGTTCCGATACCGCCACGCATTCGGCAGCGGCATGTCCGCCGTCTCGCCCGCCGTGTCCGCATAACGCACGACGTCGAGCCAGTTGCGCCCCCACTTCTCACCGTAAGCCGCGCTCGCGAGCAATCGCTCCACGACCTTCGCATAAGCACCGAGCGACGTGTCCGAGACGAACGCATCCACCTCCGCCGGAGTCGGCGGCAGCCCCGTGAGGTCATACGTGATGCGACGCAGCATCACCCGACGGTCCGCCATCGGCAAAGGCGTCGCTGGTGCCGCCCCGGGTCCGGTCACCAATGCCTCCAGCGCAGCGCCGGGGTTCGGCGTTGGCGTCAAAGTGAGCGGCTGAAATGCCCACCACGTCTTCGCATCCTCTGCCTTCATGCCCGCGATTTTCGCCACCGCCAGGCGCGGGTCCGGCGCACCCATCCGCACCCACTGCACCAGCGCCGCGATGTCCGCCTCCGGCAACTTCCCGCCCTTCTTCTCCGGCGGCATCGCGAGGTCCGTGTCGTGGTAGCGCACCGCCTTGATGAGCAGCGATTCCTCCGGCTTCCCCGGCACAATCACCACTCCCGAATCGCCGCCCTTTTCCCAGCCAGCTTTCGTATCCAGAGCCAACCCTCCCTTCGTCTTCTCTCCACTGTGGCACTCGTGGCAATGCTCCAGCAAGAGCGGACGCACTTTGGATTCAAAGAACGCGGTGCCATCGCCAGCAGTCAGCGATGCGGCGCTCGCCCAAACCAGGAAGAAAAAGGCACCTGATCTCATGGCTGCACCTCCCCTGTCGGCAGCCATTCACGCCAGCCCTGAATATGCTTGTGAATCACTCGCCCGCATTCGGCAGGTGATTGCGAGCGGAAGCATTGGATGATCGCGGCATGATTTTCGAGAGTTTCATTCCGCGTCTGCTCGGTCTGAATTTGGTGACTGCGATGCAAACGCCCCAACCAAAGCTCCAACTCGCAACGCAGGATGCGCCAGAGCTTCAGCAGTCGGGTGTTGCCAGACGCCGCGAGGATCAACTCATGAAAATCCAGATCCAATCGAGTGACTTGATGGATAGATTTTGCCCGGCTCATTGCTGCCAGATTTTTCTCCAGCGTAGAGCTATCCGCTTTTAAACTCGGAGCCGCCAGCCGGGCAGCCACCGGTTCCAACGCGAGACGCACCGCATGCAGTTCCGCGAAATCCTGCGGTGTCAGTTCCTTCACAAAGGCCCGCCCGGTAGCGCTAAACTCCAGCAAGCCCTCCCGCTCCAGCGTGAACAATGCCTCCCGCACCGGCACCCGACTCACTCCAAACCGCTCGGCCATCGCCGTCTCCGCAAGCAGCGCCCCCGGATCGAAATCGCCGTCGAGTATTTCCGAGCGCAGGCGGCTGGTGGTGCAGTCTGATCGAGATGCCGAAGCGGAAGTCATTTTCATTCTGTATACAGTTTAGACACGACCAAACGGTATACAATTTAAATTATTTCAAAGGGTTCGGCTCCGCAGGCTGGGCTGACCCGGGATGAAACTGCCAGGTGACTGCAGCGGTCGGTCCGGCAATGTGCTCGATGGGCATGCCTTCTCGTTTCGCGTAGGTGGCACCGGTGATGGTGACCGTTGCGGGTCCGGCTGCCGGATACAACCAGCGCCGCTGGGGATCGGTGAGTATTCCGAGGCCTTCGCCGAACACTTCGCGGGTGAGGTCGGTGTTCAAAATATGACAGTCATCCAGGAGCTTGAAGTCGGGTGAAAAGCTGACGAAGCGCACCTGCACGCCGCGGGCGGGATGGCTTTCGTTGCACACCATCACCATCGTCTGCTGCCGGGCATCATAGACGAGATCATTGCTGCAACCATAGAGCCGACGCGGCAGCCGCGTGACTTCCTCGTGTTGGATGAAGTCGGGTTTCC
>Ga0209702_10001657_pt1 | contig 41793 bp, 21 predicted proteins | sample FRY01_FD_187210 | JGI IMG/M metagenome (GOLD analysis project Ga0209702, IMG submission 187210) | Freshwater microbial communities from Lake Fryxell liftoff mats and glacier meltwater in Antarctica - FRY-01 (SPAdes) (version 2) | ecosystem: Environmental > Aquatic > Freshwater > Ice > Glacier...
TGACACAAACGTCGTCATAGCCGACTAACACCGGCCTGTTCACCTCTGTTGCGGTGAGCGGGCGTAGACACCACTTCACTCGCGCTGACGCGCTCATACGGGCGCACGCGCTACGCTACAGAACACTCTTGAATGCGCCTTACATAATGATGAGCATCGATGCAATGACTGGTGTTGTATGAGCCCCGCTGGTAAGTGTTAGTCGCCCGCCTGGGTAGAGTCATCGCAGCGCATTTGGCACACCCTAGGCCCTCAGCCATCTTCAAATTCAGAGGCTTATAGGTTCTTGTACTGATGTCGGTTGAGGCCTCAACTATGAGCACGCCTGCTTCTCATTTCACCACTCACCTACCTTTCATTTCACCACTCGCCTATGTACCAACATGTCGACACAGGTGGCACAGGGTTTGTTCATCAACGCGCAATCACTCAAGGTGACTAGTGTCCTCCTTTGTTGCTAACTTTTCGCTGTATATTTTATGATACGAAACCACGAAATGAAAAGCAAAATGAAATTGAATTCATGTTCTATTTCATCGAAAATCTACGTAAATGAATGATATATCAGTAAAGTCCTCGGGACGTTTTCGAAAGGTTTCTCTACTACCTACGACCCTCTATCCCGTCAAAACCTACTGCCATAATGTACTATTCGTCCTCCTTGTACAAAGCGTCGAAGTCTTCTAACCTTAACGTATCTTTTGTACACGTTTTCCCGGCGCGGCTATGTTACGATCCGAATATGCTTCTGCCGAATGACGAGGTTGTTAAGTTGTTGAGTTGTTCGGGTGATCCCCTGCGGGCCCGCGTGCATGCCCTCCGTGAGGCCGGTTGGACGCTCGCATCGATTGCCGCCGCCTGGAATCCACCAAAGTCACGATCATCAATAAAATCCCTCGCAACCCAAAAAACATCATCCTACCTCCCTGTAGTCTCGTCTCCCGACGATTCAACACTTCCTGCAGCGGAAGATTCACACCAAGCACTGCCAACAACGCGGACACACTCGAGAGCACGGCGCTTCTATAATAAGACCAAACCGACGCTCACGCAGGCGCACCGTAAGCAACTCTTCAAACTCGCACCGATCGCTAGACGATACCGCTCGAAGGCCAATCCCGCCGGTATCTACGCTGTAGCAAACAACGAACTAACAGTGCTCTGCGTCTCACATTACAGGTCCGGTACGTCCATTGAAGAGCTCGCCTCCGCGGCCGGTGTCACGTATAGAGCAATGGCCAGACGCGTAGGAGTAGGGAAATAGACAACGCAGTATGAACATCGTTCACGATCTCTTCCCAGCACGGCTAGCTCTGCTCGCAGACGGCGTACCCGTCCCAGATCTCGACACAGTCACGTATCTAAGCGTACGGCAGATCAAAGGCTCGAGAAGTGTTGAGGCTCTTAGAATTGTGTTGACAGACACTACAATCATGGTTGCCGCGGACTCGTCATCAGGGCCAGTCTTAATCTTCCAAGAGCGATACGACAGAGCAACACTGAAGCTCGCCAAAGGTGGCAAAGCCGAGTCGTATCTGACGACGATTACGGGGAAGTTCATCGTCTTCGGCAAGGACGAAAGTAGCTGTTCCGGCTGTGGTTCTCGTCTCCGAACTTGGAACCCGTATCGTACAATGAACTCATCAAAGGACCCAACAGAATGACCGGCATCTTCTCATTTGAACTCATCATCATTTCTCTAGCAGCTTACCGTGTTACGCGACTGATCACGACTGACGTAATCTTTAACTCTATCCGAGAGCGGATCTGGAAGAAGTCTCCACCGGAAAAAGGGCGCCTCGGATATTGGATCACCTGCGAGTGGTGTGCCAGCATTCCAGTAGCATCGCTGTTCATAGTACCATATACAATAGCCAGTGTACCAACAGTCATCGTTGCCAGCGTGTTTGCTGTCTCGGCGTTTGTTGGGCTACTGTACCGCATTGGTTAGCAAGACGCCAATTCCGTCATAAACGAATGAGGAGACATAGTGGCCATATTTAGGCGAGACACACCAGCGATACAGCGTATAGCGCACACGCCGTTGACTGGTGCAACGTCCGCCAAATCCGCTTCGTACTCGGCTCCACGTTCGATTACGGCCGCGGCAAAGCAGATGCAACTCGAAAACAAATCAGAATCAGAGCAGTTCAAGAGCCGCCGATCCGCATCATCGAGCACTTGGCAATCAGAAGCGTGGGAGTACTATGACGCTATCGGCGAAATCAAGTACGCGTTTAGCCTCGTAGCATCAGTTGTTTCGCGAATTCGTTTATACGCAGCAGTCATTGATGACCCTGCCGAGGCTCCAATATCGGTTCGCGACACGGATGCTGTTGATGCCAGTCTAGCAAACGCCGCCGAGCGTGCACTTGCTCGACTTAGCTCGGCATACGGCGGTCAGGCCGGTCTTCTCCGCGATGCCGCACTAAACCTCAGCGTCACCGGTGAATGTTACCTAGTACAAATGCCAAAGCAGGTTGGTTCTAATATCCCAGAGTCGTGGGATATTCGTTCGGTTGATGAGATCCAGATTGACTCAAAGAACCAGTACGGAATCGTTCCACGGCGTGACCTGTTGACTGGCGGTTCTAGTTCATCGAGAGGTGGAAAAGGAATTGTTACTCTTCCGAAAAAAGCGTTTGTTGGTCGCATCTGGCGAGCGCATCCACGCTTCTCAGAAGAGGCCGATTCGTCACTACGTGGTCTTCTTGACCTCTGCGCTGAGTTGTTGCTGTTGAACCGTACGTTCCGTTCAACCGCCCGTTCGCGTTTGAATGCTGGTGCACTGTACTTGCCAGACGGTCTCAGTGTCGCGGCCACACCAGATCCAAACTATCCATTTGACGGCGATGATGATACGAATCCAGCGTTTAACCCGGAGGAGAGCGCAGACGAGTTCGAAGAGCAGTTAATCGACGCGATGACAACGCCGATCCGCGACGAGGATTCGGCGTCCGCAGTTGTTCCGTTAATTATCCGCGGCCCTGCTGAACTCGGCGAGAAGATTAGGCAGTTCAAGTTCGAGCGCTCATTTGACCCCGCACTTGCTGCACGCGCTGATCGCGTGCTTGAGCGGATCCTTCAAGGCCTTGACGTGCCAAAAGACATCGTCACTGGACTCGCGAATGTTAAATATTCAAATGCATTGCAAATTGATGAGTCACTCTACAAAGCCCACATCGAACCGTTGATGTTGCTTATTGTTGACGCACTTACAATCGTGTATCTTCGCCCGTATCTGATTGCTAACGGGTTTGACGAAGTTGCAGTTGAGCGCCTTACAATTTGGTACGACCCAAGCCAAGTTGCGACACGCAATGACAGAGCAATGGATGCTGATAATGGTTTTGATCGTATGGCGGTGTCATACGCTACGTGGCGGCGCGCACACGGTTTCTCTGATGCAGACGCGCCAACACCGAACGAAATGGCACTCAGACTTCTTATTGAGAAGGGTGCAGTCACTCCTGAGCTCACTGAGGCGATGCTCGGGGCCGTTGCACCAGAGGTTATTAAAGCAATTCGCGGCGCGCAGCAGGCCGGCAGCGCGGCACCAGTTCCGCCTGAGGTGCAACAGATGCTCGAAGGTGCCCCAGCTACGCCACCAGAACTGGCACCGGCACCACCAGCCGAACAGGCGCCAGCCCCAGTCGAACAAGCGCCAGACGACGCACTTCCCGCTGACCCATCAATGATTACACCGGCACCTGGACAATAAGGAACATAGGATGAGTGTAGAAGATACCGATCCAGAGTTGTTCGATGACTCGCTGCGACTTCTTGTCAGACGGTCTAATTCAACTATGCACAACATCAATTTCTCTAATGCAGTAGAAGAAGCGCTAGTTGAAAAAGTAAAAGAACACAATATGACGGCAAGTATAGACAACAAGGCGTCACTTCAACAGCTAAGGGCAGTGTATCGCCGCGGCGTGCACACGTACCTGTCGTCAAGTAACGTCGACGTGACGCGCCACGAGCTGGCAATGATGCGCATTAATGCGTTCACTAGACTTCTTCGTACTGGGGCGCCAGCCAATTCAATTTACAAACAGGACAATGATCTTCTTCCAGCAGGGCACCCTAAAGCGTCTAGTGCATTGACATCTGGAGGAGCCATTGCCATTGAGATGTCGCTTGAGCTTGGTACATCTAGCACGTACAAATCACCAGAGCACGCACTTGTTGCATTCGCAGAATACAGTGGTCTAGGGTATGAGATAATTCCTTCTCTACGTGCGGCGTGGAAACGCGGCGTAGATGATGGCAAAAACGGATTTGAAGAGGCACGTGAACTTGCGGTAATGACTTATGATAGTAAAAATTCAGATCTGTTGCCGAGAATCGAAAGCTAGACATGTCAAATAGAAAAAATAAAAAAACACTAAGCGCGTATGAGCTTGTTCGCTTGCGCGATGCTATTATTGCGATGCTTTCTGCGGCAAACACATCTACGCGTTTGGAGCGCAGAGTTTCGCTTGGCGCAGCAGTTGAAGTCGCAAACAGAGCACTTAGGAGAAGCCGCGGTGGCGTAAGCCAGGTACGAGTGTTCTCGGCGCTGCGTGCTGTTGGTGCTTTCGTTTCGCTCGCTGCTGTAAACAAAGTAACAGTAGCAGCATTGAATAACTCTGATCTTCTTTCAGTTGGCCACCCGCTGTCAACAAAGAGGCACTCGATGACAGAGGCTTCTCTACGACATGCGCAGGCAGTATGGATCTCCGCCGATAAACTGATTCGTAGCGATGAAGCACGGGCACTTGTTGCAACCGCGTACTCGTTCGAGCATGGCTCAATCGAGCGCACACACGCATTCGCGCGCCTCGCTGCTTTCCCCCTAGGCGTAGTACCAATCACAGTAAGCGTCGACTTAGAGCCGCTTATTGCAGCTCTCGGTCTCGGCCTTGGTGGAAACTCGAATGCGGCAAGGTCACTTCGCGCACGAATGCAGCGTCGTGACAGGATCGGCCGATTCGCATTTATGGGTGGTGGCTGGTTGTTTGGCATGCTCCGCGGTGGAAATCATTACAGAATAGCTGGCCGCGTTGTTGGTATGTCTGGAACTAATGATGTTGAAGTTGAGGTGGCGGGCGACTCATCACTTCCTGACGGAATATATGCCGTTGAGGCATCTAAGGGATTATCTGTTAAAGCGATTGTGCGCCGCAAGCGGGGAGCGCCACCAGCGGAAGAAGTTGCTGTACCGTCTGAAGACTGGCAATTCTCGATTAACACCGAAGACCTGGTAAGACGCGCTGCCCCATCGGATTGGCGCATCATTAAAGAAATTCCCCGCAAGGATGACAGCGTCCTCGACCGCGTCATCTACGCGAACAGCGACGGGTACACAGTTGTCACGAGCCGCAGTGCCGAGTTCACAGAAGCAGACGACATATCGCTGCTCCCAGCACACGGCGCGTGGATTGTAAGAGCGTTTGGGCCACAGGATACATCGGTTAATAAGTCTGCACTTTTTACATGGGCTGACGTTGAAAAGGCGATTCTAAAAGACCAAGATAACTATCAAAAGTATCTTGATAGTCCTGCCGGTCAAGAAGCTCTTAGAATTGGCGCCCCCGGTTTTGACGCGCAAGAAGAAGATATCGCCGAGTCTGATGCTGACGACATGGCACCAGAAAAAACAGTTGTTGTAAACTGGGCAACTGACGAAGCTGATCTCACAGACGGGGACTTCGCCGACTGGGCGGAGCAAAATGCTCCAGGCGTCAAACTCGCACTTCAGCCAAACGGGACGGTGCGGCTTACTGGAACTGAGTCAAACCTACGTAACGCAGTTGACCAAGCAACTGACGGCGATCGCAATGTATCAGATGCGGTTATGGAAGCTTCGTCATTTGTGACGTCAAAGCTGTCCCCTGCTGAGCTTGAGGGTTTGAAGAATGCCACTAAAGACATCAAAGGAACTGTCCAGTCTGGTTCCGGCGAAACATTGTATGAAATGATAGATGGCAGCGGCGGCGGCAGCGGCGGCCCGGCCTGGTTCCGCGGAGACGACGTCTATGATGCAAAGAAAGACGGGTACAGAGAAACTGGAAAGACAAGAAAAGAAACCACACAAAAAACTGTCAATTCTTACAAAAAAATATCTGGGGCTGTAAGAGACTTGCACGGTGCCGACACTATGCGAGGTCTTACACAAGAATTTCGTGCCGCCGATGAAAAAGGCGATGTTGTTCGATTTAGTTATGGTGGAAAAACACGTAGAGTTCTTCCTAAAGACACGTACGTAAATCCAAAAACCGGCAAGAGCAACGTTGTTGGTTTTGACCTTGATGTTGGCGAAGAGCGCACGTACTCATTCGACAAGATCAGTTCGCCTCCGGCTCTGAAGGCGCGACCAGCCGCTAAGCCAGTAGCAAAGATCGCTCCACCTCGCACAACAGGCGAACCAATCGCAATCACCTCAACCGATCCAACCGAAATCAAAGACCTAATCCAAGAAGCAATCGACGTCGGAGCAGTCGTCACATTTAGTTACGGCGGGAAAAACAGACTTTTCCGACCGGAAAGAATGTATCTGAATCCTAAAACCAACGCAACTAATGTTACTGGTTTTAGTGAAACAGACGGCGAAGGCCGGACATTTACTCTCAACAAGATGTCACCGCCCGTCTACGCCCCCGACGGCCCAGCGCAACCACCAGCCCAAGCACCAACACTCACAACAACACCGCAAATATTTGACCCGTTCTCACTCACCAACTGGCGTGACATTGATACTGGCGTTGAAATGTCATCTGCGGTGTCAGTGCCAATTCCGGTAGTTGACAGTAACGGAAACACTGTTATGTCACGCGTCGTTGACGTATCGAAAAGACCAATGACGATTGTCAATATAAACGGCGTTGATGTACCGTTCTATGTAAGCACTGGCTCTGGCGGAAAGAAAAATGTCCCGGCTGATAAATGGTATCCATTTTTTGGTCTTGATCCAGAGAGTAATTGGTTCAACAAGACATCAGAGGAAGACATCGCTGATTACTACGGTTCTTCTGAGCTTCGTAACGTGGCCGCGTGGCTTGACACAAATCTGCCTAATGCACGTGCGAATACTGAGATTCCAAAGTCTATACCTGACGGCGAAAATAAGCATATCGCACAGGTAACGCTTGACGCAGTCAATAATCACATGAAGCCTGCGGCACGAGGCATGGGCAACAACGATCTCCAATCAAACGTGAACAACACTCTTGCCGCGATAAAGAACGGCCGTTCCCCTACAGGCTTCCTGCAGTTCGAATCTAGGTTTGATATTGATAAGCTCCCTGACGGCTGGACGTCTGTGCCGCTCGAGCAAAAAGACGGCAAGGTTCTAAAGTCGCAGCTCATTCCGCCATCGTGGCTCGTCGCGCCCGGATCAACAAGACCGCCTACGCACACGATCACGCTTGAGGATGGCGACACGCCAGTGCTAATCCGTATGGGCTGGGCAATAACACCCGACACAAAAAACAAACAACTCGGCAAGTTCGGAACCTGGAAAGAACTTACTACAGCAATCACCAAAGATAAGTTCGTTGTCGCCAAACTCAAACAAAACGTAATCAATGAGCGCACAGGCGGACCGGTCTATAAAGAGCCTGGCGCTAGCGGCACGCCAATGTATTACGAAAAACCAAAGCTTGGTCCTCCTTCCGAGTGGGCAGGGCCGTATGTACCAGCAATCACTCAACAAGACATCCCATCTCCAATAGAGCCGGCTAAGCCAGGAGCGCCGGAAACAAAAGAACAAGCAGACGCTAGAGCGCGTGAAAGTATGCGGCTGACAGAGCGGCTAATTGCAGAGGAAGCAGCTCGTAAAAAGCGGTTACGAGAATTACAAGACAAAAAAACACTAACACGCGAGGAGGAGGCTGAGCTCGGCAACCTTAGACGGCGATACCCGGGACTGTCTGACCTGCGGGATACCCCATCTCCAATAGACGCAAAGGAAGTGATTGAGCAGCTAAAGAGCGAGATCCCAGCTGGGAATCCGGAGCTAGTTAGCTACACAGAAAAAGCTTTAGCGCGCATTAGGAAGGATATTGAGCGGAAAGAGCGCGAGGCTGCGAAGGAAAAAGCATATCAGGACGCTTTAATTAAGAAAATACGTGATGATAGCGAGAAGCGTATAGCGTGGTTGAAGAATAAAAAAACACGGACACCCCGCGAAGAGCGCGAGCTCTACGAGTCAACATACGGGCCAGCGCCTCTAGTATCACCAGGTGAGCCCGCCCCTGTAGGCAAAGGCCCACACGCGCCGGGGAGCACAGGACTTAACGGGGAACCAGCAAAGATCTCTGACGTTGACGTGATTGTCAACGTTGATGAAACTCTTGACGGAATTCTTAGCGATTTCATGAAAAAGTTTCCAAACGTGCGAGTCATGGTACTCAACGAAAAGACTCCAGATGGGGACGCCGTTGTCACTTTTGCTGTTCCACTAGACGACGTCGCAAACTTCGAACTCTGGCAAGCTGACAACATTAGTAACGCTAAACCGAAGTTCTACGATGATGGAGGCACAGCACCGACTGACCGGCTCAATGACGATGACATTGAAATGCCGTTTGATAAAGAAATGTTTGACGGGATATTCTCAGTTCCAGAAGGCGCGTATCGTCCAGATATCTTTCAAGCGTACAGTCCAAAAGGTAGAACAAATCAAGACAGCGCAGACTACACTGATGATCCAGAAGTTCTTTCTGCGAAGTTTGAGCCGTTAGAATTGGCGAAGGCACTTTCAGAGGCTGTTCTGCCAAAAGATGGCGTGCCCGCGACAGGATATGGCGAGCTTGAGTTTCAAGGTGGGAACGAGCCTGTTGCGGCTGAGGCGCTACTTGAGGCTCTCGCAATAAGTGGAGTAAACGACACGGCCATTCTCTCAGGCATCTACGATCGTGGTCTCACAGAAGACGGCGGCGTGCCTACAAATGTAGAAAACGCGCAAAAGAATATTTGGAGAAGTGGCGCCATTGACGATGAGCTCACGGTTGGTGAGAGAATTGAAGCAGCGAAAAAAGCGCAGGCTCTGAACGGGCTTCTTGGTCAACCAGAAAATGCACGCACAGCATTCAATCTTATTTCTAATCACACTGAAACAAACCCACATATTATCGAGCTCGCAACCGATCTGCAGATGCGCGTTGACATGGAGATGGATGCAATATACTATGGTTACGGTGACGAAGGCTTACTAGAGCGGCTTACAAATGACTTTATTTCGCACCTTCCGTGGTCAAGAAGTGACGATCCTCAAGAGTTAGACGGGTTTAGAGCGTTCTGGGGATTATTCATGTCGATTGATGGTGGAGATGGCGACTTAGCTGACTTTGAGACTGGAACGCCCGGCTCACGTATGTCGATTATTGATGCGATTAGATCGTTCGTAGACGTTGAGAACCCCGGTATTGGTGAAGACGCTGCACACGAAATGGCCGTAGAACAATACTATGCTCTTCACAAGAAGTTTGGCGGCTTCCCGGAGTTTATCACGGGGAAGAGTGATATTTCCAATGGCACTGACAGTCTGTACAGTGAAACTACTGCAGCCGCATTTTACAGACTCATCGCAGCAGCAAAACGCCCTACTGATACCGATCTCGCTAGGGTGATTGGTATAGACAAAGATAGTGAGTCGTTTAAGAATTATACGACTCCAGGTTTCATTTTTGCAATTGATCCTCGTGCGCATTCGGTGGTGGCGTCAGACTCGGATGGGACAGCCAGCGACACGTTGATAACGGTGGGTAGAAAGCTATCACGCGTTGTCTTCAAAATCAAAGCCGGTGACGCAGACGGCATATCAGTTAGTGGATTCTCACATTATTTCGAAAATGAAGTAATGACAGTGGGTGAGTTTATTGTCGACGCGGTCCGCGAGCAAGACGGCTTTTTTGGAAAAGAGTACGTTGTTCAGCTTAAAAAGTATGTAAAAGAACAGCCAAATATTCCAGAAGAAAGCGCGGCTCCGGCAGCACCTAACGCACCGGCATCTGCATTCGCTGGTATTCGTCAATACGGCGACGTCAGTGACTGGACGCGTTCAGAAGAAGGTCCGAGTGGGTCGAACGCCGGTGGCGTGCACACAGATGATGACGGCAACGAGTATTACGTAAAAACGGCAAAAAGCCAGTCGCACGGCGAAATGGAAGCGTTGGGCTCGGCATTCTACAAAGAACTCGGTATCACGGCCGGTGAGACAGGGCTCGGTGAGCAATACGGCGAATTGGCAATCATCACTCCAATGATACCTGGCTCGACTACCGGTATGTATAGCCTGCGTGATGACAAAGAGTTTGTTGCTAAAATCCAAGAAGGTTTTGCGATCGATGCGTGGTTGTCGAACTATGACGTTATTGGCATGGAATACGACAATATCATCGTTGACACAAACGGTAATCCAGTTCGAATTGACCAGGGCGGCTCACTCATCTGGCGCGCACGAGGTAGTCATAAAGAATGGTTTGGCCCGGAGGTTGCTGAACTCACGTCAATGCGTGATCCGCGTATTAATGCAACAGCGGGCCGCGTATACAAGTCGATGTCACCGGCTCAATTGACTGATAGCGCAAGAAAACTTCTTGACATTAAACCAAGTCGAATCGATGAAATCATCGACGGTGCTATTAGCGATCCAGAACAAAGCGCGTCGCTAAAAGACGTACTTAAGCGTCGTCGTGAGTACATACTTGATTTCTACGGAATTAAAGAAACAACAGAAGATCCATTTGCCAATCGCGTGCCACTAACTGAGAGCATCGGTTACGCGGCGCAAGATCTACAGGCAAACGACGTAACCGCAGCTGATTCGTTTGTTATCGAGCGCGTGTTCCGCGACGAAACTACGCCGAAGGGCAAAGTAAGTATTCAGGGATACTTCCCAGGGCACGAGTCACAGCGCAAAGAGTGGAATGATGCAACAGTCATTCCTGTTGCCCGTGGCGGTACTATTCCACCAAAGGGTGACAGGCCAGCACTTCACAGGCCACAAAAGCCGCGTGCCACTGGAAGCCCAGCATTTACAGGTGTTGCCGCTGACGCAGTTGCCAATGCAAAAACATGGCAAGAGGCAGCTGATGCAATTCGCGCGCTTGACATCGTATTCTTAGACTACGAAACAACTGGTCTTCCAGGTCCTGAAGCAGGCGGCCTTAACCGCCCAGTGCAAATAGGCGCGGTTCGCGTCAAGGACGGCAAGGTCGTTGATAGCATAAGTATCTACATGAACCCGGAGCACGAACTCTCTGGTTGGTCAGCCGCAGCACTGAAGCAACAAGATGGAACTTCCCCAGTTACAAATGAATGGCTTGCTGGGCAATTATCTATGAAAGACGCACATCAACAGTTCCTTGATTTTGTTGGTGAAGGTCCTGTAATTATCGGCGGACAGAATGTTCCGTTTGATATAGAGATTCTCCAGCGCGTACTCAAAGAGCAGGGTCTCTCGATTGAGATCTCTGGCACAGTCGACTCAAAAGACATTTCCGCTGGCACTCTTCCAAAGTGGACACAGGGAAAACCAGACGGGCCTTCCCTAACTAACAAGGAAACTGGAAAGACTCGAGCGTCAAACAGCCTCGGGCCCATTGCCGAGTACCTCGGCGTCAAGCTTCCAGACTGGCACCGTGCTGACGCGGACGCGCAAGCTTCGTGGGAGATCACAGATGCAATGTTGACTCGCGCTGTCAGCAACCCAGACACGCCAACAACGCTACTCAACAATAAAGAAGAAGTTGAGCGTCAACGTGTCGGCGCAGAGAAGTTTACTAAAGAAATGCAAGAATACGAAGTTGCACTGGCCGATTACGTTGCAGCAAAAGCTATTGCAGCGGCGTGGAACTGCGGCGGTGCTGGTATTACCGCCGCTGTAGGCCCAGGAGACGGGCCTTGCTCAACGCCAGACATTCCGTCACTTATTCGTGACGCGACTCCAGAGCCTTTGGGTGATCCTGACCCAGATGATTTCCCAAGCGGTCTCGTTGAGTCGCAGACTACTGACAATGCGGTGCATGACGGCATTGACACTAATGATCCGTACAAAGATGAAGCGTTTATGCCAACAGAGGAACAGCGCAATATTCTTGACGCCATTCTTGCTGGTAAGAATGTTGTTGTACAGGCACTCGCTGGAACCGGTAAGACAGCAACATTGTTGATTGCTGGAAAACGTAAGAAGAAAGAAAAGAAATCAGAAAAGGGCGTGTACATCGCGTTCAACAAATCAGCGCAGGTTGAAGCAGAAAAGAAGTTCCGCGACGCCGGTCTTACAAATATTGAAGTTATAACAAATGACGCGATATCGTATAGATGGTCGTCGAAAGAAATGCAAGCCAAGTTTAGCAGAACTGAAAATGTTGTGCAATACAAGAAAATTGCAGATCTGTTTGGAATTACTGAATTTGAAGCTACAGACGGCGAGATGCTCAAGCTTAGGGCTGCTGTAAAAGAGTTCCGTGACGCCGTTAATGCGTTCATGATAAGTGACGACGCGGAACTTAGTGCAAAACACTTTGGTGACGGTGACGGCGCTGGAAAGCCGTGGATGGTTGATATCGCACAGAAGATGTGGGAAGACTACATCAATCCAGACGGAAAGATGCGAGTTACCAATACGGTGCTCACGAAGATGTGGGGACTATCTAAGCCTGATCTAGGAAAGACCGGTTCTGGACTTTCTCGCGGAGTTGATTTCATATTCTTTGATGAGGCACAAGACATTAACCCGGTGTCTGGAAAAGTTATTGCCGATCAGACCGTGCAAAAGGTCTACGTTGGCGATGAAAATCAAGCAATTTACGGATTCCGCGGTGGAGAGAACCAACTTGGCAAAGTGCTTGAGTCAGAAGAGTTTCCTCTTACAAAGTCTTGGAGATTCGGAAGCGTTATTGCCAATGAAGGAAACAAGTGGCTGCGTCTTCTTGAATCAGATCCACGCGTTGCTGACTCAAAGGGATTGCGTGTTATTGGCGGAAACGTAAACCCAGGGTCTATTGTTGAACAAGGCAGCCTCGCTGATACGGCGAACGCGGTTCTTGTTCGCACTAATAGCGGCGGTTTGGGTGCGATTTATGACCAACTCGGACGCGGACGCGTTGTTGGCGTGACAAAGAACTATAAGGGTGATCTTGAGAACCTACGGGATACCGCTCAGTTCTTAATGACAGGCGCGGACAGGCCAAAAATACTTCACGACGAACTAGCCCCGTTTGCGTCGTGGGCTGACGTTGTCAAGGCAGTTGAACAGGGAGATGAGACAAAGAAGCTTAAGCTGTTTGTTGACCTCGTAGAGGAAATCAAAATAGACGGAGTAAGTGAGCTTATCGGCAGGCTTAAGATTGTTCGCGCGACCGGCGAAAGTGATGCAAAAGCATCTAATATCGGTGACCTGTCACTCGGGTCTACCGGTGTTCTTGGCAACGGCGTCGAGTATGCTGTTGATGAGAACGGTCCGTACCTTACAGGGAAAACGTTTGAGAACAAGACAGCTATTGGAAAAAGTGGCTGGGACTACAACAAAGTCAATGATGACAAAAAGTGGCGTGTTCCTGTCAAAGACCAAGATGACCCGGCTGCTGTTAGAGCGGCTGTTGAAAAACTAAGCAAGGCGCTCGGCGGCAGCACTTCAGAAGATAGTGGAAAAATTGATGTACTAGTAACAACAGTGCACCAAGCCAAAGGTCTCGAGTGGGACAAGGTGTGGATCTGGGGTGATTTCTTCGGTCCAAGAGTGAACAAGGAGACAGGCGAAGTGACAATGCCTGATCCGACAGAATACAAAATAGCATATGTTGCCGTTACTCGTTCGAAGGATCAAATAGACGTTGGTTCACTCGACTGGATAAATGAATACATTAGTGAGAATGAGGCTACGCCAGAGTCACCAGAGGCCGCCCCGAGAGACGCAACGTCTGTCAACGCAGATGATGCACTTGTCAAGTCTTTGAAAAATGCTGTTAAAGAAGCAGACGTGCAGCTTGAGAAATTTGCAGATTTAAGCTCTAAGAATGAAAAGAAAGTAAAGAAGGTCCGCGAGCTTGTTGAAAAATCACTGTACGCCTATGACGGTGGGCAATACGTTGACACAGAAGAGTGGCTAACAGCGGCTTCAGAGCTTCTTGAAGGCGCCAATCTTCCAGAGCTTCAAAGCCTGTTCCTTGAAGCAGCGAGTGCTGCCGATAGGGTCCGTCTGTCAAAGCTCGAGGTGCCAGCACAGACAGAAACGCAGACGCCACCAGTACCAACGCTTGATCCAGAGTGGCGCCCAAGTGACGTGCCCGCACCGCAAGGGGCAGTTCCGTCCGGAACACAAGAGGCGCCGGATGACGTTTTGCCAGAGGCCATTGAAACTGCGGAAAACAGCGGCGACAACAATGCACTGGATAAAACAAAGCGGTTCTACGACACGGCTAGCCGTGAAAAAGATATTGAACTTATGTTCAATGACCTAGAAGAAACTGCTGACATTGTCATCAACGGAGAAGACTCTGGACTTAAGGGTTCCGACAAATCTGTTGTCAAAAAAGCCTTTGAAAAAGTAAAAGAAATCCGTAAGGCTCTAGCAGACGGGGCGATGCCTGAACACGAGGCGCTGGCCGCACTAAACGCGATCATAGACTCTCTTCCATCGTCTGGCTCGTCAAGCGTCGCACAGATTGATATGGACTTCTTTAGAGATGCTGTTACAGCAATCACGCATGTTCTTGACGGACAATATTATTGGCGCCCAACTGGTAAGGGCCTACCTCCAATAGACGCTCTTGATCCTAAAGGACGTGCGGTTGGCTACGCGAGAGACGGTGTAACATTCCTTGTGCCAGGCACTCGCGTCCGTGACAAGTGGGGCTACGCCGGCACAGTCGAGAGCTATAACGAAAACGACTGGGTAAACGTCAATGTTAGATACGACATTGATCCGCGCGACCCAGCAAAAGTTAAGAAGGGTAAGTGGGGTGCTGGTGTTGCTAGGATCTCAAAGCACCCAGCAACACTGTCAGTTATTGGGCCAGATGAAGATCCGTACGTTGAGCTTCCAAGCACTCCTGAAGGCAAACGACCAACGGATCTTGATAAGCAATTGGCGTGGCTTAAGAAGCACAGAGGCGGAGACCCAAGCCCAAAAGTTGACGCCCCTAGCGGGGCATCTGACAAAGATGCCAAATCGGCATTAGGTTTTGATGTTCTAAACTTTGAAGTGGTTGGAGGTCAGCTTGGCGCAAATGCTGGCGGAACGTATAAAGACTCAGATGGTAATTTGTACTATGTAAAAGAACAGCAGTCTCTAACGCACGCTGAAAATGAAATATTAGCGTTTGAATTGTACAAAGAACTTGGTGTCAACGTAGCACAGATGCAAATAGGTTCAGGGACTCTTAATGGCAACATATACACAGTTTCAAAGTTCATCTCGGGTGATGGCAGCACACTAAAAAAATACCGCGAAGATGAACAAGTACTCGACAAAGTACGAAGTGATTTCGCCATCGACGCGTGGCTAGCAAACGGCGATGCCGTTGGTCACAAGTACGCTAACATAGTTGTTGACCAAGATGGCACACCATTCCGTATTGATGCAGGTGGCGCATTATTGTTTATTGGCCCAGGCCATCCAAAGGGTACTGAATTTGGTGGCACTGTTGCCGAACTAGACGACATGTTAAATATTGAACTAAGTGAAGGCTCAGCGGCGGTTTTTTCGCCAATGACTAGGGCTGCTAAGGCTGCATCTGCGCGCAAGTTGCTTGGCATTACGCAAGAGCGCGTTGATGAGATAGTTGACGCGAATATGAGCGACCCCGAGACTGCGAGTAAAATAAAAGCACGTTTGAAGGCGCGTCGTGAATATATTTTTAAGCATTATGGTATTCAAGACATCGATAGCCCCCAAGACAACTACTCGGCAAACGCAATTACTTGGGGTGAGCATCTACTAGAACCTGGTGCCAATCTCGAAGGCGCTGACCTATCTGACGCTGACCTATCTAAAGTTGACCTAGCTGGGGCCAGCCTAATCGGGGCCAACCTGACAGGGGCCATATTGACCGAGGCCAACCTAACTGGAGCCGACCTATCAAAAGCCAATTTGTCGTTTGCCGACCTAACAGGTGCCAACCTATCTTACGCTGACGCCATAGGAGCTAAATTGGCTGGGGCCAATCTGGCTGGTGCCGATCTGTCTCATGCCAACATTGAAAAAGCCGACTTGTCGGAGGCCAACATGATTGGTGCCAATTTGACTAGGACACGCATGTTTGGAGCTGACATGTCCGGTGTCAATCTGTCAAAGACAGAACTAATCGATGTCAGCTTTAGCTACGCCGACCTGAGTGCGGCCAACCTATCAGAGGCCAACTTACGCGGCGCCAAATTTAATAGTACAAAGCTGCTAGGCACCAACCTATCTGGTGCTGACTTGTCTGGAGCCATGATGCTCCATGCTAAGTTGGCTGGGGCCAACCTGACTGGGGCTAACATGACTGGGGCCAGCTTGGGTGGGGCCAACCTGGCCGGGGCCGATCTGACAGGAGCAACATTGATTAGCATAGATGCGCAGTACATAAAATTCGCAGGCGCAACAATGCCAGACGGAAAAATATTCGATAAGGATACCCACAAGTTTCCATTTCCTACCGCCGATGAAGTTCCAGAAGCTGAAGCGCCCAAGGCTGTAAGCGAAGAAGATGCTAAATGGTTAGCTGTAAAACCAGTAGCTGATCCATTCAAGTTTCTTGATAAAGTAGAAAAGCAATACAAAAAGAAGAATAGCAAGTTTGGCCGTGAAGACTTAAATAAAGACAATGACGCTATTTATTTTGCTTACTACGGTCAAGGTGGGGCACATGACGTTAACACTGCACTATTAGATATAGAAAATGCCGATAAAAACACGCTAGACAATATAGAAAAAGTAGATCGCATGCTCACTCGCGCGCCAGGGCTTGAGCAAGACATTCTTGTTTACCGTGGTGTTGGCGGCGACTCCTCTGCTGACGCCACTAAGAATCTAATAGACGTAGAACCTGGTGACGAGTTCGTAAGCGTGACATACTCGTCTACGTCAATTATAAAGTCAATTGCTGAAGGTTTTGCAGGAGGTGATGGCGGAGGAATACTGCTTGAAATTGTCGTACCTAAAGGCATAAGGGGAGCTTTCATTGACGCGTGGTACGGAAGGTCAATGGAACTTGAGGCTCCGTATAGCCAAAGTTTCATAGATGATGAAGGTGCTGAAGCCGAACTTATGCTTCCTAGAAATATGAAATATAGAGTTCTTTCAAAAGATGGAAACACGATCAAGCTTGTCGCGCTTGGGCCAGAGACAGATAAGCAAGTTGCAAAAGACTATGATGAAAAAATACCGCTAGCAGACGTGAGCGTGCCGGATGTTCTAGAAACTCCAGAAGCTCCAGAAGCTGCAGCTCCTGAAATGCCAGAGGAATTTATTTCTGAAATGCCGAAGCCAAGTGAGCAATTGGCAGCTGCTGCAGAAAAGTATGGTGTCGACATCAGCAGCTACTTTGACGAGTCGTTTGACGATGACGATGTTGAGCAATCAACAAATGATTTTTCACTTGGTAAAGACAAAAGTGGAAAGATAGTTGCCGCAGACGCCGTGATCATCAAAGACGAGCGGTACGTGATGATGATTGGCAGAGCATTCGGGCCATTCAGAGGCTCATATGCGTTGCCAGGCGGATTCCTAGATAAAGGTGAATCTTTTGCAGATGCCGCCGCGAGAGAAATGCAAGAAGAAGTCGGAGTGCCAGACCCAATTGCCACGAATGTCTACAATATTGGAGTTGTCGATTCATTTGACTGGGATCCTCGAGCATTGAAGGGCGCAAAGGTTGGAGCGGTTGTGTTCCACGTGCCAAGTGATACAAAGCACATTGCTGGTGACGACGCCGCGACTGCGCAATTTGTTGACATTGAGGACATCATATCTGGTGAAAAAGCTGTAGCATTCGGCCACGCAACATGGCTTAAACGGGCGTTTATAAGCACAGAGTACGAGGCGAAGCTCGACGTAATTGTTCTTGCATCAAAAGAACGCAACGCGCGGTTAATAGCTAAAATAAACGATGTCCGTACAGCACGTGGCTACGACACAATTCCCCCAGCTGGGCCAAATGTATGGACGCCAGAAAATGAGTCTGAACTAACTGACGTCAGCACAAAACTACAGCACATCTATGAAGACTTCGGCGGAGACACGCCGTATGCTGACATGAACCCTATGGTCGCGGAATTCTTGAGCATAGTAGATACTCAGACGAACATTCCGCCAGGTCTGCGCGCCTCGCTGAGCTCCGCTGTTGCTGATCACATGGGTCCGCTGGACTCAGTTAGTCAAGATGTTATCGATGAGCTTGCTGGACTTATTAAACAGTTTTCAGCATCTAGAAGCGTGTATAGCCGCGGGTTTGTGCAGGAGATAGACGGAATCGACAGAACATCATGGCCGGCGTCACTCAAAGACGAGCAAGGCATATCCGACCCTAAAGAATTTTTTGAGTTGACTGGTTTAGCCACTATACTACTTGCAAATTCTCTATCAGAAGACGCAGGAATCATATCAGGGCTCATCGTGGCAGCGGCAGATCACTCTATGATGAAAGCAGAAATAGATAGCAAGTCGCTTACTGCAAATGTTATTAGCTCAATAGTGACCAATTACGTTTTACAAGGCGACTTTGACAATTATACCGGCCATAGATTCAATGCCACAGTTCGCAATTTTGCTGATAACTTTCCGCAGCATGAAGAATACTTCGCCGAGCTTAGTGAAATCCACGAATCATTTAGACATTCACCGGGTGACGCGCGCAACGCAGAGCAGAGGTTTAAAGGAGGTAGGCGCCAGGTTGCTACTAATCAAATAATATACGGCGTCAATGCTCCAGCACTTTCACTATCTGGTGTTCCAGAGCGCACCGACGTAGACGGAAAACCAATAAGCGTGAGTGAGTTTAGTGGTGTTCCTTCGCTTATGGGCGCCGTTTCAACGGTGCTTGCGCGCCCGGCATCGCCGCACGGTATGGCGCTATCGGCGGCCGTCGACGGCGACAGCATTGACGACCTAGATGTTCGTGTAACGACTATAATCAACCCAGACGGAGACACTAAACTCAGACTCAGGTTCAGACTAACGCCTTGGGCAGGCCAGAAGCGCGCGATGGAAATAGAAAAAGAAGGAGGGTGGACGATATCAAAACCAATGTTCCGCGCTTCCTCGAGAGACAAAGACGGTAATATTGTCGAAGATTCTAAGTACACTGGACCAGAGTACGCGGAAGCGTTTCCAAGTGGAAGACTCTATATGTCATTTGGAGACGATAATTCAGAAGGCTTTGACATCTCAATTACGCGTGCCAGTAACAGACCTGTTGATACTGCACCACTGACAACACAGTCTGCTGGTGCCCCGGCGGCGTTTCACAATGAAGTTGTGATTGATATAGACCCTGACAACGCGACAGAAGAAATAATAATTGCAGCACTAAAAAAGGCAGGAGTTGTCGACCCTAGAGCGGCCCAACCAGAAGATGCAAAAACGCTAATTGAAAATAAACTTCTTAGCTTATTCTACGGCCAAGTAGTTACTGAAGACAATCTCGCCGGCGAAGGCCGAGCAATCGGGCTCGCAAAAATCGAAGAAAGGTATGGCGTAACCGCTGATGTAACATTTGGCATGGTCATTGTTACTGTTGGTGATAACGGAAGACTGCAATATCTGTTTCCAGAGTACGTAGCAAACAGCATAGCTGAAAAAACAGGAACAGAATCGTTCACACACAGTTTGTCGATCGGCAAAGCAATGCAAGCTGCACGAGCGAAAAACGGAAGTAAGAAGCTAACTGAAAAAGAAACTATTAATGTTGCCGGTGATGTTATTGCGGGGATGATCATTAGCGGACTACAGTCGACAGCTGTCAGACTCAGCGAAGGGCGAGGAGAGTACAAAGGACTATCTAGTGACGAAGACATATACACTGGCGGAGGAAACTATGTATTCCTAACTCCAAGGTCAGTCCCTGTCGAGCACTTTGGAAAAGGTTCTAAAGACTACATTATAGAAGCAAGCGTTGTGTTTCCACCAGCCAATGTTTACAATAGAGCAGACCTATATGCAAATATTGGCGATAGTTTTGGAAAACGCATACGTTACACAGAAGTTATAAGCGCTTCTGGACCTAACAATCACGAGACTATGGTCAAAAATGGACTTGATATTGCTAATAAAGGTAACGTTGTCTTCGTAGCAGGACCTGTCTACGATAGTGCGCTTGCCAAGTTAGACGCTCTGGGAATTAGTGAAATTAACGGCATTCCTGTTAGAGAACTTATTAAAGTGCAAGGTACAGATGACTATACGCTTAAGCGGTCTGTGCCAACTCCAGAGCAGACAGAAGCTATTGATAGTGCACTGACAAAGCTTGTCGGAAATGCAGACGGAGTCGACTTCAAAGAGTTCAGAGATACGTTTCTTGAAATACAAGAAGTCGACGGGGCGCCGTTTGCATACGACTGGGCGCCTGCTGGAAGTAAAATTATTGCAGCGACATTCAAAACCGATTCTGGTGCTAATAGAGGTAACCTCAATATTGTTCCGTACATTAAAGCGCGCGCCGCGTATTCAAACGGCGCTCCAATATTGATAGTACGGTGGCCAGATGGGCAGCTTGTTGAGCACAGACCGGCGGACCTAGCTACACACCAACACGGGCAGACAACATCGTTTGTAATAGATCAATTTCAACTTAATCAGCTTATTGGCCATCTTACCGCGTCTGAACCGGCCAATTTCATCCTCGGTGGGAAAGCAATTGCCGGCGAAGACAGCACTAATGATTATGGCGATGTAAAAACTGTCATTGTTCCTGTTGGGCAGGGTCTACTTGGACTTCCAAGAGAGCACGATGTGCTGTACACAGACGAAAGTGCCACTGATCTAAAAAAATATGTACTAGATCTATTAGAACAATACGACACGCTTTTTCCAGATAATCTTCAAATGGAAACGTCAACAGCGAGAGGAATGATACTGCGTCTAACAACGCTGTTGCTTGGAAACATAACACCAGAAGAGAGAAGCTTCATCATACAAGAGGTAGTGAATCGCACAGCGAACACCGGCAGTATCAACGACCACGACGGCCCGATGCGGACATCGCAATCAAATAACGCGTTTAGCGCTGTCTCTTACGACCAGCCAATAGCGTCTATTACTGCCAGTGGCGGCAGCGAGACAGGGTCAACAACTCTCATCGAATACGTAATACCGGACGAAGGCGCGGTTATCGAGATAGTTGATGGAGAAGATGCTGGGTACACTAGAACGATCTACCGCGCTAAAGTAGAGCGCGTTATCGCAGACAAAGGCAATCAACGTCTGTATGAAGTATCAATTGAAGGCAACCGTGAAGGTGGCAACGTCTTCGTTCTCAATAATGAGAATAGCTATGATATTGACAAAGAAAACAATGAAATCCGCTTCTCGTATAGAGGTGTACGGTATAGTATAAGAGCGAAACTGCCGTCAGATAAGCCACTATAGCATTGCATAGGATTGAGAAGTAAATGGCACAGGATAACACAGTATGGCCAACAGAGCTTATCGAAGGAGATGATCTCTACGCAGTAGTCGACAACGCGGACGGGTTCGTTCGCTATTTGATTTTTTCGTCTGCTGAGATGAAAATGACTCTTGTCCGAGACAACGGGACTTGGGCTCAGCTCAATGGACTGTTCTGGGAAGAGCATGACGACGCCGGCGATTTACTGTGGAACGAACGCGTTGGTGTGCACTATATTAAGTATTTCGATGACCTAGAAAAGGCTGGCAAGAAAGTGCCGTTAGAGATGCCAGTTATCCGTCTAACTAAAGTAGAAGCAGACGATTCTGCACAGGATATTGTTGTATCAGATGATTAAGCTATTCGGCGCGCACGGTGGGAACTTGTTGTTCACTGACGGATCCGCCGCGGTCATAGTTGATTCGCGCACGAATATGGTGGACAACGTCGGGTCTCTTAGTTCACTGTCATATATACAACCGTGGAATAGAGAATCAGCAGTCTGCACGAAGGTGCAGTTTGAGCTCGCTTCTGGTGCACTCTCTGACCTTAGAGTCAGTGCCATTGCCGCATCTGGGCGGATGTACACAATACCAAAATCTGTTCAAGACGAGGCAGAGAAGGCACTCGTATGGCGCGAAGAAAACAGCCGCGGTGGGACACCCGTTGGAGTCAGCACAGCGCAAATTCTTGCTGCTGGCGGGCAAATTGGACTCAAGAAAATCAGCCACATTGCTAAATATTTTCCACGACACGAAGTCGATAAGAAGAGCGTAGGCTTCTCGTTAAGCCAAGATGGTTTTCCGTCAAACGGTAGAACAGCCTGGGCTCTTTGGGGTGGCGATGCCGGTCAACGCTGGGCTCAGTCAATTGTCACTCGTGAAAACAGCAAGAGTATAAGTGCCGCTGGTTGCACGGTTCCTGGCATAGGCGACAACCATCCATACAATATGGCGACTGATTACGACGCGGATGTAGACGCGTTTAAGACCGCGCATGAGCTTAGTTCTGAAGATGCTCCAGAGTTTGTAGTACGAGTCCGTATTGACACTGGTGAAATTGATCGTCTATACATGGTTAATAGTGATGGCGACGCCTTTGTGTGGGACGGTTCAGGTTGGGATGACTTAGGGCACGTCGATAGTGACATCGTCACTTTTGATAAAGCACTTGACGATATCTATGACACCATCGAGAAAGTGCACGTCCCAATTGACGCAGGAATGGCGCTCGTTGTCTCAGCCCGATTTCAGCAATTTCCGTTTGGCCTAATAGGCATATACGATATCTATCCAGAAGAGGCTGAACTTGCTAGAGATGCAATGTCAGAGATTGATTGGATATTAGTTGACGCGTCACTTACCGCCGCCGCTGAACCAGAAGGTGCCGTAGCGCCTGGAGATGGAATATTTTCTCCAAAAGAGAGATCAATCGCCGCTGGCAAACAGGTACGTGACAGAGGCGGAAAATTCGCACGAATGGGTTCACGAGTTTCCGTTGGCGGTGACCCGAATAAGACAGGAAACATAACAAAGATCAACAAGCTAAGTCAGAGTGTGACTGTGAAGCTTGATTCAGGCGGAAGCATAGATGTCCAGGGCACAGATACTGAGGCCATAGGCAGCACGCCGCAGCCGGGTGGCCAAGGAATCGCCCCACCATTTGCCGAGGGAGCACCGCTCGATACATCAGGAATCTTGGGAATGCCGCGTGCCGCGACGTCCGGTCCCAACGCCACGATTAGTGGCACCTTGCCTCCGCTGGGCGCACAAGATATGCACGATATTTTGTACAACTACCCTGCCTGGGTCAAGGGTCAACGCGAAGCTGGAGAGAAGAACACGCCAACGCAAACGGCGCCGTCCATTGTCTCTGCGGAAGAGAGACAAGCAAACTATACAAAACAGCTTGAAAAAAAGACCGGTGTAAAACTAGATGAAAGAGATTTAAGGCTACATCCGGTTTACAAAGATCTTTTTAAGAAAAATCCGAAGTACCATCTGTACTATGATCCAGAAACATTTAAAGTTCGGGCGTCTGCCTTTGCTGTTGAAGTAGACGAGCAAAAGCCAAGAACAGTAAAAGAGCTTATTGAAAAAGAAGGCGTGAATGACAAAGGTGCTGGAAAGCGCATAACGCCAACAACGTCAGACGTGCAGCCAATGTATTTGGCGATTGTTTCACCTGACAATCCTTCAGCGGTGTTTGATCTAATCTCGATCGTTCCAGCGCAGACAAACTTGACAAGACCGACAGTGTTTAAGCGAGTGAACGCAGCATGGGTTCAAGACGATCAAATTCTTGCTGACCTTTCATCGGCGACCCCGCCCCCAGTCGTACCGTTACACGGAGAAGAATATATTGATGTTCTCGCTCAAGTTGACGGCGTAGCCAATGAGTCTGATCCAAATCCGGTGCAAGCCGCCGGCGGTCTTGATCGAAACCGCGGGAAAGCCGAGCAGCTGCGGCGCTATTGGTTGTACGGTCGTGGAGCTCTAAAGATTAGATGGAACACTCCAGGCGATTGGACTCGTTGCTATAAGCACCTCGCCAAGTACATGGGTCCACGCGCAAAAGGATATTGTGCTCTTCGGCACAAAGAGGCAACAGGTACTTGGCCAGGTAGTAGAAACAACATTGGAAAGAAAAACAGGAACTTAGTAAGCTCTGGCGACTGCACTTTAATCAGCGAAGAAGCACTTCTAGAAGCACTTTACTCTAAGGCAAGTGCAACTGTAGCTAAGAATAGGATCATCGCTTCCGCGGAAAAAACAGATTCGTACGGAGCTAAGTTCTCAATTCCACTTGTCATTCCAGAGGACATCGAATCTGGTGACGGTCGAAAGTTTAAGAAGGGCGCAATTGAGATCCGCGAGTTGCCGCTGCCGCTACTGTGGCAGATTTCAACTGCTGACGGGCATAGTGGTTCTGTCGTAGTCGGACGGATCGATTCGATGGAACGAGTTGAAGGTGGCATTGGAAACGCCTACGGCGTATTCGACAGAAGCGAGCACGGAAAAGAAGTCGAGAGAATGGTACGCGAAGGCTTCATTAGTGGCGTGTCTGCTGATCTAGACAACTTTGAAGCAAGTGAAGACATCGTCGAAAAAGCAAGTGATGAGGCCGCTGATTCACCGAAAGATAAGAAAATCGGTGGTGATAAGATGACAATAACAAAGGCGAGAGTTATGGCCGTTACGGTTGTCCCGAAGCCGGCATTTCAAGAATGTAAGATATATTTAGATACAGCAGATAGCACGTTATTGGAGGAAAATATGGAACAGATGCCAGACGGTATCTACGTCGAAGAAAACATTGACCAGATTGATGCTGCGTCAATTGTTGCCTGCGGACTTCTTGCTGGCGCCATCCCAGCGGTGCCGCCGGCTGAATGGTTTTCAGATCCCAAGCTTGCGGGACCTACGCCACTTGCAGTTGATGACTTAGGCCGAGTTTTCGGCCACATTGCGTCATGGCAGACAGATCACATCGGAATGTCTCGAGGCACTCGTGCACCGAAGAGCCGCACAGGGTACGCGTACTTCCACACTGGAGTCGTGCGAGCCGATGACGGTAAAGACTACACTGTTGGCCAGCTAACACTTGCTGGTGGCCACGCGTCGCTCGAGGCAAGTGCCGTTGACGCTGCTCGTCACTATGATGACACTGGTTCTGCAATTGCCGATGTCCATGCTGGAGAAGACATGTACGGTATTTGGGTAGCTGGAGCACTTCGTTCGAATGCAACAATGGAGCAGATCAGAGCGTTGCGGGCATCGGCGCCGTCAGGCGACTGGCGCCCAATCAACGGAGCACTTGAACTAGTGGCTGTTTGCCAAGTCAACGTTCCAGGTTTCCCAATCGCCCGTGCAAGAGTTGCGTCGGGGCAAGTGTACGCTCTCGTCGCTGCCGGTGCCGCCGTTCTCGCAAGAATGAAGGCCGACCCAATCAACGAGCTGTCGACTAGAATTGCTGAGCTTGAGAGAAAAGAAAAACTAGAGCTATCCGCTGCGGCAGACGCAGTATCGGCCAGACTTCGCAGTAACATTGAGTACGGTTCATTTGGCTACATTTCAAAGGCAGCTCGTACGCGGCTTGCAGAAGAAGGCAAAGCGCTCCCAGACGGGTCATTCCCGATTCGTGATTCTGCTGATCTCGAGCGGGCTATTAGCGCCTATGGCCGTGCCACGCCAGGCAAACGAGCTATGGTACGTAGGCATATTATGAAGCACGCCCGTAAGCTCAAGAGAGTCAGCGTGATTCCTGAGCATTGGAAGACAGCATCGCTGATCGATGACGACGTTGTCGACAGCATTAGAGCTCGTGTAGCATCATTGCCAGTGCCAGAACCTGTCGTAGTCAACAGCTTAGATGACCTCCGAGCCAGAGTAGCATCAGCAAAAGAGGGGCTTTTAGCGGCCTTACCGATTGAAGATTCTGAAGTTATTGACGAAGATGCAGCCCCAGAAGCAGTTAGTAAAGTAAATGGAAAATACGTTTCCGGGATAACTCAACCGCGAGATTCGCGTGGAAAGTTCCGCGATGTGCTGGCCAGACTTAAATCTGATCTTGGAGCTGCTGGATTGCAGAACGTAATGGATAAAGCAGAAGAGGCCAATGTGCTGCTAAACGCCGGAAACTACGACCAAGCATCATCATCATCTGCGCAGCTATTAGAGCTCATTAGCCGCTTAGATTCAGGGGCATTAGATGCTACAGCCCTTGGAAACGTTAGGGAATCTGCGCGTTTACTAGGTCAAGTAATCTCAAACCTGCCACTGCCGTTTGGAAACCAGAATCAAAAAGTCAGGTTTAGTGATCTTCCACCAGTGCTACAGAATCTGATCGACGACATGATCGACAAGGTTGAAGCGAAGATTGGTAAAGAAGACGCAGACGAAGCAACTGCTAGTCTAAAGTCATATAAATCTGGTAGTGATGTCTACTCTCAAGGGGAAGTGTCTTCCGAGTTGAGTACGCTGCTGCGGTTGCTGACATAGCACCAGTATAGACAGGTTATTGTAATATACAAGTGAGTGCCCCTTACGCATTGCGTGTGGGTCCCTCTCGTGGACAGAAGCCCTAGATAGACTTATCAGGAGTTTATCGTGACTGACCCTTGAGGAGGGACAGTGGACCGTATTATACAACAGCTTGATGCAATGGCTGATCTTACAGACGACGAAGTTGTCGCGCTGCAAGCTGACATTGTTTCAGAGTTCGAAACGGTTGAGGGAAACGAGCCAACATTACAGACAGTCGACGCTATGACTCAGCTTGCTGACATGCTTGACACCGTACGTGCCGAAGGTAAGCGTCGCGAAGCTCTTGCACAAGAACTCGCAGTACGCGCATCCGAAGCAACAATGCGTGTTAAAGGTGAAGCAGCAGATGAGGAAGTAGCGCCAATGCCAGAAGAAATGCCAGAAGAAATGCCAGAAGAAGTAGCTTTAGAAGCCCTCGAAGAAGAGGTAGTTACTGAAGATGAAGAAATCGCTGAAGCCCCAGTATTTGCGGTAGAAGAGATTGCAACAGAAACAACAATGGCAGAGGCATCGACAGAAGTAATTGAGGCCGCGGAACTCTCAACAGAGACAGCAGAAGAAATCGTAGAAGTTGCGACAGAGGCGGTAGTTACGCCAGAAGTTGTGGCCGAAGCAAGCACACTCACACAAGAAGATAGCAATGCTCTAGATGAGCAGGAAGGTCAGGAAGTCATCGTGGCTGCCGCCGTTAATGAAACAATCTTGGAAGTAGAAATCCAAGTCCCAGAAGACCGTCGTCCAGTAGCGCGGGAAGTCCTCGAACTAGCAGTCATTACTGCTGGTGCTGACATCCCAGGTTACACGGCTGGTTCAACAATGAAAGATTCCAACGATATCGCTGAAGCAATGGCGGCTCGTTTGCATGGTTTGCGCCGTGTAAAGGGCGGCGATGGCGAACAGCACATCGTAGCATCAATCACAACGAAGTACCCAGAATCGCGTGTTCTCACGACAGATGCGGCTAGCAACGTTGCGAAGATCAAGGCAGTTACATCGCCAGAAGCGCTTGTCGCTTCCGGTGGTTTCTCAACACCGCATGAAGTCAAGTACGACATCTTCGGTTTTGGCACAACTGACCGACCACTTCGCGATTCGCTTCCACGTTTCGCCGCCGACCGTGGTGGTATTCGTTACATCGCTCCACCAGTACTCTCCAGCTATGCTGGCGCAGTCGCTGTGTGGACCGCTGCAAACGATATTTCGCTAGACGCGCCATCCACAAAGGCAAGCTTGACTGTAGCCTCAGCAACGGAATTAACCGTCCTCACAGACGCCGTTACGCTGCAACTGCAGTTCGGTAACCTCATGACACGCGCTTACCCAGAACTGATTGCTCGTCACAACGAGTTGGCTCTGGTTCAGCACGCCCGTGAAGCCGAGCAATACTTGGCAGCCCAACTGACCGCTGGTTCAACAGCAGTTACGACAACAAGCCTCATCGGCGTTGCCCGTGACTTCCTTGTTCAGGTCAGTCGTGCAGCCGTAGCGATGCGAAGCCGCCATCGTCTTGATCCTTCACAGCGCTTGCGCGTAATCGCACCAGCGTGGATCAAAGATGCAATGGTTGCTGACCTCACGCTGTCGGCGCCTGGTGACAGCACATTGAGTGCTGGTGGGCAAATTGATGGATACCTCGCTGATCGCGGAGTTGATTGCACTTTCTCATACGACCTGAGCGTCTATGGCTCACAGGGTACTGCCGCACTCGGCGAGTTCGCAGACACATTCACATGGTACATTTTCGCTGAAGGAACGTTCTTGTTCCTCGACGGTGGTACCTTGGATCTCGGAATCATCCGTGACTCTACCCTTGTTGGAACCAACGACTACAAAATGTTCGTTGAAACTTTCGAAGGTATTGCCAAGCTTGGTATCGAGTCGCTTGTCGTAACATCGACCATCTCGGTCAACGGTGTGGCAGCAGCCCTCCGTGACACCACAGGTGGAGCAACAGCAGCGGTAATCGAGTACTAAACCTACTTGAAGCTGTAATTGTATAGGGGGCGCCCAGAAATGGGCGCTCCCAATACACATTAGTATTACAAAATTTTGTATGATAGGAAGAGTTACACATGGCGTTTAAGGGCGTACTTGAGTCACCAGAGATTACACCTGCCCCGTTCGGGTTGTTTTCTGTTTCAGTTCCTAATGACCCCGCCGAATCTGACAACGAACAGTGGGTTCGTGGTTTTTCTCAAATGCTCGACACGAGGCCAAACTATGTGCGCTTGTGGGATGACACGTCGGCAACATCATTTGTTGCGACTTCTGACCCAGCATCTCCGATATACCAAGAAAATACGCCAATTTTTATTGAAGTTGAGGATTTTAGATCAACGTTTGATCTCCCAACGGCAGATAAGTTTTCAAGAATCGCTAAGCAGCTTGAAGGTGTCACGCAGAAGAGCCTAGAGAAAGAACTCTGGGATGGCGAAATAGCCCTTGCTGGTGGACTTCCTAATCCGTTCTTGTCGAAGCAGACAGCGACTATAATCCATGTCACTGCCACTCCTAGTGCGTCGTATTCTCCTAAGCGTGCGATAGCGCTGCTTGATTACCATGCTGGAAGGGTGTCTGCAGCCGGAGAACCTGGCGTCTTTCACTTAACTAGAGACACGTTTAGTTTACTTATCAGCAACGGCCATACGTTTGCATTCTATCCAAACAGCGAAGCACCTCACCATGTTCTGACACTTTCAGGTACTTCAGTCATTGTTGGCTCTGGCTACAGTGGCAATGGCCCTCATCGCAACATCTCTTTTCTTGCTGTCACAACAAATGTTGTTACAGTTACAACAGGGGCAGCCCATCACTTGTCGGTGGGTGAGACGTTTAGCATGGTCGTAACTAGTGGAAATGCTGGATATCAGACAGCGTTCACGCAGACACTTGTAGTAGCGTCCATACCAACGACGACGACGTTCACTGCCGCTCTGACACAGGCAAACCAAGGCGATACTGCATCGACTGGGACAGTCCAAATGGTAGGCACTGACACTACCAAGTGGATCTACGCCACAGGTTGCGTAAAAACCATTGTTGGTGACTCAGTAATTGTCAATGACACAGTAGCACATGGGTACGATGTCGCTGGCAACAAAAACGACGTAAGAATTAAGGCCACTCGCGCCGCGATGGCCTCTTTCGACGAGTCAATTCACCTTGCTATCAAGGTCGATTTGACGGCGTAGAATACACCTACAACGCTCACATATCAGAATTTCGCCTAAGGAGAACAAACAATGGCAACACAGGATTACGCAGCAAGCATCCAAGGCGTATCAGTTCGCGTAACGCGGCTTGATGCATCTGGCAACCTGCTCAACGCTGCTGGGGACAGCTATACAACCAGCTCATTCATGCGTCTGTCATTCACGCCTGAATATGAAGAGGGTGATGAAATCACGGAGAAGTCGGCAAACGGGACGATCTGTGTTTCATACAAAGCGCCTGACACTCTTAAGCGCGTAACACTTGAACTTGCCATTTGCGAGCCGGACCCAGAGCTTACTAATCTTGTGTCTGGCGGTCTCTTACTTCGTAAGAATCTCGGCACGTATGCTGTTCCAGATCGTAAGAGCATTGGTTGGTCGGCTCCTGGTGTTGGTGATGATCCTGCCGGTTTCGGTGTGGCCATCGAGTGCTGGTCGTTCGCTGTTAAGGATGGCAAGCGCGCCGGAACACTTCCGTACTTTCACTGGGTGTTCCCATACTGCCGTCTCCGTCAATCAGGCGATCGCGTTATCGAAAATGGAATGCTCGCAAGCACATTTGAAGGATTCGCCATTGGCAACGTGTTATTCGGTGCTGGTCTCGACGAACGCTGGGAGTTCCCAGTCGCAACGGAGCGGCCGTATTCGTACGCTCGCGCACCGTGGGCGCCAACTGGCCGCAAGGGCTTCTTCACTTGGCACGCTGACATTACAAAAACTGTTAGCAACGTTGAGCGCACAGGCACTACAGCTACGATCACAACTTCAGTGGCACACACTCTCGCGATTGGTGACACAGCCGTTATCAGTGGTCTGACAGCCAGCGCGTTAAACGGATCATACACAGTCGTGACTGTTCCAACATCGACAACTATTACGTACACTACATCAACTACCGGCACTATCAGCTCAGTTGGAGACAGCGGTTCTCTGCTAGTCACAGCCAACAGTCGTGCAGTCACTGACTTTACGTCGCAGGGTTCGACAAGCGTATTTAACGTACCAGGTAGCGCTGACTACAACGCGGACAACGCGATTGACTTTATTATCGCTTCTACAGAAGATCCAGTCTCGTAGTTTTGACAGTCTGAGCGTGGCGCTCGTAGTAATATATACTTAAGCGCCACGCTTATATTGGTCTGTTGACGCAGAAGGGATTTAGATGGACAGTCTTTGGGTAAGCGCTTCGGACCTTGGTAGATACTCAGACACAGAGTTCTCGTATGATGCTGCAAAATCGGCATCGCAGCTACTGTGGTCGCTGACTGGTAGAAAGTTTAGTGGTGCGGCAACAGTAACTGAGCGCTATGTATGCGCCACACAGGGATATGGTTACGGACTTTCGAGAGGCACGTCTGCGGCTGGACTTTCTAACGGCTCTGTTGTGAACATTCCTCTATCAGCTCACGGTCTCTACGAGGCGTCAGCGGACGGAATAGCGGTAGGCTCGCGGCTCAAGCTTCGTGGGAAGCCAGTGTCAAAGATACATGCTGTCAGAGACAACCTTGGGAACATAGTTGATCCGAATTACTACTACTTGTCTGACCATTCGACGATTCAACCGGTTACTGGTGTTCCTTGGAGGCCGTGCGACGTCGAAGTCACATATACGTACGGAGCCGATCCACCAGTAATGGGAAAGATGGCAGCCCGCATGCTCGCTATCGAGTTTGCAAAAATGTGGTCTGGCGAAGATTGTGATCTTCCACAACGAATCACTAGCGTTTCTCGTCAAGGAGTGTCATACACGATCTTAGATCCTCAAGACTTTGTACAAGAAGGTCGGACAGGACTCTACATTGTTGACATGTTTATCAAGTCTGTCAACCCGGACAAAGCTAAAAATCGTGCCAGGGTGTTCAGCCCCGACACAGCAAGACCGCGGAGACTAACACCAAAGGAAGACAAACTCGTGAAGTCGCTGGCTGACATTAACTCGATAAAGGGCGCTGTTGGAAGCGTAGATCTTACGTACATCTACTTAAACGCGGCATTCTTGCAGACTAACACCGCGTGGATTCCAGAGGTAACCATAAATAGTTGGTCGGGATCGCGGTCACTTGTCTTACCGCTGTCTGCTGTCGTAGATCTTATTGGAGAAGATAAGCTTCGCATATTAGTAACGTACGCTGACGCTCTCAGTGTTATTGGGCTTGTTGACCCAGGGACATGGGACCTGTACGCATCACGTCCTAGTGTCGAAACACCTGGTGAAACTGAGACAGTGTATATTGGCTCTGGAAACCTAAGAGTAAAAATGGCAGCACCGTCGTCAGACCCAATATTTACAATTGGAGCTTAGCAATGGCAATTACATCGATAGCAGATGTTTCTGAAGACGCGCTCAATCTAAAAAATCTATTGGACAACGTGCTCAGCACAGTTGTAAGTGTGTTTACCTCGCACAATGTGCCACTACCAGACAGGCAGTACTGGACGATGGGTGAGGCCGCTGTTGACTGCGATCAGTTATCTATTGCGCTCATACAAATATACTTGGGGCCGCCTGGTGACGAAGCAGCGTCGCCACAGAGGTGCAACACTGTGAGAAGCGCTGTTATGGCAATATCTATTTCTAGAGCAGTCCCTGTGGTAGGCACGAGTGGCCGTGCGCCAACAGCCGAGCGCATATCAGAAGGGGCCGCAATATCCGCCGTTGACGCGTATGTATTGCTGTCTTCGATAAATACGCTAGATCAATGGGAGCCAGGGTCATTCGGTGTAGGTGTAATTGCGACAGTAGATATCCAACCCCCGTTGGGTGGGTACCAGACCGTTTCTATGCAGTTGACGATCGCAATCCCGTAATGTCACGCTATAGTCAGATCACCTGGTACAACACACCACTGTTCCATCTGCTCAAGGATCCTTCAGGCGACGTCGGACGATATCTATATAAGCGCGGACTCTCTATCCAAGCAGCGGCACGGGCAAAAGTTGGGAAGAGGACTGGTGCGCTTGCTGCGTCGATTGGTATTTCTATGGAAACTACGCTGGCTGGTCAACAAATGCTTGTGGGATCACGGTTGGACTACGCCTATATGCGTCATCAAGGGACGCGCCCGCACATTATCACTGCGAATAAGCCGGGTGGGCATTTGAGGTTTTCAAATACAGGCCGCGTAGTGTACGCGCGATCGGTTATGCATCCTGGAACGAGGCCGAATAAGTATCTCTCATCGTTTTTATATATGGTACGATAATACAGTAAACAAACGAGGAAGTACCTCAAGACGCAAAACATAGAAGGAGAAACATATTATGGCACGATTTAAGGATTTTGGGACAGGAGACCAAGATAAGCCCGTAGAGGAATTGCATTTTTCGCTGCACGGCGAAGACTTTCAGTGCAAACCAAAAATTCAAGGCAAAGTATTGCTTGATCTTATCGCGCGATCTAACGCGCAGGAAAATCCTGCTGAAGCTGCAAAACTGATTAGTGAGTTTTTTGGGATCGTGCTTTTGAAAGAAAGTTTTGAAAGATTCACGGCACTCACGCTGAGTGAGGACAAAATTATCGATGTTGAGCAGTTAAGCGACATTGTTGCTTGGTTAGTGGAGGAATACGCAAAACGCCCCACGCCACTACCATTAGTTTCCTAACTTGGGCAGTTGATTTGTGGCCTTTTATTAATGGTAAAGCAATATCGTTAGGCGTAAACATCAGAGAACTCGATAGCGAAGATGCTCTCGATTTTATACACTTTTTATTTGAAGAGGACACGACCGGGTTCGCGTCTAAAGAAGAACTCGAGGCTCGTGACAGTATTCGCTCGACGATATACCGCGACATGTATGGGCGGACTTACGCATACGGGCAGAGTGGCGTCCAGAACATAGAACTACCAATGGATGATCTGTCTGATGACTATGGAATTGTCCCAGTCGACCCATTCCAAAAGTCCTACACCACTAAACCATATGTGCCTTCTACCGTCCCTGACGCCGATTCTCCGCTGCCGTTTGGCAGAGTACTCGACGCCCCGCTTAAGTAGTCGCGTAGTCTAGAGTAGTTTAGAATATTGTAAGACAGCGCGATGGAAGGAGGTGATGACAAATGCCAGTAGTCGGTAGTGCCTACATTGTTGTCAACGCCATCACAACGGGTTTCACGCAGCAGGTTCAGCAGTCTATGCGCGGCATGGGCAATTTAGGACAAAATGCTGGAAACTCTCTTGGAAATGCTTTTTCGTCTGGCGCAAACAAAGGAATGTCGTCATTTGAGCGAAAGTCGAGGGCGACGGCCGATGCCGTAAACGCATTAATTCAGAAAAGCTACATACTTCAAGGAGCTGTTGGGCTGCTTGTTCCAATGCTTGGTTCGGCAGCGGCCGGCGTTACCATATTTGGATTGCAAGCGTTGGCGGCAGCGCCAGCGGTCGGCGCACTTACAGGCGTCATCGGCGGACTTCTGCAAGGAATGATCGCTGTGAAGATGGGTTTTTCTGGCATCGGTAAAGCAGTAAGTGGGCTAATAAAGAAAAGCAGCGGTGGTGCCACAGGCGTCGATAAAATGCCAGGGCTTATCGCCGCGCAGGCGGCTGCCCAAGATCGGCTTACTAACGCGCGATACAACGAGAAACAGGCCGTAGACCGGCTCACAGACTCGTACGAGATCGCTCGACAGCGAATAGAAGCGCTTAAGTTCAGTAGCGAAGACGCCGTTATCAGCGAAAAAAGAGCGGCGATTGAGTTTGAAAAGGCGCGTGAAACATTGTTACGCGTGCAGGATCTTCCACCAAATTCACGCGCAAGGCGAGAGGCCGAGCTTGCAATGGCTTCCGCTGATCTTAACCTGCGTAAAGCAAAAGCGTCAGCAACAAACTTAAATACAGAACTTAAAGAAGTAACCGCCAATGGCACGCGGAGCGCCGAAGAAGAGAAGGCAAACTCTAAAGAAGTTCTCGACGCTATCGAGGCCAGGAGGCGGGCCGGAGCTGAGTTCGATGCGGCAGAACGTGGGCTCACTATCGCCAACAATAACCTGGATAAAGGCAACTCTGGTGGCGGTGGTGCCGCTGGCGGCGGTGATCCAACAGCTGGGCTTTCGGATATTCAAGCTGATTTTGCTAAGTTTATTGCAGGGCTGGCGCCGGTGTTTAAGGAAATGAAAACGTCTATCTCTGATGCCATGCTTCCACCGGTAAAAGAAGCGATAGTCCTGCTTATGGATAAACTCTTTCCGCTGGTCAGAGAAAAAATGATCGCGACCGGGCGCGCTGCTGGAAATGCGATAAAGGACTTCGCGGGGGCGCTTACAACTGACGCCACGCTAAAGAGCATTCGATCTGTGATGGATACGAACATCTATGTTGTTGAGAAATCCGGTGATATATTTGGAAACATATCAAGACTTCTTCTTGCACTGTGGGAAGCTGCTGGCCCGCTGATTAGACGGTTCACTGACTGGGTTGCTCTAATTACCGGTGGATGGGCTGACAAGGCGCAAGGGAATATAGGCGGCATCACAGAAATGTTTAACAAGGCCGGCGATATCGCTGCCGCTTTTGGTGACGTAATTGGAAACCTCATCGGCGCGTTTAGAAATATGGGCAGCGCGGTTACTGGCGAAGACGGCGCCGGCACAAGCATGCTCGCCTGGTTCGTTGAGCTGTCGCAGGGTTTCGAGGACTTTACTGCGAAACATTTGGCCAGTGGCAAGTTACAAGAGTACTTCAACACGGCGTGGGCTAGCTTTAAAATAATTCTTCAAATTATTGGAGACATTGTTAAAGCAATCCTTAAAACCGGCGGAGAAAAATCGCTCGAATCGTCGATGCAGGGCATCAGAGATGGCGTCGGCGCGATTCTTGACAAGATGCCAGATCTCGTTCTGGGTGGCGCTGCTTTTGCCGAGTTCATTGAAAAGTTGCTAGTTGCTACAGCCGCGCTCCTTGAGTCTGGAAGTCTCCAGATGTTCTTTGGAGTTATAACTAAAGCACTCGATATTTTTACAAAATTTATGTCAATTCCGTTAGTGGGAAAGATATTTGGCGTGATGGCCGCGATGCATGGGCTACGGCTTGGTGTTAGCGTGGCCGGAAAGAGCCTTAAGACAACTGGTTATTATTTTGCAGGGACCTTACTTAATGCCAAGGAGTTCGGTGTCAGCGTTGTAGCTGCCGGTACAAAACTTAGTGGTATGGCTTTGTCAATACCAGGAATGCTGGGACCAATGGTGGGACTCCAAACAATGTTTGTAAGCCTAGGTTTCGGGGCTGCATCTGCAGCAGCAGCGTTTGCTCTTGTTGTAATAGCGATTGCGGCCGTAGCCGCAATCCTGTACTTCGCATACCAGAACAGCGAGATACTGCGTGATGCTGTTGCGAGGCTAGTTGAAGCTGTCGGCACAAAGTTGAAAGAGTCGTGGGATAGAATAAAAGACGCGCTTAAAGAAGCAATGCCATTTGTTACAGATCTTTCTGACACGTTTAAGACGATTGGTGACTTTATCGGTAAATTCTTAGTTCCGCTTCTTTCATACGCGCTAACAGCAGCCATTACGTTTGTTGTTGACAGAATTGTTGGGCTTATTAAGGTAATAGGTGGAATTATTACCATATTTCAAGCTGTGTGGTCATTTATTCTTGGCATATTCGCCCTTTTCAGAGGAGACATAGACGGAGTAAAAAAGCACTTTGGAGATGCGTTTAATTCCATGATTAGCGGCCTTAAACTAGTATTCTCTGGTGTCTTTGGCATAGTCATGTCGCCATTCAAGTTAGCGTTTAACGCTATCGCCTCGCTCTGGAATAACACGATTGGTACACTAGCGTTCACGACGCCAGGCTGGCTTGGCCCTTTGGGCAACAAAAGTTTCAGTATGCCAAAGATTCCGATTTGGGGAGGATCTGACAACCCGTCGACGATCGGTACTGACACCAGAAGAAACATGGCTCTTGGCGGAACGGTATTTCCTATTAGAGACGGAACGCTTGTCCGTGTTGCAGAGGCTGGCAGGGCAGAGCGCATCGAGCCGCTTGATCCTAGTGGACTATCGAAGCGCGACAGAGCACTCATAACAATGTTGACAGGCGGACTTTCAGGAAAAGGCATAACTCTAAACGTATATCCATCACCAGGAATGGACGAGGTCGAGCTTGCGTCACTCGTATCACGACAACTAGCATTACAGCTTCGACGTGGCGCGGCATAGGTAGGAGAAGCGGCTAATGGCAGACCAAGAGCACGAAACAGTAACCGTAAACAAGGCGCTAACTCCGTTACCGTACCCGCAGATTAGTGGGCTTAAGCTAGACGCGGACATACAACTTGGTAGCCTTGTTCTAAACACTATTGATGTAAACGGTGTTGTTTGGGTGTGCACAGATATTGAAGGTTGGTGGGTACATACTGATCCGTCTGTGCCAGATATTGAGCGCGGATTTGGCGACGGTTCATATGATGTCCGCGGCCGCTGGCTTGCTCGACAGATTACTCTTTCAGGCGTATTTCTTCCGCCGGGTCCTTCGTTTGTCCAAGCGGCGAGAAATACTCTTGTCAGCGCGACAAGTCTCGTGTACACAAGCGGCTGGTTGTACGTAAACGAAAACCCAAAGAAAGCATCAAAGGTTCGTCTTAGTGGTCGTCCAGACATCGAGACTGTGAATGCACGAGGACGTACTGAGTTCTCTATAGGCCTTAGGGCTGCTGATCCAATAAAGTATGAGTGGAAAGATGCTGAACCAGACGGCTATACAATCGTAACGATACCTTGCGCAAATACTGCCGCTTCTGAAACAGGAGTACGCAATGTGCAGAATATTGGAAATACTAAAGTATCGGCTGTTTTTGTTGTTTCTGGCCCTATCACTGGGAACTCGACAATATACAACTCAACAACAAACGAACTAATTACAATACTTCAGCCACTACGTGCGGCAACTACGAAGACTGCCTCTCTGAGAGCCTTGACGAGCAATGTTGCCACTATCACAACAACAGCAGCACACACATTTCTAGTGAACGACCTTGTCACGGTAAGCATTGCCAATGCCACGTTCGATGGTGTGCACACAGTCACAAGCGTGCCAACTACTACCACGTTCACATATGCAAAAGTCGCCACAGACGTCGTCTCGGGCGCGGCAGTTGGTACTGCAAGTATCGCAGTAGATATTCTTGAAATTGATACGTATGACCACGCCGTGGCGTTTAACGAATACATGATTGGCACTAGATCAATGATCGATGTTCTTGTTGATTGGACGCAGCTTGGCGCCGGTGCGAATAGCATTGAGTTTAGTGACGCTAGCGGAAATAATGCCAGCGCAACAATGGACGTTTATTACAGGTCTGGCTGGATAGGATAGCACCTGCATGTCAATAACAGAATTTGCGTCTGAGTACCGATACTACACAACTGATCTGCTGTCAAATTCTGTGCTTGCCGAAGTTCCGTTTAAAGGCGTTTCATACGAACGGGCAATTAAAGGCGCCGGTAAGTTTTCAGGGTCGATACCGTTCATTCCAGAGACAGCGCAACTAGACCTATACGGGTCGACAATGCCAGGCAAGACGGGACTGTACATTGTTCGTGATGGCCAGTGCGTGTGGGGTGGCGTGATCTGGTCAAGATCATACAATACCGGCACTAGAGACATGAAGGTGCAAGCATCTGAATTTACTAGCTACCTGTATCACAGGAACATCTGGAAAACGTATACTCACGATTTTTCAGCGACAATTGTTGCGACTGGCGGCGTGGCCGCAGTGGCTCTTGTTGGAAACGCATATGCGTTTCCAGTAGGATCTACAATAAGAATTATATTTTATGAAGTCGGTAATTTTGTGTACAACGGGTATTACACAGTCTTAGCAAGCCCTGCTCCGACAACAACAACGTGCTCTGTGTTGATACCACTCCTTCCAGACGGTACATACGAAGACACGACAGTGTACGTCCGCGTAGACACATACGACTACATACGCCAATTGCTTGACACAATGTTTGTCGACTACACAAATATTGATTTTCCTAATGATGAAATCAATCCTGGAATTTCGACTCTTATCGATATAACATCTGTTGAGATAAGTAGCGGAGTTGCAACTATTGTAACTGCTGTGGCTCATGGGCTAATTTACGGTCAGGAAGTCGAAATTGTAAATACGGCTGCTTCATTTGTTGGTAAAAACGAGGTTGCAAGTGTACCAGACGCAACAACGTTTACTTACGTGACCGCCCTAGGGGATATTACACCAACTGCAATGACACCTGTAGTTAGAACCGTTACCAATAAGCAGCTTACGTCGCTTGTCGCAACACTGACAACGTCAGTCACGCATGGGTTTTTGGTTGGAGATACTATTGTTGTTGCTGGCGTAGACGACTCTGCTGCTGCATTTGAAGTATTTAATGGCACGAAGACGGTGGCTACTGTGCCAACAGCGGAAACATTTACATATGACACTTTTGGTGTTGTTGACGTGGCGTCCTTGGGAAGCGCTGGAACTGCAACAAAATCGCCTGGTGTCTACCATACAACATACGGTCCGTTCCCCGCTAACTCTGACATTGGATTTGGATATTCTGATGCTGGGTATAGCGGAAAAAATGTGCAAAATAGCACGTTTAGAGGATATAAACTTGAATCAGTAGGCGAAGTGCTTGACAAGTACTCTGACACAATAGACGGTTTTGAGTACAGAATTGATTGCGACTACGATGCGATAACACGCTCATTCACGCGCACGTTTGTGATGATTCCAATTGATTTTCCAAACCCTCCAGCACCTGGAGATGTTTCTCCACCCAGTCGTTTTGGCGCTGATAGGCTAGTGTTCGACTTTCCCGGAAGCATCATTGACGTGCAAATAGACGAATCGGCAGAGAACGCTGCAACTCGATTCTTTGTTGTTGGAAGCACCGGTGACCTTGGGGAAGATGCGAGCCAGCCGTACGCTGTCGCGACTGCAACTGATCTGCTTGATCTTGGGTGGCCGCTACTTGATGCTGAGGAATCAATTGATAGCGTCAACATGACACCAACTGAAGCGTCGAACTCAGTCGATACGACAAGTGAGGAGACGTTGTATAAATACGCTCAAAGATACTTGACTGAGTTCCGCCCACCCGTCGCTGACATTGCCGTGACTGTCAACGGATCACTATCACCAAAAGTTGGCAGCTACGTTCCCGGTGACTGGTGCTCACTTGCCATAAACGACGACTTTGTGCGCGAGAGACTGGCGAGCGACTTAGAGCCACGCGATACGATACTTGTACGCAAGATTGACTCTTTTTCTATCACAGTACCTGACACTCCAACTTTTCCAGAAACCGTAACGCTAAACTTGATTACAGAGTGGGAGGTTGATAAACGTGGCTAGCATACGACGTAGAAGTATTAGAACCGTTGGAAAGATGCTTACGCATATGGATATGCGTCTTAGAGGAGTGCAAAAGCGTGCGGTGCCTAGGCAGCTTCAGCTACGTTCTATTAGGACAGCAGCTATCAGGCGCGATGCCGTTACAGATGTCGAGCTTGCGCCTGGTGCTGTAACAACTGTGGCTCTTTCAACTGCTGTTGCAACTAGCATCTCAGATGCGGTTGCGGATGCGGCCGATGCGCAGCTCGACGCGGCCGCCGCGCAGCTCACTGCGGACGGCAAAAACAAAGTTTTTCGGCAAACTAGTGCACCAACGGCCACTGCTTCTGGTGATCTGTGGTTTGACACTGATGATGATAATCGGATCTACCGCTGGGATGGCGCTTCGTGGGTAGCCAATAGTCTCGGCAATAACGCGCTGGCTAGCATTAGTGCAAGCAAAATAACAGCCGGAACAATTGATGCGAGTGTGATAACAGTTTCTAATCTTAATGCTGGAAATATTTCTGTTGGTAATCTTGCTGCTGCCCGAATAGCAACAACTGCTTTAAACGCTGACAACATTACTGCTGGGACAATTACCGGGCGCGAAATCAATAATGGTAGTGGTACATTCCTTGTAACCGCGGCAGGGGCGGTAACAGCGGCGTCTGTTACTATAACGGGTGGGACAATCGCGATTGGTCCTAATTTTGAAGTTGATTCATTCGGCACGATGATCTCTAGAGCCACTACTCTTAGTACTGCTACAACAATCTATGGGGCGCTTACAATTTTCAACGGTGCAATATTCGCCGGCGCCGGCAACGAATATGAATTTTACGGCGCTTTAGACGTGTATGGTCAGGCAAGAGTGTACTCTCCTGGGATAGCATATTATGGATCCACGGCAGGCCCGGGATCTTTTAATAACATTGGTTTTTCCTGGAATAATCCAGATCTCAGAGGAATAGTTGATAATGTTGCTCATTTTGTTGTGGGAACATTGTCTGATGTAAGAAGCAAGATGAATATAGTTGACGCCCCAAAAGAATGGGAAACGCTATCTTTAAATAGTTTAAGAGTCGTGGAGTATAACCCTGTAGATCTTTTAGATGATGAAAACTTGCATTTATATCCAAAAAGACTGGGCTTAATTGCCCAGGAACTAAAAAATGTATTCCCTTATTTAGTAACATCTGCCAATGACAATGATGAAGATGCTTTTTTATCAGTAAACTACGCTGGACTTGTTCCTCATTTAATTCAAATGGTTCAGTCTCTTAGTTTACAAATCGCAGATATTAACGAAAGGATGGATGCATAGAATGACAAAAGCAGAACTAGAAACATACATATATGCAAATATGTCTAATGTTAGATCACCAAGCGTGGATATGGCTAAAAAACTTTCAGACAACGTGTGGCTTGTATATGGCACTTTACTAATAGAAGACGGCGGTAATCAGTGGCCATTGATTGATGAAATCATGGCAAATGTTTTTAAGAATACAGTGTAATGTGCAATTAAGTGCGCAAAATGCATTATTTTGCACATAAGTATGGTAAATTAACTACGACTTAACGAAACAGACAGGAATGACTATGGCAGCACCAGAACAACTAATAGAACAGCAACGGCAAGCCAAT
>Ga0209702_10001659_pt1 | contig 41780 bp, 40 predicted proteins | sample FRY01_FD_187210 | JGI IMG/M metagenome (GOLD analysis project Ga0209702, IMG submission 187210) | Freshwater microbial communities from Lake Fryxell liftoff mats and glacier meltwater in Antarctica - FRY-01 (SPAdes) (version 2) | ecosystem: Environmental > Aquatic > Freshwater > Ice > Glacier...
TCACCTCCAATGTAAAGCAGTTATAAGTTATTCACAATCCGTTAAAAGTAATTCAACCTAAAAATTTCTGTAAACTGCGTCGTTTAAATAGATTATTTATCAAAAAAACAATTTGTTTTTGAAGCTGATTTGGATGATTAAAAAACGGGCAGCATATGCTCCGGAATGGGAGTCGCTAAATCACTGGAATGCTCAACTTAACTCTGCATGAGCATCAAATCGGGTGAGCAAATAGTTGCCTGATACGGCTTTTGAAAAATTAAAAGTTGTATTAAACGAAAAAAGTGCTAGTTATAAGAACACTGTTCGTTAAGGTGTCTCTTCAACGGGTGAACTATTTGTCATTCGCTACAAAAAACATATCTATTTTCCCTTTGTTTTTTGCCATGACTTTTCCGCGATATTCAAAGGTAAATTCGTTTTTTACCAGTTCATAGGTGTCGGCAGAAACATTAATTTTTCCAGCTTCTGAACTTTGTTCCATTCTTGCGGCTGTATTTACAGCATCTCCCCAAATATCATAGGCAAACTTATGCTTTCCAACTACTCCTGCGACAATTGGACCTGTGTGAATACCTATCCGGATAGAAAATCCCTGTTTCCCTTGTGCTTCTCTTTCCTTTTGGTAATTATCCATTAAGGTCAATATTTCTTGAGCGGCCTTGATCACCACACTATGATCTTTTTGATCAGCATTGTTGATACCATAAGCACATAGATATGCATCACCAATGGTTTTGATTTTTTCGATTCCATGTTTGGCAACAATTTCATCAAAAGCACTAAAACAATAGTCAATTTCACTTACCAATTCCTTCGGACTAAGTTTTTCAGCAATGATGGTGAAATCTTTAAAATCTGTAAACATAATGGAAACAGATTGGTGATTTTTCGGCTCTGCTTTACCAGTACTCTTTAATTCGTTCGCTGTCTCGTGAGGTAAAATATTCAGGAGTAATTCATCAGATCTTTTTTTCTCTTTTTCAATCGCACTATTTTTTTGCTCTAACTCCTTAGCAAGTTTGTTTCTAGATCGATAAAGCAGAAACAATACAGCTGATAAAAGAAGAAAGACACTCAAAATAGCAATTAAAAGGCGACTTTTTAACTCCTGTTTCCCTACTTCAATTTCTTTAATTCGGCTTTCCTTTTGTAACAAGGTGTTTTCTAAAAGAACCAGCTTTTTTTCAGTACTTAGCTGTTCCACTTTCTCTACAGTGTTATATAAAACGGAGTCTTTCTCAAGTAGTTTTAATGTTTGGTGCTCGATGGTGATTCCTAATTTAGCCAATTCTTCCCGTTGACTATTCAACTCTTCCTGTTGTTTTTTCATTACAGGCCCGTGTAAAACCTTTGCGGCTTTGTGCTTCCATTTTAAATATTGCACACGTTTGTCCAATGTTTTGTAGATCAATGCAAGTTGCTCAAATCCACGAGCCATTCCCAAGTCATAATTTAATTTTTCCGCCATTTCTGCCGCTTCAAGTGCATATAATTTTGCGGCTGTGCAATTTTCTGAAGTCGGTATTGGTTGAAGGATTTCATCTACCAAATCATTCAAAATATTTACCTTATTTATTCCCTGTACTTCTTTCGCTTTTATTTTAAGACGCTGTATTAATTGCATATTTTGAGAAATACCCATGCCTGTATAAAGCAGTAAGAACAATAACAGCAAATTTCTTCGGATCATATTTTCTTTTAGAATTGGTTAAAGATATTCAATAAAGAAGTAGTAGACTTTTATTCAATTGATAAATTGTAAATACTGCAATACAAAAAAGCTTTTTTGAATAAAAAATCGATTAGATTAGTGGTAAATTTATGAAGGATATTATCCATTTGTGTGGTTAAGCCAATTGTTAGCTGCAACCACTGAAAACCAAACGAAAAGATAAACATAAGTGGAATATGGAAAATTCAACATCAATAACAGACGCAGTTTGGAACCAATTTGGAGCAAGTCTTGATATGCTTGAAAATGCAATCAATATGTGTCCTAACGAACATTGGGACACAGCATTAGATTTTTGGTATCATTCTTACCATTGCATTTTTTGGACAGACTATTACTTGACACCTGAACCAAGTAAATTTGAGCCACCGAAACCTTTTACTTTTTCAGAGTTTGACCCGACTGGTAAAAAGCCAGACAGAATATACACAAAGACAGAAGTGCTTGACTACTTGGAACATTGCCGACAAAAAGCAAATCAACTGATTAGAGAACTAACGGCAGACAGGCTAAACGACCGTTGGATTAACGAATACAAAAACTATTCTTTACTTGAAATTCTGCTGTATAATATGAGGCATATTCAACATCATTCTGCACAGTTAAACTTAGTGCTTAGACAAACTATCAATAATGCGCCAACTTGGGTAAGTGAAGCAAAGAAATTTACCGAAAAATGAACAACCAAAAAGTAAGCGAAGGAAATTTGGCAGCACCCTCCATCCTAACACAAGATTTTCCTTCGTTGCTAATGATAATTTGAACCAAATTATTTCTATATTTCGAAAACTATTTTAGTAGATCAGTTGTGCCGTGTGCATGGCTGGAAATCGTTATACATAATTGAAAACCAGAATTGATAGACCTTTCAATAAATACAAATCAATTAATTATTGTAATTGCGATTATTGCTTATATTACTACAACATCAATTTTAATCAATAAATTTCATCAATATTTGAGTAATATAAAAATGGCAGAAGCAAAATACAGGCTTCAACTGATGTCTGAAACTGATGTCAGAATTTTTATAAATTTTGAACTTCAACGAATAAAAGACTTAAAAAAGAAAGCTTATATTTTAATGATGGTAATTGGGTTGATTCATCTAATTATATGCTTAGCTAAAAGTTCGAGTCTTCTTTCCTCTGGTATACTATTTCTGATTTTTATTTTTATTTTGGCTGTTAATTATTGGTTGAAAGGAAGTAGCGTCATAAGTTCCATTAAAAACAGACCTGGACAATCAGATTATCATTGATAAAAAGAAATGAGATATGTATAACTTCATCCTATTAGCCAGCACAAGATTTTCCTTCGTTGCTACTGATAATTTGAACCAAATTATTTCTATATTTCGAAAACTGTTTTAGTAAATCAGTTGTGCTGTGCGCATGGCTTTAACCGTTATATACCATGGCAACCTCCCTACCTATAAAAATTCATTTCTTCAATGTACTTCTGAACGGGTTCGGTTAAGAGATAACGAACGTCTTTGCCTTCTTTAATCGCCTGACGAATGAAACTCGCTGAAACTTTCATAACGGGCGCATCATCACATAAAATTACGGATGGGTGTTGAGCGAAGGTGTTGGTTACTTCGCTGCCAATTTCAACGACTTCTGCCTCTTCTTGAATGGTCAAAACACGCGGGTAAACATATACTTGATGGTTTTTCAACAACACGTCGTGGTTCAACCATTTGTGCAAGGTTCTCAAGTTATCTTCGCCCATGATAAGGGCAAATTCGGTTGCAGGGTATTTTTCTTTGAGATAAGTCAATGTCTTGGTGGTGTAACTTGGCTTTTCTAATTTAAACTCAATGTCGCTCACCTTTAAATTCGGATTGTCTTCTATCGCAGCACGTACCAATGCCAAACGATGATGATCAGCCAATAAAGTCGATTTTTCTTTCAAAGGATTTTGTGGCGTTACCACCAGCCAAACTTGATCCAATTCGGTAAATTCAGCCATGTAATTGGCTATGACTAAATGTCCTACGTGAATAGGATTAAATGTCCCAAAATAGAGTCCTACTTTCATTTGGCTTGTAAAAATTCGCGCACTAATTCTGTCGCTTTATCAATAGCGTGTTCTAAGGTGTCATTCACTAATACCACATCAAATTCGGCTGCTTTTGCCAATTCAGTCTTAGCTTTCGCCATCCGCTGTTGAATTTTTTCTTCCGTTTCAGTACTTCGGTAACGCAAGCGTTTTTCCAACTCATCGTAACTAGGTGGTTGAACAAATACCGCCAAGGCATTTCCACCAAAGAAACGCTTAAGGTTCAAACCACCGTCAACATCTACATCAAAAATTACGGTGTGACCGTTTTCCCAAATTTGTTCAATTTCTGAACGAAGTGTGCCGTAGTAGTGATCGGTGTAAACTTCCTCCCATTCAACAAATGCATCTTGTTCGATTTGTTGCTTGAAGCCTTCAATACCTATGAAATAATAATCTTTGCCATTAACTTCATTCGGTCGCGGCTCTCTGCTGCAAGCCGAAACAGAAAACTCTAACTGCAAGGCTGGCTTGTTAATCAAGGCACGCACAATCGTCGTCTTCCCTGCACCAGACGGTGCTGAAAAAATAATGCATTTGCCTTTCGCCGCCATTGATTATAGGGTATTAAGAACTTGTTCCTTGATTTTTTCCAAACTATCTTTCATGTCCACAACCAATTTCTGCATTTCTGCATGATTACTTTTGCTTCCAAGGGTATTGATTTCACGACCAATTTCTTGTGTGATGAAGCCCAATTTCTTACCAGATAATGGCAATTTCATGGTTTCTAAGAAATAATCTAAATGATTTGCCAAACGCATTTTTTCTTCTGAAACATCCAATTTTTCAATGTAAAAAATCATTTCTTGTTCAAAACGATTGTCATCGTATTTCGCACTTAAATCTTCTAAATTCTTTTTGATGCGCTCACGAATTACCTCGATACGTTCTTGTTCGTATTTTGGCACTTCGTTTAACCATCTGCGGATATCTTCTATGCGTTCTGTAAACTCTTTTTCCAACGCTTGTCCTTCCTGACGACGGAACTCATTCAAACGATCAACGGTTTCTTTTGTCAATGAAAGAATCCATGCTTTCTCTTCAGCACTCAATTCTTCACGCTCGTTGATGTAGATATCCGGCATGCGAAGAATCACGGAAAGGTAATCATCCGTGTGTTCCCCGATTAAACTGTTCACTGCTTTTAAATCGTTGTAATAGGCTTTTGCTAAATCCTTGTTGATGGTGAAGTTTTTCACGTCACCAGTACTGTCCAAATTGATAGTTAAATCAATTTTTCCGCGGTCCAACGAATCGCTAATAATTTTACGTATTTCCGATTCAACTTCACGGTAAAGGGGTGCCACTCGCACGTTTAAATCAAGCGATTTACTGTTTAATGTGCGGATTTCAATGGATACTTTTTTACTTTGAAAGTTACCAGTTGCTTTCCCAAAGCCGGTCATGGACAAGAGCATAATTCTAATTTTAGTCAAAAATAGGAAAATAAGGTGAAAGTACGGACTGATAAAGGGAAAAGGCCTTAGTAAGCTTTGTTTAGTTTCTCTTACATTCTTGCCTTTCTGCTTGACGATAGACAGGGATCAAAAAAGAAAGAATAAAATAAAGACGGTGAAAAGTAATCTTGAAAAGTACGTTTCATATTGGGAAATCACCCAATCACCCAAATCTTGGTAATATTGTTAGCTTGTTAACGGCTTACATGAACTGGATTTCGCATCACAGCCGGATGCCTACTATACATATATCATCAATTTGATCATTTGCACCTTTCCAGTCCTTAAGTTGATTCTCGAGATGTGTGTATTGTTCTTCCAAGGCAAAACCCTTTAGGTCACTTAACAACTTATGTAAGCGTTTAGAAGAAAACTTTTTATTTTTTGGTCTATTAATTTGATCTTGAAATCCATCTGAGCCCAAGTACATGCAATCTCCTTTCTTAAAGGAAAATGAACACGATTCAAACTTTCGTTCTTTTTCTACTTGCCACCCACCAATAGGATAAGGACTTCCAACAAGTAATTGAGCTTGATTTTCAGAATCTACAATACAAAGCTTACGATTTGCCGATGAGAAGTAAAGTTTATTCTCCTTATTGTCAATACACACTAGTGCAATATCAACCCAGTCATTGTTAAAAAACTCTTCCTTCGCGCCTGAAAAACGTTCAATGAATTTCTTATCAACCTCTTGTAAAATTTTATTGGTTTTACTTAAGTCTTTGTTCATAATGGAATATTCCAAAATACTTGTTGCCAAGACAGATAAAAGTGCTCCTGGTACTCCATGACCCGTGCAGTCGCCTACAGAAATGTAAGTTAGATGGTCTTTTTTTCCTATCCAATAGAAATCTCCAGATAGAATATTTAATGGTTGGTAAATGACAAAATAATCTTCGAATAAACGATTAAAATGGTGTTTTTTGGCAGTAGACCACGTTGAATAATCTCAGCGTAATTTAAACTTTCAATGTATGTGGTTAAGTCAGCTTCTTGCGGTTTCTTCAATTGAGCTAACATTTCTTTTTATTTGAGACAAAGGTACAGTGTGGATTTCAAGCGATATCGCGTTCGTTTTTAAACTTGAATTAAATGATTGTAAAGTCAATTCTTTCTTCAATAAAGTTGCTTATTGATGTTGTTATTTCAGAATTGCTTCGATTTTAACTGGAAGTATCTCGTCTTTAATTGTTTACTATTTCACCTTGTATGAAACAGAAGTAGATGACCTTTAAAAAGTTGATTCTTTTCGAAATGAAACGTTTACCTAATTTAATTTCTTCCTCGCCTTATACGAACTTGCCGAAGTAATATAGACTCCTGCAAAAATGACAATCATATACATGATTTTTGTCCAGGTAATGGTGCCTGTGTAATCATCGGCGACACCCAAGGAACTGAGTGTATAGGCGAAGAACATCACAAGAACGGGTTGCAGGTAAATGTACGCGCTGGACACGGATGCGCTAAGATATTTCAAACCATACATCGTGAGTAGGTAAGTGAAAAAAGTAACGCCTACAATGACATAAATTATTTTTACCCATGCATCGAATGGAATGACTTGAAAATTGGTTACGACTAATTCACTTAAAGTTGGTGGATACAAAAGAATAAAACCAACTCCGAATGTGAAAACGTAGGTAATGACCGTCAGAGGTGAATATTTTTTCATCAAGGGTTTGGCGATGACAAGATAAACGGCATAACTTGCCGCGTTAATGAATAAAAAGAAATCGCCTAACATGGAGTCGCCTTTGCCTGTTCCAGCTGTGAGGGTGAGTAAAATTGCACCAGTCGTTCCCATCAATATTCCAATGCTTCGGCCGAGCGTTATTTTTTCTTTCAATAGGAAAAATGACAGAATTACAACCAAAATCGGGTTTACCGCCATAATGATTCCTGAGTTGATGGAAGAAGACAAATTCAGACCATGAAAAAAGAACAATTGATTGATTGCAACACCAAAGAGGCCACATGTCGCCAAAAGCAAGAGGTCCTTACGTTCAATTTTTTCTCGAACATAAAAGGTTTTGACGATCCAAAAAAGTAGGGTAGCTCCCAGTGCACGCAAAAGGATAAAAACATTTGGAGTGAGATACGTTGGCATCACACCTTTCGCTAAAACATGACTTGCACCATATAAGGTGTTTACCATAAAAAGAGCAAGATGGGCGGAAAGGACTTTGTTCACTACGTTGGATTCGGGATGGGATTTTGATGGAAGAATTTGAATTTTTCAATTAGCGCAACGTTCAAATCGTCAAGTAGCGTAGCTATCGAGTTCTCAAATGCCGAACACATCAATGCGCATTGAATGATTTAGCCGCATTTTGAACTTCCATTTTTGAATTCCCGATGAATACTTCTTCATCATTGATCATAAAAGGTCGCTTTAGAAAAGTATATTCTTCCAACATATATTTACGAAAATCATCTTCTGTCAAGCTCATTTTGTCCAAACCTAAACCGCGATATTTCATGGCTTTTTTGGAAAACAAGGCTTCGTATGAACCAACTTTTTCCTTTAACCAATCCAAGGTTTTAGCATCAATATTCTCGCCTTTGATGTCTTGCAATTGAACATCACTTCCCGGATTAATTTCTTTTAAAATTTTCTGGTTGGTACTACACGAACTCAGGTGAAAGATCTTTTTCATTAATTGTTTTGTAAGAATTCTTCGTTTTTCTTGCGATCATCCTCTGATCCTGGCGTGTTACATCCTTTTACTTTTTTCGTAAAATGATGAATCCACTTAATTTGAGGATGCAAAGGATAGTAATTGCTGGAAAACCATTGAATAGTTGGTTTCAACTTATTCATTTCATATACACCAACCATTGGTAGGAAAAATCCAAACGTCAAGTAATCACCTTTTCTGATACGATAATTCATTCCAATATGCGCATGAATTTGCGCCATGAAATCTTTCTGAAAACGAAGCGGTGCTTGCGTCCCAGTCAAATAAGGTTCTTTTGGCGCAGAAAGAATGTTGTAGTTAAAATTAAATCCTATTCCAGTTTCCAAATGCCATTTGTTGCCTACTTTTGTAAATCGATCCGCAGTGAAACGTGCTGTTAAATAACCGTTGTAGAAAGATCCTTTGTGTTCTTCAGAGCTCACTAATTGGTTCGTAGGGGTAAATAATTCAACGGTAGTTTTTTCTTTACCACCAATGTAATCAAAGCCTAAACCCCAATCGAAACGGTGAAATAAATTGGATTTTACACGACGACCAAAAAAGCCATCGGGATTCTTTTTCGCTAAACCACCCCAAAATTTAGACTCTTTTAAACGGTAATGTGCCATTCCAATATTAATGAAACCACCAAAACTTCCTGATGGATCAATTATCGTATTCATTGGTCGACCAAAGACATCCGTTCCATCATATGTGGTGTTTTTTGATTTCGTCAAGGTGTAATTCGGACCAAATGAAATTTGAAGTCCATGTTTCGAAATAGTTCGAAAATCCTGTCCACCACCGAACATCTTACTGCGTTTTCCGCCAGGAGTTAAGTCTCTTTGCGCTACAAGCGGTGTTGCAAAAACAAGTAAAATGAAATACAGAATTGATTTTTTCATAGCCTTAAATTACATTCTTTTGTTGAATTAACAAAGCGAAAGAATTTTATCTATCACTTCTTGCGAATCCCATTTTTGTTCAATCGCTGGATCTTCCATTATTTGATCCATGATTTTACTTTGAATTTTTCCTTGATTGTAAGCCACGCTATAACGGATATTGCTAAAGGTAACTTGCGAATATAACGGTAACCATTTGTCTGGATACAATTCACTAAATTTTGCTTCAATTTTCTTTCGTAAAAGGAATGCAGGATCGGCTACAAAGTCACGCATTACGTAGTAATTATCTAAGGATAAATCTTGTAAAGCATCACCATCTGGTTTGCGTTCTTTACTGTATTCTGCAAAAACAGCTTCCCAATCGTGATTATGCTTAAGCATTAATTCATTTAAAACGGTACAATCTTCAAATCCAGCATTCATTCCTTGTCCATAAAACGGTACAGTAGCATGAGCAGCATCACCCATTAAAGCTGTCTTACCATGTGCCCAAGGATAACATCTTACAATTGCCAAAGCAGATAAGGGATGATCTTCCCATGCATCGGCAATATTTGGCATCATTTCATAAAAATCATGGAAGGTCGTTTTGAAGAAATTATCGACTGCCTTTTTTGAAGTTAATTTATCAAAAGCATTTTCACCACCCTCATGCGGCATGAATAAAGTGCAAGTGAAAGAACCGTCCTCGTTGGCTAATGCGATGAGCATAAAGCGACCTCTTGGCCAAATATGTAAGGCATTTTTGTCCATTTGATATGAACCGTCAGCATTTGCAGGCAACAAGATTTCGCGGTAACCATCTGCGATGAAATTCTGACTGTATTGGAAGCGATCTAGTTTCTGCATCGAGTTATATCTTACTGCTGAAAAAGCACCATCTGCTCCAAAAATTAAATCCGCTTTCGCTTCAATTTCTTCACCAGTCAGGTTATTTGTAAGCCAAACAATTCCATTTTTCAAGTCAACTTTTCGACAATCATGGTTATAATGAATTGTTGCGTTTCCATGTTTCTCAGCGATATCCATCATAGTTGCATTTACTTTACCACGAGAAACAGAGAAGATTGCCTGACCTTCTTTACCATATGGCTGATAAGTCAAGTTTCCTTCCAAATCATGCATCACACGTCCGCTCATTGGAATGGCAATTTTCCGTATTTCATCACCCACACCTACCGCATCAAGGGCAGTCCAACCCCGAACTGATAAGGCAAGATTGATTGATTTTCCAGCAGAAATCTCCGCTTTGCGAATATCTGAACGACGCTCATAAATTGTTACTTTGTAGCCAGCTCTTGAAAGATAAACGGCCCAAAGTGAGCCAACCAAGCCAGCTCCTACTATAATAACATTTTTTCCTCCTTCCATGTGTTCTTATTTTTTTCTCCAATGACGCGAATAGGGCGTTTCGAAGTAATTATTTTGTTGTCTGTCTTTCTGTTTTTTTCGGTGAATGGTATTACTTACTCTCCAAATTACTATTCCCCCAACCAACACGGCAACTGTTTGAATCACCAAATTTATATATATTGACGACTGGTCAAGTGCCCCTGAATACTGGGCTCTGATTAGTGTTTGTATTGTTAGTTCGTCCATTCTTTCAGATTTGGGATTCGGATCGGTAAAATACACTATGTTTAAAATAGTGAATGAATCCAACCAATTGCTTTTTTAGTGATTGGCTTATTGTCAAAAGAATCTCTCCTTGTTCAGAACTAAAACAAGATCGAACCATTGTTCTATATGGTTGCGATTTCACTTCACTGCATGAACCTTTACTGATTGATAAATACTGTATAAATTCTTTGTTTCCTGCCCTACGAAATCCTTCTGCTATATTATCCATTATTGAACCGCTAGAGCGATTTATTTGATTGACTAGTGCGTAATCTTTTGAAAAATCAGACGATGTAATCAAGAGGTGGATTTCATTAAATAAATCCCTTGAATTCTGCCATACCTCTAAATCTTCAAATTTTTTAATCATTTATATTTGTTTTTGTGCTAAGCAAAATTAAGATAAGTTCAATTTTTTAGATTATTGTATAATGATCCAATTTTCATCCCAAACACTGAATTCTCAATCCTACTGTATCGCTTGTTCCAACAACTGCCCAAACCAAAAACAATCCTCGTATGAATTGTAAAGTGGTGCAGGAGCAATTCGAATAACATTTGGCTCTCTCCAATCTGCTACAACTCCTAAATCAGATAAAGCGTCAAACAATGCTTTTCCTTGACCCTTTACCATAATAGACAATTGGGCACCTCGTTTTGTTTTGTCGCTCGGTGTGATTAATTCAAATGTGCAACGATCTTTGTTCTTTTCTGAAATATCATGGATGACAAATTCCATATAAGCAGTCATTAAATCGCGTTTTTCACCAATTCGATCCATTCCAGCTTCATCAAAAATATCTAAAGAAGCAAGGTGTGCCGCCATTCCTAGAACAGGAGCATTACTCAGTTGCCAACCTTCAGCACCCTTCATTGGATTGAAACCAGTTTGCATTAAAAAACGAGTTTCTTTATCATAACCCCACCAACCTGCGAAACGAGGAAGTGATGGATTGTAAGCATGACGCTCGTGAACAAATATTCCACTTACTCCACCGGGGGAAGAATTCAAGTATTTATAGCCACACCAAGCAGCAAAATCTACTCCCCAGTCGTGTAATTTTAAATTAATATTTCCAGCAGCATGTGCCAAATCGAAACCAACCACAGCGCCGACCTTGTGTCCAGCTTCGGTGATTGCTTTCATGTCAAACAACTGACCCGTGTAATAATTCACTCCACCAATCATCACTAAAGCCAACTCATCACCTAATTCTTCAATTTTCGCAAGAAGATCTTCTTCACGGATTAATTGTTCTCCTTCACGTGGAAAGACTTCAACCAACTGCTCAGCTGCATCTAAACCATGAAATTTTACTTGAGATTCTAGGGCATATTGATCACTCGGAAATGCTTTTGCTTCACATAAGATCTTTGTTCTTTTTCCTTCAGGGCGATAGAAAGAAACCATTAATAAATGAAGATTTGTCGTTAACGAATGCGTGATCACCACTTCGATTGGCAAAGCACCTACAATTTTCGCTGCTTTTTCCGTTAGATTTTCATGGTATGCAAACCAAGGCCGCTTTGCAAGAAAATGACCTTCAACACCAAATTCGGCCCATGCATCCAATTCTTCTAAAATATATTCACGTGTCGATTTTGGCTGTAAACCCAATGAATTCCCTGTGAAATATCGTACTGTTTTTTCATGAAATGTAGGGAAATAAAACTTATCTCTGAACGATTTTAGCGGGTCTTTTGCATCTAAATTCTGCGCAAAAGCAATATTATTTTCGAAATGGGTCATTGTATCTTGATTTCACTTCAAAGATACGTAAAGAAAATTATCTGAGAATGCTTGGTTAAAATTGTTTTGCAGATGAATGTGCAACCTACATTTACATAATCAAAAAACAATAATTGCGGCAGCTAGCGCAACGAAAAACAACAATATTACTTTTTCTGAAGTGTTTAGTTTTTTTTTTAGAATTGTTGGGAGGAATAGTATCATCTTAGTTGTTTTCCTCTACAATTGTTACTGTTGAATTATTGATTTCTTTACTATCATTTTCACCGATGTTTTTTTTAGAATTTCTTTTTTGTTTGTCGTTTAAAGAAAAAGCGATGGCTATCATTGTAATTAATCCTATGATGATAAGAAGGAGGCCAAATAAGATGGTTAGAATCCCTGCAAGTTGACTCATGAGAGCTGCGCTCGGACCGAAATAACTAAGGAAGCCAAAAAAGGTCAAGATTAAGCCAATAAAAACAATAATTATGGGCAGAATGTATGAATTGATATGAGAGCGTTCATAATTATTTTTACTGGATTTGACCTTAGTCTTTGTTTGAAATAAAGTAATCCTTGCCTTGTGATTTAGTGTATTGAATGTTTTGTGTTCAATTTTTTGGATAGTTAAAGTTGTTGATAGTTTAGTAAAAACTGAATCACTAATTTGTTGAACTTTTTCTTTGCCGATTGAAACTTGGCTTAATAGCTGGCTTGTATCGCGAATCAATGTTGATGAACCCACATCATTATGTACTTCACAACCTTTACTTTTTTTATTCCATTCGATATTCCATCCTTTCAAATGAACTCTTTTTTGAATGGAGCAACTTGTCAAATTGAGCAATATTATCAGCAGGAAGCCAACTAATATAAAAGAAGGTATTCTGTTGATTGACATAGGACTTTAAGCTCTTTTCAAAAATAAGAACGAAGTGAATAAGTGAAAGGTTGTTTACAATTTAATACCAATTACACAAACATCATCTACCTGCTCATGCGCGCCTTTCCATGTATCAAAGAAATCGTTCATATTGCGCAATTGATTTTCAAGTGGTTGCTCCGCTAAGGATAAAATCAATTCCTTGAAACCAGACTTCTTCAATTTTTTACCTGACTCTCCGCCAAATTGATCCTGGTAACCATCCGAGAACAAGTAAAGCATATCGCCTTTTTCTAAATTTAAGGTGTGATTAGTAAAGTCGGCTTGATAATCACTCTTGCCAATAGGCTGTTTGTCTGGCTTTACTTCGTAAAAGGCCAATTGATCGATAGTAAGAGTTGGTGTAAAATCAGCAGTCAATAACTTGCCTTTATTTTTTACTATCCAAAGTGGGTTATAAGCACCTGCCCACATCAATTCTTTTGAATCAGTCGGTTCGTCATAGCGCAAACTAACCAAGGTAATGTCCATTCCATCGTTGGTAGAATCTTGTAAACCAAGTTCGTGAATGAATTTTTCCCTTAATTCATTGAGAATTTGTGCTGGTGTTTGAATTTCATTTTTACTAATAATCTCATTCAAAAAGGCAATTCCAAGCATTGTTAAAAATCCACCTGGCACTCCATGACCTGTACAGTCAGCAGCAGCAACATATAAAACGCCTTCTTTTTCTTGCGCCCAATAGAAATCACCTGAAACGATGTCTTTTGGTCGGTAAAAAATAAAATGTTCAGGCAAATGTTCACTCACATGATGTTCTTCTTTTAAGACAGCTTGTTGGATGCGTTATGCATAACGGATACTATCAACAATCTCTTTATTGCGCAATTCTAACAATTATTTTTGCTGCTCAATTTTATCGTAGGCTAATTTTAGATCGACCGTTTTTAAACGCTCAATTTCCGCTTCTTTTTTAATGTTTTCTAATTGATATTGAAATTCTAAATCCTTTAGTCGTTGAATATTTGACTCGTTATGAATCTCACTAAAGAGTGAATGGTATTTTTTATAATCACTCAAGGATTCGCTGAACAAACCTGCTTTTTCTTTCACACTTGAAAGTAAGTGATACGCATTCTTTTGTTCTTCTTTTGCGCCTGTTTTTTGTGCTAATTCTAAGGCTTTTTCAGCCCATTTTTGTGCTCGATCGTTATAAGCTTCTTCTTTGTTTAATTCGGCAAGCTGTAAATAGGTTTCCGTTATTAAAACTTCGTATTGAATTGACTCTGCTATGGCTAAACCTTTTAAAAAACTAGCTTCAGATTCGGTATAATTGCCTTCGATCAAAAAGAGTTTCCCTAGATTATGATATGCCCAAGATAAGGAATCTTCACTAGATCCGGGGTAAGAAATGCAATCGTAAAACCATTTTTTTGCAGATGTGTAATCACCAGCTTCTAAATGTGTTTCGCCGATGTTGTTCATTGAGCCAGAAATCTCATCAGCGTTCCCTAATTGTTGTCGAATTTCCAAGCATTTCAAGTTACATTCTAGGCGTTTATTGTGTTGCTTTTGAAACATGTAAACAGCACCCAGGCTGTTGAGTGTATCTGCTTCACCACGTAAATCGTTGGTTTGTTGATAGTAGCCCAATGCTTTGAGTGAATGTTCCATTGAAAGTGAAAATTCAGAAAACCGCCAATAACAATAGCCCAAAATTTTATGACATTGGGCAGTTTCAGCGCTTAATTCATCTCTTGTTGAAGATTGTAAATATTCAGTAGCCAGATGAAAAGCTCCCCGCATATTGCTTCTTCGTTGATTCCAAGCATCCCTTAACGTTTCTAAAAATATTAGCGTTGTCATTTAGTAAAACTAGTAAATTAATTGAATTTCCTTCTCAACTTTTAGTAAGTTGGATTGTTTATGTTTTTATAAATCCTAAACGAAAGCGCTATTTCTTATTGAACTCACTAGATAAGTTTTAATTTTACAATCAAAACAACGAAAAATGTCAGCAGAACATACAATCAAAAGATCAACTTCAGCCGAATTATTTGAAATTTCAAAGACGTATTTTCCAGGAGGGGTGAATTCACCAGTGCGGGCTTTTAAATCTGTGGAAGGAACACCATTATTTATTAAAAAGGGTGATGGTTGTAGAATTTGGGATGAAGATGACAATGAGTTTATTGATTTCTGTTGCAGTTGGGGACCCCTAATTTTAGGTCATAACCATCCTGCAGTTTATTCAAAAATTGTAGCTGCTTTGAAAAATGGCGCCAGCTTTGGGACACCAACGCGCTTAGAAAATGAATTGGCTGAATTGATTTTGAGTCGCAATCCTTTCATTGATAAAATGCGTTTTACAAGTTCAGGTACAGAAGCAGTAATGTCTGCCTTACGCTTAGCAAGAGGATATACGGGTAGAGATAAAATCATCAAGTTTGAAGGTTGTTATCATGGTCATTCAGATGCACTTTTGGTTAAAGCAGGAAGTGGCTTGATTACTTTTGGAGAATCGTCAAGTGCTGGGGTTCCAGCAAATGTTGCGAAAGACACTCTGGTCTTACCTTTGAACGATATTGAAGCATTGAAAAAGTGTATTTCTGAACACAAGGGTGAAATTGCCTGTGCGGTTATCGAACCTATTCCAGCAAACAATGGTTTGTTATTGCAAGAGAAAACCTTCCTTTTAGCATTGCGTGAAATTTGTACTGAAAATGGAATTCTCTTGTTTTTTGATGAGGTAATTTCTGGTTTTAGAGTGGCATTTTCTGGTGCTGCTGAATACTATGGAATTGCCCCAGATTTAGTTACTTACGGTAAAATAATTGGTGGTGGACTGCCTGTTGGTGCTTATGGTGCGAGCAAGGAAATTATGGCTTGTGTTTCACCTGATGGACCAGTTTATCAAGCAGGTACCTTATCTGGAAATCCAGTAGCGATGGCAGCTGGAATTGCACAATTAACTGAGTGCGCCAAACCTGGTTTTTATGAAGACCAAGAGGCAAGAACGAAAGTTTTTATTAATGCAATTAACACACACGCGAAACTAAAAGGATATAATTTTGAGTTGGTGACAGTTGGATCTATTTTTTGGTTATCATTTGATGGAAAGAAACGCATTCACCAAGCAGAGGAAATCAATCCTGATATGACAGGCTTTAAAAATATTCACCGTGAATTATTGAATAGAGGTGTTTACTTAGGTCCAAGTGGATATGAAGTAGGATTTGTATCACAAGCCCATACGACTGAAATTTTAAAGGAATCTGCTGCGATTTTCTGCGAGGCCTTGGATGCTATTTTTGTTTAGAATTGACTTTTAAATCTTCAAATATCAAATGCAAACAAATTACTCACCACATTCACTCTTGCGCTTGAGCATTTCTGGACCACTCATGTTTTCATAAGCAGCACAAGCTTCTTTCTTTTTGTCTTTTAAGATTTTTAGTTCCTCTGCTTGGCCTTTGGTTACTTCCCCTTTCAATAATTCTGCGGAATGGTTATTTAATTCATCTCCAATTGCAAGACATTCACAAAACTGCCGATCTCTTCTCGATGAACAAGAAGTCATAATCAATAACAAGGAAAATCCAAAAACATATTTTTTCATAAAACGAAGGTATAAAAAAAGCCGTTCTAGAAAGAACGGCTTCAATATATTTTTAAAAGAGGAATTAATTTCTTTTTGGTTCAATGCGTTTGATTCCACCTTGCCCTTCAATTTTTTTAGGTTGAGCTCGCATAGGATTAGAATTCGCCTTTTCTAATTCAGCTAATTTCTGTTCAGCTGCTTCGCCTTTATACTCTTCAATTGTTTCAACACCATTATTGTTTTTAATCACTTTAACAACTTTTTCGTTATTGTGCTCTTCAACAATCACTTGCTCTGTTACTTTGTTGGCAGTTGCATTTGCGTTTAATTCAGCCATTTTTTTATCAGCTGCTTCTCCCTTTAATACTTCGACTTGTTCAGTACCATTTTCATTTGTGCGAATTGTAAGGATTTTCTCACCATTCACCTCTTCCATTGTCACTTGTTTTTTCACTTGAGCCGATACAGTCAATGTGAAAAATGTACAAAATACGGCAATTATTAAATTAAGTTTTTTCATCTTTTTTCAATTAAGTGAACCAATATTAGTGAATTATACGCTAACTTTTACTTTTTATGAAAAAATTAACAGAGGAAGAATAAAGTGATTTGTTTACTTTATTTTTACGAAAAAATAAGTAATGTCGAAATTACCACATCTTGGGACAACCATTTTTACTGTAATGTCACAATTGGCAAATGAACATGGCGCAATAAATTTATCCCAAGGATTTCCAGACTTTCCAGTTGACACTCAATTAACCGATATTTTAAAAAACATTGCAGAAGAGAATATTCATCAATATGCTCCGATGGGTGGTTATCCACCTTTGCAAATAAAAATTGCTGAGTTGGTAAATCGTCAATATATGCGAATAATCCATCCTTCAGATGAGATATTAATTACAGCTGGAGCTACTCAGGGGATTTTTGCAATCATTCAAGCACTAGTAAAGGCGAACGAAGAAGTGGTGATTTTAGATCCGAGTTATGATTGCTACGAACCTCCGATTATTTTAACGGGCGGCAAGCCAATTCGAATTCAATTAGATGATACATTTATGCCTGATTGGCAACGAATATATGATGCGGTGAATGATAAAACTCGGATGATTATTATCAATAATCCACACAACCCATCGGGTCGCATATGGACAGAAAGTGATTTTCTTCAATTAGAAAAGTTGTTAGATAAACACCCAAATTTAGTTGTTTTGTCTGATGAGGTGTATGAATACATCACTTTCGAATCCAAACATATTTCAGTTAATACACGGGAGAAAATACGCTCGCGAAGCATCATTGTTTCTTCTTTTGGCAAGACATTTCACATCACTGGTTGGAAAATCGGCTATATCGTTGCTCCGCTTCCTTTGATGATTGAAATTAAGAAAGTTCACCAGTTTTTGGTTTTTTGTGTGAACAGTGTTGCCCAAGTGGCATTGAGTAAATATCTAGAAAAAGTGGATGTCGCTCAATTGGGTGCTTTCTATCAAGATAAAAGAGATAAATTTAGAAGTTTGATTGCTTCCAGTCGTTTTGAATTACTTCCTTCTGAAGGTTCATATTTTCAAGTCGCATCTTTTGCACAAATTTCAAATGAGTCGGATGTGGAATTTGCGAAACGAATGGTCGTAGATCATGGTGTGGCTTCAATTCCGATGTCTGTTTTCAACGCTTCTGGAAAAGACCAAAAATTGATTCGTTTTTGTTTTGCAAAAGAGACAGAAACACTAACAAATGCAGCAAAAAGATTATGCGAAATCTAAAAGTAGCCTTGGTACAAACTAATCAGTTTTGGGAAGATAAAATAAAGAATATGAATCATTTTGAAGAATTATTAGCATCTATTGAGACAGTTGATTTAATTCTTTTTCCAGAAATGTTTCAAACGGCATTTTCAATGAACGTCAGTGAATTAGCGGAAAAAGAAAAGGATTCTGCTTCACTAAAATGGTTAAAGACTATTTCTAAAAAAAAGTCAGCGGCTATTTATACTTCGATGATTGTTGAAAAAGATGGGTTTTATTATAATCGCGGTGTTTTTGTGAAACCGTCTGGAGAAATTACGAATTACAACAAACGCAAGTTATTTGGTCTCGCAGGTGAGGATGATTATTTCAGTGCAGGGAAAGAGGAAGTTATAGTAGAGTGGGAAGGTTGGAAATTTCAATTGCAAATTTGCTATGATTTGCGTTTTCCAGAAATAGCAAGAAATAGGATTGCTTCCAACGGTTTACCCAGTTATGACGTTCTATTATATGTTGCTAACTGGCCAGAGAAAAGAAATACCCATTGGAAAGCCTTATTAACGGCCAGAGCAATTGAAAATCAATGCTATACTATTGGTTTAAATCGCGTTGGGGAAGATGGGAAAAGCTTAATTTATAGTGGAGATAGCATGCTAGTTGATCCACTTGGTGAAAAAACAATGTGTGATCCGCACAAAGAAGAGGTTTTATTGATTGAATTAAATTATGATAAACTCATGGAAATTCGTGAAGTGTTACCTTTCTTAAAGGATATGTAGAAGTTAATTATTTAACAGTTTGTATATTTAAATTCAAATACCTTATATTTGTCACATTCCTAATAAAATCAAAACATGAAAAAAGTTTACTTATTAGTTTCAGCGGTTTCAATCGGATCTTTAGCATTCGGTCAGCAAACCTTGATTCGCAATGCTCAGCGTCAAGAGGCTCAGCAAACACTTACTCAAAGTGAAAAAACAATTGAAAACGCTCCAGTTCATGCTTTCACAAAAGCACCTGGTGATGTTTTGTTTTCAGATGATTTCGCAACTGGTATTGGTTCTTGGATTGCTACAGGAGCAAATGCATCAGTATGGGCTGTAGACATGAATGGTCCAAATGGACAATATTCACAAGCTACAGAAAAAATTCAATCTACTACTCAAGCGAACGGTTTCGCGATGTTTGATGCAGATTTGAATAATCCTGGTGCTGGACCCTACACAAATTATGTGGCAAGTTTAGAGTCTCCAATCATTGATATGACTGGAATAACTTATGCAGTTCTTTCATTCGAACACCGTTACAGAACATGTTGTGATAATGCATTCTATCCTAAAGTTGAAGTTTCAACGGATGGTTTCGCCACAATGACAGAATTTAATGTTACTGTTCCTGGAGTTGTTGTAAATGCAACATCTGCGACAACAAAAGCAAAGGTTAATTTAACTTCGTTTCTTGCCACTGCAGGTAATTTGGGCAATTTCCAATTCCGTTTCACTTGGGACGGTGGTACTGGAACTTCTCACTATCACTGGCAAATTGACGATGTTTCTTTAATTGAAGCAAATGATAATGATATTACTGCTTTAAATAGATTTATGGTTTCTGGTGTTAATGAAATTCCTTACTATTCTATTCCAGTTAATCAAATTGCTCCAATTACCTTCTCAGGTGAAGTGCGAAATGATGGAGGCACAGCTCAAACAAATGTTATGTTAACAGTTGCTGCAAATAGCGGTGGAGGTTCAGTTGCTTCGCCTGCTTCAACACTTGCAGCAGGGGCATCTGATTCATTGGTTACTGCTTTATGGACTCCTCCAGCAACTGCTCCAACGAACTATGCCTTGACTTACACATTTAGTCAAACACAAACAGATGCTACACCAACAGATAATGCTTCTGCTGATGCAATCGCAATTACACGTTCTGTTTATGCAGTAGATAACAATGTTGCAGGTTCTTTCATTAGTAACCTTTCTTCTCAACCAAATCAAGCTTTGAAAATTGGTAACGTAATGGAAATTATGGCAAATGACATAATAGATTCAATGTACATTGGTGTTACAACAACAGCTACAAATGTTGGTCAAGAGATTTTTGGTGAAGTATGGAGAGATAATGGAACTGATTTCGAATATGTAGGAACAACTCCTTATTTTGCAATTACTACACAAACAAATGGAACAAACATCAAACTTCCTATGGAAAACGTTATCAATGTATCTGCAGGTGATTTATTATTAGTGCTTGCTTGTCACACTGGGGGTGCTACTGCTGATGTACGTTTCAGAACTGCTCAATCAGTTGAAGAAGGAATCGTTCAAGGTTACGCTGCTGATGGAAGTGGTTTTTTCTTGTCTTCTCCAAATGCGGTTATGGTTCGCTTGAACATTCAGCCAACTGCTGACATCAACGAAAATGATGCAACAGTATCAATTAGCAACGTATTCCCTAATCCAACAACAGGTCTTACTTCTATCAATTACAACTTAGCTAACGTAACAGATGTAACAGTTGAAGTAGTTGACATTACTGGAAAAGTTGTTTATACAGCTAACAACGGAACACAAACTGCAGGTGGTCACACTGTATCTTTTGATGCTGCATCATTTACTCAAGGTGTTTACTATATAACTGTTTCTACAAACGAAACTGTTGTTACGAAGAAGTTTATCAAGAAATAATCATTTCATTGTATACTTTTGAAGGGTCGACTTTGTCGGCCCTTTTTTTATGGACATTTTTGAGATTTCATATTGGGGCTTGTTTATCGCAAGTTTTTTATCTGCAACGATTTTACCGATTGCTTCAGAAGGTGTTTTATTACTTGTTCTCGCAGCGGGATTTGACCCCATCACCTGTCTTTTAATAGCCACCATTGGTAATTCAATGGGAGGCTCAACGAACTATTTAATCGGTTGGTTCGGAAATCCACGGTGGTTGAAGCGCATTGGATTTAAAGAAGAAAATGTTGTCAAATTTGAAAAACGTATTCAACAGTATGGTAGTTGGTTAGCATTGATTTCATGGCTTCCATTTATTGGCGATCCATTGCTTCTTGCGCTTGGATTTTTTAAAGCACCCGTTTTTCCAGTTCTTATTTTGATGCTTATTGGTAAGTTCCTGCGTTATTTTGTATTAATTATTCCTTGGCTTTGGTAAACAATAAGAGTATTCCTTATTTTTGAACGATGAACAAATTCTCTGTAATCATAACGGCTGGCGGAATAGGAAAAAGAATGGGTGGAAATTTACCCAAACAGTTCTTATTACTGAACGACTTGCCCATGTTAATGCACACCATTCAGGCCTTTCATGATTTTGACCCAAGTGCTCAATTGATTTTAACTCTTCCGACTGATTGGCAAGAATATTGGCAAGAATTGTGTGAGAAACATACCTTTGCAATTCAGCACAAACTGGTTGATGGAGGAGTGGAACGTTATCATTCAATCCAAAATGCACTCAGCTTTTGTTCCGGAGAATTCATAGCAGTTCACGATGGGGTTCGACCATTAGTAGATACTGCAACTCTTGAAAATTGTTGGAATGGTGTTCAAGAATATGGAGCTGTCATTCCAGTAATTAACTTAAAAGAATCGTTGCGATTTGTGGAAGGAAACAGTTCAAAAGCAGTTGATAGAAGTCAATTTCGAATTGTTCAAACGCCACAATGTTTTAAAAAAGAACTACTATATGATGCTTATCAAAAACCATTTCATGCTGGAATTACCGATGATGCTAGTTTGGTAGAGGAAATAGGATTTACCATTCATTTAGTAGAAGGCAATGAACGGAATATGAAGATTACGACACCAAGCGATCTTTTAGTAGCCGAATTGCTTTTGAAATCATAATTAATGTGCATTAAATGAAATACCGTTGTTTATCCGATGAAGAACTTGAGCATCTTGCTGAAGATTTAAAACATTTTTTAATCGTAAATGGTATTCATGCGGATGAATGGGAGCACATGAACAAAGTGAAGCCAACCAAGGCAATTGAATTAGTTGAATTATTTAGCGACACAGTCTTGGAAAAAGTGTACTCCAATATTGCCTATTTGGAACATAGAACAGTGGATACTTGTCTGGTATTTCATTTTACTGAATCGAAAATTGAGTTAATTTCTATTCAAGGGAAAAAGGATGCTATGATTGATCTTTCGACTCCAGAAAACATTCATGCGGCACTTGTGAATAAGGGTGAAAAGCTTTCTTTTTTTCAGACCGAGAAGAGTTATTCCAAACCACGCAACGAGGAAATTCATCAAATGATTGAACAGGGTTGTTTTGTGTCTTCGAGAGAATTCTGGAATGCACTTTTAATTGCAATTACTTGATTATTAAAGATTAATTAATAATTTAGCAAAAAAACCACTATGAAAAAGTTATCTAAAAATAGGATTTGTCCTATCTGTTGTTGTTCTCATTTTTGCGCTTTACATTCAGTTTGTTGTTGTTCCTGATGCTGATGTTGCAGAAGTTGAATTGGATCAAATTATCCAGATGAATAGTAATGAAATCAGTTTTTCTTACTTTGAAGTGCCAGGTTATGAAGAAGCATTTACGCGTATGGAAGCAAAAGTAGATTACAGTATTATTTTGTTACTAGCATCAATTCTTCCTTTTCTTTTGTGTATCGTTCCGGTTTTCAAAAAGAATAAATTGGCAATGTTAGGCCTTTTATTTTCGCTTATTGCTTTCTTCATTGGAGCAGCATACGGAACGCATATGTTCTCTTAAGCATATTTCAAAACCTTTTTAATTCATTTGTGTTAATTTAGCAGAACTAAATTGATAGAAAATGAAAAAAGGAATACTTGTAATGTTGTTAGCTTCTGTTTGTTCAGTAGCAATGTCACAATTGCAGCGACCAATGGCTAGTCCGGTTGGCAAAATCGAACAAAAAATTGGTTTAACAGATGTGAAGGTTGAATATTCTCGCCCTTCTAAGAACAATAGAGTTGTTTTTGGAGATGTTGTGCCATTTAATGAAATGTGGAGAACAGGAGCGAATGAAAACACAAAATTCACCGTTTCTGATGCAGTCCTTTTTGGAAAAGACACCTTAAAAGCTGGAACTTATGCGATATTTGTTAAGCCAAGTGCAACAAGCTGGGAAGTAGTTTTTTATACGGACATCACTAACTGGGGAACGCCAGATGAGTGGGACGAGAAAAAAGTAGCCCTAAGAACTTCTGCTGTAGTTAGCAGTGTGAATGACGTTGTTGAGACCTTCACAATGTCTTTGGATAACTTGACGACAAAATCAGCAAATCTTACATTTAATTGGGATAAAACGAAGGCGACATTGGTTTTTAACGTTCCAACAGCTGTTAAAATGAATGCAGCGATTGATAAAGTAATGGCTGGACCTTCGGCGAATGATTACTATTCTTCAGCTGAATTTTATTACAACGAGAAAAAGGATTTAAAAAAAGCTTTAGAATGGGTTACGAAAGCAATCGAAATGCGTGGCGAAAGTGCTTATTGGATCGTTCGTTTGAAATCGCTTATTCAAGCAGAAATGGGGGATACGAAAGGAGCAATTGCAACGGCTAAGATTTCATTGGCTGCTGCAGAAAAAGGTGAAAACCAAGCGTATGTAGATATGAACAAAGCTTCTATTGAAGAGTGGAGTAAGAAAAAGTAATTAATAATGAATTTGAAAATTTGAGGATTTAAATAATCGAATCCTCAAATTTTCACATCTTCGAATATCGTACATAAAAATGTCCAATTTACTTTCAGTATTGACAAATCGTTTTGGTTCTACAAACATTAAAGAACTCCCCAGAAACGATGGTGAATTGCCTTTGATTCAAATCAACTTGGATTTAAAAAGTCCAGTAACCGTCTTAATGACCAATGGTTTGAGCGCTTACGAAATGCCAGTTCCAGAAAAGGTAAAAGGACGAGAATTCATTGAACTTTATTTTTGTTTACCAAGTTATTGGGATTTAGAGGATCAAACGAATTCTAACACCAATTGGGTCTTTCCATGGATTCAACGTTTAGCAAAACATGTGATTGAGAAAAAAACGTGGTATGGTCACGGACACAGTATGCCTTGTGGAGCGGAGAAAAAACCTCTATCAGATTTAATGAAGCAAAACCATTTTTTCTTGGTTGATCCCATCTTGTTGGAAGAAGAATTGGCACCACTCGATCTTGGGGATAAAACAGTTTTTTTTCTGTCAATCATTCCTATTTATAAAGATGAGTTGGACTTTAAAGTTGCTCGCGGAACATTCAAATTACTTGAGGTTTTCAATCTAAAAGGAGTCAATGAAAAATTAGATGATTTCCGTTTTACAACCTTGCGCGGTAAATGGAAACTATTTCAATTTTTGAAAAAGAGTTGATGAGTCTATAACTGAATTGTGGAAAAGCGAATAAATTCTCTTTTTTTATTATACTCAATGATTCATCTCTGAAACAAAAATTGAGCTTTGATTAAATACTCATAACCGAATCGAAGGAAATTAGTGAGAATTCAAATCAAGTATTAAGAAAAAACACTAACTTTCGTTAGGTTAAGATTTTAATTCTAAACGAAATGACTACTACACTTTTAAAACACACATTCGTATTTCTACTTTTTTTCACTAGTTTTTCTTTTGGACAAAACTTCAATCGTTCAACTGGTTTTTCGGCACCACTGGCACCTGTTAAAAACAGTTCAACCTCAAGTGAAGTAGAGGAGAATATTGATTGGGATGAAATTATTTCAGAAAGAACGATTTTCTCAACTACTCATAATGCGCCTAATGGTCTGATTAAGTCTACTTTTAGTAAAGTTCCGATCAATTTTCTTGATAAAAACGGCCATCTTCAGCCAATCAATCCAAACTTAGAAAAAGTTGGTGAAGACAAGTGGTCGGCTCTTCATCAAGCCCATGCTGTGCATGTTTTTTCGAATGGAGCCTTTGCACTTTCAATAGATGACAATCTTGAAATGACTCTTGGTAATCAAAGCTACATCAACGGACAGGTTGCTAAAGGAATTTTTGAGATTGATGGGAATCATATTTTGCTTCAAAATGTTTCTGAAGGAATTGACAAGGAACTTTTTGTAAAGGAAAATGCAGTAAAGTATAACTACATTATCCATCAAGGAGTTTTAAACAACAACACAGAACTGTTTTTTGATGAGAAGTTAGAAATCCCGAATGGGTATCGATTGAAAAATAATTTATACAATGTTGAAATATTGAATACAAATGGGGAAGTGGTTTCCACTTTTCAGACTCCCTTAATCGTTGATGCTGCAGAGGCTTTTGTTACATCTTCGTATGCGATTCATGAAAAAAATGGAGAATATTATTTAAGAATCACTCCTCCATTTGATTGGATGACTTCTCCAGAACGGATTTTCCCAATTGTCATTGATCCAATTGTTACTGGTCCAACAACGACTTGGGCTGGAGGCACAATGCCATCTTGTATTATGCCGAGCTTTAATAAAGACAGTATTCAAGTGACTATTCCCGCGGGGGTTACGGTAACTGGACTTTTTGTTACGGCTAGTTTTTATGCTGATCCTTGGACGGCAGCAACAATGGGTCAAGGGGAGATGAAATTTTCAACAAGTTGTGCTACCTCGCAATCATTTACTATTGTCGGAAATACTGCAAATACGGCTGGTACTGCTTATCTTGATTATTATAATCTATTCAATCCATTGACGTGCTGTTATCCTGAGTCTTGTTCACCAAGTTCCTTTTATTTAAGCATGCAATTGGGAAGAACAGGCCCTGGAACTGGTTGTAACACTACATATATTCGATATGATCCTTTTACCACATCTTGGCCTTTTCAAGCTGTAGTGGTAGGAAAGACTGCAGAAGCTTATGGGAGCAAATGGAATGTTCAACAAACTACTATTTGCGCGAATTCATGTTCGTTAACTGGAACTGCCTATGCTTATTATGGTGTCCCGCCGTTTACGTATACACATCCTTGGTCAACACAAACAATGACACAAGGCACAAGTGTTGGCTGCAGTAATGGCTCAAATAATTTTCAATTTACGTTGACAATTCCAACTTGTCCAGTCTTTTGCGACACCGTTAATACAGTGCTTGTTGTGCCACCTCCTACAATCATTGATGCTTGCGGAAATGTAATAGCTGGAATTCCAAATGAAAGTGTTGTGTTGAAACCTGTTCCGTCAGTGAATGTGTTAATGGATACCCTGATTTGTTCGGGTACACCTTTCACGATTGGTTTGCAATCTTGTATTCCAAGTGCTATTGTAGATTGGATTGGAAATGGTCAACAGGGAAGTGGAGACGTTTCAAATACTTTCAATAACAGTTCATCAACCGTTTTAGTAACTAATTACCTTGCAAGTACTCAACTCAATGGTTGTTTTTCAGATACAGTGAGTTTAGACTTATATGTGGAGCCAAATCCATCAGCAAATTATACATATTCTCCTAATCCAGCAATTGTTTCTATTCCAATTGATTTTATAGATGCTTCACAAAACTACAATGGGCCTATCAGTTCATGGAATTGGGATTTAGGTGATTTAACCTCATCGACAGATCAAAATGTAAATCATATTTACCCTTTACCAGGGATTTATCCTGTTTGTTTGCATATTGAAACGACAAGTGGTTGTGTGGATAGCCTTTGTCAGGACATTACAGTAGCACCTGCAACAGTTGTTCCACCCAACATCATTACAGCGAATAATGATGGAGTAAATGATTTGTTAGCATTTAAATATTTAGAGTTTTATCCAAACAATTCGTTGGTCGTTTTGAATCGATGGGGTAATCTCGTCTATGAAAAAAATGGCTATTTGAACGACTGGAATGGTGGTGATTTAAGCGAAGGAACTTATTTCTACACCTTAAATGTGAACGGCGAGGAACAAGTTTATAAAGGATTTTTTCAGATTGTTAAATAGGAATTTAGAAGATATTCTATATTTAAGTGAGGTCAATAGGCTTAAAGTTAGTGTGTTTTCAAACGCCATGGCTGGATGAATTTCCGATTATTTTCTTTTACATAGAACCAGCTTATTTCAAATAAAACATGAAAAAGTTGGTGTGGAGGCAATAAATTTCTTGTTTATGTGTTTTAATATCAGTAGCTTGGTTCAAACTAAAAAATCTCTCCTTATGAAAAATTTAATTTTTGCAGCGACGCTGGTTGGAATGAGTTTAACATCATTCAGTGCTCCAGTCATTGATTCTTCTTCAACTATTGTTAAATACGATAAAAAGAAGAACAAAAAGAAAGGTCATAAAAAAGTGAAGCATAAAAAGTGTGAAGCTTATAACGGATAAATAAAACGCCCCAAAATTTTGGGGCGTTTTTGGTTGTATTAAGTGTCTTGTGCTGAAATCGCTAAACAATTTTTTATCGTTATGAAAAAAGCAGAGTTCGTGTTCCGCTCTCGCTCTTACACTCACTCTGCTTTTGGAAGTACCCCGGGCCGGAATCGAACCGGCACACCCTAAAGTACAGGATTTTGAATCCAGCGCGTCTACCAGTTCCGCCACCGGGGCATTTGCTTATTAGACTTCCCGATTAATAGGATAAGCGGGTGCAAAGTTATTGTTTTAAATCAACTGTGCAAGAAAGAGTCAAAAAGAAAAAATCATTGAGAAAATTTTAGTTTGAGTTTTAATTCCAATACAGGTGATTCTTTGAGTTCTTCAATATACCTTCTTGACTTCATTCTTTTAATGTGCTTCTCAACACAAATAGCAGTTGTTATATTATCCAGTTCCAGCGAATAGAAAATTTCCCAATCATGGGCCTTAGAAGTATAACTATTTGGATAAGATTTCTCTAAATGGTTTTTATATCTGAAGATCAAATCGTGGCAACTTCCGATGTAATATCGATTAATTGAAGGAGAAAAAAGGATGTAACAAAAAGCCATTAATTTCAGCATGTCTACCATCCCGATACATCGGGACCGCCACCGGGGCATTTGCTTATTAGACTTCCCGATTAATAGGATAAGCGGGTGCAAAGTTATTGTTTTAAATCAATTTGTCTATTGAATCAATTTTTTTCTTGAAATCTTATTTCACCACCTTTTGAACCGATTTGCGCGTTCCTAATTGCACTTCCACAAAATAAATCCCAGCTTGTAAATCAGACAAACCACTAAGTTCCACTTGCTCATGCAGTTGGGGAGAAGCTACATCATAGTGTGAAACAATTCTACCAGCCGCATCACGCAAAGTAATTTGAGCTTTTTCAAGTGACTTATTTTCAAAATTTAAATACAATGTTGAAACAAAAGGATTTGGATAAACTTCAAAAGAGACTGTAGAAATTTCTTCTACACCAGCAAAACTGCACCCGTTTAAACTACCAGGCATATTGATGTCTAACCAATTCACTCGGCGAGTTAACCAGTCTTTTAGTCGCTGAACTTCCTCTGCATACGTTTGTGAAGGCGCTTGAACTTCACCAGTACCTGTTGCGGCACCCATGTGTCCCCATGTTTGATAATGCCAATCTTGACTCTCATTCACAACTGCGGCAATCGAATCAATCTTATTGTGCATGAAGGATTCGCTCAGAATGTTGCGGCGCAAATCATCGTAACGACAACGAACTTCATTCGCAAACAAGGTATCCTGCAACAAACGAATATACCAACCCGGAGCATTGACATCTTGATCTACCTCTGTATACATAAAACCAGAACCGTCTTCAGATCCTCCCCAAATATCCTTCAAGGCCCAATCGAAATCCCAAACAGGACCAGCCTTCAATTTTCTGTAAGTTCCATCTGCATGGTCTTTGTCTTTATATAAAAAGCGACTTTTTTTGTACCCATCAATGTTTCGACCTAATTCATTCATGATTAAATAATCAATAAAAGTTGGGACACTTATGTAGCGACGATAACCAAAATTTGGATCATCAAAATTAGCAGCATACAAGGCGGTTTCAAACGCATTCATAAAGTTTTGTATGTAAGTTTGCTGCTCTAAAACAATTGCTGTTGGTTTTGGATAGTAGTAAACATAATGGATATCTAAGCCTGGAAAACCAATCGGTGAAAAATTCGATTGCCAAGAATCCGAATTGTCCCAATAGTCAACTTTGATGATGTATCCTCCAGTCACATCTTGACCTAAAATCTCTGTTGATTCAAGTTTGGAAATGTCAACGCGATTCGAATCACGTTTGATTTTCTCCGAAAACAAATAGATTCCTTGATATTCTCCATTTAGCATAACATCAACATGGCGCGAGCGAACCCCATAATTCCCCATGCTAGCAAACGTCTCGTTGGGCAAGGCATTTCTAGCGAATGATTTATCGTTGTAATTTGCCAATAATAACCAATCGTTTTCTGCAGGCATTCCTAAAATGGAAGAATCGATTGAAACACCAAGATTATCAACTAATTCAATTGAATAAGGTTTTTGAGGTAAGGAAAGTGAATAGTTTCCGCGGTATTCAATACCAATTTTACCATTGTATTCATTGAATGGATCGATGAGATGATTGCGAATTCCAGGGCCATTGTAAACAATTCCCATATCAGCAGTGATTTTAATATCATTGCCAATTGTGTTCCCATTGGTATTGATCACAACTATCGGTAAGTCAGATTCACTGAATTGAAAATAATTCGCTGGAGATGATCCAAAAGTTATGGACCAATCGATCACATTGCCTTCATCTTGCCCCCAATCATCGCGAACGCGTAATTTCCAAATTCCATTCGGATTTTGACCATTATTAACTCCACCCATTTGGCTCATTGGAGTAAATGTTCCAGTATAAGGAGCAGACCCTGATGCAATGGTTTGCGATGCCAAGGTGTTAAAACAAGTATTCACCATATTGTCATTGCCACCACCAATTCCTTGTGCTAAATTCCGAACGGTTCCATCGGGAGCGACCAATTCAATGGTTAAATCCGCTAAATACGTGTGATTCAAATTCAAACAAACTGTTTCAAGTCCAAAAGTGGTCGTATTGATTTGAGTTTGTGGAACAGTAACCGTAATTGGCACGTCAACTGTTTGATAATCCAAGATTGCACCACTACCACCATTAAAAGTCTGTCCAAAAAGTCCATTCATTACTAATATTGAAGAAAGCGTAAGAAGCGTTTTCATTTTTTTCGTGTTATTTTTGTGTATCGAAGTTATTATTTTTTCCGACATAAGCCATGAAAAAGATACTCATTAAAAATATCAAAGCCCTTCTTCAAGTTGGAGAAGAAATTCCAGCTGTTTTGCGGGGTAAACAAATGAGTTCAATTCCACAAATTGAAAACGCTTTTTTAGCCTTGGAAGATGGAGAAGTGGTGGCTTACGGTTCAATGGATGATTGGGAAGGAATTTCCGATTGGAGAGACTTGGAAATCATTGATGCAGATGGGAAATACGTGCTTCCAGCCTTTTGTGATTCGCATACGCATTTGGTCTTTGCTAAGAGCCGAGAAGAGGAATTTGTGGATCGTATTTCAGGGCTGACATATGAAGAAATTGCATCGAAAGGTGGTGGAATATTAAATTCTGCTCGACGTTTAGGTGAAATGTCGGAAGAAGAATTGTTTGAGCAGGCGACGAAGCGCGTCAATTTATTGAAATCATACGGAACGGGAGCGATTGAAATTAAATCAGGTTATGGTTTGTCGCTCAAAGCGGAACTGAAAATGTTACGTGTCATAAAACGATTGAAAGAAACCAGTGGAATAGCGATAAAAGCAACCTTTTTGGGAGCACATGCTTTTCCAATAGAATACAAAGAAAATCACAGAGGGTACATTGATATCATCATTAACGAGATGTTGCCAGCTATTGAGAAAGAGAACTTAGCAGATTACATAGATATTTTCTGTGAACGCAATTATTTCTCGATTGAAGAAATGGAGGAAATTTTAACAGCAGGAAAAAAATACGGACTACAAGCGAAAGTGCATGTCAATCAATTTACAGTAATGGGAGGAATCAAAAAAGCAATTGAATTAGGTGCTTTATCAGTTGATCACCTAGAGGAAATTAGTGAAGAAGATATTCTTGCCTTGAAATCTTCCACAACCATTCCAACACTGCTTCCAAGCTGTTCACATTTTATTGGAATTCCTTTTGGTGACGCACGAAGATTAATTGATAATGGTTTACCAGTTTCATTAGCCAGTGATTTTAATCCAGGAACAACACCTAGTGGGAACTTAGGTTTTGTTTGGTCATTGGCCTGTGTAAAAATGAAATTAACGCCAGAAGAAGCCTTGAATGCCCTCACAGTAAATGCGGCTTATGCAATGGGATTGAGTGAAACACATGGTAAAATTGCCTTGGGTAGAAAATCACCCATCTTAATCACCAAAGAGATTCCAAGTATCGCATACATTCCTTATGCCTTCGGCGATCAGCACATTGAGCAGATGATCTACTAAATTTTCAAGTTTAGGTTAACGAGTTTGTCGAGGTACGAATCCCTCAAATCTTTCGAATAATCAAAACTTAAAATCTATTAACAAAACATTGACATAGATTTATAGCTAAATACAGTAACTTTACGAATCAAACAATGAAAAAACTCTTTTACATATTCCTCTTGATTTCTCCAAGTTTAACCTGGGCGCAAAATATTGTGCCTGGAAACGAATTGCTTTGGGAAATTTCTGGTAATGGACTGAAAGAAAAATCTTACCTTTTCGGAAGCTTGCATTCAAATGACAAGCGCTTGTTTCGCCTTTCGGACTCGACCTATTTTGCCTTAGATCAATCAAAAGCAATTGTGTTAGAAGCGGATATCTTTTCACTATTCCCTGAATGGGACACACGCCAAGAGCAAGTAAGTTTGTTGTTCGATAATGAGGGAAATCCGTATACAGGCTCAGCTCGTGCAACCAAAACAATTTATGGAGACGAGGATGGAATGCCGCAGTTTTTAGATGCTTATTTCCAAGAATATTGCTACAATGCTAAAAAGTCGTTTTATCCTTTAGAATCAGTTGAAGATCAAATCAACATTTTTGCAGATGCCATCGTACCCGATGTAGGTGGAGTAAATTTTGCCGCAGCTCAAATTTTGCAAGACAAAATGATGGATATCTACTTGAAAGGGGATATCCGTGCCTTGGATAAAATTATGCGCGTGAATCTCTCTCCTTTCCCAGGAAGCTACGAGCAATTAATTGTTGAGCGCAATATTCAAATGGTGAAAGGGCTCGATTCGTTGATGGGTAAACAAGGACTCTTTTGTGCAGTTGGTGCAGGACATCTCTCAGGTGAAAAAGGCATTATTCAGCTTCTTCGCAAACAAGGATACAAGTTGAGAAAAGTAACTGCTAGCTTTAACGAAGTGCCAATCGAAGAAAAAAATCGCGTGCGTGAAGCTCGAACATTTACCTACTTAAACGAAGAGGTTGGATTGTTAGCAAGCTTTCCCGGCAAACCCGTAGAAAAGAAAATTGGAGAAGGGAATACATTTTTGTTGTACCGTGAAATGGGTCAAGGAAACACTTACTCAATTGAAATCATTCCAATCGATGGAAGTTTAAGTTTAAAAGACCAAGCAGATATTCATATCGCAAGTCCAAATGCAACGCATTACAAGTTCAAACTCTTGGATGATGAAACGGAAATCTTTGAAGGAATTTCCGACACCTACACGGAAGGTATGCATTGGGTGCGCGTAATGCAAAACGATCGCTACGTCGTTATCATGAAAGCCTATGGAGGAAATAAATTCATGAACTCTAATAGACCAGGGTATTTCTTCAGTCAAGTTTGGTTTGAGTAATTTTTTCGCAAAAATTAAAACATTAAAGCGGTAAATTCGTATTTTTGAAAGAAAATCGCATGATTCCCCGTATTCAATATCCACAGTTTAAGACGAATTTGGTTGCTAATAAAGTGCTCTTATTAAGCGGACCACGACACGTTGGAAAGCAAACAATGGTATTGAAAGCGATTGAAGAATTGCAAGTAGAATACATCGAATTTAATGCTTCAGAAAAGAAGATTGTCAAGCTTTTTGAAGAACCAACTTTAGCTTCTCTCACAACACTTTTTACAAATGCACCTTTTGTAATTATCTATGAAGCGCAGTATATTTTGAAATTGCAAGACATAATAGAACGGGTGTTGTCTGGTGAAATTAATTCCACTTTGGTGCTATGTTGTTCTTATCAGCCAGTGATGGATGAGGTGCTTCGAGAAGTCTTGCAATTGCAAGGACTGGAATTGAATTTATTGCCTCCTTCTTTTTATGAATTGGCACAACACTTCTCTCTTCCCGAAGAAGAAAAGAACTTGGAACAACGCTTGATTTATGGAAATTATCCAGAAGTAGTAACTAATCTACCTGAAGCAGAAACCACCCTAGTAAACTTGCTTCAAGAGGTCATTTTTACCAATTTAGGAGTGACAGACCGCATCAATAAAAGCGATAAATTATTTAAAGCGCTCCAAACAATTGCTTTCAATATTGGTGAACCACTATCTTACAATGAAATTGGAGAGAAGTGCGGAATAGATAATGAGACAGTCGAGCGCTACGTCGATTTGTTGGAACGTTCAGATATTTTGTTGCGTATTCCAACTTACTTTAATGAACACCGCTACGAACTCAAGAAAAGTCATGTCTTCTATTTTGTAGACAATGGTATTCGAAATGCTTTGATTCGGAATTTCAATCCAATCGATCTGAGAAACGATGTCGATCAACTATGGCGAAATTGGTTAATTTCAGAACGCATTAAGTGGAACAAATTGAATAATAAAGCAGTAGCCTATAAATTCTGGCGAACGCATACAAAACAAACAATGGACTTCATTGAATTTGCAGAAGATAAAATTCACGCCTACAAAACCTCTTGGGAGAAGAAGAAAAAAATGAAGTTCCCAGCCATGTTTATAGAGCTGTACCCTACGATTAGCACACATACCTTGAATCGTTCAACGTATTGGAGTTTTCTTACTAAAAAATAATCGGATGTATTTCACTGATAAAATTGCGGCATACATTCAGGAGCAGCAGCTAGATCCGAAACACTTGACGATTGTTTTGCCTTCTGAGCGTGCCATTAAGTACATTTCTGCTTCGCTTTTTCGTGCCAATGGAAAACCAATGTTGGCACCTGAAATGGTGACAGTAGATCGTTGGATTAAATCGCACAGTGAGCGCACAGTGATCGACCGCACGCGCTTGTTGGTTCGACTATTTGCGGTTCAATTGGAACAGCCAGCCGACCCAAAAGACACATCTTTTGATGAGTTTATGAACTGGGGAAGCATTCTCCTGAACGACTACGATGAAATAGATCGTTACTTGCTGTCTTCTGAAGAAGTTTTCAAAAACCTAGCGGATATCAAGGAAATCGAAAGCTGGTCATTTAATTCGGAGGAATTGACACCTGCTCAGCAGCGCTTCATGGAATTTTGGGATCGTCTTCCGGGCTATTATCGTCGCTTAAATGAAATTTTGAAAGAGGAAGGTGTTTGTTACATGGGTTTAGCCTATCGTTCACTCGCTGAGAATATTGATAAACTTTTCAAAAAGGATTCGAAAAGAGTCTATTTATTTGCCGGTTTCAACGCATTATCAAAAGCGGAATTGAGCATCATGAAACAATTGCACGTGATGGGGCGAGGACACATTTTGATTGATGCAGATCGTTTTTACATGGATAGTCCTGTGCACGAAGCGGGAATGTTCATGAAGAATATGCTGAAAGAATTGGTCATCAAAGAACTTCCTTTTGTCAATGATAATTTGTTGACACAAGGAAAAGATATAAATGTCATTGAATGTGTACAGCACACAGGTCAAGTGAAAGCTGCAGCAAGTATTTTAGCCGAAATGTCAAATGAAGACATTGACCAAACCTTAGTTTTATTAGCCGATGAAGGATTAATTGTTCCATTGTTGCGCAATATTCCAGGGAAAGTAGGTAAAGCGAATATTACACTTGGTTTACCCTTGCGCACAACTGCGATTCGAACGTGGATGGACATCTTGTTCAATATTCAAGAAAACAAAGTGCGTTTTAAAACAGAATCTGTTTATTTCCAAGACTTGCAAAAATTATGGAATCATCCTTTTGTTACGGCAATTATTACAAAGGAGGAATTGAATAGTTTGACAGAAATGGAGCTCGATGCAGTGCGTAAAAACAAGATTTTTAGAAACAAACAAAGCGTTCCTGTTAGTCCAAAAATCGATGCTTTGTTAGACATGGCGACCGAGAATTGGCAAAACGATTGGACCAAAGCACTTGCATTAATTCGTTCACTTTCGCGTTTTATTCATGCACATTTGCAAGTAACAGATGAGTTTAACAAAGCATTGATTGAAGGATTTGATCAATCCATTATTGATTTTGAAAATATCTTGAAAGAAGGAATTCCAGCAATGAGTATACGAAGTTTCAAGAACTTATTGCAGCAACATTGGATGAATAAAAGTATTGCCTATCATGGTAATCCAATCAAAGGACTGCAAATTATGGGGCTCTTAGAAACGCGCTTACTCGATTTTAAAAATATCATTATTCTTGGCTTGAATGAAGGAAAAATGCCTCCAACAAATCCCATTCAAACGATGATTCCTTTGGATTTGCGAGCGTATTTGAAATTACCTACTCCACGCGACAAACAAGGGCTTTTTGCGCACCATTTCTATCGTTTACTGCATCAAAGTGAAAAGATGTGGATTACCTACAGTTCCGCGAAAGAAAATATTGGGAGCAATGAGGCCAGTCGCTATTTGTTACAATTAGAACTAGAATTGAGAAGAAGAAATCCACTGATTAATTGGTCGAAACTCTTGTATTCAATTCCAGAAGAAAAACTCAACTTGAATGATCATCGTATCGTTGAAAAAATTCCAGCGATACTTGATCGAATGGATCAGCTATTTCAAGAATCCGTTTCTGCCTCAGCTTTGAATAAATACTTGTCTTGTCCGCTTGATTTTTATTACCGCTACATACTTGGATTTGGAGAAGTAAAAGAAATAGAAGAAGATGTTGAAAGTTCATCACTTGGAACATTCATTCATGCCGTATTGGAACTTTTATACGAGCCTTTTGCGCGTCATGATAAAAAAGGAATATTAAAAGTAAATCAACCTTCCGCTATAACTTCCTACGATATCGACAGCATGTTGAAGGATTTCCCGATGTACATGGAAAATGCTTTCTTAACCCATTTCAATAATGATAAAACAGCCTTTGCTTCTGGAAAGAATTTATTGAGCTTTCAAATGGCACTTGAGTTAACTGGACGTTTCCTAAAAAGTGAAAAGGAATTTCTCTTGAAACAAACTGAAGCCGTTTTTATTGAATATTTAGAAGTTGAGCTAATAGAAACCATTGAACTAGAAATTGCCGGTTCAAAAAAATCTTTCCGATTGAAAGGGTTAATAGACCGAATAGATTCCATTGGAGGAAACATTCGAATTGTCGATTATAAATCCGGCAAGGTAAAAGAAGAGGATGTGCTGGTTAAAATAGGGAAAGAGGGGGATGATTTTTATCAGAAATTTACCGCAACTAAGCACGCTTTACAATTAACGATATATAGTTATTTGTATCAAGCGAAACACAATGTTTTACCTTCAGAAGTTGGTATTTATTCTTTGATCAATATCAGTAAGGGATTTTTGAGTCTCCAAACCAATAAAGGCACTACATTGAAAGAAATGACAGAAGCTTTTCCGGAAGTATTGCAAGAACTTTTCAGTGAAATGTATAATGTTGAAATTCCATTTGAACATACCATCCAACAGTTTAATTACTGCAACTATTGTAAGTAAATGAACTATTGTAAGTAAATGATAGATAATTTGGGTGTTTTGCTTTGTTTTTTTCAGAATCGCAGTTCCGAAATTTATTAATTGAACAGTAATTAAAACAAAAAAACCTGAAAAGAACCCAGAATTCGACCCTGTAGAGTCGGTAAGAGGTTGGATTCTTTTCAGGTACCTGCAAGGGAAAATAAAACCAGTGTTGAACAATCGTTTTTGTTTCAACAACTAATAGACGTCAATAGAAATAGAAAGGTTGGGTATAGAGCAAAAAAAAACACCCACAAAACTGTGAGTGCCTTTAAATATTTAGGATTGAATCTTAATATAATTCTAATTTCAATGCTGAACGGTAATCTTTAATCTCCTCACGGTTGATTTTATGATCTGCATTTTTCAACAAGTTCAACAAGTACAAAAGATTTTCTTTTTCCTCGATTTCGATAGGATATTCATTTCCTTCTTCATCTTCTTCATGCTGAGCTTGAACATCAAAACCATCACGATCCGACAAAAATTCATACGTCAAACGCAAAACTTTAGTCACCAATGGATCTTGTTCTTTCAACGCATGTTCGCGAAGTTCTTTTAAGTCCTCAATCAATTTATCGGCCTTAAATCCTTTCTTCTCCACCTTTTCGATGACCGCGTCTAACTTCTTATTTGCTGCTGCAAGTTTCATAATGTTCAATAAAATCAGTTCAGAACTTTGTTCTTTGTTGCGAGCAAAGGTAAACAACTTCCTAAATATTTTGATGATTTGTATGAAAACATCTTGTTTTTTTCGTTTTTTCAAGAGAGAATATGATTTTCATGCGCTAAATCGTGACTGAAATTGTATTTTTGTAAAAAGACTGAACGTTGGTTGAACTCATTTTAAAAGGTATCGTTACAGGATTTGTGCTAAGCATAATGATTGGTCCTGTATTCTTTATTCTTTTGGAAACGAGTATAAGAAAAGGAGCCCGTGCTGCTCTTGTATTAGATTTTGGCGTCTTTTTGAGTGATGCTGTCTACATTTTAATTGCCTTTGTTTTTTATTCAGAAGTTTCTTCTTTGACGAAAGGAGATAATCAACATATCTTAAAAATTGTTGGAGGAATTCTCTTTATTATTTATGGTCTGGTCACATTTTTTAAAAAACCAAAAGACATTAAAGTCGATGCCATAGGAAACCCAGTTCAAAAACCAGGAGATTATGTAATGCTTGCTTTAAAAGGATTCCTGCTTAACATGGCAAATCCATTGGTGATCTTTTATTGGTTTAGTGTCATGACTTTAGGAACAAAAGACGCTGCTTCAAATGATCCACAAGAAGCTTCCATCTTATTTTTCTTGGGTGTAATTCTAATTACATTTTTCTCATTTGATTTATTGAAAATTTTTGGAGCAAAAAAATTGAGGCCACTTGTGACGGATAAATTACTTATTGCTTTGAATCATCTTATTGGAATTGTCTTCGTTGTTTTTGCCATTGTTTTAATCATTCAAGGCGCAATGGGAGTGTAACTAACAAAACCCAAAGGGTTATGAATTAAATTTTTTTCCATGCGCTTTCTACTTATCTTTTTCCTATTAGTCCTTTTACCTGTTTTTTCATTTGCTCAAGAAGTAAAAAAGGAAAATCTGTCAAAAAAAATAACTCTTTATTGGGATTTCAATCGAACGCAAATTCAAGCAAGTGGGAGTTATTTCGTGGATGAACTTGGCGCAACAACAGATAAACACGGAAAATGGCTGTACTATGATCGTTTAGGGGTCTTGGAAGAAGAACGCAATTACTACAAAGAGCAGTTGCAAGGAAAAGTGATGCTGTACTACCCAAATGAAAAAACAAAACAAGAAGGTTATTTCTTTATGGGTCGACAAGACAGCGTGTACCGTGAATGGCACGAAAACGGTAAATTATCAATCGAAGGGCATTATAAAATGAATGAACCAGTTGGCTCATGGAAATACTATTATTTTGACGGCAAAGATAAATCCATTGAAGAAACGAAACTTGGAGTCAATTACATTGTGTCCTTTTGGCTACCCGATTCATTGCATACGCAAACAGTTACCAATGGAAATGGAGAATTAACAACCTATTACAATACGGGAAGAGTCAAAGAATGGTACAATTACAAGGACGGTTTAAAAGATGGTCCTTTTGAAGAAATAAGCATTTTTGGTTATGCAACCTTAACTGGTTTTTTTGATAATGGAGAGAAAGATTCCACTTGGACCTACATGTACTATACTGGTCAAACCGAAAAAATTTCGAATTATAAAAACGGCGTCTTGAATGGCGAATACAACTATTTCTACGATTCAGGTCAATTGAATGTAAAAGGAATTTATGAGAACGGAAAGAAAAAAGGAACGTGGACTTGGTATACAAACAAAGGCCAACGAGATCAAGAAGGCTCATTTAAAGATGACGTGCAACATGGTGCATGGACTTACTGGTTCCCAACAGGGGAGCTATCTTATACAGCTCATTACACAGATGGAAAGCGATCTGGTCAATGGACTTACCTCTATAAAAATGGAAGTAAATTCAAAGAAGGAACTTTCGCAAACGATGAGAAAAATGGTAAATGGCAAACATGGTATGAGGATGGAACTCTATTAATGAGTGGCGAATACCTAAATGGAAAAGAAGAAGGTGAATGGTTGAACTATTGGGAAAATGGAACCTTAAAAAACAGTGCGACCTTTAAAAACGGACAGATGCAAGGTGCATGGTTGTCTTATTATCCAACTGGTAAGTTGAAACTAACCGGGAAATACAAATCGAATTTGAAAGTAGGTGAGTGGACCGATTATTTCGAAAATGGCAAACCTAAGGACGTTGTGACCTACAAAATTTTCAAAGAAAAATCGAAAGTTGATTACGGAATCATGAAGAAACGAGTGCGTTTAGACAGTCGTCAACATGGCCATGCGATTTCCTATTCAGACAAAGATTTCAAGAAAACCGAAGAAGGTAATTACAAAGACGGGAACAAGGACGGTGAGTGGATTGCATACTATCCAGGAGCGCGTATTCCGGCAGTTGTATCGAATTACAAAAACGGTGAGTTACATGGATCAATGAAACAATATGATCGCCGTGGAAAGCTTTTACAAGAAATGGAATACCAGAATGGCTTGAAGCATGGTAAATTTGTGCTTTACGACGAAAAAGGAAAGGCAATTGTAACCAAAACTTTCGAATTCGGAATGGAAGTTATCAAAGAAAAAACATCCACTGGCGGAGGGTTTAGTCCGAGGTAAGCGTTTGTCGCGAAGAAATTTACAGATTATTGCCTCATTTCATTTCGACAAGCTCAATGTAAACTCAGCTCGGCAACCTATTTATTGGAAAAGTTTAAAATGAACGCTTTAAACTTTTCCTCCTCCTTACATCAAGGCCTGTAAATTCGTAGTAAACAGCTTGATGGCGATTGCCAAAAGAATAATTCCAAATACCTTTTTTAGTATGGCGATTCCACCTTCTCCAAGTAAGTTTTCAATTCTTCTGGTCAATTTCAAGACAATGAATACGATTACGATGTTAATGAAAATTGCTAAAAGAATGTTGATTTGAGCAAATTCTGCTTTCAAGGAAACGAGTGTCGTCATTGTTCCTGCTCCTGCAATAATAGGAAAGGCAAGCGGCACTATACTCGCTGTTTTACCAGTCACTTCATCTCTAAATAAACGAACCCCTAAAATCATCTCTAGGGCCATTGCAAATAGAATCAGGGCACCCGCTACAGCAAATGCTTCAATCGTCACACCGAATAATTTCAAAATACTTTCGCCAAGAATTAAGAAACCAATCATAATTCCGAATGAGACCAAACTTGTGCGCAATGCATGAATGGAACCGGATGTTTCCTTTAATTTGATGATAATGGGAACCGAACCCACAATATCAATTACAGCAAATAGAACTGTTGAGGCTTTAAACAAATCACCCCAACTAAAACCATTAAAAAATTCATCCATGTCTGCGTATAATTTATGTGTAAATCAATCAAATCAAATTTTCGAATCCTTCAAATTTTCGAATCTTTTATAACCTTCTCCACTACAAAAGGCAAAAACGTATGCTCTAAGTGCTGAACACTCGCTCGCACATCTTCTACTGAATCGGTTTCATGAACTGGACAAATATATTGGGCAATAACTTTACCCTTATCAAATTCCTCGTTAACATAATGAATAGTTATTCCCGTTTCACATTCATTGGCAGCTAAAACGGCTTGATGTACTCTGTCGCCATACATATTCTTCCCACCGTATTTTGGCAAAAGAGCGGGATGAATATTGATAATTCTTTCTGGAAATGCCTTTATGAGTTCTGATGGAATTAGGCGTAAATATCCGGCAAGCACGATAAAATCGATGGAATATTTCTTGCATAAATCCACTAATAATTCGCCATTCGCCACTTCTTCGTTGGTAAAAACAAGCGTCTGTATTCTTTTTGAAGCAGCATTTTTTACTATTGCCGCATCTAGTTTGTTTGACATCACAAAAGCAATTTCGACACTTGAATTTGTTGCGAAATGACGGATGAGGTTCATAGCATTACTACCACTGCCA
>Ga0209702_10001660_pt1 | contig 41750 bp, 39 predicted proteins | sample FRY01_FD_187210 | JGI IMG/M metagenome (GOLD analysis project Ga0209702, IMG submission 187210) | Freshwater microbial communities from Lake Fryxell liftoff mats and glacier meltwater in Antarctica - FRY-01 (SPAdes) (version 2) | ecosystem: Environmental > Aquatic > Freshwater > Ice > Glacier...
AGTGTTGTCAACTCCTCGATCAGGTCGGTGAACATGTGTCCAATTGTACCGCACTCGACTGTCCATATCTATCCGTCTACCAGGGGCGATGTGCCTCCGTTCGGCAGTGGCAGCAAGCTCGCCGGAGACGCCACTTCGCTGTGTGCTCTACTCCGGATATCGACCGCGCTTCACCGATCGAATGCCCCGGCACGCGACGCTCAGGGGGTGCATCGAGCCCCGTTTCCGGACGTCGTGGGGGCACAGAATTTCTGAGAAATATTGGTCGCCGGACACCCCAGGCCAAGGTGCTCCATGCCGCACCGTCATCAACTGTCGTAGCGGCGGACACCATCTGCAAAACTCCCGACATGACATCGGAAGCGCGCCAGCTCGACACCACCTACCGAGCAGCCCGAGGTCGCTTCATCGATGCCGCTGCCCGGGCAGGCGCCGAACTCAGCTCGTTTCCGCATCCGCTCGCCGGCCTCGAGGGTGAAGAAGTCGCCATCGATGTCGCTCAACTCGGTGACCCTCAGGCACCGAATGTGCTGCTCCTCATCTCGGCCACCCACGGCGTCGAGGGCTATGCAGGTTCGGCGTTGCAGTCGTGGTGGCTCGACGAACGAGCAGCCCAACTCGGCGGCGGCATACGCGTCGGCGTCGTGCACGGGTTCAACCCAGTCGGGTTTTCCTGGGTGCGACGGGTCAACGAAGACAACGTTGATCTGAACCGCAACTTCGTCGACTGGACCGCACCGCCGACCAACGAGGCATACGGCGAAATTGCCGACCTGCTGGTCCCGCTGTCGTGGACCGACGAGACACAGTCCACGTCCACAGGGGCACTGCTCGAAGTTGCCGGGAAGATCGGCCTCGACCAGTTCCAACAGGTGGTCAGCGGTGGGCAGTACGACCACCCGACCGGGATCTTTCATGGCGGGTCGGGCCCCGTGTGGTCGCATCGCTGGCTGGTCGAGCACCTCGCCGACCTCGTGGCACCGAGTACACGAGCTGGTGTGATCGACCTACATACCGGCCTCGGCGACTGGGGCCACGGCGAACTCATCTCCCACGAGGCGACAGGCTCGCCCGGATACGACCGCAGCGCCGAGTGGTGGGGCGACGTCCGCTCGATGCAAAGTGGTGAGAGCGTCTCGGCTGCCCTCAGCGGCGACTGGCTCGGCGCGATCGACACGATGCTCCCCGACGTCGAGTTGACCAGCGCAGCACTCGAATACGGCACAGTCGACGTGATCTCCGTGCTCCAAGCACTGCGCGCCGACGCCTGGCTCCATGCACACGGGGATCCGACTGGGGATGAAGCCCCGGCGATCCGTGCACAGGTCCGGGCCGCCTTCGCCGACGATGACCCAGCGTGGCTCGCCAAGATCACCGAGCGATTCGCTGAGGTGTCCGACGCCGCGCTGGCCGCGCTCGCCCGCTGAGGTCGCGTGACCACCCAGATTGCGATGTCAGATGGCGATGTCAGATGGCGATGTCAGATGGCGATGTCAAGGTCCGGGTCCGAAGCAGCCGGGCCGACCGTTGATGCCGCTTCAGATCCGGCGGCGTGGCATCAGGTATTGTGGAACAGTGTCGAAACGCAATCTGTCGATTAACAAAATTCTCAAGCAGGCTGCCGAGCGCGTCGATGTAACGGGCCGCAACGACATCACCATTGGCGACCTCGCCGACGACCTCGGGGTTCAGCCGTCGGCGCTGTACAACCACATCGACGGCCTCGATGGCCTGCAGCACGACCTTGCGGTGCACTCAACTGATGCCGTCGCCAACCATCTGCTTGATGCCGTCGTGGCGATATCCGGAGCCGACGCCGTCCGCGCGTTGGCGCACGCCTACCGTCAATTCGCCGACCAACACCCCGGCCAGTACGCATCACAACTCTTGCCCCCGGCCGCGCCCGACGACTCCCTCGCCACCGCCCAGCAGCGGATCGCCGACGTCTTCGTACGCGTGTTGTCCAGCACAGGCCTCGAGGGCGATGCCGCCGTGCACGCCGCTCGCATAGTCCGGTCAGCCATCCACGGGTTCGTCACATTGGAGTCCATCGACGCCTTCACCTCGCCTGTCGACCGGGCAACGAGCTTCGATCACTTGGTCGAATTTCTGGTGACGGGACTCGCGACAGCCTGACGTTGGATTGCCCCGACGAGTTGGTGTTGTACAACCAAATAAATATGGTTGCTTTGTTATGACCTTTCTGCAGAATCTGGCGTCTGTTCCGGTGCAGTTCGGCACTGTCTCGTTCGTGTTGTTGCCGTTTTTGACGTGAGTACGCCGCACATCTCGCCCGATCGTCCGGCAGAACCAGATCCGACGTGCGACACTCACCCAATGAACACAGTCGGTTGGCGGGAATGGGTCGCCCTTCCTGAGTGGGGTATCGAGGCGATGAAAGCCAAGATTGACACCGGTGCTCGCACATCGGCAATTCACGCCGACGACATCGAACTCTTTGAGCGCGACAACGTCTCGTGGGTGCGATTCCTTGTCCGACCGTGGCAACGTTCCGACGCGGACGCCGTGCTCGTTGAGGCGCCGCGCATCGACCACCGGACCATCACCAGTTCGTCGGGGACGCGCACCGACCGTCCAGTCGTGCTCGCACCGATCGTGCTGGGCGGCCGAGCAATCCATGCCGAAATCACCCTCACAAGCCGCGACGAAATGGGCTTCCGCATGCTGGTCGGCCGCGAAGCGCTTGCTCAAGGTTTCACCGTCGATGCAACCAAGTCATACGTCGGCGGCCGACCCAAAAAGGCCATCCGCCAGAAAAACCGGGGCCATGCATGACACCACGTGAGTCGTTCAAGATCGGCGACCTCGAAGTGGCGCCCGGCGCAGAAGCAATGGGTGACCTGCCCCTTGCCAGGCTCGTTACCGGCAACACCATTTCAATGCCCCTGCGCGTCATCCACGGCCGAGACGAAGGGCCAACCGTCTGGCTGAGCGCCGCAGTACATGGCGATGAGATCGCGGGCGTCGAGATCATTCGGCGCGTCCTCGATCAGGTCAATGCACTCACGCTCGCCGGCACCATCATCGCCGTACCGATTGTCAACGTCCACGGCTTCTTGAACGGCGACCGCTACTTCCCCGATCGACGCGACCTCAATCGGTCCTTTCCCGGGTCGCCAACCGGATCGCTGGCCGGTCGCGTGGCGCATTTGTTCGTCACGCAGATCGTCGACCGATGCGACGTCGGCATCGACCTCCACACCGGCTCAGACCACCGGATCAACTTGCCGCAGATCCGTGCCGACCTCGACGACCCGTTCACGCGCGAATTGGCGGTCGCGTTCGGGGCCCCGCTGATGTTGCACGCCAAACTGCGTGACGGCTCGATGCGCGCCGCCGCAACAAGTCGCGGCGCCACCGTGCTGCTGTACGAAGGCGGCGAGGCGTGGCGCTTCAACCAGAGGGCAGTCGAAGCCGGAACGCGCGGCGTCCTCCGGGTATTCGATCGGCTCAGCATGACCGGCGACGGCGAACCGCTCGACGACAGCCACGTGCCGGAAAGCCGGTCGAGTTCGTGGGTCCGCGCACGCCGGACCGGGCTCGTACAGTTGCACGCCAAGCTCGGCGAATACGTCGAAAAGGGATCACCCCTCATCACCATTCACGATTCAGTCGGGCGTCGACTGGGCTCAACGAAAGCGCCGACCAGCGGCGTCGTGATCGGCCATACACAACAACCGCTCGTCAACCAGGGCGATGCGATCGTGCACATCGCTCGGCTCGATTCTGAACCGACCAGCGTCATTCCACACCGCAAGGATTTCACATGAAGCTTGCAATTCTCTCCCGTTCGCCCGGCGCCTACAGCACCGCCCGACTCAAGTCAGCAGCGTTAGAGCGTGGCCACGAGTGCAAGGTGCTGAACACGTTGCGATTCGCCATCGACCTTTCCGGCGACGAGCCAGACATGCAGTTCCGCGGCAAGCAGTTGTCGGACTACGACGCGGTCCTGCCGCGCATTGGCGCATCGGTCACCTACTTCGGCACGGCCGTGGTCCGTCAGTTCGAGCAGATGGACGTGTACACGCCGAACACCGCGAATGGCATCGCCAACTCGCGTGACAAATTGCGTGCCACACAGATCCTCAGCCGCCACGAGATCGGAATGCCAGCAACAACGTTTGTCCGCGATAAGGCCGACGTACTTCCGGCCATCGACCTCGTCGGAGGCGCTCCGGTCGTGATCAAACTGCTCGAAGGCACGCAGGGGATCGGCGTGATCCTGGCGCCTGACAAGGCGGTCGCCGAGGCGATCATCGAGACCTTGCAGTCAACGAAACAGAACGTTCTGATCCAGCAGTTCATTGCAGAGAGCAAGGGCCGCGACATTCGCGCCCTCGTCGTCGGCGACCGGGTGGTCGGGGCGATGCGCCGTACTGCACAGGGTGACGAGTTCCGCTCCAACGTCCACCGTGGCGGATCTGTCGAAGCCGTTGAACTGAGCGAGGAATACGAACGCACAGCAGTTCGTGCAGCGCAGATCATGGGCTTGCGCGTTGCGGGTGTCGACATGCTCGAGGGCAACGACGGACCCCTCGTCATGGAGGTCAACTCGTCGCCCGGCCTCGAAGGCATCGAGCGGGCAACCGGGCTCGACATCGCCGGCGCCATCATCGACTACATCGACGACCAGGTCGCGTTCCCCGAACTCGATGTTCGTCAGCGCCTCACCGTCAGCACCGGCTACGGCGTTGCCGAACTGCACATCCCGGAAGGGTCCAAGTTCGTCGGACAGACCATTGACGAATCTGGCCTGCGTGAACTCGACATTACGATCCTGACTCTGCACCGCGACCGCAGCGTCATCCCAAACCCGAAGACGTCGCGAGCACTCCAAGCCGATGACCGCCTGACGTGTTTCGGCAAGCTCGAAGAGATGCGCGGGATGATCCCGACGCGCCGCAAGCGCCGAGCCAAGGTCCGCAAGCTTCCCAAAGAAATACTCGACGCCAATACCGAAGCCTGACGCACGTCGAGCTCTGTGCCAGCGACGGAGCGGGCAGCATTCGCTCGGTGCTCACGACGAACACATCGGGAGCGACCGGTGCCTGGATCCAACACGCGCGCTGGTGGCTAGAGACCGCCAGTCCGGCTGCGTTCTGTTACAGGAGGGTGCAGGAGGTCGTGTCAATGTGCGGCGCGATATCGAAGTTCCGATGCAGAGACAGAAGTCACCGACACCTGAACGACACCCGTTCGTAACGTAAACGTAATATTTGGTCCATGAGGACCTTCACCCCATCATCGAGGCTGACGCGCGGTGCGCTGGTCGCCCTGGCGGGCGCTTTGTCGGCCGTTCCAATCGCTTTCGGCAACCCCGCCGAAGCCCAGTCACCCGAACAGAGCCCCCAGTCGGCACATGGCACCGTCACCATCACCCCGACGCGCGACATCGCCTGCCCGATCCCTGACGGCAGCGAGTTCATCGACAGCTGGGGTACGGGCCGTTCAGGGGGTCGCCGCCACAAAGGGGTCGACATGGCCAGCGACCGAGGCACGCCGATCGTTGCGGCGCAGACCGGCGCGATCAACTTCAAGCGGAGCCGTCTCGGCGGAAATGCGGCCTGGCTCACAACATCTCTGGGCAACAAGTTCTACTACGCCCATCTCGACAGGTTCGAAGGAGACAGCCGCGATGTGCGCGAAGGCGAGGTCATTGGTTATGTCGGAAGCACCGGCAACGCACAGGGGCCACATCTGCACTTCGAGGTGCACTTCGAAGGTCAAGTCAGCAACCCGTATCCAGCGACGTTCGCAGCGTGCGTTCAGCCACAGATCGACGCCGCACTCAAGGCACAGCTCGCCATTCCCGAGCAGGGCTCGACGGCCGCTGCCGTCATCGCCCAGCGCGCCATCGACATCGAGATCGACATCGACATCGACATCGACGCGTTCTGACGAGATTCGTCACGTCAAACCGGGTGCAAGGAAGGAACTGGCCAGAGCGAGTGCAGGCGGCCGAATCGAGAGCTCACGACCTCTGGTCGCTTTGGATGATCGAGGTAGAACCCCTGCACCAGGTCGCAGCCGTGCTGCCGTGCCAGCGCGAGTTCGGCAGTGGTCTCAACTCCCTCTGCAACGACAACTAGACCCAGGTTGTGCGCCAGGGTCACGATGCCGCCAAACAGTTGCCCTCGCTTTTGATCGTTCGCAGCCTCCGCGAGGAAGGCGCGATCGATCTTGACCTGATCGACCGGCAAGTCGTGCAGATAACCGAGCGACGAGTAGCCGCTTCCAAAGTCATCGATCGACAGACCGATACCGAGCGCTGCAAGTTCTCGTAACAGATGCTGATGCTGCGCGTGCTCGTGATGGACCAGGACGCTGCCGGTGAGTTCGAGGCAAAGGGCTTGTGGCTCGATCTCGTGGCGTCGCATCGTGGCCCGCAGTCGGTCGACGAAGTCCGGTTGCCACAGCTGCATCGTCGACACGTTTACGGCGACAGTTGGCGTGAGCAAGTTCTGCCGACGCCAACAGGCGATCTGCATGCACGCCTGCTCGAGGACGTAGCCCCCGAGCTCGCTGATCATCCCGGCAGTCTCGGCAACACGGATGAATTCGAGCGAAGGAATCTCGCCCTCGATCTCGTGCGTCCAGCGCGCCAGCGCTTCGATCGAGCAGAGCTGGCCGGTCTGCGCGTTGTACAGCGGCTGGTATTCCAGGCGGACAGTTCCGTCCGCCAGCGCTCGGCGCAAATGCGTGGCGAGGTGCATGCGTCGCTGGACCGGCGACGCCATTTTCGACTCGTAGATCTGCGCGTGGCCTCGGCCGCCTCGTTTCACCGCGTACAGCGCAAGATCAGCATGGCTCAACGCCGCTCCCGACGTCATGCCATGCTCAGGCACGAGCGCCACGCCGATACTCGCCGTCACACTCGTGTCGCCAGCGTGCGTCTGGCGAACGCCGGTCACGCTGACCGAGACGCGCTGCGCAACGGCGTCGACCGCATTCACTTCAATCACTCCTGACGCCGTGAGGACCGCGAACTCGTCGCCTCCCAGGCGTGCGAGGAACTCGCCCGGCTCCAAGACTTCGTGGAGGGATCGAGCGAGCGACACCAACAGTTCGTCGCCAGCCTGGTGCCCGAGCCCGTCGTTGACTTCCTTGAAGCCGTCGAGATCGATGATCAGTAGTGCGAACCCGTCGCGCTGTGGCTGGCCGCCCTCAGCGAGCCGGGTGAATCGTCGCTCCAGTTCGCGAACGAATGCTCCGCGGTTGGGGATGTCTGTCAGCGGGTCGGTGTATGCACGGTGTTCGAGGTTTCGTCGGAGGTCGCCGACCAGCGACAAACCCTGAGCGAGGTGACCAATCTCGTCCCGCCGGTCCATGAGTTGGATCGACTCCGGAGGATTGTCTGACCCAAGTTTGTGGGCGACTCTGATCAGTCGGTTCAGAGGTCGGAATGCAAAGAACATCATCACGACGCCCGCAACGGCCATCGATCCCAACAAGGCCAGGACCAAGACGACGGCGCGATTGGCGACGACCGAGTTGCTCCGGTTGAGATCATCAACAAAACCGACGTCGACTGCAACGATGCCAATCATCTCCGCCGTTGCGTCAAAAATCGGCGTCAGGTACGCGAAGCGCATTCGGCCGTCGAACGGGACCTCACCGACGTACGGCTCACCTCGGGTCAACGACCCATAGGCCGGATGCGCCTCGCCGATCAGTCCGGGTTCGACCTGGGACGCACCAATGCGGGCCCCGTCGGCATCTTTGAGGCTGGTCGAGATTCGGTCGAACTGACTCGTCGACTGATTGAAACGAAAGATATCTGCAGCGCCCTGGTTGACATCGGAAATCGCGTCGGTCAGCGAGTCGAATGAGTTGCTCGGCTCGAGACGGTCGATCGAGTCGATCTGGATGTTGCGAATCGACCCACCATCGATGTCGACGACGGCGAAGTCGGCATTCTGTTGCACAAAGAGCGCCGAGGCGGAACGGGCCGCTTGATCGACTCGAACCGCTACATGATCTTCGTTAATCTGCTGAACTTCGCGCAGGCCAAAGAAGGTGAGAGCTGCCATCGACACCGTCGCGACAACGAGGAAATATGCCGACGTGCGAGCTGGAAATGACCAACCCGACGTTCGGCCTCGTTGACTGCTGCGCTGCACAGTCTGTCTTCGGCAGATACACGCTCAACGGGAGTTCCGATTGCGGTTCCTGACGAAAGCTTGACACGGTGCGAGGCCGTCACCTTCTGGCGTGACCTCCTCGTATGGCGGCCGTATGTGGCGGCCGTCAGCGCGGTTCGTACCGAGCGCCGCCGGGCTGTCAAGCTCATGCAATGACTCACGACCTCGACACTGGAACGACCGACCTCCTCGCCCACGTCGACGGGCACGTCGGTGTCATCACGTTCAACCGACCCGACCGACGCAACGCGCTGAGCGACGCGATGTACGCCGGGTTCGCCCAAGTACTTCCGGTGCTCGCAGCCGACGACGACGTGCGCGTCGTGATGATCACCGGCAACGGTGGCGCGTTTTGCGCCGGCGGCGATGTCAAGGGCATGCACGAGAGCCACCAGCCCGGAGCTGCACCTCGCCGTGGCAGCACGATCCAGAGTTCAACAGATCATTTGCGCACGATTCAGAAGCAGGTCTCGCTTGCTATCCATCGTTTCCCCAAGCCGGTCGTTGCCGCCATCCCCGGCGCGGCCGCCGGTGCCGGCATGTCGATCGCTCTGGCCTGCGACATCCGCCTCGCCGCGGAGCGCGCAATTATCGTGCCGGCGTTCGCCAACGTCGGTGCGTCAGGCGACTTCGGTGGGAGCTGGTTCCTGACACAACTCGTCGGCACAGCCAAGGCGAAGGAGCTGTACTTCACCTCGCCACGTCTGTCATCGGCCGACGCTCGCGATCTTGGCATCGTCAATCAAGTGTTGGCCGACGACGGCTTCGACGAGGCCGCACTCGCCTGGTGCCGCAGCCTCGCCGACCGTGCACCGATCGCGATGCGGTACATGAAAGAGAACCTCAATCGGGCAGTGACGAGCGACGTCGAGACCGCACTCGATGCCGAAGCTGCGAACATGGTCTTGTCGATGGGCACGTCCGACCACCGCGAAGCTGCTGCTGCATTCGTCGAGAAGCGCACGCCGCACTTCACGGGCGAGTAGACACTCGTGCGATGACGATCGCAATCACCGATCCGGCCGACGCGCGCGTCGATGACTATCGGGAACTGAACAACCAGGCCGCCCGCACGGCAATGGAGGGCGACGAGTTCTTCATGGCCGAGGGGTACCTGGCAATCGATCGGCTGATCGACTCCGGGCATCGCTTGCGGTCCGTGCTGCTCGGAACAAGCCGCGTTGAGCGCTTTGCGCCGTACCTCGAACATCCAGCGTTGATGGACGTTCCCGTGCTCGTTGCTGACCGATCGGTCATGCAGGGCATCGTTGGGTTCAACCTGCACCGCGGCGTGCTGGCGTCGGCGTTCCGCAAGCCGATGCCGACCGTCGCTGAACTCGCTGCGACAGCAACACGGATCGCTGTCCTCGAAGCGTTGAACGACAACGAGAACGTCGGTGCGATCTCACGTGCGGCGCGGGCTTTCGGCATCGATGGCATCGTGATCAGCCCGACGTGCACCGACCCGTACTACCGACGCACCGTGCGCGTCAGCATGGGCGAGGTGCTGCACATGCCAATCGCCCGGGCCAGCGCCGACGACTGGCCGGGGGCGCTCGACACATTGCACGAGGCCGGCTTCGAGACCTGGGCAATGACACCAGCCGACGACGCCGTCGATCTGTGGGCGACCGCCATCCCCGAACGCTTGGCCATCGTGCTCGGTGCCGAAGGCCCAGGCTTGGAGCAGTCGACGCTGCAACGGGCGACCCGCCGCGTGCGCATTCCGATCTCGCCGGATGTCGACAGCCTCAACGTTGGCCACGCTGCGGCAATCACGTTCGCGGCGACAAGCCGAAGCGATACGGATGGCAGGATGCGGGTGTGCTGACGACGCTGCCCGATCATCCCCAGGCGACCGATCCGGAGCCGTTTGCTGGGCCGGATCACCCCATTCGCAAGATCACCCGGATCATGGCCTTTGGCGGGACCTGGACCGACGACAACAAAACCAACATGGGCGGCCTGTTCGACGGCATGGCAGCCGAGTGGTCAGAACGCCATGTCGACCCGACCAAGCGCGCTCCGGTCGAAGACGCGCTCGAGCGCGGCGACGTTCCGCTCGACGGCGACTGGCTCGAGCTGGGGTCGGGAACCGGTGCCGGCGCACGGGTGCTCAGCGAGCGTGTCGGGTCGCTGGTGTGCAGTGATTTGTCGATGGGGATGCTGTCGTACGCGCCAGGCGAGTTGGCGCCGCGCGCTCAGGCCGACGCGTCCGTGTTGCCGTTCGTCGACGATGCCGTCGACGCCATCTTGATGATCAACATGATCCTCTTCCCAGCCGAGGTCGACCGCGTGTTGCGGCCAGGCGGCATGATCGTGTGGGTCAACACGCTGGGTGATCAGACACCGATCCACCTGCCCGCCGCCGATGTCCTCGAAGCGCTCCCAGGCGAGTGGACCGGTGTGACCGCCCGTGCTGGCACCGGCTTCTGGCTGACGGCACGTCGGGGACCGCGATGACCGAATCACCGGAGCGCCACTTTTGGACGCTGATCGAACCGATCCACGCGATCACCTACTTCGCACCGGAGTGCCAAGAGGTGTTTGAAACAGCCGGCCTGAAGGGCTTCTGGCGGGGGTACTTCGGCGGCCGTGCAGCACCGCTGGGTGCTGCTGAGGCCGGGTCGATCGTGGCGCTGTTCTTCGGGTTCCACCAGGACTTTGTGGCGCGCGCCGTGCCCGACATTTGGCAGCGCTGCTCGCCCGCTGACGCGCTGGGCGCGCGGCTCGCCGGCGTCGATGCAGCGTGGTCGGTACACGTCGATCGGGTCGACAAGATGCAGCTCAAGCGGGCTGCATTCATTCTCAGGGTCGCTGCGGAGTCAGCCGCTGATGATCGGCGCCCGATGTTCCAGGCCAACCTCGCGCTCGACGCGCCAACCGAGCCCCACCTGGCGTTGTGGCACTGGGCCACGGTGCTTCGCGAGCATCGGGGCGACGGCCACCTCATCGCGCTGGGGGCGCACGGCATCGGCCCGTGCGATGCGCACGTCCTGCGGCTGGCCCGCACGGGCGACGCCGTTGAAACGCTCAAGCCGTTCCGCGGGTGGAGCGACGACGACTGGATCGCGGCGATCGGTCGGCTCTTCAATCGCGGCGCGATTGACGAGCTGGGTGCGATCACCGAAGACGGCGTCGCGCTGCACGACACCGTCGAGGCGCTCACCGACGAGTTGGCTCGTCAGCCGGTGAGCGCAATCCAGTCGGAACTCGCCGAATTGGCGCACATCGTGAGCCCTGTGCTGCGCAACCTCACGATCGCGCCGAGGTCGCCCGGGGTGATTCCGTACCCCAACCCGATGGGCGTCGAGCCATTCGATCCGAGCTGATCAGCCCTGACAACCGGACGGACACGGGATGGCCATGACCGGGACATCGACCTTGCCGGTGAGGCGGTTGGTTGGCGATGACCGGAACCGATCCCACCATCGACGACGGCGTCGGATCCCGACCACGATCATCGCTACCTGACCAGCCTGACCAGCCTGACCAGCCTGACCAGCCTGATCGACAAGCACGCGATCGATGGGCCCGGCGCTGACCACATGTTCCCCGGAGAGGAGTGCCGTGCCGTTGCCGAACACTTCGGCGATCACGGAGGCTGCGCGCTCTCGTGCCATTTCTGCGGCATCGACATCGAGGATGGCGACCGGCATCGGGTGATCAATCGCCACATGTGGCGTGAGGTAGGAGGTGACGACTCTGATGACGAGGCCATGGCTCTCCGCGTGATGTACCGCCCATTCGAGGGCGTGGCGTGATTCGTGGCGGCCGTCGACCGCAACGGCAATGACGTTCGGCCTGGCATCGCGTACGGAGTCCAACATCTCAAGAGCCGTCTTGGTGTCGATCTCGGCAAGCGGTCGGACGGGAGCGCTCTGTCGGGTGGAACGAGTGATGGTGCGCATGTCGTCTTCCTTTCGTGACGGGCTCATCATCGATCGGAGACCGACCTGCAAAGATTGTGCTTCGAAAATTGACGTTCAACTGATGACGAGTTGGGACTTCAGGAATTGAAGGACCAATGTTAACAGACCCTTTTGAAATGGTCAATTGTTGTCTATCTTTTCCCTCGTCCATAGACTTCGACCAATCGTGTTGTGGTTGCTCCTTCTCGCCCATCTTCTGGGAGTTGCCATCGTTTCGACAATCGGTGCACGCCTTGCACGATGGTCGTTTCTCGTCGCCGCGCTCCCCATGGCGGTCTCGGCAACTCTTGCGGCCGTCGCGCTGGCTGATCAGTCGACAACCCGTACGGAGTTCACGTGGGTCGGCCCGCTCGACCTCACGATTGCGCTGCGACTCGACGCGTTCTCGTCCTTGATCGCACTCCTCGTCTCCGGCATCGGTGTGCTCGTTTGCGTCTATGCAGCGGGCTATTTCTCAGCCTCCGCACAGGGCGTCGGCCGATTCGCCGCAACGCTGCTCGGCTTCTCGACCGCGATGCTCGGCCTGGTCCTCGCGGACACCGTCTGGACGATGTTCCTGTTCTGGGAGCTCACCTCAGTCACCTCATTCCTGCTCGTCGGGCACCAGCGGACCGACGCCGCGGCCAGGACCGCAGCTCGACGTGCGCTCGTCATCACGGCAGGGGGCGGCCTCGTGCTGCTCGCCGGGTTCGTGGTGTTGAACGACGCCTCGCCCGGCCGATACATCAGTGATCTGGAACCGGTCACCGGAACTGGCGCCACTGTCGCAGCCGTCTTGATCCTGATCGCGGCCGCCACAAAGTCGGCCCAAGTCCCGTTCCACATCTGGCTACCCGGCGCGATGAAAGCACCGACCCCGGTGAGCGCCTACCTGCACTCGGCCACGATGGTGAAAGCTGGCGTTGTCCTGGTCGCCGTGGCTTCGCCAGCACTCGCGCAAACATCGGTGTGGACGCCCCTCGGCGTCACGTTCGGAACTGCCTCGATGGTCTGGGGTGCCATCGGTGCGCTCCGCCACCTCGACGCCAAGCTGATCTTGGCGTGGGGCACCGTCTCCCAGCTCGGATTGATGATCGTGCTGCTGTCGTTCGGATCGGGCAAGGCCGTCTTCGCCGCTCTGTCGATTCTGTTCGCCCACGCCATCTTTAAGGCCGCACTCTTCATGATCGTCGGCGAGATCGACGTACGGACGGGGACGCGTGACATTCGTGAGCTGTCCGGCCTCTGGCGATCGATGCCCCTCGCCTACGGCGTTGCACTCGTCTCGTCGCTGTCGATGGCCGGTGTGCCACCGATGCTCGGCTTTCCCGCAAAGGAGGCGGCCGTTGAAGCGGCCCTCGGCCTCAGCGGCGGCGAGCGCACCGTGGCATTGATCGCGATCATTGGTGGGTCGGTCCTCACGGTGGCCTACACGGCTCGCTTCATCCTCACCGTGTTCCACGGTGGCAACGGCACCCCGACTGTGGTTGGCCCCCGGCGGCCGCTGATGGCCGCGCCAGCTGCATTCCTCGGGGCCTGCACACTGATCGGCTTCGCATTCCTCGGGAACGTCACCGATTGGGTTCGTCCAGCTGCCGTCACGGTCAACAAGAAGGCCGAGGTCTACTCACTGATCCGTTGGCCGGGGCTCACCGACGCATTCATGATTTCGGCAGGCATCGTCGCCGCGGGCGCCGTGCTCGGTTGGGTTATCAGCCGTCGCGCTGCCGATACCGCCCCGCGCACGATCGGCGCCGACACGGTTGACACCAGCATCGACGGGTCGATCACGATCGCACGTAATATTACAGCGCGCGTCCAGCACGGATCGCTGCCCGGCTACGTGCTCACCATGGTTGCCGTCGCAGCACTCGCCACCATCCCGTTCATCGGTGCGATCGACTTCGACGTGATCACCGGTGCCGACAATGCCGCCCAAATGGTCCTCGCTGTGTTCGTGGCCGCGAGTGCGGTGGCAGCCACGCAGGTCAGAACTCGGCTGGGTGCAGCACTCGTACTCGGTGCCGTCGGCTTTGCCATTGCAGGTCTCTTCGTCGCAAGCGGCGCACCCGACCTCGTCCTCACCCAGCTCCTGGTCGAAACCGTGATTGTGGTGGGCTTCGTGCTCGGCCTCGGCCGGCTCACCACCACGTTCCCCCGGCACGGCACCACCTGGCAGACCACTCGAATCGGTGTGTCGCTGATGGCTGCTGGCGCAGTGGCCGTCGGCCTTGCCGGTAGTGCTCGCGGGCCGGTCCCCGCATCGACCGTCGATCGGTTGAGTGCCGAAGCCGTGTCGGAAGGCGGCGGCAAGAACGTCGTCAATGTGATTCTCACCGACGTCCGGGCGCTCGACACGCTCGGTGAAATCGTCGTGCTCGCAGTCGTTGCTGTCGGCGTGTTGGCGCTACTGCGTCGCCGCCCCGAAGTCGTGCTCTCACCCGATGAACCGAGCCTGCTCCCTCAAGCCGCCAACGAACTGACGGAAGCCGACCGATGATCGATCAAACCACCGGCCCTTCGCCGATCGTGAGGCTCAGTATTCGAGCCGCGACGCCCCTGGCGTTGGTCATTGCCGTCTTCGTGTTCTTCGCTGGCCACAACCGCCCCGGCGGCGGGTTCGCCGCGGGCTTGCTCATCGGCGCCGTGCTGGTCCTGCGAAGTGTTGCCGGGTTCCCGTTGCCCTTCCGTGCCATCCCACTCCTGGCAACAGGCACCATCGTTGCCGCTGCCGTGGCGGTTGCACCGATGCTCTGGGGCGACGTCTTCCTCGATCAGATCGTCATCGAACAGAAGCTTCCACTGCTCGGAAAGGTCAAGAGCGGCTCGGCGCTGATCTTTGACGTCGGCGTCACCTTGATTGTCTCCGGGCTGATCGTCGCAGTGCTCGACGGGTTCCGCGCCGACCACTTGGCAACGCCGCCACCTGCAGTGTCGAACGACAAGGCGACTACGGACAAGGCGACTACGGACACGGCGACTACGGAGAGCAGTTCATGAGCGCTGCGCTGATCGCCGCCGTCGCCGCACTGGTTGGCTCGGGTGTGTACCTCATCACATCGCGCTCGCTCAGCCGCATCGTTCTTGGCTTCTCGCTGCTCGGCCACGCTGCCGTATTGGCACTCCTTGCAGCGGGCGGACCCGCCGGTGGGCCACCAATCGTTGGCAGCAGCGACCGGGCACCATCTGACCCGCTCCCCCAGGCATTCTCGTTAACCGCCATCGTCATCTCGTTCGGCCTCACGCTGTTCGTCTTGGCGCTCGCCTCGCGCCAGCGCCAGCTCACCGGTGACGACCTCGTCGAGGATGACGTGGAAGATCGGCGAGTCGCACAACTCTCGAACACACTGTCCAATGACCGGGGAGATACACCGGCATGAGCGTGCTGATCGCACTCACCATCGTTGGCCCGTTGGCCGCCTCGGGTTTTGGGCTGCTTGTTCGCGAGCGGCATCGCCTGCGCGACGCCATCACTCTCATGGGCCTGTCGGCCACAGCGCTTGCTGCTGTCGCGCTCCTGATCGACGTCCAGCGCAACGGCACGACCGTCGTGCGCGTCGGTGGCTGGGACCCCGAACTCGGCATCGTGCTCGTGGCCGACCAGTTCGCATCGTTGATCCTGGTCGTGGCGACGCTGACGATCCTTGTGGTCGACATCTTCGCGATCGGCCAGCGCGGCACCGCGTCGACTGGCGACCAGACCGTTGTCGGGCCGATGCTGCTCGTGCTCACCGCCGGCGTCAGCTTGGCCATCCTGACCGGCGATCTCTTCACCCTCTTCGTCGCGTTCGAACTGATTCTCGTGTCGAGCTATGTGCTGCTCACCCACCAGGGCCGCGCTGCTCAGCTGCGATCCGGCATGACGTACGTCGTCATCAACCTGCTGGCATCAACGCTGTTCCTGTTCGGCCTCGCCTACGTCTACGCGGCGACGCGCACGGTCAACATCGCCCTGCTCGCCGAGCGGATTCCCGAACTCGACAACGGTGTACGCCTCGGTATCGGGCTCTGGTTCCTCGTGGTGTTCGGCACGAAGGCGGCGATGTTCCCGCTGTTCTCGTGGCTGCCCGACAGCTACCCGACCGCACCGACCACTGTCACCGCTGTCTTCGCCGGACTGCTGACGAAAATCGGCGTCTACGTCATGATCCGTTTCCACACCCTCACTGGGATGGACGATCTGGGCCCGATCATCCTGGTCGCTGCCGGGCTCACCATGATCGTCGGTGTCGCCGGCGCGCTAGCTCAAAACGACGTGAAGCGGATCCTGTCGTTCCACGTCGTCAGTCAAATTGGCTACATGCTGATGGGCCTCGGCTTGTTCACCGTTGCCGGTGTCGCCGGCGCTGTCCTGTTCCTTGTGCACCAGATCCCGGTCAAGACCGTCATGTTCCTCGTCGGCGGCCTCATCGAAGACGACCAGGGCAACTCGAGCCTCGACCGAGTTGGGGGTCTCGCCGCACGACGACCAATTATCGCGGTGCTCTTCGCCATCCCGGCGTTGAGCCTCGCTGGCATCCCGCCGTTCTCGGGGTTTGTCGCCAAGCTGTCGCTGATCGACGCTGGTCTCGATGCCGGCTCAATCGCGATCGTGGTCGTCGCCCTCGTCGCCAGCATGTTCACACTGCTGTCGATGTCCAAGATCTGGCTCGGCGTGTTCTGGCGTGAACCGACGCCACCCTCGGAGCCCGAGTCGTCGAAGGCCTCGAAGCGGACGATGGGCGGCGCCACCATGGCCGCTGTCGCTGGCACCCTGGCCGTTGTTGCGTTCGCCGGGCCGCTCTGGACCATGAGCGAAGAGATCGCCCGCGACCTGCTCGACGGGCAGACCTACATCGACGAGGTACTCGGCACCGATCGCGGTGGGGTGGCTGCACCATGAGCGCTCTCATTCTTCGCATGAAGCCGCTGGCGACGCCACGCATGCTGCTCGTGATTGCTGCACTCGTCGTCGCGTGGTGTGGGCTGTGGGAGGCGTTCAGCATCGCCAATGTGCTGTCGGGAGTCGTCGTTGCCGTCGTAGCACTCGCTATCGCGGGGCCGAGCACGGCCGGTCGCACCGTGCACATCGGGGCACTGCTGCAGCTGCTCTGGCTCGTCCTCGTCGACCTTTTCCGCTCGACCGCACAGGTGGTCTGGGAGATCCTGACGCCGGTCGATTACACCGACGAGATCATCATCGGTATCGACACCAAGGCCGACTCATCGGCGCACATGCTGTTGCTCACCGTGTCGATCACGCTGACCCCCGGCACGGCGATTGTTGACATCAACACCACGACTGGCCGGCTGTACCTGCATCTGCTGCATGCCGATGCTGCACCGCATGTGACCAAGCATGTCGAGCGGCTTGCCGAGTTGGCGTGCCGTGCGTTCCCCACTGCCGATCCGATTTCTGGGCCGAGTTCTGGGCCGAGTTTCGAAAGGGAGGGCACCGCCACATGATCACCTCGATCGCCATTGCACTGTTCGTCGTCTCCAGCCTGTGCGCCATGATCCGCGTGATCCGTGGGCCTGGCCTTGCCGACCGAGTGATTGCACTCGATGTCGCCCTGGTCGCCCTGATGGGGGCGATTGCCACGAAGGCCGCAAGCACCGGGTCGACGACATACCTGCCGATCGTTGCTGTCGTTGCGATCGTCGGCTTCACCGCGACGATCGTCATGACGCGTTTCCTCGAGCAGGGGTCCGGCTCATGAACCCCGTCTCGAGTGCACTGATCCTCGTCGGCTCGGTGCTCGCGGTGCTGGCCGGCGTCGGCCTGCTGCGCTTCGACAGCGCAGCTGCACGGTTCCATTCGGCTGGCAAGGCCAGCCCGATCGCATTCCTGTTCGTCGCCATCGGCGCAGCCCCCGAAGTCGGCCTTTTCGGCGCGGCGCAACTGGCGGTCGCGGCAGTCGCACTGGTACTGACTCTGCCTGCGGCCACCCACCTTCTGTTCCGCGCAACACATCGCACCAGCTCGTCGGCGTATCTTCGTGACGACGCGCTGACCCGTGATCGAATCAGCCAGGCATCGAAGGAGACCCAGCCGTGAACATGTCCCGCACGACCACCAGCCCCCGCACCAGCGATGTCCTGCGCGATCCGGTGCACGCTCCAACGCCCAACTTGCCGTCGTGGACGTTCCTCACCAACCACGCCCATGTGATGGTGGCGCTCGACCGAGACCCCGATCTGCGCCAGCGTGATCTGGCCTATGCGGTTGGCATCACTCAGGGCGCCGTGCAACGTATTCTCGACGAACTCGTCCACGCTGGATTCCTGCGCCGCGAGAAAGTCGGCCGACGGAACCACTACGAGATCGTCGCCAAGGAGCCGCTCCGCCACCCGCTCGACGTCAAGCACAACATCGGCGAGCTCCTCAGCATGCTCCGCGACTAACTGTCACACTTTGGTCTGACCGGAGTGTGACAGTGGGGCATCGATTCTTGTCATGGCTCGACCCCGTTCCACAAGGTTCTGTCGTACTACTTTCTGGCGCATGGATGGTCAGCGGCGGAGGCCTCGTGGACCCAAGCGCACGCGCTCGGTCGTCGGTGATCAGCCTCCGTTCGCACAGCCCCGGATGACAATGCCTCCGACGCAGGTGGTGTCCGACGACGAACTCGAAGCTATTCATCTGGCTTCGCTCCGTGTGCTCGCCGAAATCGGCATCGACTTCCTGCACACCGATTCGCGCACGATGCTCGCAGCAGCAGGTGCGCGTGTCGACGGTAACCGCGTGCGGTTCGACGCCGACATGATCGGCGAGTACCTCGCACACATCCCCAGCGAGTTCACGCTGCACGGCCGATTGCCGGAGCGCAACCTGCAGATCGGCGGCAACTGGGTCACCTTTGCAGCAGTGGCGAGCGCGCCGAACTACGTCGGGCTCGACGGGCAACGGCGCACCGGCGATCGGGCTGGCTATCAGGACTTCCTCAAACTCGGGCAGATGCTCAACTCGGTCCACACCTTCGCCGGTTATCCGGTCGAGCCAGTCGACCTCCACGCGTCCATCCGTCACCTTGAAGCCGGCTACGACGCGCACACGATGACCGACAAGTCGTTCCACATCTACTCCCTCGGCCAGCAGCGCAACCTCGACGGCATCGAGATGGCGCGTCTCTCGCGCGGTGTCGATCACGAGACGTTCGAGCGCGAGCCGAGCCTCACGTCGATCATCAACGCCTCGTCGCCGCTGCGGTACGACCATCCGATGCTCGAAGGCATCATTCAGATGTCGGCGCGCAACCAGGTGATCATCGTCACGCCGTTCACACTGGCCGGTGCCATGGCGCCGATCACCTTGGCGGGTGCGCTGGTGCAACAGAACGCCGAAGCGTTGGCCGGGCTGGTGTTCACGCAGGTCGTCCGGAAAGGTGCGCCGGCGGTGTACGGCGGGTTCACGTCGAACGTCGACATGCGCTCGGGCGCACCCGCGTTTGGTACGCCTGAATATGCCAAGGCGGCCTTGGTCGGCGGGCAGTTGGCTCGGCGCTACAACCTGCCGTATCGGTCATCGGCAGTCAGTGCCTCGAACGCGGTCGACGCTCAGGCCGGATACGAGACAACGTGGGCGCTGTGGGGCGCAATCATGGGCGGCGCGAACTTCGTGATGCACGGTGCCGGGTGGATGGAGGGCGGCCTCCATGCGAGCTACGAGAAAATGGTCATCGACGCCGACCTGCTGCACATGGTCGGCCAGTTCTTGAAGCCACTCGATCTGAGCGATGACGCGCTCGGCGTCGATGCAATCGCAGGGGTCGGCCCGGCCGGCCACTTCTTCGGCGAAGCGCACACGCAGGCTCGCTACATGACCGAGTTTTATGGCCCGATGGTCAGCGACTGGCGGAACTGGGAAACGTGGACCGAAGCCGGTTCGCCCAACGCCAGCACCCGCGCCAACGCACTCGCCCGAGACATCATCGAACAGTACGAACCGCCACCGATGGACGACGCAATACGCGCGGAACTGCGTGACTTCGTGGACCGCCGAGTCAACGAAGGCGGCGTCGAAACCGATTTCTAGGCGCACTCATCCGGTCACACTGTGTCAGGCACAGTGTGACCGCGGCAGACGAACCGGACCAGCGAAGAAAACCGGTCACACTGTGCCTGACACAGTGTGACCGGCCGAGGAGTAGAACCATGAAAACACAGGCACAGGTAGTGGTAATCGGCGGTGGGGTCGTGGGCGCGTCGGTGCTCTATCACCTGACGTTGGCGGGCTGGACCGACGTGATGATGGTCGAGCGACGCGAGCTCACGCACGGGTCCACGTGGCACTCGGCGGGCGGCATGCACACGCTCAACGGCGACCCCAACGTTGCCGCGCTCCAGCGGTACACCGTCGAGCTGTACGACAAGATCCAGGCCGAGTCAGGCCGCGACTGCGGTATCCACATGACCGGCGGGCTGCAGCTCGCTGACACACCCGAACGGATGGACTACCTGCGGATGGCCCACGCCCGCGGGCGGTACCTCGGCATGGAGACCGAGCTGGTGTCACCCAAGGAGGCCCACGAGCTGGTGCCGTTCCTCGATCCGAAGTACTTCGTCGGCGCGATGTACGACAAGCACGAGGGCCATGTCGACCCGTCGGGTGTCACGCATGCCTACGCCGAGTGCGCGCAGGCGCGCGGCGCGGAGATCAACAAGTACGTGTGGGTCCACGACATCACACGCGCTGCCGACGGCACGTGGAATCTGCACGTCCACGACACGCGCAAGAACGAAGACCTCGGGATGATCAACTGTGAGCACTTCGTGAATGCCGGCGGCTTGTGGGCGCGTGAGGTTGGCCGGATGACCGGGCTCGAGCTGCCGATCCTGGCCATGGAGCACATGTACTTGATCACCGAAGAGGTGCCGCAACTCACGGAATGGCGACAGTCATCGAAGATGGCCGGGTTCCACGTCGTGGACCTTGGTGGCGAGATCTACATGCGCGAAGAAGGCAACTCGCTGCTGCTCGGCACCTACGAACGCAAGGGCGTGCCGTGGGCGCCGCACCAGACCGACTGGAATTTCGGCGCCCAGCTACTCACACCTGACTTGGAACGCATCGGCGACAACCTCGAGGTCGGCTTCAACCACTTCCCGATCTTCCAAGAGATCGGCATCAAGGACACGATCAACGGGCCGTTCACGTTCGCGCCCGACGGAAACCCGCTGATCGGACCGGTCAAGGGCCAACCCGGCCACTGGTTGGCGTGCGGCGTGATGGCCGGCCTCAGCCAAGGTGGCGGCGTCGGGCTGAGCATGGCGAACTGGATGACCGAGGGCGACCCCGGATTCGACGTGTGGGGCATGGACAATGCCCGTTTCGGCGACTGGGCAACCCCGCGCTACACGAACTCCAAGGTGCGCGAGAACTACGGGCGGCGTTTCAGGATCACGTTCCCCAACGAGGAGTTGCCTGACGCTCGCGAGCACATGAAGTCGCCAATCCACGACCGCCTCGATTCGCACAATGCGGTGTGGGGGGCGTCGTATGGCCTCGAAGTGGCGCTGTGGTTCCAGACCCAAGGCAAGGCCGAAGAGACGGTGACCTTCCGACGTTCGAACGCATTCGACGTGGTGGCCGAAGAAGTGGCCGCTGTGCGTCACGGCGTTGGCATGTTCGAGACAACGGGCTACGCCAAGTACGAGGTGACCGGCACCGGTGCTCGGGCCTGGCTCAACGGCTTGCTCACCAACAACATTCCGGCACCTGGGCGCTTGGCATTGACCCCGATGCTCAACCACCAGGGCAAGATCATCGGCGACTTCACCGTGGGGTGTTTGGCCGATGCGTTGGGCGACGAGCGGTTCATGATCTTTGGCTCCGGCGCGGCGCAGCAATATCACGAGCGCTGGTTCCGCGAGCAGCTCCGAGCCTCATCGAGCGCTGGGGCGGTGGCCGGGGCGGGCACAAGAGCGACGGGCGACGGCGTCAGCCTGCGAGTGTGCGGCAACGAGCTGACGGGGCTGTCGATCGCTGGTCCGAGCGCTCGCAAGGTGCTCGACGAGCTGACCGACTTCAATGTGAGTAACGACGCGTTCGGCTTCCTCGACTTCCGCCAGACATGGGTCGGCAGCGTGCCGTGCATGGTCGGCCGAGTGACCTTCACCGGCGACCTCGGCTACGAGATTTGGTGTGCCGCGAGCTTCCAGCAGCAACTGTTCGACACGCTTTCCGAAGCCGGTCGACCGCACGGCCTGCGGCTGTTCGGCCTCCGTGCGCTCGACTCGATGCGCCTCGACAAGGGCTGGGGGTCGTGGGGCACCGAGTACCGCCCGATCTACAACCCGTTCGAGGCAAACATGGGTTGGATGGTCCGCCTTGGCGATCAGGCCAAGGGTGACTTCATCGGTCGCGATGCTGCAGCAGCCGCCAAAGAGGCCGGGCCACAGCGCAAGCTGGTGCTGTTTGAGATGGATGCCGGAACCAGCGATGAGGCTGCGGACTGCATTGGCAACGAACCGATCTGGCACGACGGTCCTGATGGCAACACCGTGGTCGGTTGGGTCACCTCGGGCGGTTACGCGCACCACAGCGAGAAGTCGATCGCGATGGGTTACGTGCCTGCCGAACACGCCGCCAGTGACGGGCCATGGGAGATCGAAGTCGTCGGCGTGATGCGGACGGCGACGCGCCTCGCTGAGGCACCCTTTGACCCGTCCGGTTCACGCATGCGCAGCTGAGTCAGGCTGCGGCGGCGGCCAACGATCAGCCGATGGCGCAATTCGTTGGCGCGTCGAAGGCATACCGCCAGCTTCGTCCTGCAATCTGACCGGCTCCGGGGTTGGGCAACGGCTCGGCAGTTGTGAGACTGCGGGTATGACGAGTCCTGACCCCGAGATTCTCGACGCCCTGCCGACGGTCTTGACGGATCGGGTTGTTCCGATCGACGACGTGCTCGCCGCCCTCAGCTCGGCTGGCCTTGACCTCGGCGAACATCAAGGCGAGACACTCGACCGAGTGACCTCAATGGAAGGCGCGTTCGGTGATCTCGCTGGCGGCCTGATGTTCCTCCCGCGCTTTTTCGACGGCACCAAGTGGACGATCGAAGTGACGGAGCAAGACCTGGCGACGCGGATCATTGAAGACACGATGGCCATCGACCCACTCGTCTGGTGGCTCGTCACCAACGAGGTCGCATGCGTCGACGATGCCGGCCAGGTCATGGGTCTACTCGAAGTCGAGAGCTTCGACGATGTACACGACTCGCTCGTGCTCCCCGACTCGGTGGCAGAGTCGCTCCGACCCGGTTGGGTGTCGATAACACTGCGCGACGGTGCAATGCATTGGAGCCTCTCCGATGGCCCGGCGACGCCGACCGCTGCCCAGATTGCTGCTGCACGGGCCGGGTTCCAGGCAACGCTCGACGATCCGCGCAACGCCGAGTTCTCCGTCGCAGCGGGAGTCTCCGTGCCTGTGGGGCTGGAACGGGCAACCGACACGTCGGCACTGCTCGAAGCCATCGCCATCGATCGGTCGGCGTTCACCGACGCGGCCATGCCACCGGTGACCACGTTGTTCGAGGCCGCCGGCTTCGAGGTTCGCGATCGTGACGTGGCGATGCCCGGCTTCGACTGGGATGCACTCGCCACCTGGCGCACATCGAACATTGCCTCGCTGATTTTCGAGCTGACTGAGGCCCAGACCGAGTCGTACCGGACGCTGACCGCGGCACTCGCGCAATGGCGGAGCAACGACACGAGCAACGACGCGAGCAACGACGCGGCCGCTCTCGCTGATCTCTTCGCTGACGCCAAGGTTCTCGAGGCCTTCAGTGCCGGCCCGCAGCCGCAGATGGTTGCGCTGCCCGGCCAGATGGCCGACACCGCAGCTGCACACCTCGGGTTCGTCGAGGCACTCGTCGCAGCCGGCGCGGTGAGCGACGACATCACCGCCTTCCGCGTGCGCTGCCTCGACCGGGTGGGTCGCCCGCTCGATGCAATCGCAGTGCTCGATGAGGTCACTGGGTCGACCGAAGCCAAACAGCTCCTGCTCGCCGCCGCCGAGTTCGCCGCCGATCGCAGCGATGCCGTCGTCGCGTATGCGCTGCTGCAGCGCGCCGGAGCGTTGGACCACCTGGCATCGATCAAGGGTGAGGCCGAGACGCACACCCCCGACTTGGAGCTGCTGTTCGAGATCGAGCCGTTCGCGATGACGCGCCCAAAGGCGTTGGCCGACCGGAACGATCCGTGCCCCTGCGGCTCGGGCAAGAAGTTCAAGAAGTGCCACATCAACGATCAGCCGATGCACGGCCTCGAATACCGAGCGCCGTGGGTGCACGGCAAGGCCATGCGCTTCGGCCGGGCCCGGAATGCCGCGCTGATCGAGACGCTGGCCCACGCAGTCTGTGCACACGTCGACGCTGGTGAGATCGTCGAGCAAATGCGGTTCTCACCGTTCATTGCCGACGTCGCCCTCCACGAAGGTGGCGACTTCGCTCGTTTCCTGGAAGCGCGGCAGGAGCTGCTGCCAGCCGACGAGTTCGAGTTGGCGACGCAGTGGGCCGCGATTGATCGCGGTGTGTTCGAGATCGTGAAGCTCGCCGGTCAGCGGGTCGAGTTGCGCAACATCGTGACCGACGTGCACATCACCGTTGGCGAGATGGAGTCGGGCTCGGGCATCGAGGCGGGCGATCTGATGATCGGCCGCCCGCTGCCCGTCGGCGACGGTTGGCGCGCGTTCGGTGGCTTCATGCCGTGCGATCCGTCGATCGTCGAGAACGTCGTCGCTGCGATCGCGGCACGCGACGCCCTCGGTATCGCCGGCCTGATTGGTGATCAGCTCGCACCGACGCACGACGATCTGATGAGCCAGCTCGGCCTCGACGGCCTGGGCCTCGACGCGTTCGACGGTCTTGACATCGACGCGCTCGGCCTCGACGAGACCGATCTCGCAGACGAATAGAAGGCCAGCGGCTGTCGGCCCGGCCGCGTCAACGCCTCGTCGCTCCGTGTGAAAACGGTCCCCCAAGCGAGGTGTACGGTGCGTCGATGATCGAAGTTCCGCGGTCGTTGTCCGACATCAGTGCAGGCTGGCTGGCCCAGGAGTTGGCCATGTCGATCGACGCGATCGACGTGCACCAGATCGCTGCTGGCGAGGGGTTCATGGGCCAGTTGGCCCGGGTCCACCTCACGTCCTCGGACTCCACGGCGCCGGCCACGGTGATCGTCAAGTTGCCAACGGCTGATCCCGGCGGGCAGTTCATCGGAGAGATGATGCGACTCTGGGAACGCGAGCACCGCTTCTACCTCGACGTCGCCCCGCTCATGCAGATCCGCATCCCACGTGCGTTCGTCAACATCGCGGAGCCGCCGTGCCTCGTGCTCGAAGATCTTGCACCGGCCGTCGTTGGCGATCACGTGGCCGGCGCCACTCTCGCCCAAGCCGAACAGGCCATCGACGCAATCGCTCGACACCATGCGACGTGGTTCGAGCATCCACTGCTGGAGACGTTCACCTGGATGCCCGGACTCGACGATCCGTCGATCCTCACCCTCGGGGCAACATTCGAAGTGGGTTGGCCGCTGTTCCTCGAACGGTTCGGTGACGAGCTGCCGGATCGATGTCTGCGATGGTGCGAACGATTCGTCGGCGACATCCCAGAATGGATCGCCGGACATTTCGACGAACCCATCACGCTGACCCACGGCGACTACCGACTCGACAATCTGTTCTTCTCCGACGATGGTTCTGTCGCAATGATCGACTGGCAGCTTGCGATGCGGGCCCCAGGCCAGGCCGACTTCGTCTACTTCTGTGCGAACAACCTCACCGTGGAGATGCGCCGTGCGCACGAAGACGATTTGCTCGAACGATACGTGGCAGGTCTGCATGCCGGCGGCGTTCCCATTGACGCAGTAACGGTCGACTCGGTCCGCCAGGGATATCTCGAAGGGCTCGTCTTCTACGCAGTGTCATTCGGCGCCAGCCTGTTGACGATCGACCCCGCCAATGAACGCGGCACGGCACTCTTCGAGGCGTTGGTTCGCCGAACGTTTGCTGCCGTCGACGACCTCGACGCTGGCCGCTCACTCGGGTTCGACGACGACGGCTGAGGCGCAATCACACTAAATTTACTCCCAGTACATCCGCCTGGTTTAATCGTGTACTGTTTGCTCAGCCAGCGAGATCGCTCCAATCATCGCAACACAAAACGACAGGAAATCACGACATGTCGACCATCGAGAACATCGAGGAACTGCCGCTCCACCTCCGAGGCAACTGGGCGCCGCTGACGGAGGAACGCACGATCACCGACCTCAAGGTGACCGGCACGATTCCCGCGGAACTCGACGGCCGCTATGTGCGCAACGGCGCCAACCCGGTTACAGGGTTCAGCGATCACCCGTTCCTCGGCGACGGGATGATCCACGGCATTCGGCTCCGTGGCGGCACAGCCGAGTGGTACCGCAACCGGTACGTCCAGACCCCGTTCATCTCGACGCCTGAACGCCCGGTGATCGATCTCAACGACAGCCTCACCGACATGGCTGCGTCGAAGGCGAACACCAACGTGGTTGGCCACGCCGGCCAGATTCTGGCGTTGGAAGAGGGTCACTTCCCGTATGTGCTCGACGGCAATCTCGACACCGTCGGGCCCACCGACTACGACGGCAAGTTGAAGGGGTCGTTCACGGCCCATCCGAAACTGTGTCCTGTCAACGGCGAACTCGTCGGGTTCGGCTACTCACTGTTCGCGCCGTACCTCACTTACCTCCGTGTCTCGGCCACTGGCGAACTCGTGCAGAGCGAGAACATCACCGTCGGCGGACCGACGATGATGCACGACTTCAACATGACTCAGAACCATGTCATCTTCATGGATCTGCCCGCCGTGTTCGACATGGACATGGCGATGCGCGGCGAGATGCCGATCCACTGGAGCGACGACTATCCAGCGCGGCTCGGCGTGATGCCGCGCAATGGCAACGACGCCTCGGTCGTCTGGTACGACATCAACCCTTGCTACGTCTTCCACCCGATGAACGCCTACGAAGACGGCACCAAGATCATCCTTGATGTTGCCCGACTCGATCACGTCTGGCGCGACAGTGCAATGGACTTCCCCGAGCCAGCGTTGTACCGGTGGACCATTGACACCGCCTCGGGACGAGTCTCGGAAGAACAGATCGACGACCTGCCCGCTGAGTTCCCACGGGTTCCCGATTCCCGCGTCGGTCTGAAGCACCGCTTCGGCTACATGATGGCCAACGCGGCGGCGTCGGCGTTTGAGGACCCGCTGTCGGCGAACGGTGCCATTCTGAAATACGACCTTGAGACCGGGGCGCGGACGAGCGTCGATGTCGGATCGGGCCGTCTTCCAGGCGAATCGTCCTTCGTGCCGAAGGACGGGGCCGTCAACGAAGACGACGGCTACCTCATGACCTATGTCTATGACGCCAACACCGACACCAGTGAGTTCGCGATCTTCGACGCAGCAACCATGAGCAACGAACCGGTGGCAACCGTGCAACTACCGCGAGTGCCGTTCGGGTTCCACGGCAACTGGGTGCCCAGCGCAGTGGCCGACTGACGCCGCAGTTGACTCGATGGGGATCGGGCCAACTGCAGATGACGCAAGTGCAACGAACACCAATTCACAACAGGGCGTCGATTTCTAGATCGACGACTCACTGAGGGGGGAAACATGTATAGCTCAACGACCGCATCACCACGACGGGGACGGCGCAGAGGCTCGCTTGGCGTGCTGCTCGCATCGTTTGCACTCATTGCTGCTGCGTGCAGCAGCGACGGGGCGTCTTCGACAATCGCGGAACCGGCCGCGACGGAGGCAGCACCAGCCACCGACGCACCAGCCGCTACCGAGCCAGCGCCAGCGGCGACCGATGCACCAGACGACACAGAGCCAGCGGCGACTGACGCCCCCGTCGATTCCGAACCGGCTGCGACGGATGACGATCCAGCCAAGGTGTTCCCCACGTTGGCTCCCCCAACCGGTGAACCAATCAAAGTTGGTCTCGTCAACTCCGAAGGCTCGCCCGGCCTGGACTTTCCCGACATCCGGACCAATGTCAGTGCCGCAGTCGACTATCTCAACGAGCACGGTGGCCTGGGCAACCGCCCGATCGAATTGGTCCACTGCGCCGTCAACGGCGCGCCCGACACGTCGCAAGCGTGCGCACAGGAACTCACAGGAAAGGGCGTCGAATTGGTGCTCTTGGGCCTCGACCTGTTCCCCGACTACGCGACATACACCGCGGCCGACGTTCCCGTCATCGGCATGCTGCCGATCCTGCCGGGCGACTACGCCGCCAACGCCTTGTTCCTCACCGGCGGCAACGCTACGACGATGGCCTCGATCGCTGCGGTCGCCAAAGACCACTTCGGTGCAGCAACGGTCGGCATCGTCAGTGCCGATAACGCCGGCGCCAACGCGAGTGAGGCATCACTCACCGCGTCGCTCGACGCCGCTGGGATTGCCCACACCACAGTGAAAGGCGGCGACAACGAAACCGATGCCGGCTATCAAGGCTTGATGCGCCAGGCTGCAGACGGCGACCCCGACGTGATCATTTCGCTCTATGCCGACGCCGGGTGCATCGGCACGATTCGAGGTCGCGCATCGCTCGGCATCGACACACCGGTGATCACCACGAGCATCTGCGCAGATGCTGACGTCATTGCCGAAGTCGGTGACGACGCCATCGGGTGGGTGTTCGCTGGAATTCAGACCACCGAAGACACGCCGGAGAAGCTGATCCTGCAAGAAGTTGTGGCCCCTGCATTGGGCATCGCTCCCGAAGAGGTCGATCCGACTGCACTTGGGCTCGGCGGACTCGGTGTGATCATGACGATGTCGTTGGCGGTGTACTCCAACGCCGTTGTCGCAGCGGGTGGCGATCTGACCGGAAAGTCGTTGTACGAGTACCTCGGCACGACGCCGGCGTTGCAGCAGTGGCCATCAGGATCGCTTGTCGAGTGCGGCCAGTCCGAGACGTATTCGGCAATCTGTGCCTTCACGTTCCCGTTCGCCGAGTACCTCGAAGGCGGACAAGTGCTGACCGTGCCAGGCCTCGAAGCAGTGTCCAGCATCGCCTACCTGCCCTGAGCCGACGTTGAACCGAACCGAAGCGAGCCCGATCGATGAGTGACTACGCGTTCTACCTTCTGCTCGGCAGTGGGGCGGGTGCGATCATCGCCGGGCTCGCGTTCGGGCTGGTCATTACCTTCCAGGGGTCAGGCGTCGTCAACTTGTCCCATGGCGCCATGGCGATGTGGGCGACGTACGTGTACGCCGAGTTGCGCGAGGGCGCCTACGTTTTTCCGATACCCGGGCTGCCCGATCGCTACCACTTCAACGGTGACGTCGGCTTTCGATGGGCGATGATCCTGGCGTTGCTCACCGCCGCGGCGTTGGGCCTGCTCGTGTACCTGCTCGTGTTCAAGCCGTTGGCCAAGGCCCCGTCGCTCGCCAAAGTGGTGGCGAGCGTCGGATTGGTCGTCGTCTTGACCTCACTCGTTGAGCGAAGATTCGCGGACAAGACCAACATTCGGGTGAGCAAGATCCTTCCTCGCGAGTCGTACACGCTCACCGGTGATCTGACGATCCCCCGGGATGGCTTGTGGCTCGCCGCCATCGTCGCGCTGATCGGTGCGTTGCTGTGGGTGCTCTACAAGTACACCCGGTTCGGCCTGGTCACGCGAGCAGCAGCCGAAAACGAAAAAGGTGCCGTACTGCTCGGCTATTCACCGAATCTCCTCGCAGGGGTCAGCTTCGTGCTGGCAAGCGTCGTGAGCGGCTTCATCGCAATCCTCGCATCGCCGATGCTCCAACTCGGTTCCCAGGTCTTCACGTTCGGCTTTCTCATCCCGGCACTCGGAGCCGCGCTCATTGGAAAGTTCCGCAACTTCGGGCCAACGGTGGCGACGGGCCTCGGCATTGGCATGGTGCAGTCGGTCTTCACCAAGCTGCAGGTCGACCTCAGCTGGTTCCCCGAGTACGGCGCACGCGAGGGGCTGCCGTTCCTCGTGATCATCGTTGCGATGGTCCTGCTCGGTGAGCGCCTCCCCGAACGAGGCGCGGTCGATAGGTGGCGACTGCCCGCAGTGCCGGCCTCCAAGGTGACGCCGATCAGCGTGATCGTGCCGGTCGGTCTGGCAGTCATCGGCCTCCTGTTCTTCGGCCCGCTTTGGCGCGGTGCCATCATGACCACGGTGATCGCCGTGGTGTTGGCGTTGTCGTTCGTGGTGCTCACCGGCTTCGGTGGGCAGACCTCGCTCGCTCAGATGGCATTCGCTGGTATCGCCGGATTCACGTTGTCGAAGATGGCAATCGCCTGGGGGATTCCGTTCCCCATCGCCCCGCTGCTCGCTGCGCTCGTCGCAGCGGTATCCGGAGTCATCATCGGCCTACCCGCCCTGCGTCTGCGGGGCACGAACCTCGCGATCGTGACACTCGCGGGCGGTGTTGCAGTGTCAGAGTTCATCTTCAAGAACCCGAAGTACGTCGGCGATGCCAGCACGGGCGGGGCAAAGGTCCCGTCACCGAAATTGGGTGACTGGGATCTCGCACTTGTGCTGGGCACCAAGTCGTCGCGACCCATCTTCGGAATTTTCCTGGTTGTCATCGCGCTCGCCATGGCGTTGATGGTGTCGAGTGTTCGGCGCAGCGGGATGGGCCGACGAATGCTCGCCGTGCGATCGAACGAGCGTGCCGCCAGCGCGGCAGGCATCAACATCGCCAGGGTCAAGTTGCAGGTATTCATGCTCTCAGCATTCATCGCCGGCATCGCCGGTTGCATGACTGCCTACCGTTTCGGAGCCGTTTCCGATGTGTCGTTCGGCGTGGTTGCGTCGCTGACCGCGCTTGCCGTTGCCTACCTGGGCGGGATCACCAGTGTGAGCGGGGCGGTCACGTCGGGCATCGTGGCAGCTTCCGGTGTCGCCTTCTTCACAACCAGTGAAGTGATCAGCGCCTTCGGCACATGGGAAGTGTTCATCGGTGGCGTGCTGCTCATTCTCACCGCAATCCTCAACCCCGAGGGCATTGCTGGCGCGATCCGCGGATCGATTGCAGACGTCAAAATCAAGAAGTTAGCGAAGGCCGAAGCGGAGACGCTGGCCACCGCCGCGCCCGCGGCACAGTGAACAACGGGTCGGCTGTCGCCCGCTTCTCAGCGGCGCCTACTGACCGGCGGCGTCGAGTTCGGCAACGTACTGCTCGAGCTTGGCGAGAGCCGGCTCGGCGTGGTCGAGTGCACCCATCATCAGGGTGATCAGCTCGTCGCTCGGCGTGTCAGTCGAGCTAAATCCGTCGAGGCGACTGTTGGCGAGCCACGCCTGGAGAGCCGGGTCGGCGCCCCATTTCGCGCTATTCAGCGAGTTGCCATGCGCGGTGCGGATCCAGTCGGTCGCGGCGTCCGGGTGGGGCACAACACCACAGAGCCCGTTCTTTTCGTCAGGCGTGTCGTAGGCCGCTTCGCAGTGTGCGATGAAGGCGGCGCTGAAGACTTGCTGGCAGTGCCGAACGGTCTGGAGCGTGATGCGGTTGCCGTCGAAGACCTGCTTTGGCGGGCGGCGGGCGAGGCCATCGGCGGTGCAGTCGATGTGGGCGGTGTCGCCGCTCGTGGGCACCACTCCGTCGTCGAGGACGATCTGGTCGATGTCGATGCGTTGCACCCGGCCAAGACGGACAACGTCGGTGATCCGGCGGAGTTGAACGAGCTCGTCTTGGGTGACGGTCGAGCAGCGGTACATCGTTGGTTCAACGTCGGTGCTGAGCCGGAGCAGGATTCCGTCGGCTTCGAGCCGGGCGAACAGGTCAGCGATTGAGTCGGACTCGGCAATGTGCTTGAACTGGGTGATGAACCGTTCGGCGGTTCCCTCGAAGAAGTCGCCTGGCTGGATGGTTTTGCGGTCGATGTACCAGGAGTCGCGCGGCATGATCCAGCGGATCTGGTCTGGGTCAACGCCGTTGCGCAGCAGCCAGAGGCAGGCATCGGCACCGGTCTTGCCAGCGCCGATGACGCTGTAACCGCCAGCCGGTTGGCTCAGTTTCGGGAGGTCGTTGAGTGGTGTACAGCGCACTCCGGCGGCAACGTCGTAGCCGGGCGGACGCTGCGACGGGACGATCACATTCATGTAGGAAGCGTCGACCAGCGTGGCCGCATTGACGCTGCTCCGAGTGCCTGTCGTGAGCGACACGAGGTCGCCGGTGACGGGTTCGTACTCGGTCATCGGCAGGTAGGTGACTCGGCCGGACGGGAGAAAATCGCGATGCATCAGGTGGTCGTAGTAGGCGAGCACCTCGGCACCCGATGCGAGTTCGTACAGGCCGGCATTCCAGCCAACGGCGTCTTTCACATCGTTGCCGAGCGGGCGGGAGTTCACCCCGTAGAAAGCCGACGGCTGATGCAGGCGGACAAACGGATAGGCGTCGTTCCAGTGTCCACCGGGACGGCTTTGCCGGTCGACGATGGTCAGCGTTGTCTTCGGCGTTTCGTTCAAGATGGTGTCGGCAAATGCCATGCCCATCGCTCCGGCGCCGACAATCAAGTAGTCCGTGTCCATGCCGCAGTGTCGCGCAACGAGGGCACTGCGACTGGGTTGAGTGTTCGGGCCTCGCTGTTTGCGCGGCACTCGCGTAGCGATGCTCGATGGGCTTGAAGCGTACGATCGGTCGATGAATCGCGAAGAACCGGTAGTACTCAGAGTCGACCGACACAGGGCCACGCGTTGGGTGAACTACGCGATGAAAGTCGGTTTGGTCGTGGCGTTCGCTGTTGCGATCGGTCTGACGCCTGACACCGTCGAGGGTAAGGCGATGGGGTTCCGCGCTCCCCTGTTTCTCGCACCGATCGTGATCGTTCCGATCCTTGCGCGCTGGCGCGCTTGGCAGCCATATCCCCATACGGCCGACGCATTGTTGGCCGCGCCGTTCCTCATCGACACCCTCGGGAACCTGCTCGGCGTTTACGACAATTTTCTGCGGACCGACGACGTGTTGCATGCGCTGAACTGGATCCTGCTGGTCGGCGCATTCCACGCCTTCCGGTTCCGCAACGTTCACGACCGGCGCGACGCAGTGCTGCTCGGCTACGGGTTCGGTGCCGTGGCGATCGTGTGGTGGGAGGTCCTCGAGTGGGCGGTGTCCGAAGACGGATTCGGCGGCGCCGGCGCCCTCGCACTCACGTATGAAGACACGGTTGGCGACTTGTTCCTGTCGTCAACCGGTGGCCTCGTTGGCTCGTTGCTCGCCGTGTGGTTGCTGGGCCCCCGGCGCACTCGCGCCACCGACTGATCGTTGCGGCTCCCCGCAAAGCAATCGGCAAGGCAATCAGGATCGAGTCGCTCACGCTTCGATCTGTGCTCGCGCTGAGCGCGACAATGCAGCAGGGACGACCGAGGGGGATCAAGATGACTACCGATCAAGTTGCTGGACAAGTTGCTGGACAAGTTGCTGAGCAGACTGCCGCACAAATTGCTGGGCGAGTGGCGGATTCGACGTCTGTCGATGTGGTGATCGTCGGCGCGGGGTTCGCCGGGATGTACCAGCTGAAACGCATGCGCGATGCCGGGTTCAGCGCGGTCGTTCTTGAGGCCGGCGACGGTGTTGGGGGCACGTGGTATTGGAACCGGTATCCGGGGGCGCGTTGCGACATCCTCACGGTCGACTATTCATACAGCTGGGACCCCGAGTTGCAGTCCGAGTGGGTGTGGTCGGAGCGGTACGCCACCCAGCCCGAGATCTTGCGTTATGCGAACTTTGTTGCCGATAAGCACGACCTGCGGCGCGACATCCGTTTCGAAACCCGGGTAACGGAGGCCTCGTGGGGCGAGTCAACGAAGCGGTGGACGGTCAGTACTACGGGCGGCGATGTCGTCGCGCAGCACTACGTGATGGCCACCGGCTGCCTGTCGGTGCCGAAGGTTCCCGACGTGCCGGGCAACGGACGTTTCGAGGGTGCCACCTATTCGACCGGCGCATGGCCCCACGAGGGTGTCGACTTCACCGGCATGCGGGTCGCCGTGATCGGCACCGGGTCATCGGGCATCCAGTCGATCCCGATCATCGCCGAGCAGGCCACACAGCTCACCGTGTTCCAGAGGACGCCGAACTTCTCGATGCCCGCGCATCACGGGCCGATCGCCGATGAGCGGCTGGTCGAGTACCGCAACGACCCTGTGGCCTACCGGGAAGATGCACGCCACTCACAGATCGGTGTGCCATTCGTTCCCATCGCCGAACTGAGTGCACTCGAAGTAGGCGATGCGGAACGCGATGCTGCCTATGAGCAGTCGTGGCAGCGCGGCGAGCTGGGCCGGCTGTCGCCGTTCACCGACTTGGCCATCAGCGCCGAGGCGAACGACACGATGCGTCGGTTCATTCACGACAAGATTCGCGGGATCGTCGACGACCCTGAGGTTGCCGAGGCCTTGTGCCCGACGAACCACTACTTCGCCACGAAGCGCACGTGTCTCGACACGAACTACTACGCCACCTACAACCGGCCGAACGTGCGACTGGTCAACCTGTTGCACACACCGATTGAGTCGATCACCGAGGCCGGTATCGACGTCATTGGCGAGTCGATGGAGTTCGATGCAATCGTGTTCGCCACGGGCTTCGACGCGATGACTGGCGCGATCGTCGGGGCCAACATCACGGGTCGCGATGGCGTCGCTCTACGCGATGCATGGGCTGATGGCCCAATGACCTATCTCGGATTGATGACGGTCGGCTTTCCAAACTTGTACATGATCACCGGGCCCGGCAGCCCGTCGGTGCTGTCGAACATGATGGTGTCGATCGAACAGCACGTCGACTGGATCTCTGACCTCGTCGACCATATGCGGACCGATCAGGTGGACACGATCGAGCCAACGGCGCTCGCTCAGCGCAAGTGGGTCCAACACTCGAACGACATTGCAAACATGACGCTGTTTCCCACTGCAAACAGTTGGTACATGGGCGCGAACGTGCCCGGCAAACCGTCGGTGTTCCTGCCCTACCCAGGCGGCGTGGGCGCATACCGCACGGTGTGCGACGAAGTCGTCGAGCGCGGCTACTTCGGCTTCACGCTCGCTGGCCCGACTGGTGTCACCACGAACGACGGTGTGATCCGTGCGGTGCAGCCCGACGTCGCGGCAATGTTGGCAGCAATGGCCGAGATGGACCTGCCGGCGCTTGAGTCACTCTCGGTTGACGATGCGCGTGCGTTCATGGAGATGTCGGCAGGTCTGCGGCCTCCGGGACCCGATGTCGGCGAAATCGTCGACGGCGTGCTCCAGGGTGCCGACGGAGAGTTGGAGTACCGGCTGTATCGGCCGGCTTCGCCCGGGCCACATCCGGTGGTCGTCTACTTCCACGGCGGTGGCTGGGTGCTCGGCAGCCACACCTCGGACGATCCGCTGTGCCGCGACCTGTGCGCGCGTTCCGACGCGGCGATCATCTCGGTCAACTATCGCCATGCCCCTGAAGCACGTTTCCCTGCTGCGGCCGACGACGGGTTCGCGGCGGTGCAGTGGGTCGCTGCACACGCCGACGAGTTGGGTGTGCGCGCCGACCAGCTCGCTGTTGCGGGTTGGAGCGCCGGTGCCAATGTCGCTGCCGTCGCATGCCAGCAGGCGCGCGATGCGGGTGGCCCCGCAATCGTTGGTCAGCTGTTGTTGAACCCGGCAACCGATTGCGATCTGACGCGGCCGTCGTACATCGACAACGGCGAGGGGTACGTACTGACCACGTCGTTGATGACGTGGTTCTGGGATCACTATTGCGACCCCGAACAGCGCAGCGACCCCAAGGCGTCACCGCTGCGTGCCAGCTCGCTGGCCGACCTTCCGCCGACCATGATCGTCACCTGCGAATTCGATCCGTTGCGCGACGAGGGCGACGCATATGCCGCGGCGCTGGCCGCGGCCGGCGTCCCGGTCGAGCATCTGCAGGCCGAGGGACACACGCATACCTCCACAGGCGCGGTCGACGTGCTGATCACGCCGGCGGCAACACGCAAAATCATGGCCACTGCCCTACGCGGCTTCTTCGGCGCACGCGTGCCCGCCTGACAAGAGTTCACCCGAAGCGAGCGTTGGCCCGATCTGGTTGTTCTACCTTTCTAGACGATCAGGTAGAATGGCGCTGTGGCCCTCAGTATTAAGAGTGACAAGGCGGATCGGCTTGCTCGCGAACTGGCAACAGTGACCGGCGAATCGCTGACCGACGCGGTCACGATTGCGATCGAAGACCGTTTGGCCCGCGAGCGTCGCGCAACTCGTGATGTCGCCGGGCGCCTCCGCCGTGTGCGCGAGGAGATGCGAACGGTTCCCCTGCTCGACGATCGACCCGAGGCCGAAATCCTCGGTTACAACGAGCACGGGTTGCCTTCGTGACGTTGGTTGTCGACAGCTCGGCAATCATCGCGTTGCTGCTCGACGAGCCAGAGGCTTCGTCGATCGAGTTCGCTCTCGCCGAATCCTTTCCCGTCGTGATCAGCGCTGCCACGCTCGTCGAGGTGTCGCTGGTCGCCGAGTCACGGCTCGGGCCCCAAGGTGCGCTCGCCGTCGACCAGATTCTTCGGCATGCGGACATCGACGTCGTGGCGCTGAGCGAGGAGGCGGCCCGGGAAGCCATCGATGGCTGGCGCCGCTACGGCAAAGGCCGCCACCCAGCGGCTCTCAACATGGGCGACTGTTACACGTATGGCTTGGTGCGCAGCCTCGACGCCGTTCTGCTCTGCGTGGGCAACGACTTCGCGCAGACCGACATCGAGCTGCTGCCACTCTGACTCGAGGGCTGTCCTCCCCCGCCTCCGCCTGATGTTTCCGCCTACAAGCCCCGCCGCCTTCGACCTACTCTCGCCATGTGAGTGATTCGAATGCGTTTCCTGACTTCGTCAGGTCGTGCGGTACGGCACGACATGATCGCGACCCCCGAGGGGCTTGGTTCGGAGGGCTTCGACATCTCTCCCATTTCGGTGACTGGCAGACCGCGTTAATCGAACCGACTGGAGCGGTGACCGAGGTCGGGTTGTTTAACACCGGGCGAGTCGCACCGCCGGTGGCAGCGCGGTTCAACGAACTCGCAAATGGCGGCCCACTGCACTAACGGGGCAGGCGTCTGCGTGCCGCTGAGCATCCCGGCCAGTGAGTTGGCGGGTTAGTTGGCCGCGGCGGTCTCGAGGGCACTGGCGGTGGCGGATTCGTCGATCCAGGGGCCGACGCCGCTGAGCCTCTCGACGGTGATCCGCACGACGACTGCGCTGGGCGCGTCGCGCATCGCGAGTGGGTGACGTTTCAGGCTCGTGTACTTGTTCGCCAGGCGATCCATCAGCTCGGGGTTGGGGCCGGGTTCGAGTGCGGCGCGGCCGCGAATGACGAGGTGGCGCTGATAGCCACGTTCGTTCCGTTCGACGTCTTCAATCGACAGGATGATGCGGTTGTCGCGGCGCAGGTTCTTGGCCTTCTCGCTGTCGGCGTCGGTGCCGAACAAAATCTCGTCGCCGTGCGCAATCACCCACACGACCGACACTTGCGGGCTGCCGTCGGCGTTGTTCGTCCAGACGTGCGCCACCGCGTCCGTGCCGAGCATCGCCTGAGCAATTGCTGGAATGGTGGACATAGTTGCCTCCTCGTTGGGAAGACTCACGCTAGTGCACTTGTGAAGGTACGTCGAGAAAGTGGCTGTCGAGTCCTGTTCATCGGGGCCGATGGCACGGTGTGTTCGACCATCTCCGTCACCCGCTGGCGACAGACAGTCCGGTCACGCTCACATATTGCTTCGGAAGAACGGCTCCGTGATGCGTGTTACGTTCCGTTCACCGGCGGCGACCGCTGCGGACGGAGAGAGGCATGTGCATGGAGATTGAAGAGTTCCGCTCGATTGCGTTGTTTGAGGGATTGACCGACGACGAATTGGCACAGTGCACCGAACCGCTCAAAGAGCTTGAAATGGTGGCCGGCAGCAGCCTTGCCAAGCAGGATGACTTCGCCTACAAGTTCTTCATCGTGCTCGACGGTGAGGTGGACGTGCACCGCGACTTCGAGTTCGTTGCCAGTATCGGTCCGGGTGAGTTCTTCGGGGAGACGGCACTCGTCAAAGGCGAGAAGCGCAACGCCCGGGTCACGACGCACACGCGCTGTCGCCTCGCCTGCATGATGGGCTGGGAGTTCAAGACGATGACCGAAAAGTTCCCCTCTGTCGCAGCGCACATCGACGCCGCAGTCGCCGAACGCGAAGCCTGACTCGCAGTCGTGCTGGCCGAGATCAGCTACTCGGGTCCGAGTTCGATCACTCGCGGCGGGTGGTCTCAAAGACGTGGAGTTTCGGGGGTAATCCGGTATCGATTGGAATGACGCCAGGTGCCGCGATGGGGCGGCTGGGCTCGCAGGTTGCGCACGTTGTTGTCGAGCGCGCTGTGGTTGTTGTGAGTCGTACAACCTCAGCGTCGGTGCGGAATCTCAACGCAACTCATCGAGGCGTCTCGTCAGACGGCAACGATCTCGAGGAGATCGCCGAGGCCGACCAGGTCGGCGGCGTTGCGCGTGTACAAGCGGGCATCGTGAGCGTGCGCCGTTGCAGCGATCAACAGGTTGAACGCACGCGACCGGGGTTGGCGTCCCGCTGCGGCAACCGCTGCGGCAAGACGTCCATAGCTCGCGGCAACGTCGTCGTCGATCGGCAGGGCATCGAAACTGCGTTGCAGCATCGTCAGCCGTCTGAGCCGTTCGGCCCGGGCTGCATCGTCGGCGGTCACCATGACACCGAAGTGCAACTCCGCGAGTGACGCTGCACTGATGGCCAGTTCGCCGTCGAGGCGGGGAACGTCTGTCGCGATCAGCACGCTGGTGTCGAGCAGCGCCTTCACGCTTCGTCCCATGGGTTCCTGATCGACTGATCGATGAGGTCGTGGTCGCGCTGCCAGTTCGGGTCGGGTGGCCCGTTGAACAAGCCAGCAATGGCGTCCCAGGTCTGCCAGCGCTTCGGCGCCACTGGGACCAGACGAGCAGCGAGCCGCCCCGCAACAGTGATGTCAATCCGCTCACCACCCTCGACGCGCCGAACAAGTTCCGACGCACCCTGACGAAGTTCACGCAGACCGACGCTGTCCATAGACCACATGGTAGCACAAGTGCTACTCGATCGACATGCAGTGGACGACTCCCGGACGGCTGAGAGCGATCGTGAGCAGCTGGCCGATCGCGTCGGTGCCGGGCAGCGGCTGCAGTTCGCGCTGCGTCAGTCGCTGTAGACGGCGTCGAAGATGGCTTCGGCGGAGTAGATCCGGTTGCGTTTCCCGCCGGTCAGTTCGACGAGCATCCCTCGCTTGACCAGTGTCTTGATGCAGGCCTGGGCGGTCGGGAAGGTCACGTCGAGCCCTGTGGTCAGCGATGTCGCTGACACGTAGGGCGTCGTGAAGAGGTGTTCGGCGGCGCGCACGACATTCGTCGATGCGGAGTCGGCCTGGAGTACGGCGCGCTGCGCTGCTTGCAGTTCGACGAGCCCGGCCATGCGCACTTCGGCATCGGCAGCTTGCTCAGCGACGCCACGGAGGAAGAACGTGAGCCAGGGGTCGAAGTTCCCGGTTCGACTCGTGCTGATCAGTAGCTCGTTGTACCGGTCACGGTTCCGTTCGAAGTACACGGAGAGGTGCAGCATCGGTTCGGGCAGGACCCCGCGCTCGACCATCAGCAGCGAAATGAGCAGCCGGCTGAGCCGACCGTTTCCTTTGGGGAACGGATTGATCACGGCGAGTTGGTGGTGTGCCAGCGCGAGTCGGATGAGGAACGGCATCGACCGTTCCTGCAGGAACACCTCGAGGTCATCGAGCGCGTCGGCCATCCCCGCAACTGGCGTTGGCGGCGGGGCGGGTGCGATGTCGGTGCCCGCCATCAGCCGTTCGTGGATGTCGTGCAGCAGTTCGAGGTTGACCGTGCCGCCGTCGCTCAGGCGATCGATGCCGTAGGCGAGCGCGTCGGCGTAGTTCGCGACGTGCTGCACGTCGTGGTTCTCGTCGATGTCAGAGCGGTCGCCGGCTTCGAAGCGGAGGAGGTCGGCGACTGTTGCGTTCGTGCCGTCGAGGCGTGAGCTGTGCACGGCTTCGAGCCGCATGTGCGGGGAGGCCAGTAGCTGCAAATTTGGAATGAATCGGCCAGCGCCGCCGAGCCGGTTGAGTGCGGCCGTTGCGTCATCGAGCAGGCCGACGAGTTCGGCGCTGTACGTAATCGTGCGCGGGATGGTCATCGAACCAGGCCGAGTTGGAGTGGAGTCATCTGGCTGCACACGTCGAGCTTGCCTGAACGACGAGCAGCTACCTCAGTTCGCCGATTGGCCCGACACGCAGATCGGGTTGTCGCACGCTTCGGCTCGGCATGGTCGCCGGGCACGGTGCCGTCGGGTGCGTTCGTTGGTGAAACCTTCGATGCAGCCCTTTTTCGCGCAGACCTCGGACCCACACGGGACGCCGGCCAGGTGGCGCTTTTCCTCTCGGCGACGCGCCTGGGCGGGATCATCCGGTGATTCGACGGCTTGTAGTTCTTCGGTGCGCGGCTCGACGGGCGGCGGCGCTGCCGGGGCGGCGTTTCGGCCTTGGACGCAGACGGCTTGTACACAGCTACTCCGGCCACACGGCTGACCCTTTTCGTGGAGCAGGGCTTGGGCCTCGGTCTTGCGTTGCTTCTTCTTCAGGCTGCGGACCTCGCGGAGCGGCGCACACACAACACAGCCACGCTGTTTGCAGATGCGGTTGCGCCCGTGGGCGAGCTCCTGCTGTTCCTCTTTCGAGAGCTGCGGTTCGGTCTTGTCCACCCAATCGCTCGCGTCTTTCCAGCGGCGCGCCTGTTGCGAATCTGGCGTTTGGAAGTCTGGAGAATCACCCATCGTGGTTCCAAGTATCGCTGCATTCAGACGAAGTCGCGGCGTTCCATCTCGGAGCCGAAGGTCCGGGGCGCTCTGCTTGGGGGGTATCGGCATGGCGCGAGCCCGACTTGAGGACGTTCTTGAGAAAGTTTCCAGGGGTACTCGCGGGCGCCCGATCCAAGCTTCTCTTCAGCTCCTGAACAACTCGATTTTGATCGAGAGCCCCGGTGTTTGGTGAAGTGTTGCGTCGGCAGTCGCAAGGCATGCAGACATGAGTCCTTCGGAGCCGAGGCGCTCGACGAGGGCAACGTATGCAGCCTCGTACGGTGTGATGTGGCCGCGCAACTCCCAGATTCGGGGCACCATCGGCTGCGTCACTTCGTGTCTGACCACCGGCAACTGAACAAAGTCGCGAAGGGCTCGTTCTGCGTTGGCCTCGTCGAGTTTTCCGGTGGCCACGAGTTTGTGCATCGAGCTGATGACTTCGAGTTGGGTGAGCGTGTGCACCACGTGCATCGGCTCCGTGCCCGCAAGCTCGATCAGTCGCGCTCGGACAGCGTCCCCGCCGGGGCCGGTGTCGGCGAGGGCGGGAACCAGCACTGACGCATCAGCGACAACCAGCACGAAGCGGTGTCAGTTCGATGCGTCCCGATCGCGCCGGACGATCGAGGCGACATCTTCTGCAGTGAACTGGCTCTCCGAAGTGCTGGGCTGCTGGACCGATCGGAAGAAACTCTCGACGGGCCGCTCGGACTCACTGTGATGCTTCGGGGTGCTGGCAGCCATCTTCCATGTCTAGCCGCTCTGGCATCCGATAGCTGAGGACCGGCGCGTTTGAGTCAGTCGAGCGTGTTGCGGATTCGCGTGATCGCAAC
>Ga0209702_10001661_pt1 | contig 41741 bp, 37 predicted proteins | sample FRY01_FD_187210 | JGI IMG/M metagenome (GOLD analysis project Ga0209702, IMG submission 187210) | Freshwater microbial communities from Lake Fryxell liftoff mats and glacier meltwater in Antarctica - FRY-01 (SPAdes) (version 2) | ecosystem: Environmental > Aquatic > Freshwater > Ice > Glacier...
CTTGAGGAAGCGGCTGACGTCGTCGTGGGTCAGGTCGGCAAAATGGTCAGCCAGATTCGTGCAGGTGTAGTTGACTTGGCTCGAAAGAAGGTACTGGCAGTAAAGTTCGCGCGTTGTTTTCATCCCACAAGTTAATAAAATTTCAGTTTTGCGAAAGTCCTAATACAAACTAATTATGCATTAGTACTGAGCAACTGGGTAAAGGCCAGTCTGAAGACCGGCTTTTACCCAGTTGCTCAGAATGTTAGTTGTCAACCAATGTATAGGTCACCGTAATGGCCGTAGTACCTGCCCGAAGTGCCGCGTAGTCAGCATCCAAAGCCGTAAAGGAATACGTGAGCTGATGCCCACTGGCAGGGCCCGTCTTCGTGTAGGCACTTCCTATACCCGTGACCACCGGCTGATCAGCGGTAGTAAGTGTAACAGTAGCCGTAGGAGTTCCTAAAGTACCACTACCATCGTTCGTTGCCGTTGCTGCAACGACTGCAACACCCACACCAGGTAGTACTGCACTTGTCTTTACCTGTACTGTTCTTGCCGTTACCGAAGAAGGAATGATAGAAGAGTAGTTCAACCACAAATCACTATTGTTAACGGGTACCGTTACTTTTTCTCCTGCTTCCAATGGAGTTGCCTGGGCAAAAGTAGCCGTGAAGCTTTTCGATACACTCGACTCTAAATCCAAAAGTGCTACGTTTGGTACCACCACCGTAATCTCATGGTTGTCGGTATTTGAGTCTTGGGCGTTCACCTGAAAGGCGAAAAAGAAGGCGACGGCTACGGGAGCCAAAAGTTGTGCTTTTGTCATTTTCTTGAAAAGGTTTTTTGTTCAGTGCTAGTTACAAACTATTCAATGATAATATGTTATATACAGTTATATATTTAATCAATTTTTAATTCGATCCACTCAACAATAATAATCTACCCATTCTTTTTATCATTTTTCAAATTATGAGTAAAGTACTGACTATATACCTGTTCCTAACAGCCACAGTAGCTCAGTCAAAGCAAATCTGTGTATCAGTTGATGATTTACCAACGGTACATTACGGAGAAAACAATCAGGATGAAATAACCAAGAAGCTCATCGCTCACTTTAAAAAGTATGCGATAGCAGCCATCGGTTTTGTGAACGAAGGCAAACTCTATGCATCGGCAACCCTGAAAAAGGAAAGAGTGGATCTACTACAACAATGGCTGAATGGTAGCTATGGACTCGGGAATCATACCTTTGGACATACAGATTACCTCCAAGCTACTTTTACCAGTTTTATACATGTTATGTTAGAGGGAGCGCAGATAACACCAGCTATGAGTAAGCAAGCAGGCCTACCGTGGTGGTACTTTCTTCTATCTGCATATTGGCTAGACACAGGCCAGCTATGACTCTTTAAACTCATTTTTGCTTGAGCAGGGCTGTACCGAAGCATCGGTCACGATCGATAACGAAGATTACCTATTTGCCAAAGCCTGCTCGAGTGCTCATAACAAGAAAAATGAAATTCAAATGAATCGTATTGGCTCTGATTACATCAAGTGCATGGAAGCCAAAGTGCATTATTATGACCAACTAAGTACCACACTATTTGACCGGAAAATTCCGCAGATACTATTGATTCACGCAAGCCTGCTAAATGCTGATTATGTAGGTGAGCTAGCCAAGATGTACCAACGTAATGGTTCTGTGTTTGTAGACCTACCCACTGCATTACGGGACACCGCCTACCAGGAAAAAGTCACCAAGTTTGGTAGCTATGGTATTTCATGGGTCGAGCGATGGATAATCAGTCGTTCCGTCCCTAAGGGTTTATTTGCCAACGATCCAAAAACACCAGTCTACATCGTAGACTCCGCCAGATAATGACAGCCAGGAAATGATATTAGTCCAAAATTTTCCTCAGTCCTTATGGATTACATGGTCACGACTAGCCTATTTCTGATACACCCGCACGTAATCTATCTCATAGCGGGAAGGAAAGTCTGTTTTTGAAGGGTCCCCGCCATTCATGCCGCCGATGGCCAGGTTGAGAAGCAGATAGTGGGGCTGGCGAAAAGGATTTACTTTGTCCTCCCCAACATTGAAGGTTCTACTAAGATCAACTTCATTCAGAAGTTCATCATCCACATAAAGCTTGATGGTCTGCTCGTCCCAGTCCATCCGCCAAACGTGAAATTTGTCCGCCCAATGAGGATCATTAAATTCGGCCATGGGTTTCTTTAAATCATCCCAAACAGCTTTATAGCGCTGCCCGGAGCCCCAGGCAAAATTAGCCAGCAGCATATCCCGGTAGTACTCCATGATGTCTATCTCCCCGTTAGACGGCCACTCTCCTTTTACCCCCAATGTCCAGAAAGCGGGCCATAATCCCGCCCTGGTTTCAATGCGTCCGCGCATTTCAAAACGTCCGTATTGCCAGCTATGTAGCCCCTGGGTTTGTATACTGGACGAAGTATACTCAATGAACTCCCGATTCGTTTTCCAGTTGGTACTACCGGGTTGGTAGTTTGGATTGGCCTTTTTTACTTTACTACCTTCAATAATCAGTAGTCCGCCCCGGCAGTAGGCATTTTCTGGCTGGTACCACTGCAACTCCTGATTTCGGACGAAGCCTTGCTCAAAATTCCAGTTTTTGGGATCAGGGTGTCCATCCTCAACAAACTCGTCAGACCATACCAGTTTCCACTGAGCATCGGCAGTAAATGATATACTCATTAATAGTAAGTAACTGACAACTTATATCCATTCGTTTTTTGTACGTATTTGGCATAGGAACTATTAGCCATGGATTTGGCTACATTAACACTACTGACTAGTTCTGCATTAGAATTTAAAAGCAAATATTTATTCATTGGTTGGCAAGAATAGAGCATCAAGTTTTCAGGCGAAATGGCTCTTGGCGTTGTATACCATTGGCTTTCCGTTTTTTTCGGTCACGGTATAGTTAAATCCTTTTTGGATTGAATACGCCCCTACTTCTCCCTGCTTATTAACGGCAATAAACCCAACCTGAAATGTGTTGGCTCTTTTGGGGTCTGGTTTCACGATTCTTTCAATGGCTTTTTTACAGGCTTCTTCCGGCGATAGCCCCGAACGCATAAACTCAACCACGAGGTGAGTACCGCACACCCGGATTACCTCTTCGCCCTGCCCCGACGAGGTGGCCGCACCTACTTCATTATCGACAAACAGTCCCGCACCAATGATGGGTGAATCGCCTACCCTACCCCGCATCTTGAAACCCATACCACTGGTAGTACACATACCTGATACATCACCGTTGGCGTCTAAGGCCAGCGTACCCATGGTATCATGGTTAAAGGAGCCATCATCTAGTCGGCCCGGTGCAAAAGGTCCTTGTCCTTTGCCCTTATTTTGTTGCAGCTCAATATTGATCATGGGTTTATACTCTGCCTTTTTGAGCCAGTTTTCGTAGGTCTTTTTAGCTCCTTCCGACAACTCCGCCGACTCGAGTGTAAAGCCGTTCTGAACCGCAAACTGCTGGGCCCCCACGCCAGCCAGAAACACGTGCGGTGTTGTTTCCATTAGCTTTCTGGCTACCGATACCGGGTGCTTGATTCGTTCCATAAAGGCTACGGAGCCGCAGTTTGCCTTTTCGTCCATAATGCAGGCATCCAAGGTTACGTATCCGTCGCGGTCAGGATTACCTCCCAGGCCAACGCAACAATTAATGTCATTTTCAATGGCAATACCGGCCTGCTCTACGGCATCCAGCGCTTTTCCTCCTTGCGCTAGTATTGGCCAAGCCGCCCCATTCGCTATTTTGCCACTATCCCAGGTTGAAATCACGAGCGGTTTATTGACGGCATTCTTGGCAAAAAGCCTGTTGATTTGAAAAAAAGGAAGAGCGAACGCGGTTAGGCGTAGGAAGGAACGACGAGTTGGGGTCATGATTGAGCTGATATTTTAATTTTTTTTAAAGGATAGAGACGTGCTTGGTACTATTTCTACTTGGTAGGTAGTATCAGTTTAAGGTTGGATCAATGGGGTAATGAGCAATAGAACGGTACTTACCCCCCATTTCTTTGAGTACCTCCCGCCAGAAGCCATTCACCGGAGTAGTAAAGATAAAATCAGCGGTATTGCTGGAAACATACCATGATTTTTGTTCCATCTCGCTGTCGAGCTGACTACCTCCCCACCCGGAGTAGCCAATAAAAAAGCGTACATCATCGTTTGTCAGCTTATTGACATTCAGGAGTGCCTTTACTTTTTCAAAATCCCCTCCCCAGTAGACTCCCTCGGCTATTTCACTACCATCCTCAATGAGATCGGGGCGCCGGTGAATAAAGTGCAGAGTATTTTTTTCAACAGGTCCTCCCAAATACAGAGGAATATCTTGGTAGATGGTTTCTTCCAGTACTTCCCCCAGCAGTAACTCAGTAGTCTGGTTGAGAATAAAACCAAAAGATCCGTGTTCATTATGGTCACAGATCAGCACTACACTTCGGTCGAAATTTGGATCACCTAAAAACGGCTCAGCAATGAGCAGGCTTCCTTTTGAAATTGATGCGATGGACGACATAGCTGTTTGATACAGTTTAGTTTCGTACTAAATATATTGAATTTTACGGAACCGAATTTCACTTTTACTTTTTTTACGGTAAAATCCTTGTTAAAATTGCCTGTCTGCACATTGTTTTCAAGCGGTTTATCTGCGCTATTACTATTCATCAACTATTATGCGAGAAAAATTCTGGTGGTTCATCGGGAAAATCCTGGACGGAATGGAATGGCTCCGGAATAAAGTCATTAATCAAGAAATCAGATCGATTACTTTACAGGCCATTCCCTTTTGGATAGCCTCCCTCGTTACAGGTTTTGTAGCCGTGGGTTATGAAAAACTGTTCTCTCTCTTTGAACACTTAGGTCACAAGGTTCTTGAAATATCTCCCGGGCTAATTTTCATTACCGCTCCCGGCTTTTTTATACTTTCTTGGTGGCTGGTACATCGATTCGCCAAAACTGCGCGTGGCAGCGGGATACCTCAACTGATGGCCTCTATCGAGCTCGCTAATCCCCGACAAGATAAGCGTGTGGATAAACTATTGGGGTTACGTATAGCCTTTGTGAAGGTTATTAGTAGCCTAAGCTTATTACTTGGCAACGGCGCGATTGGGCGCGAGGGACCAACCCTGCAAATATCGGCTTCCATCTTCCGGTTTGTCAACCGCTTGTTGCCCGACTACTGGCCCAAGGTTTCTAAACGGATTATGCTGGTAACGGGTGGAGCCTCCGGCTTGGCCGCCGCCTTTAATACGCCCCTGGGGGGAATTGTGTTTGTGGTGGAGGAGCTAACCAAAACCCACCTAACTTACTTCCGAACGGCCGTCTTCGCTTCGGTCATTATCTCGGGTATGACCGCTCAGGCGCTTCTCGGGCCGTACCTCTATTTGGGTTATCCCAAAATCACTCCGGTTGGCTTTTCGTTTGTCGGAGTCGTGCTTCTGGCCGGAGCGCTCTCGGGCTGGGCCGGTTCTATAATGACCAAAGTACTCTTAATAATCAGCGACTGGAAGACCAAACACATAAAAAATACGAAGCAGCAGATTGCCTTTGTGGGCGCGCTAGGCCTGCTATTTGCCCTGATCATCTACTTTACCGGACCCGAGTCAGGGGGTAGTGGTAAGGACATCATGAATCGTCTTTTATTTTCGGCGGATAAAACTACCCAATGGTATGAGTTTCCAGCCCGTTTTCTCGGACCGGTCCTGAGTTATCATAGCGGGGGTTCTGGCGGTATTTTCGCCACTTCTCTGAGTGCAGGGGCCGCTTTGGGCGCAGGGTTAGCCAAATTGATTGGCGTAGCCCCGGAAAACTACAATCTGGTCATGTTGGTATGCATGGTAGGTTATTTAACGGGCGTAACACGCTCGCCGTTTACCTCGGCTATTCTGGTACTGGAAATGACGGATCGTCATTCGGCCATTTTTTACCTCCTACTCGCCGCCATGACTGCTAACCTGATTGGCTATTACGTGGACCGCAAATCATTTTACGAACACTTGAAGGAGCAATTTTTGGAGAGTACCTAGTATGTTTGTCTTTCATCACTACGATTTAACCCATGGCACTGATCAAACCCGTACGAGGAATACACCCTATTTTTGGGGAAAATAACTGGCTAGCCGATAACGCCACGGTGGTCGGTGACGTAGTCATGGGTGCTAACTGTACCGTATGGTTTAATGCCGTGGTGCGGGGCGATGTAAACAGTGTCCGGATTGGTGATTACTCCAACATACAAGACGGAGCCGTGATCCATTGTACCTACCAACGCACCGCCACTACCATCGGGAGTTACGTATCCATCGCGCACAATGCCATTGTGCACGGTTGTACCATTGAAGATCACGTACTGATTGGGATGGGCGCTATTATCATGGATGGGGCCGTAATTGGTACGGGCTCTATCATTGGCGCCGGGGCCATTATCACCCAAAATACCGTGGTAGCACCTGGTAGTGTCTACGCGGGCAATCCCGCTAAATTTTTAAAGAAAGTTGCGCCCGAGCTAGGAGCAATAATTGACCGAACCGCCATGAACTACGTCACCTACGCCGGGTGGTTTCGGGAGGATTCCGGGAGTTAAACTCTGAATCATTTCCATGTAGGGAAGAGTAAGGGGTCCCTATGACTACTATTTCAGAATTAATAATTCAGAACTTATCATTGCATTTCTTTTCTTGCGTTTAGGTAGCCCTTAATGACGGTAAAAGTAGTGATGGCAAGGAAAAATAGTATGATATACTGCACGTAATCGACAATCCAGGGAAATTGCTCACCGAAGAGGAAGCCGCCGCCCGTCAGGCTAAGTATCCAGATGCTCCCTCCTGCTACGTTATAAGTCACAAAACCGGGCCAGGGCATACGTACCAAACCGGCCAGAATAGGGGCAAACGTACGCACAATGGGTAAAAATCGGCTGATGATCAGAGTCCGGCTTCCGTACTTATCAAAGTACTTCCGGGTAGTTTCGATGTACTTCTTCTTGAAAAATAAGGAGTCCGGACGGTTTTCGAGCTGATGTCCAAAAAATCGACCGAAGAGATACCCCACCAGTGAACCCAGAATGGCCGCCAACAAAAGGCACATTAAAAGTAATGAGATGGGGACATCAAGGGTACGGGTACCACAGAATACTCCCGCCAGAAAAACCAAATAGTCACCGGGAAGAAAGAAAGCAAAGAAAAAGGCATTCTCAGCAAATACAATGAGAGTAATAACGACCAGTCCTCCGGTGCGGATGATTTCCTCGGAATTAAGAATGTATTGAAAAAACTCTACAATTGAATCCATAATGAGGTTCTTTTTTCAAAACTAAGCAATTTCAGAGAGTCCCAACCAGCGCATTTCTTTTTCTCCCAGGCTGTCCGTAATCTCTTCAATCTCCCTGGCCCATTCGGTCAAGTCTTCGTGCGAGCTTCCGGTATTGAGTTTTTGAATCAGCACTTCTTTCCGTTTCTCCATGGCTGCTATGTCTTTTTCCAGCTCATCCATTTCGCGTTGTTCCTTGTAGGAAAGCTTGCGCCTAGAGGCATCCGCTGCCTTGGCTACAGGCGCTTGCTCTGGTACCTCTACCTTCGCAAACTGAGCTTTACCAGAATTCTGCTTCGTGTTCGAGCTTTCCTGCTCTTCCAGCCACAGACGGTAGTCGGTATAATTACCGGGGAAGTCACGGATCTTGCCCTCGCCCTCAAACACAAACAAGTGATCTACGAGCTGGTCGAGGAAATAACGGTCGTGGGAGACGATCATCAAGCAGCCCGGAAAGTTGGACAGAAACTCTTCCAGAACGTTCAGACTACTGATGTCTAAGTCATTGGTTGGCTCGTCAAGAATCAGGAAGTTAGGCTCCTTCATCAACATTAGCAAGAGTTGCAGGCGGCGCTTCTCACCACCACTCAGTTTTTCAATATAGTCGTGCTGCTTTGCCGGAGGAAAAAGGAAGGTTTCCAGAAATTTGGAGACCGTTACGGTTTGTCCGTTACCCAGCCTTACTACCTCGGCTACGTCTTTAACAATTTCAATCACCCGTTGGCCATCCTGAAACTCAATATCCGATTGGGTATAGTACCCAAACTGGACGGTATCCCCCCGCACTACTTGCCCGTTAGAAGGACGCTCCTCGCCCGTAATCATTTTCAGCAGTGTAGTTTTACCCATACCGTTGGCTCCTACTATACCAATACGATCACCTTTACGGAACGTGTACAGAAAATTATCGATCAATCGGCGGTCCCCGTAGCTTTTACCGACACTTTGTAATTCAACAATTTTACTACCCAAGCGGGTAGACCTTACGTTCAGTTCAAGTTGGTTGTTGAATTTCTTTTGGCTGGCTTTATCTTTTATATCTTCAAACGCATCTACCCGGTACTTGGCTTTGGTACCCCGTGCTTTGGGTTGCCGCCTGATCCAGTCCAATTCTTTACGCATCAGGTTACGGGCCTTATCAATTTCGGCCGCCTCCATATCTTCCCGCTCCGACTTTTTTTCCAGGAAATAAGCATAATTACCCTTGTAGATATAGGCCGAGCCATGGTCTAGCTCGAGCACATTATTACATACCTTATCGAGGAAGTACCTATCGTGGGTTACCACCAGCAGGGTAGTGTTTTGGGTACTCAAATAGCTTTCCAGCCATTCTACCGTGGCCAGATCAAGGTGGTTGGTAGGCTCATCCAGAATCAATAGATCCGGGTCTTCGAGTAACACCTTGGCCAGAGCTACCCGCTTGCGCTGCCCTCCCGAAAGAGTACCAAAGAGTACATCCACATCGTGAATACCCAAACGCCCCAGAATTTCTTTCACCTTCGCCTCAAAGTCCCACGCTTTCAGGCTGTCCATTTCTTCCAGAATATCGGTCAGTGCCTCGTTATCGCCGGTAGCCAATGCCTGCTCGTAGCGCTTTACGACGCTTGCCACGGGATTTGACGAGGCAAAAATGACCTCAATAACCGGTATTGACTCATCAAAGGTAGGGCTCTGGTCGAGATAGCCGAGTCGAATCTCCTTCCGAAGGCTCACTAATCCTTCGTCGGGACCAATCACTCCCGCCAGAATATTCAGGAAGGTAGTTTTACCGGTACCATTGGTACCAATCAGGGCTACTTTATCACCCCGATTTAATCCAAACGATATATTTTTAAAAAGCCATTTGTCGCCAAACGACTTGGATACATTTTCAGCAGAAAGGTAATTCATAATAGTTGGTTCATTCCGACCACAAAGGTAGGGGTCATCCGGTTCTAAATGAGTTATTTGGTAGAATCAACAAACATTTTTCCTGAAAGGTGGGTACTTTCTCTATCTTTTCTCCTTTATACACTGGTATGTTCTGTTTAACAGGAACCCGTTGCGTATGTTGGGCTATCTGTTTTATCTCACTGTCTTTTAATTATCTATGAATTTTAAATGTATTGCGTTAGGTAGTATACTCCTTGCCAGTTTTTCAGCTTTTTCTCAAAAAAACTCTACTAACTATACCCAAAAAATATCCGGAAGTAATCAGACTTATGATATGGTAGCGATGCCGGCGGGAGAGTTTTTGATGGGAAGCCCCGTATCTGAAACCGGTCGCAATGATAACGAGGGCCCACAGCATAAAGTTAAGCTTGATCCATTCTGGATGGGTAAGCATGAGATAACCTGGGATTTTTACGATCTATTTGCCTTTAAAAATATGGAAAAAGAAATGGCAAACCGGTTTCCCGATCCAGAAAAAAGTGTCGCCAAAACCGACGCCAGTACCCGACCCAGTCCTCCTTACGTGGATATGTCGTTTGGGATGGGTCGCTCGGGCTATCCAGCTATTAACATGACCCAGTACGCAGCCATCAAGTTTTGTAAATGGCTGTATGACAAAACCGGCGTTTTCTACCGCCTTCCTACCGAGGCAGAATGGGAATACGCTTGCCGGGCAGGTACTAAAACAGCCTACTCGTTTGGAGATGATGCCTCCAAACTGGGTGACTATGCCTGGTATATCGATAACAGCGATGATGCCTACAAGCAAATTGGCACCAAGAAACCCAATCCGTGGGGCTTACACGATATGCACGGAAACGTAATGGAATGGACCTTGGATCAGTACCTGCCTGACTATTACGCCAAAAAAGCGGCTGGGGAAGTGAAAGAATCCTACGCTCCGGTAACGGAGCTTTACCCAACCTCAGTACGCGGTGGCTCCTGGGATGACGAAGCTACGGTATCCCGCAGTGCGGCCCGTATCCCGTCGTCGCCCGACTGGAAGATACTTGATCCTCAGCTACCTAAAAGTGAGTGGTGGATGACGAGTGCATCCTTTATCGGTTTTCGATTAGTAAGGCCAGCAAAAACACCCACTGCTACCGAAATCGAGGCATACTATAACCCTCTTCTCATAGAAGACTATTAAATTCAGTAAATCAATTCTCAAACTCTTTCATAAAAATTACCAAACATGAACAAGAACAGACGTGACTTTTTAAAAGCCTCCGGACTACTCGCCGGGGGAATCGCCCTCAACCCCTTAGCGTCTTATGGCTACAATAGCCAGGTAGATGATACTATTAAAGTAGCCCTTATTGGCTGCGGTGGACGTGGAACCGGAGCAGCAGCTCAGGCCCTGAGTACTAAGCAAAATGTAAAGATCGTAGCCATGGCTGACGCATTCCGCGACCGCCTGGAAGACTCCTACAAGAGTCTCACCTCAAAGAAATACAAGGATGCTGCTGGTAAAGACGTACCAACAGCTAGCAAGATAGATGTTCCAGACAGCCGTAAGTTTGTCGGGTTTGAGGCCTATAAAAGCGCTATTGCCCTGGCCGATGTCGTGATTCTGGCGACACCTCCCGGCTTCCGTCCGTACCACTTCGAGGAGGCTATCCGGCAGAATAAACACGTATTTATGGAAAAACCCGTGGCCACCGATACCCCCGGTATTCGTAAAGTACTGGAAGTAGCAGAAATTGCAAAAAAGAAAAAACTAAACGTCGTAACCGGACTACAACGTCACTATCAGGCAAACTATCGTGAAGCGATCAAACGTATTCAGGATGGTGCAATCGGAGATATCGTAGGTGGACAAGTCTACTGGGTTAGTGGTGGTGTGTGGGTAAAAGATCGACTACCCAGCATGACCGAAATGGAATACCAGATGCGTAACTGGTACTACTTCAACTGGCTCTGCGGCGACCATATCGTAGAGCAGCACGTACACAATATCGACGTAGCCAACTGGGTAAAGGATGGTTATCCCGTCTCTATTCAGGGAACAGGTGGCCGTGAGGTTCGTGATGGTAAGCAGTACGGTGAGATATTTGACCACCACATGCTTGATCTGGTGTACGCCGATGGTAGTACCATATCGAGTCAGTGCCGTCACTACGAAGGTACGTATAGCCGGGTAGACGAAGCTTTCGTAGGCACCAAGGGCCGTATTGATAGTTTCTCTAACAAGGGTACCGTCCTGAAAGATTACAAAGGTGGAGTGATTTACGCCCACGACAGCAAAGGAGACATTAACCCTTATCAGGTGGAGCACGACGAGCTCTTCGAAACAATTGCCAAAGGCGAATATAAGTTTGCTGATGCCGAGCGTACCGCAAAGAGTACCATGACGGCTATTATGGGCCGGATGGCCACCTACTCCGGTAAGCTGGTGAAGTGGGACGACGCGATGAATTCGAACATCAACCTGTTCCCGGACAAAATTGCATGGGATGCTATGCCAAAGGTACTTCCTGACCAAAATGGATTCTACCCCGTAGCTGTTCCTGGTAAAACGATAACTGTTTAAGTTCAGCTTTCCCTTTTTTGGAATCACTTAAAAACGTAGTGAGAGTCTAACTCTCACTACGTTTTTAGTGTAGGGTATTCCAACTGGTCATTTTTCCGTCTTTTGTTTCCAGAAGCCATACCTGTATTCCCCGAAACTTACGACTGATCTTTTTAGCCTTCTGAATGCCTACTACACTTAGGGCCGTAGCCAAAGCATCCGCCTGAGCCCCGTTGGCCGCCACTACCGTCGTACGTACGTGAAATTGCAATCCTATACCTGTCTTGGGGTTCACGATGTGAGAATAGCGCTGACCATCATGCTCCAAATAGCGATAGGTTGCTCCGGAAGTAGCCACCCCAACGTTGGCAAGTACTAAGGTAGCTACCGAGTCCTGCTCCGTGCCGGAAGTAACTTCAACCCTCCACCCCTGACTACCCGGAGGTGGGTCTGCCAAGGTCAGATCCCCGCCGGCATCGATCAGGATTGATGATATGCCAAGCCCTCTGAGCACCTCTACGGCCTCATCCGCGGCGTATCCTTTACCAATCCCACCCACGTCTAGGCGCATTTTTGGTCGCCCAAGCCGAATACTCTTAGTACGGGAATGGAGTTGGATATACTGATACCCAATCCGCTTGCGGACCTCATTAATTTCTTTATCGGTTGGGAAAGTATTCCTGCGCATTGCCCTTCGCCAAAGCTGTACCGCCGGCCCCACTGAGCTGTCAAACGTCCCGTAAGTTTGTTTACTTAGCTTTTGTGAGATAGCCAGTATTTCAAACAACTCGTCGCTCACAAGAATCCATTTGCCACTACCCGATTGAGCCGATAAGCGATTAATTTCGCTGCCATCCCGGTAATCACTCAGCACTTCGTTCAGGTATTCTATCCGACCAAAAGCTTGCCGGGCGGCACACGCTGCCAGGGAATCATCAGCAGCATAAAACACCAAACGGAACGGTGAGCCCATCAGGCCTTTTTGAAATTCATATCGTTTTTGCTGCCCAAAAACTGGCGTAGAAAAGTAGAATAGGACAATAAAACTACTTATATACACAAAGTAAAAAGGGGCATTACTGCTACCTCTATTTTCTAACCAAGCTATTACACGGGTGAAGCTATCCATCTTTAACGCTGTACTCATACTTTCCATTGGTACGGTAGTCCTACTAGTTGGCGTTTTTCTGAACGCACAGGCTCAGGATTTTGCCAGCCCCGTTATCTTTTTCGGACTCGGCTTCCTATTTCTAGGTACGCTTTGGTTTGTACTCAGCCTATATCGCCGGCGTAAGGGGTAGCAGAGTTATAGTCGGCTGGCTTTGTGACGCAGATAAAAGTCTGAGATTACCAACGCCGCCATTGCTTCTACAATGGGTACTGCCCGTGGCACTACGCAAGGATCGTGGCGACCTTTACCCTGAACTATTACTTTTTCACCTTCTTCGTTGACGCTATCCTGATCTTGCATAATGGTAGCAACGGGCTTGAAGGCTACCCGGAAATAAATATCTTCCCCGTTAGAAATACCCCCCTGAATACCGCCGGAATGGTTTGTTTTGGTGTATATTTTGCCGTCCTCATCCTGATAAATAGCATCATTATGCTCCGACCCGTACATTTCAACTCCATCGAAGCCACTACCATATTCAAAGCCTTTCACGGCGTTGATACTTAACATCGCCTTCCCCAACTCGGCATGCAGTTTATCAAACACCGGCTCGCCCAAGCCGGCAGGTACTCCTTTGATCACACAAGTAATGACCCCACCGATCGAATCTCCCTTTTTTCGGGTTTCGTCGATATAGTCAAACATTTGCTGCGCCATTACAGGGTCAGGGCAACGAACGGCATTCTCCTCCGCAACGTCAAGATCAAGATCCTGGTAGCCCTTGGTCAACTTCATTTTGCCTACCTGAGATACGTAGGCTTGCACCTTTACCTCTACTTTTTTCAGCATAAGTTTGGCTACGGCTCCGGCAGCCACGCGGGCGGCTGTTTCGCGGGCCGAGCTACGGCCACCTCCGCGGTAGTCACGGATACCGTACTTGGCCTGATAGGTGTAGTCAGCGTGGGAAGGACGATATTGGGTAGCTATATGGGAATAATCCTTACTACGTTGATCTTCATTCCGAATAATCAAGGCGATGGGTGTACCGGTAGTTTTCCCCTCAAATACCCCCGATAGTACCTCAAATTCATCCGCCTCTCGCCGTTGTGTCGTAATCCTCGACTGCCCTGGCTTACGGCGGGTTAATTCGGCTTGAATAAAGTCGGTATCAAATTCAATTCCCGCGGGACATCCTTCCAGAATCACCCCGATTCCTACCCCGTGGGACTCCCCGAATGTGGATATCTTTACAATTTTTCCGTACGTGCTGCTCATATATATTTATTTTCTAAAAATCCACACCATTACCCCTACTAATACTACTACCACCAAATTAGTAAGGCTACGAATCAGGTCCTGGTAATCAATGTAGGGAACCGTGGTATCTACCTGTTCAATATTTTCATAAACCGAAGCCCCGTTTCCCCCAGACAAATTTACCGATATAAGGTTTTCCCCTTCAACCCTAATTGTTTTAGTTGAACGCAGGGTGTCATACTGCGAACGGGAAGGATCAAAATAGATCCATTGAAAGAACCGCCCCAACGGGTAGGTCCCTTTTTGTTTGGCTACAATAAAATAGTCAAAATCTTTCTCTCCGCTCACTTTCTGATAGCTGCGCCGTACGGTTTGACTTACATCCGGTGGATAAAAATCGAACGCCTGACTCATCGGAACATCTGTCATCATTACCGTCGACAAATTACCTTCTCCCTCGATTCCGAATACATACCGAAGGCTTTCTCCTGAGGACACCTCTTCTCGGGTGATACGCTCACGTAACTGGTATTCCCCGACCGAAATCTGATCTCTTAATGGGTGGGGAGGTAAAGGCTTGACCAGAATCCGGACCGGGCTTGAAGAATACTTCTTAACACTCTTCTTTTTTCCTGCCGTTGCTTCCTGAGCACTAAGTACGAGCATGTCCAGGCCCACGGAAGGGAATGATACCGTTTGTAGCGTCAGAGGAAAAAACATAGCCTGGTACATCTGATATTCCGTGAATGCTCGACCGTTGACGACAACATCCCGTTGGATAATTTCTTCGATCCCGACGTTCTCTTCCCAACAAGTGGCCGGACGTACTTTTTTGAGAATGGCCTGAAGCTGACCATCAAGTTGGTAAAATTCCATCTCAATCGGGGCATTTTTTGCCACGTAAAGCGACAAACGAACCGCAAAACCCTCTCGTACATACACTGCTGATTTCGTGGCTCTGAGCGACAAAAATACATCTTCGCTTGAAATACCTTCTTCGGAAGTAATTAATTCGGAGTCTTCTTCCTCATCACTAGTAGATTCAGAGTCCTTATTCTCTTTCTTAAAAGTAAGCTTTAATCCTTCCGACTTTACTTTGACCCCGTCTACTGTCACCGTAAAGTCAGGAATTGTATAGGTTCCTTCTTTAGCAACAAAGTATTGTTGGCTTATTGTTTGCACTAAGACGGTCTTTCCACCGATAGTGCTGGTTGTACTGGTAGCAGAGGCACTTCTTTTTTCAAGACTCTCTATATCCGGGAAGATTACTGAGGGACGATTAGTATTGTTTTTGACAATAACAGATAAAATGAACGGCTGTTTGAGAAAAAGTTCTCGTTTCCCCAATTCAACACTAATATCCTGGTCAGCAGGTTGCTGAGCCTTCGCCAAGGAAAAGCACAAAAATATACTTAAATAGACATATATTTTCATCAATCAAAAACGTTTTGTAAATTAGTGGAGAAATTGGGTCTTCCCCCCTTCTGAGTATCTCTCCACTTCATATCCTAAATCGCAAAACTAAGTAATACTATGGCCTCAATGTTAGAATACATCAAAATAATTCTGCAAAAGGTAAGTTTTGACCGCAGATTATTCGAAAAAGAACTGCGAAAAGCAATACGGATGTTAATGCCTGAAGAAGTGAAACGATTAAAATTATGGTGCTACGAGCGATTCAGCGCGGTACACTTGCCCGTATTAGAAAATTGCTTTCCGCTGACTACTACAAACGCATAACTACGATAGTTATAATTCTTACAAATACAGAAGGCCCCGGAGAATCTCTCCGGGGCCTTCTGTATTTATGAATATTCTGACTCTTACTTATTGCTCTTTGGGGTAGCCGTAGTGGCAGCTTCCTGGCCAACACCCAATGCCTGCTTGGCAGCTTGGTTGTCAGGATCTATCTGTAACAATTTCTCCCAATAAGATTTCGCTTTCGCCTCTTCCTTCACAGACGTCCGGTAGTAATAAGCAAGGTAGCTATACGATAGACGTAGATAACTCTTAAAGTTAGAAGCACCTTCCTTTTCGGCTAGTTCACTAAACTTCTCATAGTAAGGAGCCGAGATACCTTTATCAATATTTTCCTGACGATCGTAGGCATTATACAACGAGCTTGCGCGCCAGTAGTAGCCATAAGGCCAATCAGGCTGCAAAGCACTCACCTTGGTAAATGAGGTTGATGCTTTCAGGTACGTATCCCTCTTTTTCTGAGCAACAGCAGCACTATCGTTAGTAACCGTTGCTGAATCAGGAACGGCAATAGCTTGTGCCCCCTGGAAATACGATAAGCCTTGCTGGAAGTAATCATTGGTAGAGGCCTTTGCTGTATCCATACCAATTCCTTTATCAAATGCCGCCGCCGCCTTTACGTAATCCTTATCCTTGTAATACAGGTTAGCAATTTCCTTATAGGTGTTTGCCGCTTCTGTAACATTGGTATCAAGCTCAGCACCCTTCCTCAGGCTCTCGATACCCTGAGGAGTATACTCCTTACTTGTTGCCATTTTGTTGTAAGCACGACCAAGGTATTTGTAATCGTCGGAAATGACTTTTTCGGGAGCAACTTTCATGAAAGATTCCAGATTACTGATTGCCTGATCCATATCATTGGTCTTGTAGTAAGCCCAACCGTACATACGCTTTGTAATAGGACCGTCTAACTTATCCTTTACGCTGTCTAATAGTTCTAATGCACGGCTAAACTCATCGGCTGTAAACGCAAACTGAGCGGCACGAAGTACAATTTTAGGATCTTTCTTGCCGCTTTTCTGGATATATATGTCAAAGTTTTCAGCAGCGCGCTTGTATTGACGAGCCAGAAAGTACAACTCGGCTAAGTCCTTGTAGGCCGGAGCAAATTCTGTATCTGCCTCGATTGCCTTCTTGTAGAAATCAAGTGCTTGGTTGTAGTTCTTACCACGCAGATATATTTGACCAATTTTGTTATTTGCCAACGCATAGTTAGGCTTCGCCATCAGTGCATACTCGTAGGCCGTCACCGCAGGACCACCCTCGTTGCGGGCAGACAGGATGTCACCTTTGACGATAAATGCGTCAGCAATGGTCCGATCACGCTTGATAGATTCTTCTAATAATCGAAGAGCTTCGGCCGGATCGTTATGTTTTTCAAATAGTGCATAGGCTTCGCCCGCCCGGAAAAGGACCTGAGGATCTTTTCCACGAGTTTTCTTTTCGGCCGTAGCAATCATTTCTTTTGCCTCCGCTACATTACCCTTGCCAAGAGCTACCGTAGCTACCCCTACCATATTCAGGTAGCTTTTGTCGTCAAGTGCCAACCCTTTTTCAAACGCTTTCTGCGCTTCATCCAATTGATTGGTGCGAACGTAGACGTAGCCCAGATTATAGTAATTTTCAGGAGACGGGCTGGCTTCTGCTACTTTTTTGAATACTTCTTGCGCCTTATTTGTACGCTCTGCATTCAGATGATTGAAACCATCTTCTGCCGTTTGGGCAAATACTAATGCTAGCGAAAATAAACTCAAAGAAAGTGTTCCAATTAAGCTTTTTAATTTAGTGCTCATTTCTTAACCGGGTTGAAAAAGGGGTAAAAATTTGATTTGTACTATTAAACATCTTCCAAAGATAATAAATTGTGTACCAACACTAAAAATTTTGTTTAGTGTTGAACTCAACATCTCTTGGATAAGGTATTATCGGGACAAGTCCCATTTTTTCAATCACAAGACTACCTACGTCACGGGCAATGTAAGTCATCAAGCCTCCACCTAGCCCTGCGTAGCCTTCTCTACTTACAATATAAATAAATCGAGCCAATGGATACGTACCATTCCGTAATCCACGCTGAAATGGTTGGGAATAGCTTGAAATTGAAGTCGGATTTTTATCCTCGGACACTCCCAGAACCCGCAATCCCTTGGACAACTCTTTGGTCAAACGCGCATCTCCATCACTTATCCAATTAACACCGATAAAGCCAATCGAAGAACGATTCTTACGAACGTGTTCGATGACCTCCTGGTTAGAGTTTGACGTATACAGAGGTATTTTCGTCACATCTTTCACCCCGAACTTCTGAATCATGAAATTGAGATTACTTGAATTAGCGTTGTCAAAAACCAGGGTAATCGGCCCCGACTGAGTACTACCTTTCAGCTGAGACCAGTCTTTTATAGTACCCGAAAAAATTCCTTCAAGCTCTTCCATGGTAATCAGGCTATCCTGATTGACTTTGCCGGTAATGAGGGCGATACCATCAATCGCAATTTTTTGCTCTTTTAGGCTGCCTTCCTGCTGACGTATGATTTCGCGCTCTTTAGCATTGAGTTCACGACTAGTAAAAGCAATCCGCGAGCTATCCTGTAATAAAGAAAGGATAGACTGCTGCTCGGGCCGATACGTTACGTTGAAGTGGGCTTCCGGGTAAATTCCCTCGTAGGCTATGGTTAGAGATTCAACCAAAGGCCGGAACGACTCATCTGCCGCTACATCAATAGTACCTTGCCGGGGATTATCGAGGTTTCCGGATGTACATCCTATCGTCCCTACTAATCCTCCCACAATACATCCTAACCACTTTATTCCTTTCATAAGCATCTTGCAATTATTCACGTCTGAATTCTCGTGCCCGATACCCCCGATGAATTCCATAGGCCACCAAACCAACCGCAAAAATATAGCGATAAACGCTTCCCGTTGGTAGGAACCTAAATGATAAGGAGGAGGAGATCAAAAAGATCCCTCCTCCTATATAAACCAGGGCCATGAACATCGAGGTAATAAACAATATTTCCTGATGAAATGGTCTTTTGTTCATTTTCTAGTGTTACTCGAGTTGAAAGTTGATCGGCAAGTTATACTTTACACGTACCGGACGGCCCGACTGCTTACCGGGCTTCCACTTGGGCATGGTTTTTACAACCCGCGTGGCTTCCTCGTCACAACCAAATCCTAATCCTTTCAATACTCCCACATTTTGAATACTTCCATCAGTATTTACCACGAAGGTAAGGAATACCTTTCCGGAGACGTTCGCTCTTGATGCAACACTTGGGTACTTGATGTTCTTACCTAAGAACTTATACATTTCAGAGATTCCGCCGGGGAATTCAGGATTCTGCTCCACCACGGTAAAAATTTGCTCTTCTACCTTAGCTTCAACAACGGTTCCTTTGCTGGGGGCAGAAATCTGCTCGGGAGCAATAATAATTTCCTGAGCGTTAGGGTCTCCTTCCTGGGTTTTTTCAGCGGACACTGCTACCTCTAGTTTTTCAACGGTCGGTGGCGGTGTTTCGATGGGTACCTCTTCATCCTTCTTTACTTCCGGAGGAAGAAACTTTACAGTCTCAACCTTTGGTTCTTCAATGGGCGGTGGCGGTGGTGGTGGCGGCTCCGCAGGATCAATGGGCGGTGGTGGAATCTTCATCAGATCCACGTTTACCATTACCTGCTGACTATCGTCCTGCGTCAGAAACTTATCTACTAACGTTGGGGCAAACATCACTAAGATAAATATTGAAGCACCTAACAGGGTAGCGCGATTGACCACACCGCGGTACTCCTGACGAAGGGGATACGCACCATACGCCTTGTTACGATCGGCAAACACTATATCATCCAGTGTTGCACTCGGGCTTACTTCTGCCATGGCGTTTGAGTTATAATAGGTTTGTGTTACTTAATTAATTTTCGTCTTCTGGTCTCGGTACTACCCGGTCACCCAAGAGCTCCTGCTCCAACGGGGTAAGGAAGTCAACCATTGCGTACCTTTTGGTTTTGGTTATGGCCATTTCATCGAGAATATCTACCACATTTTTATATGTCGATACCACCGTTGGCTTTATTACCACCACAAAGGGCAGGTTTCCTTCTTCATCCTTCTCAAACTGAGAGTTTACACGAGTTTGAGCTTTGAAGATTCCACTACGCAGCTCCGTACCAAAACGAACCTTTTTCAAAGTAGTGGCTGCCACATCGTCGTCGGCTGCAACGCCATCGAGTAAGAATACATCGTCATTACGTCCTAAAAATATAGTTAGTACTTTGGATGCCTTCAAAGGCTCAGTCTCCTGCTCCTTCTTATCTTCTTGCTTGTCAGGTACATTCAGCGTCATCGAGGTTGGCTTACCCAGCGTTGTGGCAAGCATAAAGAATGTAATCAGCAAGAATCCAAGGTCTACCATCGGGGTCATGTCGACTCGGGTAGACAACTTTTTCGCCCTTACTTTACCATCACCTTTGCCTTTACCACCGCCCGATTCTACTATTTCTGCCATCTTTTTGTGCTATTTTAAGGGGTGAACGCTCTCAATTATTTGTCTTCGACTTTCCAGCCTGCGGGGGGCTCTTCCGAATCAGTAACCAAGTTAAAACGGTTAATATTCTGCGATTGCAGGTTAGCTAACACGTTTTTGAACGCCGGGAACTTTGCGGAATTGTCACCTTTGATCGCAATACGAAGCTGTGAATTAGCCTGACGGGCAGCATACACCCAATCCGCTAGTTCACTTATTCCTGTTGAGTCCGTCGGAATACCTGGCTGTTTCACCGTTCCCATTTCCGGACCCGGCAAATCAAGCCATCCCTTCAACTGGGCTAACGGAAAACCAAAGCTAGCTTGGTTTGAGAACTTCTTTTTTTGCTCATCCGTGAACGACAACCCCTTTGAAGTAGCTATGTTATCAAGCATAGCAATACGATCGGGCTGAGCGTCTACTCCAAAAAACACCTCTCCCTTGGTTCCGATGCTAATCATCATGATGTTATCATCGGGTACTTTGATAGCAGAGATCGAAGAAGGAGTATCGATTTCGGCAGCCTCCTGCGACTTGAAGGTCGCAGTCATGATGAAAAACGTGAGTAGCAAAAACGCTACGTCTGTCATTGCAGTCATATCCATGAAAGGAGGATGCTTCTTAGGTCTTACTTTTGCCATGGCAATATATAAGTTTTTTTTATATTAACGAAACAATGCTATTATTATTAGTTGTGACTAGCAAAATTTTGCTGAATGCTCATGCTAATTTCGTCAATGCTGTACGTAAGGTCATCAACCTTACTGTTCAGATATGCGTAAGAGATCGTTGCGATGGCCGCAGTACCGATACCAAGCCCCGTGTTAATCAAGGCCTCAGAGATACCCGTTGCAAGAGCTGCGGAGTCAGGTGAGCCCGAAGCTCCAAGAGCAGCAAACGCCTTGATCATACCGATTACCGTTCCAAGAAGAGCGATAAGTGTAGATGCTGATGCTAGTGTAGCGATAATGGTAAGGTTTTTCTGCAACATTGGCATTTCAAGCGTAGTAGCCTCTTCGATTTCCTTCGACAGAGCGGCCAACTTCTGCTCTTTGTCCATCTCAGTATCAGTACTAAGCGACTTGTACTTCTCCAAGCCTGTCTTAATAACGTTACCGATTGAACCTTTTTGCTTGTCACATTCCTTGATAGCCTCGTCGATCTGATTTTTATCCAACAAGCTTCTCACTTTGCGTACAAACTCGTCGATGCTCGAAGTACCGCTTGCCTTGCCCAATGTAATCAAACGCTCGATCGTAAACACTAATACGATCAAGAAACAGGTCATCAGAATAGGTACAATAGGACCTCCCTTGTAAACGATTCCGTAATAATCACCTGGCTTAGGGCCTTTTTCGTGATCACCATCAATGAAGTGATCGGGTGCGCCCAGGAGAAAAATGTAAATACAAAGAGCAATTACGAAAAGCACAGGAATGACCCAAGCAGGATTCAACAATCCACCTTTGCTTTTCTTCGGTTCAGCGGCTGCTTTTGGCGCCGGAGTAGTAGCTTTCTTTTCCATCAGACTTACTTTTAAAGGGTTAATTTAGATTTTGGTTGTGAAATAAAGAAAAATTTTGAGTAAATGCTTTTTGGTAAAATAAAATTTTGGCTAAACCGAAAAGAATACCCCACAAAAGTATGGGTTTTCCTTTTAAAATAAAGCAAATGAATATTCAGTTTTTTTTTTTTTTTTTTTAAAACTCAAATATTATTTGGTACTTTTTCAATGTAACACCTATTGCATTACCTCAAATAATATCTAAATATTGTTCTGACAACCAATGACTTAGACCTAATTGACTTAAAATACAAAATTGTACTATTATTAATTACTACACTAACTTTTGTTCTCCCTAGATCAGAATCGGGTCGAAAAGTAGAGCCTTGCTTACATAAAAGCAAATTTTATTCGGAAGAGCGCTATTTTTATTATTGGTTCCCTACCCACAATAACTCTCCACTACGTAATCGTAGCCCATTTGCTTTTGTATTTCCGCAACGTATTTGATACTGCTAATTGCTTCCAGTAAAGGCAAAAATTATGTGTCAATAAGAAAGGGTTTGGGTATATCTACCGCTGCTTTTAGTCTTTGTTTAAAATAGTTTTTAATAGGTCCCTACCCGTTTCGACTATCAATGAAAGGTAGATATGCTTCTAAACGCATCTTTTTAGTATCTTTCCAGAATACATGCCTTTAAAATTGGTATTTTTGTGTCATAAACCTATTTTACTTTTGATATAAATCAGCCAGTATAACTGAATATATGTTTTTAAAATGAAAGAATCTGACAATTCAATACAGGAACGACTCAGGCAGGTGTTTGACGCACTGGGTATTAGCATCTATCAGATAGCCAAAGACTTAAATGAAAACTCGTCGAAGTTTTATAATATTCTTAGCGGCCGTGCAAAGCCTTCGTACGATACCATTATCGGTATTCTGAACTATTATCCCCAAGTCAGAGCTGATTTCCTGCTCCGGGGAGAAGGAGCCGTCCTGACTGATGACACTCTCTCTAATGCGTTTCTGAGCCCCGAAACATCCTACGTAGAAGTACCCTACGTACCCATTAAGTTTCATGCCAGCTTTGTGGAAAGCTATACTGACAGCTACCGCTTTCAGGATCTCGAAACGTTCCGCATCAGTAAAGACCTCGTCAAGAACCTCCGGGAGCCCGTTATCATAGAAATATCCGGTAACAGTATGAGCCCTCAGCTAGTGCCCGGAGCGCGGGTATTGGCCGTGCCCGTTGATACCGGCGACTGGATCTATCTATCAGGCGGTGTATTTGCCGTAATTTATCGGGACTTTTTTGTGGTGAAGCGGATTCGGGAAAATGACCTACTGACCAAACGTTACCTCACACTACACTCCGATAACCCGATGGGAGGGAGTGTTACGGTACCGGCTAACGAAATAAGAGGTATCTGGCGAGTAGCTAACATTGTGAGTGCCCCCGTGGAGTGAGTGAGCTTAAAAACCTCGAGATTCGTAGCTTTTTCCTAACTTTGAGTTTTGTACAGGCACGAAAAGAAGCGTTTGACTGTTGGATGCCACGATTTAGAAAAACCTATGAATGACTATTTATCAAGCCTCAACGAGCCGCAGCGACAAGCTGTAACGCACGGCGAAGGGGCTCTCATGATTATAGCCGGAGCTGGCTCTGGTAAAACCCGCGTACTTACATTCAGGATTGCCCACCTGATCGAAAACGGGGTGGATCCTTTTCGGATTCTTTCGCTGACCTTTACCAATAAGGCCGCCGCCGAGATGCGTCACCGGATTGAAAGCGCGGTTGGGTATGAGGCCCGTAATATATGGATGGGGACCTTCCACTCGGTGTTTGCCAAGATTCTGCGGATCGAAGCCCGGCACCTGGGTTACACCAGCGATTTCTCTATTTATGATACCGACGATTCAAAATCACTGCTCCGGAGTATAATCAAAGAGTTTAATCTCGATGATAAGCTTTATAAACCGAATGTGGTCTTCAACCGTATTTCGGGAGCGAAGAACCGCCTAGTATCAGCCGACGACTACCTTATTAATAGCATCATCCGGGCCGATGACGATGCCGCACGGATGTCAGAGATCGGTCGTATTTACAAGGCCTACACGGTCCGCTGCTTTCAGGCAAACGCCATGGACTTTGACGACCTGATGTTCAATACCAACGTGCTCTTCCGCGATTTTCCGGAAGTACTCCACAAGTACCAGCATAAATTTCGGTACGTGATGGTGGATGAGTTTCAGGACACGAACGTATCGCAGTACCTCATCACCCGTAAGCTTTCGGCCGTCCACGGTAACATCTGCGTGGTGGGCGACGACGCCCAAAGTATCTATGCTTTCCGGGGTGCCAATATTGAAAACATCCTGAACTTTGAAAAGGACTTCCCGGATGTCAGGACCGTCAAGCTGGAACAAAATTACCGCTCTACCCAAACCATCGTTAACACCGCCAATTCGGTCATAGCGCGTAACAAGGCCCAACTAAAAAAGGAGGTATATACCCAAAACGAGGAAGGACACCTCATCGATGTCATCAAGGCAAAGTCCGACAACGAGGAAGGTAGACTGGTGGCCTCTGCCATCTACGAAGAAAAAATGCAGCATAGCCTGCATAACAACGACTTTGCTATCCTATATCGGACCAACGCTCAATCAAGGGCTTTTGAAGAGTCACTTCGGCGGCTCAATCTCAAATACCGCATCGTAGGGGGACTATCGTTTTACCAGCGTAAAGAGATTAAGGATTTACTTTCCTATCTCCGGTTTATCGTCAATCAGCAAGACGAAGAAGCTTTTAGACGAATTATTAATCTACCGAAACGGGGTATCGGTGATACTACGGTGGCCAAAATTACCGTTACGGCTTCGGAGCATCAGGTACCCATCTGGCAAGTAGTCAGTAATATTCATCAGTACGTCAGCGGGCGCTCTACCCTACCCGTTGATCAATTTGCTACCCTGATAAAAAGTTTCAAGTTACTACTTGAACAAGGAAAGGATGCATTTGAAGTGGCTACCCACGTAGCCAAAACCTCCGGTATTCTCCGGGAACTTTACGAAGACAAAACCGTAGAGGGTTTATCGCGCTACGAAAACATACAGGAATTGCTCAATGCAATCAAGGAATTTGTGGATGACCCCGAAAACGAAGAGAAGAGCCTTAGTGCCTTTTTACAATCGGTGTCGTTACTTACCAACGCCGATGAAAAGGACGAAGACGGCGACAACGACCGGATTACACTGATGACCATCCACTCGTCGAAAGGTCTCGAATTCCGGAATGTATTCATTGCCGGGATGGAGGAGGACTTATTTCCGAGCCAGATGATGCTTGAAAGTCGGCAGGATCTGGAAGAGGAGCGCCGCTTGTTCTACGTTGCCATTACGCGCGCTCGAACCAAGCTCTCGTTTTCATACGCCGAAAGTCGCTACCAATGGGGTCGCCTTAAAATGTGCGAACCGAGCCGCTTCATTATGGAGGTTGATCAACGTTTTCTCAATACGTCAGCCGCTACCCGGGCTATCGATAAACGCGAAACTCAGCCTACCCCGATGGGTTTTCTAAAAAATATTTCTCCTAAGACAAATCCTACCCGTGCCCCTCAGACAAACCATACACCTTCTTCTGATTTTACACCCAGCGATACATCAGGACTTACCGAGGGGCAAAAAGTAGAACATCCTAAATTTGGATTTGGGGTAGTGGCCAAACTAGATATCAACGGAACGGACCGAAAAGCAGTCGTAAAATTTGATGGTATTGGGGAGAAAACATTGCTACTAAGCTTTGCCAAGCTCAGAATTGTAGAATAATTGGATTTGATAAACGTAAATTTTATACCTTTTCAACTTTAATTATTAATTAAGACAGATACCTACTCAATACATATAACCAACTTTTCCACGTATGTTCAGTGAAAACGACTTATTACAAATAAAAGAGCGGGGGAGCGATATCGCTTTGGTAAACGAACAAATTCAGTTTTTTATCAATGGCTTTCCCTTTCTGCCCCTTTCCAAAGCCGCTACCATTGGCGACGGTATCATCCGTTTATCGGAGGAAGATTTAAAACAGAAACTGGCTTCGTTTAATCAAAAGGCTGCCGAAGGAGACATTACACTACTCAAATTTGTACCTGCCTCGGGAGCGGCCACCCGGATGTTCAAAGCATTATTTGGATTCTTAGAACAAGGAAAGAGTGATAAGTCAGTTGAAGAGTTTTTTGAAAAGTTAACTTCTTTTGCGTTTTATAACGACTTGAAAGAAGTACTTGCTACCGACGGCCACGATATCACAACCGCTGGTCGTAAGGTTATTGCAGCATATTTTCTTACCGAAAAAGGACTAGGTTACGGCGAATTGCCCAAAGGGTTGCTGAAATTTCACGCATACCCCAAAAGAGCCAGAACTCCTCTGGAAGAGCACTTGATAGAAGGTGCCCTCTACGCCAACGCCGGGGAGCGTGTACACCTTCATTTCACGGTATCACCCGAGCACCGCGACAAGTTTGAGAAACTAGTGGTAGAGATACTCCCTTCCTACGAAAATAAGTTTGGGATTAAGTGTTTCATTTCCTTTTCGGAACAAAAAGCCTCGACGGATACCATCGCTGTAAACATGGATAATACTCCTTTCCGGGAGAAAGATGACAGCCTGTTATTCCGCCCCGCCGGGCACGGTGCCTTACTTGAAAACCTGGCAAGCTTGGACGCTGACGTTATTTTTATCAAAAACGTAGATAATGTAGTACCAGACCACCTCAAAGAAACCACCGTAACCTACAAGAAAGCTATTGCTGGTGTGTTACTTGACTACCAGAAGCAAATTTTTGACTATCTAAACCAGCTCGATCAAGGAAACGATCCCACGCTACTGGACGAAATTTATACTTTCCTCCAAAAGGAACTCTGTGTGAGTCCGCCCACTAACTTTGGCTCGATGGATGATGCCAGCAAAGCGGCCTATTTCCGCACGAAGTTTGAACGGCCATTGCGTGTGTGTGGAATGGTAAAAAATGTAGGTGAGCCCGGTGGTGGACCATTTTGGGCCAATAACGCCGACGGTTCTGCCTCATTGCAGATTGTTGAATCCGCACAAGTAGACATGGACAATGAAGCACAGAAAGCAACCTTCCAGAATGCTACCCACTTCAACCCCGTTGATCTGGTATGCGGCATGAAAGATCGCCACGGTAACCTATACTCTCTACGTGAGTATCGAGATCCTATGACCGGTTTTGTTTCCTACAAGTCAAAAGATGGTAAGGAATTAAAAGCCCAGGAACTACCCGGACTTTGGAACGGAGCGATGGCCAACTGGAATACCCTATTTGTGGAGGTACCTTTGATTACCTTCAATCCTGTAAAAACCGTCAACGATCTACTGCGTGATCAGCATCAGTAAATAAGATATGGCTTAATAAAAAGGAAAGTGGCCACGGGAGAATCTCCCGTGGCCACTTTCCTTTTTATTGTTTCAACCAATTGCTCAGGGCTTTTTACGCTTCTGGGCCAGGTCGTGGGCGGTATCGTAATAAGAGCGGAGGTTCATCCAGTCAAATACATCGGATATATTCTCTACCCGATTCCGCTGCATAATCCGGTCGCGACGTTGCATCTTCACAAACTTGAACAGGATATCCGCCATTTCATCGGCCGCCTGAGAGTAGCTCTGCGTCTTACGGTTGATGACGTAGATTCCTCGGTTTTCGTAATCACGCATGATCTGCATGATATAATCGCCAAAACCAGACAAATCACTGGTTACGGTAGGTACTCCGCGTACTACGCATTCCAGTGGAGTGTAGCCCCATGGCTCATAGTAACTCGGAAAAACGCCCAAGTGACAGCCCCGTACAAACTGATCGTAGTCAAGCCCGAATAAAGGACTGGTAGACGATACAAAGTCAGGGTGGTAAACAACTTTAACGCGGTCGCGCTCATTATTCACGAGGTTGGCCTTGCGGCAGAAATCCGTGATTCCATCTTCCTCTTTCAAGTCATGCGTTACAAAGGCAGGTAGGCGATTGGTTTTCCAGGATTGAATTGTCCGACGTAGCCGAAGGCGCCAGTACTCGTCCACAAAGCTGTTTAAGTCGGGCATTTTGTGGTCATTTCCGGAAGCCGCCGCTAAAAACAATTTTTCTCCCACCTGCTTTTCAATGGCCGTACTCGTTTTCTGTAATTCATCCAATACGGCCCGCGACTGCAACACATCGGCATTGATCGAGTGGAACGGCTGCTTGGTGACGATAAACATCACAACGGTCATGTCCAAACCCGTCTGAATCATCTTCCAGTTTAGACGCGCCAGCGCTTCAAGCGTCAGATCGTACCCTTTGTTGCTAAACTCATACCGTCCGGAAGTGAAGAAGTAAAGTGTTTTATCAAGGTCAAAAGAGTAACTGGGGAAGAAGTGGCCCATCACAAACTCATGAATCTTATCCTTGTATTTGAGGTGAAGGTTCTGAAACTCGTGGGAGGCTTGGAAGCGAACTACGTTAAGTCCGTTGGGAGTTACCAGATCCGGAATTCTACCCAGAAACACCTCACACTCCCGGGCCGTCACGTCACTCACGGTAGTGAGTACATGGGCATTCTGGGCCGCGAGACGTTCAAAGCTGGCTTGGGCTACAATATTATAATGCTTTGCTTCGTGCTCCCAGTTGAAGAAAGGTAGCTTATTATAAAAACCTTCTACATTCTGGGCCAGATAACGCCCCAACATCGTAGCGTGGGTGGTAAAGGTCATCGCAATCTTTACGTTATCTTTCCGCAAGCTAGGTAGACCACTGCTAGCCATCCACTCATGAAACTGAACTCCAATCTCAGCTTTTTTGGCGTTGGCCTCCGCAAATTCCGTCAGATAAATCCGGATCATTTCACCAAATACAATCACCTGGTTTACCAATTCTTCTGTATCCATCGTCGGGACCCGGTGCTGATCCCACAAATTGGCTTTGATTACGTCTAACTTTGGCATCATACTTGCCAAATCAAACAAAATAACCCGAGGCTTACCTGTTACGAGCCAGTAGCCATAGTGAACTTCATAGCCCATTTCCCGCATGCGGGCTACCGTACGGCCAGCCGGAGAATCTTCGAGATCCATGATAGGCTCAAACTCCGACGATGCCCTCTGGGAAAAATAGGGGCCCAATAAATAGTAGTCCTCGCCCCATTTTTCCACCATAGCGGGTACTTTGGTTCGAATCACCGTATAGATTCCTCCTACTTGGTTACACACTTCCCAGGCCGTTTCGAACAGGATATTTTTTTTCGGTGTTTTAGCTATTGTTTCCAAATTAGGGTATGATTAATCGTTGTATTCAGTTTAGTTTGAAAGATACTATGTTTCACAAAAATCACAAAAAAATCCAGTATATGTCATGAAAATGAAGAAAAAATCAGACCTCCCCACCAAAATGTGTCCGACTTGCGGACTACCATTTACATGGCGAAAGAAATGGGAGCGCTCCTGGGAAGATGTGAAATATTGCAGCGACCGCTGCCGTAACCAACGCTCTTCAAGTCCGAAAATAAAGCAATAATTAGAAATAATAACACGTATGCATACTCTTTATTTACTTACGGCTCTTACAGACCTTAAAGTAAAATCCGTTACTTTGAATAATAAATTTGAATTACCGTCAATCATGTCCGTGAAAAAATTGGCTCCTAAATTAGCCCTATTACTTATTCTTTTTTTTTGGCTTAGCTCCTGTAAAGCTCAGCCCAACGTGGAAGGAGTACTCCCGCCAAAACGCGAATTCAGAGCAGTGTGGGTGGCTACGGTCGATAATATCGATTGGCCAAGTAAAAAGAACCTCTCCCCGCAGGAACAAAGAGATGAGTTTGCCGGACTACTCGATTTTTACAAGAAAGTAGGTATGAATGCGCTCTTCGTGCAGGTACGGGCCGCCGGTGATGCCTTTTATGCCAAAAGTGCCGAGCCATGGTCGGAATGGCTGACCGGACAGCAGGGACGGGCACCAAACCCCTTCTACGATCCAATGGAATACATGATTCGGGAGTCCCACGCGCGCGGGCTCGAATTTCACGCCTGGCTAAACCTCAACCGTCTCGTACATCGGTCGTCTACAAGCGTATCGTCCCAAAATCTCAGCCGTACCCGGCCTGATTGGATTCTCAGCTACGATGGCGCTAAGCTCTTTAATTTCGGGATTCCGGAGGTGAGAGAATTTATAGTTGGGCTTACCGTTAACGTGGCCAAAAACTATGACGTGGATGGTATTCATTTTGACGACTACTTTTATCCCTATACCGTAGCCGGACAGGTACTTAAGGATGATGCTACTTTTAAGAAATACGGGAAAGGTTTTGTAAATAAATCAGATTGGCGGCGCAACAACGTAAATCTACTGGTGAAGGATATTCACGATGCACTGGAAAAGGTCAATCCTCGGTTGAAGTTTGGTATCAGTCCTTTTGGGGTGTGGCGGAATAGCCGCGATGATAAAGATGGCTCCGTTACCACGGGCGGCCTTACCTCTTACGATCACCTTTATGCTGATACCCGTAAGTGGATCAAAGAAGGATGGATTGACTACATGGCTCCGCAGGTATACTTTTCGGCCGGATTTAGCAAGGTACCCTTCAACAACCTGGTAGACTGGTGGGTCGATAATAGTTTCGATCGCCATTTGTATATAGGGCAAGCTGCCTACCGTGTGGGCAACAAGGATAAAGACACTCACTGGAATAATAAGTCAGAGATTCCCAATCAGATACGCTATATCCGGGAGCATCAGGCAGACGGAAGCATATTTTTTAGCTCACGATCATTACAAGGTAATAGTCTGGGATTTGTTGATTCTCTCCGCAACGACTTTTATCGCTACCCTGCCTTGGTACCCACCATGCCCTGGAAGGATAACGTACTTCCACTTAACCCTAAGAATCTGCAAGCCACTGGCCTTAATAGTAATATCGATCTATCCTGGGAGGCACCCAACCGGGCATCCGACGGCGATCTGGCCCGGTACTATGTTGTTTACCGTTTTGAGGAAGGAGAAAAAAACTCCGCTCAGGATCCGAGAAAAATTGTGGGCATGTGCTACGAAGGCACCCGCTTCACGGATAGCTCCGCCGTTGCGGGTAAGAAATATGTGTACTTTGTGACGGCCGTAGACCGGCTCCACAACGAAGGCCGCCCTACCGGGCCACTTCGGGTAACCATTAAGGATAATAGCTTGCAACCCTATTGACACTCACGCATCAACCATAACGAACCCATGACAGCAACTGAAATTAAGGAAAAGTTTACTGCTACTATGCAGCACTACCTGTCGGCACTTGACGGCTATACTGACAAACAATTTGTGGCAAAGCCCAGCGAACACGAGTGGTCATTAGGGCAAATATATGAGCACCTTTATAACGCCAACACGTACTTCTTTCAGGCAAATGTGAAGCGCTGCCTCGAACAGCGCAAAGGGCAGGAAGGTGGTGAGATAAATGACAATGGTCGCAATATTTTCAAATACAACAGCTTTCCTCCTATCAAGGTAAAAGTACCCGAAGCCCTGCGTGGACCTGATCCGGTTGCACGTACCCGGGATGACTATCGTTTATCATTTCAGGAATCTTTACAGAACGGACAGGCACTTGCCGATGCCATCGGGCAAGATACTGGCGTGTACAAGACACTAAACCCTACGTTCGGGTGGCTAAGCGCGGGGGAATGGTTTCGGGTAGGTGAGATGCACGCACGCCACCACCTGCGTCAGCAAAAAGAACGGGAAGAGTGGCTTGAAATAAGCCACTCCTAATTACTCTTAAGTAGCTGATAGCTATTAGCTTGTAGCTGTTACCTTTTTGTAAATATTTGATATAGAGAATATTAGCCAGTAATTTGACTAAATTAATAATATAAACTAATTATGCATTAGTACTTATTGAAATTGCTCCATCACATCACTCACCGGGTTTACCTCTTCGAAAAAGGAGAGCAACCTAGTGAGTATGCCTTCTACTACGGCATCGGGACAAGAGGCCCCGCAGGTAAGCAGGATTGTGGCTGGGCGATGAGATGACAGAAAATCCTCGGTGATAACCTCCTGCTTCGTGTGTAAGTTGAAGTGCCGGATAACGCTTTTATCCAGCATTTTTTCTGACGAGGAAATAAAATAGGTGGGTAGTTTGCTTTCGCACAACTCTACAATGTGTAAAGTATTAGAACTGTTATACCCTCCGGCCACAATGGCTAAATCGGCCTGATGCATCAACAGTGCGTAGGTGGCGTCCTGATTATCATTGGTAGCGTAGCATAAAGTATCCCGGGTATTGGCAAAACGGTCGTCAACCTGATCAACCGTCAGCTGATAGTGCTGAATCATGACTTGTTTAAGATAGTCGGCAATGCCCTGCGTGTCCGAGGCCAGCATGGTCGTTTGGTTTACTACGCCAATGCGCTGCAAGTCACGCGCCGGATCAAAGTTCTCTGAATACTGCCCATTAAACTCCTCATAAAAATCTTCTTTGGGGCTCTCACCCGTAATATAGGTAGCCAATCTTTTGGCCTGTTCCAGATTTTTAACCACCACGGTAGGAGCCGACTCTTTACTGTGCGAAAAAGTAGCCCGGGTTTCTTCGTGCATGGGTTTTCCGTGTACTATTACGGTATAATCCTTCTGTCCGATCTGGGCCGCGCGATTCCAGACCTTTTCCACAAAGGGACAAGTAGTATCGTACTGGTAAGCATCAATTCCTATTTCGGCCAGTTTGGCCTGAATTTCGACGGTGGTACCAAAAGCAGGGACCACGATGACATCATCGGTGGTGAGCTCTTCCCAGGCAATGAGCTGATTGCCCTTAGTGTCCATAATAAACTGCACGCCCCGATCCTGTAAATCGCGGTTTACGTCAGGATTATGGATCATTTCGCTCAATAAGAAAATACGTTTCCCGGTATTTTCCGAAATAGCTTTGTAGGCAATCTCGATGGCGTTTTCTACGCCGTAACAGAATCCAAAGTGCCGGGCAATCATGAACCGCACCGGCCCAAAGTCAAGGATTGTTGGCTTGAAGTCGCGCTTTAATTTGTCGTTCTTACGGCGAAACTCTTTAATAGGTGAAATAATACTACTCCGGTAAAAATCCGGTATATCAAATGTCTTCATAAATAGTCTTCTTTTACTAAGAGGCTTTTGTTAGCTTTAATCCAAAAGCTGCTGGCCATATACCCTGAATATCCGTAAAGATACGGTAGCTTTTAAAACAACAACCGCAAGCTAGCCTTTGTTCGCCTGACCATTAGCCGATACTACCTGTTATTTAGAAAAATTTGAACGCAGATGCAACGCCACTGCTACAAGGAGAGTCTTTAATTCAGAACGTTCAAAACAACTATACCTTCTGCTTGGAAACAAAATTGTACACCGACCAGCATGCCGAATTAGTAGAACGCTGTAAACTCGGAGAGCGCAAGGCGCAGTATGAGTTATATAAGCACTATTCCAAAGCCATGTATAATGTGTGTATTCGTATGCTCAACCACGCCGGGGAAGCGGAAGATGCGCTGCAAGAGGCATTCATCGATGCCTTTACACACTTGCATCAGTTTAGGCAGCAGTCAACCTTTGGCGCCTGGCTGAAGCAGATTGTTATCAATAAAGCAATCAATCAACTACGTAACCGTAAAGTACAATGGGTTGATTTTGACGAATGGCACATTAATCATGAAAATAGCAACGGTAGCGAAGACTACTACGAATGGAACGATGAGACCCCCTACGAGGTAGAGAAAGTACGCCATTCCATGAAGAAGCTACCGGAGGGCTACCGAGTAGTGATGTCGCTATACTTATTTGAGGGGTACGACCACGAAGAGATTGGAGAAGTATTGGGAATAAGCGAAACTACTTCCAGAACCCAATACATGCGAGCTAAACGAAAACTAGTAGAAATCATGAAAGCAAATTAGACATAGTATTATATGACTACCCAAAACCAGACTATTTGACCCATTATTTACTTTTTAAATGCACTGAGTATTATGAAAAAGTCGCCTGACAAAAAGGATCGGCTGGAACGATTTGTGCGCGATAATCGGGAGGACTTTGACACTCCGCAACCCGAAAACGCAGTATGGGAGCGCATCACAGGACAGCTCGGTGGTGCCCGGCTTACATCAACCAAACCCAAAATAACCCCCAAACTAGGCGGATGGGGCAAAGCGCACTTTCACTGGCGCATTGCCGCTGGACTACTCCTTGCCTTGGGTGCCTCTTACCTTTTTTATCTGAACAAGGAATTTGGTGTTTCGCGCGACCCACAGGTAGTGCTGAGCGCACCTGCCTACGCTCGTGAATTTACGCAGTATAATCAGGCCATTGAGAAGAAACAGGAAGAACTGATTCGGCTCACTACCGATAATCCCGAGTTATACAAAGAGTTTTCGACCGATCTGGACCGCCTAGAAAAAAGCTACGTAAACCTGCGCACTGAACTTCCTCAGACTCCCAACCAGGAAGCATTGATTCAGGCGATGATTCAGAATCTGCAATGGCAGATTGACCTCCTGAATCAACAGTTGACCATTTTACAACGTATCAAACAGTCGAACCAACCCGATGAAACTACCATCTTTATATAAGGCGCTTCTTCTCCTGATTGTGGCCATGGCTACGGTTCAGGCTGAGCCCACTGGACTGATTGAGAAACGAAAGACGTTCATAAAAGTATATGACGTACAGGCCCGCGATCAACTATCGGTGGATAATCAGTTTGGTCAGGTAAAAATAAACCTGTGGGACCGGAAGGAAATCCGGGTTGATATCACCGTAACGGCCAATGCTCCCTCCGATCAACGCGCGATTGACTACCTACGAGCCGTAACCATTCACGAGAACCGGGAGGGTAACCTTATCATGCTTCGTACGGATATAGAAGGCGGACAATTCGGAACCAGTAATTGGAACTTGCTTCGTAATAAGACCAACGAAAGGAATTTTATTCAGATTAACTACGTGGTGAGTATGCCAAAAGGTAATGCGCTGATCGTAAGGAATAAGTTTGGGAACACCGACATCCCGTTTTTTCAGGCGCCTTTGACGGTACTCTCGCGCTACGGTAATTTTTCGGCCAACGAGCTGAATAACGACCAGAATAATATCGAGGTGCAGTACGGAAACGCCAAAATAGGTAGGATGGATGGCGGTAAAATGGAAGTACGCTACTCGAACCTGGAACTTGATCGGGCCCGCACGCTGCTGTTGGTAAACAAATTCGGTAAGCTTAGCATCGGAGAAGTAGGTACGTTGGACGCCGACATCGGTTATTCCGGTGCCAGTATCGGGAGCATTAGTGGATCTTGTAAAGTAAAATTAAGCTATTCCGGCGATTTTCAAGTGAATGAACTACTCCGCACCGCCGAAAACATAGACATTCAGGCGGCGTACTCTTCGGTAACCCTCCCCGCTGAATCCAGTCAGTTTAATGTCACCGTGACCCACGGTAGTTTCAAGCTTCCGATCAACGCGAAGGTGTCCTTCACTCAACAACCCGGTAAAACCGAAGCAGCCCGCTCTACCAAACAGTACTCGGGTAAAGTTGGAATTGGAAACGGGGCTACTATCCGGGTAGTATCGAAGTTTGGGGATGTGCGACTGAAAGAGTAGCGGATTACTTTTGTATGGATAATTTTATGCGATTGGAGTCGAGTCTATGTTATAAGTTCTATTACGACCGTCAAGCGATTACTATTCTGTTTACGACCATTGACACAAAACCAGAGATTATCAGGAGTGGTTATTCATGGCTGTCTATTGATAAAAGGACATCTTGTATTCCCTCTTTCAAAGTAGGTATGTCGTTGGCAATAATTTGCCGTACGAGATTATTGTCAATACCAAAATATTCATAAACCATGATATGGCGTAGACCGATAATTTGACGCCATTAAATTTCAGAGAACTTACTCTTAGTTTATCCCCAAACTTCACCTTTCATAAATCATCATTTTATCATTAGAAACAGCATTGCTGGAAACAAGATCGATTTTTTTGTGAAGCATATCTTCCAGATCAAATTTCATATTCAAAAACCCCAAACCGATGTGTTTAGTATAGTCGAGTTCTACTAAAATATCAACGTCACTGCTCATGGCAGCATCTTCTCTTGAAAATGACCCAAAAAGGAACGCCCTTGCTACCGGTTTATCTCGGAAGTAATCACGGATTACTTTTATTTCTTCATTAGAGAGCTTCATCATAATAACGCTCGTTTTTTGTGATACCTACATTCAGTTTCTGCTCACTATAAAGCTACCAAATGTAAGCAATCCATTAAAAAGTTAAAAACGCCCTCCGCTAAAAGGCTGACTGATTGTTATAGCTGAGTTTAACCTTTGCCAGAACTAACGAGGTGCCAAAATTTGACGAAGTTTGATTCCTAGCAGTAATCGATTACTTCTTCATCCTATTCTCAAACAAAAATACCCCGTTCTTATTGGCTATCACGATGTCCGGTTTGCGGTCGCCGTTAATATCCTGCGCTACAATGTTGAGCCCGGCGCCGGAGTCGTTGTCAATCAGGTGTTCTTTCCAGTAGGGTGCTTGGCCGGGCGTGTGCTCAAACCAAAGCAGGATGCCCGGATCCGCGTCGCCGGGATCGCGGCCTTGGTGGGCCAGAAAACGCTTGCCGGTAATGTACTCTTTACGCCCGTCACCGTTCAAATCAGCTATAATGGAGGAGTGGGTTTGGGCAGTAGTGGCACTGATGAGGTGCGTTTTGAAGCTGATCTGTCCCGCTTCGTCGGTTGCCTGCTCGTGCCACCAAATGCCCAACGCGTGGGCCGAAGCACTCACCACATCGTTTTTACCGTCACCGTTTACGTCCAAAATCTGCATGTGCGAGCAGGGTTCGCCGATAGTAGCCGGATGAAATACCCAGTTACCTCCTTTGAGATCTGCCGTACCTTCAAACCAGCCCTCCGTTACTACTACGTCTTTGAAGCCGTCCTTGTTTACATCACCGTAGCCGATACCGTGGGAGAAAGGCTCCGTACCGGGTACTTCTTCCTGACTCAGGGCGAAGCGCTGCCACTGGGTTTCTCCTTCTTTCGTTGGGGCTTTGAGCCACACAATCTGCTTTTTATCCTTATCCCCGCATAAAATATCCAACCGACCGTCGCCATCTACATCAATAAAGCCCGGTGACTCGTTGGCAATACCCACCGAGTCGGCAATGATATTTTTTTTCCACTCTCCGGGTTTATTTTTTGGGTTTTCAAACCAGAAGGCGGGTTTACCGGGAAAATCAATAATCACCACATCGTCCCAGCCGTCGAGGTTTACATCCATGCCGATATTGAGGAAGGAGTTACTGTACTCTTTGCGTGGATCGAAGGTGCGGGAAGGAGCCATTTCGTGGCGTTCCCAGCTGGGGGCTTCAAACCAATAGTAGCCCGCTACAATGTCGAGTTTACCATCCTTGTTCAGATCGGCCACGGCTACGCCTTCCGATAGAAAGTCGCCGGTGAGTTTCGTTTTTTTGAAATCGGGGGAGGTTTGGGCGGGGGAGAGGGTAGTCGCCACTAGCAGCAGCAAGCTGCTCCAAGAGTGCCGATTGGGGGTATTTTGCATTACTTTCTCGATTATCTAGGTGTCGCTCCTGAGGAGCTTAAAAACTGGATATTTCACACCTGACAGGTTTTTGAAACCTGTCAGGTATAGAAGGTGTACGTCTAAAAAAGGATTACTCTTCCAATAGCTTCCCGATCAGCATCTGATTTTCGTGCTGCTCGTGGGAATTGACTTTACCGAGGCGGTCATTCAACTCTTTTAATACCTTTTTGGCATCGTCGGTACCAATGGCAGCTATGCGCTGAATGGTATACGTCAGCATTTTGGGCATTTTAGATTTTTCGGCTAATTGAATAGCCCGCTTCATATCTACCGTAGCCAGCGGCTCAGCCGCGTACCAGAGCATCAGGGGCAAATTATGATCGTCTTTATCCTCCGCTTTCTGCACCAGGGCATCCAGTACCTCCCATCGCTGGGTCGGTTCCAGCCTCAGCATGGCCGAGGTTAAGTAAAGCCGTACCAAGGCTGCGTTATCCGTTTGGGCCATAACCGCGAAGCGTTTCAGTAGCTCAGGAGAGACGTTCTTGTCTTCGGTGGCCAATTGTATCACCCAGCTACGGACATATTCGCTATCATTGGTAAGTAGATTCATCAGATCTTTCTCCGTAAGCCCCTGCGTGACGTGTAGTGCCCATATCGCGCGTAGCTTGCGGGTTACGTCGGGGTTATTGGCCAAAATATCTTTCAGCGCTTTGTGTACCTTTTTGTTCGGGCCGCGCTCCTGCAAGAGTTGCCGCGACTGCCGTACGTACCATTCGTTGGCACGGAGTTGGTAGTTTACCAATTGTTTATCGGAGGCTTTGGTAAGATCAACCTTTACCCACTTGTCATTTTCGTGGGTGATCTTGAAGATCCGGCCCATGGTTTTATCGTGGACGTCGGGGTTGGTACTGTGGCACTGATTCTTATCGTACCAGTCAATGGCGTACACCGATCCGGCCGGATCGTACTTGAAATTGAGCCACTGTGACCACGCATCGTTCATGACCATGAAGTCGGGGCGGTGCGTAACCAGGTAGCCCGAACCCGCCCGCTGCGGATGATCCACGTTCATGCGGGCACCGTTGATATTGTTCATAAAAATCTGGTTGCGGTACTCTTTGGGCCAGCTATCCCCGCCCAAATAAATCATGGCTCCCGAATGGGCATGTCCTCCACCCGTTTCGGCCGACCGGAAATTACCCGCGTGGGGCCCGCGGTCGCCTACCCAATGCACGTGGTCGGCGTGGGTCTTGATATCATCGTAAGTATAAGGGTTAAAGTGCTTACCTCCCTGCCGCTGGTACCGGGCACCCTGAATAACATGGTACATGTGCGGAATCACGCATACCGTGATGAACGGATGCCCATAATCGTTGAAATCAATACCCCAGGGATTGCTGCTACCCTCGGCAAAAACCTCAAAGGTATGCCGGGTAGGGTGGTAGCGCCACACGCCCGCATTGATCTTAGTCCGTTGATCATCGGGCGTACCCGGCTTGCCTACATTGGAATGCGTAAATACCCCGTGGACACCATACAACCAGCCATCGGGCCCCCAACGCAAGCTGTTGAGTACCTCATGCGTATCCTGCGTACCCCAGCCATCGAGTAGTACTTGGGGTGGTCCGGCGGGTTTGTCGGTTTTAGGATCAATCGGTATAAACAGGAACTTTGGCGCGGCGCCCAGCCACACCCCACCCATGCCTACTTCGATACCACTCACCAGATTGAGGCCTTCCATGAATACCTTTCGGCTATCCAAAGTACCATCTCCGTCGGTATCCTCCATAATCAGGATGCGGTCTTTGCCTTGTCCTTCGGGTGCTGGAATGGGGTAGGTATGCGCTTCTACCACCCATAATCTACCTTTGGGATCAATCGTAAAACTGATGGGCCGCACAATGTCCGGCTCGGCGGCGGCCAGTGTGACCTTGAAGCCTGCGGGTACGGTCATAGCTTTGGCCGCTTCTTTACCCGACAAACCCGCATTCAGAACGGGGTCCAGCGGGGGCAGTACGATGATGTCGTTCTTTTTGAGTTCGTTCGGAAAGCTGGGGCGACTAGGGTAGAACCGAAAATCATCAAAATTGATGTGCGCCCAGATGTCGTTCCTGATGTAGGGTATCTGGGAAATACCCGTTTCGTTATCCACGAGTCGGATAAAAATATCTTTGTTCTGAAAAGGCTGTAACTCTACCACCACGGGTAGCAGGCCAGCCCGGCCATTACCGGTAATGCTGAAAATGACCTCTTTCGTATCGGCCCGCACTAGTTCCACGCGGGTATCCTGCAACGCCCCACCCGATACTTTGAAGGCCGCAAACGGCTGGATGACGGCGAAGGGTACTGACGTGAGCGTACCGGTGAGTTTATAGTGTTGGGTGCCGCCACTGCTCAGGAAATGTTTGCCCTCGAACCCAATCTTCATGTCTTTTTCGTGCAGGGGCGAGGGATCAGCACTCACCAACGGACTCGTAAAGGCATCGCCCGTGGCGGTCCAGTCCTGCAAAGTACCCGTTTCAAAATCCAGATTCAGCTTACGTCCTCCCAAAGTAGGGACTTGCCCGGCTACCGAAGTACCCAGTACGGAGCCTTCTACTACCTCAAAGCTACCGACCATACCCGCTGCCCGGTGGCCGGGAACGGTGCAGTAATACGTATCGCTTTGCTCGGCCTTAAACGTAATGCTGGTAGTCGTTCCTTTTTCCATAATTGCCGGGCTTTTGATGCCCAACTTTTCCATGGCAATATCGTGCGTCATCAGCTCTCCGTTGGTAATCGTGATCCGGACGCGATCGCCTTTATTGGCCCGCAGCGTAGGGTTACGGGCACCATCCGGGGCAAAATACCCCAGCATAGTAGCTTGCAGGGCGTAGTCGCGGTCGTAACGTAGGGTGTCGACAGTAGCGAGAGTAACCAAGCCGGAACCATACGCCAGCGGCATAGTAAGGCTCAGGAGCAGGAATGAAAGGGCTTTACGGAGTGCATACATGGCAGTCAGGTAGATAAGCAGGTTCGGGAAGGTTTGTTTTGTGCGCTTACCTGGTAAAAGCAATTCCAGACGGGTAACTACCTGATTTTGTAGCAGTACCTGATCTCCTAAGAACCCACTCCCTACTTTACCGTCAGCTCCGCTACTACTGGCAAATGATCCGACGCATATTTCTCAGAGATGACCCGGGTAGAAACCGCGTTGATATTTCTGCCGGGTGTGAACATCACGAAGTCAATGGTACGGGTAGGGTTTTCGACCGGGATGGTGGGCAGGCAGTTTTGCATACAGGTACGCGTAAAGTGTTGGTCGAGGTAGTCGATCGTAGTACTTCCCGGTTGGGCGTTAAAATCCCCGGCCAGTATCATGGGCAGGGCCGTATTCTTAAAATGATCGACAATAGCCTCCGCCTGAGCGAGCCGGTTACCTTCTTTCAAATCCAGGTGGGTACTGGCAAATACCACCTTTCCCCGCCGCGGCACCAGTACCGTAATAGCCGCTACGGACCGGTCTTCCCCGCCTAGTTCAGAGTTTCTTGGTAGCAAATACCCCACCGAATCTACAATCGGGAAGCGCGACAGCACCGCCACTCCGTATTCACCCCCCTGGTAGTCGAGCGCTTTCATAAAAAACGATTGCATTCCCGTCAACCGAGCCAGTTCACGGGCCTGATCGAGCTGCTTCCCCGAGCGTTCGGTGTGGATATCCACTTCTTGTAAAGCCACGAGGTCTGGCTTTTCCTGATTGATAACCCGGGCAATAGCCACCACGTCAATCTTTTCCTTTTTGGAAGGAGGGTTGCAATGATGAATATTGTAGGACATTACTTTCAGCACCCCTTTTTTCATCAGGATACGATTGCCATCCTTTTGACCAACGGGTCGTAAGATATTCCCATAGATAGAAAAAGTAACGAGCAGGCTCAGAGCGTAAAGTAGCTTATTCATCGAGAAGTTTTGTTTCCTGGCCGGGCTTTACTTTGGGGGTATAAAACTAACTGATTTTTTGGGGGGGATGCCTACCTGAAAAGTCATAGATACGGTTATTTACCTAGGACTTTCGCAAAACTGAAATTTTATTAACTTGTGGGATGAAAACAACGCGCGAACTTTACTGCCAGTACCTTCTTTCGAGCCAAGTCAACTACACCTGCACGAATCTGGCTGACCATTTTGCCGACCTGACCCACGACGACGTCAGCCGCTTCCTCAAG
>Ga0209702_10001664_pt1 | contig 41631 bp, 37 predicted proteins | sample FRY01_FD_187210 | JGI IMG/M metagenome (GOLD analysis project Ga0209702, IMG submission 187210) | Freshwater microbial communities from Lake Fryxell liftoff mats and glacier meltwater in Antarctica - FRY-01 (SPAdes) (version 2) | ecosystem: Environmental > Aquatic > Freshwater > Ice > Glacier...
CCTCAGACCGCTTCAGGAGAGTACTTCCGAATGGGACTTTTGAAAAGAAATATCAGCCCTTATGACGGTATTCTGTTCCGCTCAGCCGTACAGTCCCAGTCGACGAAGACCGCACGATAACTCACCGAGGCGCAGTGCAGCGGACGGGGCAAGGCGGAAGCTGGCGGCACCTGGGCGATGCTCGAGCGCGACCAACGGTAATCTCCTTGAACCCCGTAAGAGCCAAGGTGCGTCGAGTCGGAGCGGATGCAGTCGCCATCCCAGTTCTCGCGCTGGCTGAACTGGATGTGGTAGACGCGAATGCTCCTCGCGAAGTCAAAGGCATCACGGGAAATATCGACGTCAGCCTGCTCGTCTGCTTGTACGGACACAAAGGGAAGCGAGATCCCAGGCTGACTGATCGACGGTTCTGTATAAGCTGCGATTTCAGTGAGCCGTTCCCTGGGCGAGGGGGCTGCAGGGCTGTTTGAAGGAGACCCCCATGGGACAGCGCCAGATCTGCAAGGGCGGCTCAATCGGCCAAGGCGTAATCCGGCGGATGAACACCGCCCGCGCATGGGCGCAGGGCGCGGAGGCCGGCCACCCACCGGCAAGACACAACAGGATCGCACAGTCGACGGGGTAAGCTTGGGCCGGTGCGGCAGTGCCGAGCAGACCGGATACGGTAATGGCTGCTGCAGCCGCAGCGCTTCGGACTATGTGCTTCATCACGCCGACTCCCTCTATAATAGTGCGACGATACAAAACAACACTAACGATAGCAAGGGGATTTCATCGTGGGGCCCAGATGGGGCCTCGTCGACAGCATCTGGTGAAGGTGATAGCTTCAATCCGAGCAATGGCATCGTCGGTCGATATCCGGCTCCCACCACATTGAACGCCGCCTCACTTGGACTTCAACAAAGCAGACGTTGGATTTTACCTCAACATGCCACACCCTACTTATGGTGGGGCAAGGACCTCCATCCCACGCTTCGTCAAGGAGTACCAAACGTTCCGGACGCCGCAGCTTGATAGCGGCCAGATAACCGGCCAAAATCGCGGAACCCTTAGCCCTTCATAATTTTTCAAACCTATGATACATCGTCATATTAGTTAGCTTTTGTTGCGGCAATGAAAGCGGCCAGAAAGCAGGACATATGACGACCCCAGATGATGGCGAGACGATTGGCTTGTTTGAGCCACTCATGGTCTCGGAAGGTTCGCCCGCCCGGGCGGCGCTGCACGATCTTGCTCTTGAACTCGCCGAGAAGTCCGCTTCCTTTCGTAGCGCCTTGCCCATGTCCATCGCCGACGCGCTGGCCGATCTCGTTCGGGCAATGAACTGCTACTACAGCAACCTCATCGAGGGGCATGACACCCACCCCATCGACATTGAGCGCGCGATGCGGAACGACTACAGCGCCGATCCCAGCAAGCGGAACCTTCAACTCGAGGCCAAGGCCCATGTCGCCGTTCAGAAATGGATCGACGAAGGTGGCATGGTGGAGGCACCGACGGCTCCTGCATCGATTATCGAGTTGCATCGCCGGTTCTGTGAATTGTTGCCGCCAGAACTTCTCTTTGTTGTAAACCCGAAGACGGGCGAACGCATCCCGGTAGTTCCGGGCCAGTTGCGCACGCGCTATGTCGAAGTTGGGCGGCATGTTGCGATCAGCCCTGGGGCGGTGCCGCGCTTTCTCGACCGAATGCACAAGGCCTATGGCCTGCCTGGACGGATCGAGCCTATCCTCGCTGCCGCCTCTGCCCATCACCGGCTTCTCTGGGTGCACCCGTTCCTTGACGGCAACGGGCGGGTTGCCCGTCTCATGTCCTACGCCATGCTGCGCAGGGCGCTCGGCACGCGCGGCCTCTGGTCAGTGGCGCGCGGGCTCGCGCGGCAGGAAGCCGTCTATAAGGAGCATCTTGCCGCCTGTGACGGCCCGCGTCGCGGCGATCGGGACGGGCGCGGCTCGCTTAGCGAAGCAGCACTGGTCTCCTTCGCAGGCTTCTTCCTGCGCACCTGTATTGATCAGGTTGATTTCATGGAGAGCCTCATGCGACCAGACCGGCTGCGGGATCGCATCCTGATCTGGGCCGAAGAGGAAATGCGCGCGGGAGCTCTGCCACCCAAATCCGATGTCGTGCTCAGGGCCGTCCTCTACCAGGGGCAGATCGAGCGCGGGGAGGTCGAGGCAATCCTTGGCATGAGTGACAGGACCGCGCGACGAGTCACCTCCGCCCTTCTCGAGGCGGGCGCACTGTCATCTGCAAGCACGCGTGCGCCACTCAGACTGGCATTTCCGGCCAAGTATGCCGGGCGGTGGATGCCGGGGTTGTTTCCAGATCAGGATCCTTGAGCGAACGCAGACTGTTCGATCTCCCATCGCGACAATTCACTCAACGACTTCAACGAACCGCCCATATTCTTCGCTGACCTCACGCGCTTCGATGAACGTCCGGGCGCGCTCCTCATCGAGGCAGCGGAAATAGTCCTGCACCTCGGCGAGGTAGGCTTCGAAATCCGCCCGGATCAGATCCGAATAGGTCCGCATGTCCTCCCGGGATTGGGGAAGGAACGGCCGCTCCGGCGGAGTACAGGCATCCACTGGACCTGCCGCCAAAGCAGCGAGGATCATCGTCAGCAAGGCTATGTTGCGCGCACACGTCATGTGCAGGGCAAAACTCCTTTGCCGTCTTTAAGATCACGCTGTTGTCAGGTATCACTGTTATCGGAGCAAGGCGGGTTTTGCCAAGTCGTTTTTATTGTATTGCTATCGTTAATGTTGTATTGTATCTCCCACGGTGTTGCGACTCCGTGGGACTGATGCTGCACCTCAGGCAGGAAAAGGATCACAGGGAAGGCCATGATAGAAGAAGCTCCGAATGTGGTTACAGAAGACGGATTGCGCGGCCTCCTTGAGAGTGGCTACCTCATCGAGGTGGTCTGCAAGGAAGGGGCAGAAAAGCGCCACAACAGCTGGTACGGCACTTGGGTCGTCCGGGCCGTGGCCCCTGACGGACGTGACGAGAAGATGCTTGTCACCAGCCGCAGCGTCCTCAAGCTCCGCGATTTCAAGACCATCGTTGGCCTCGTCAGCTTCCTGGCTGACATGGGCTGCAAAACGACCAGTATCCCGCTGGAAGAGGGTGGGCGCGAACGCCACGCTGCACCCGGACGCACGGTTGCTCCGCGCACCGGCCCGGTTCTGGTCAAAGACGACTGAACCGCCCCGGGTTTACCGGAGGGCAAAACTCTCGGAGAATTGCCCGTTATGGAACAGACACAAAAGAAGAAGACCACGAAGCCGTATTCACCTGAGTTCCGCGAGCGTGCGGTTCGGCTGCTTATGGAACACCGCGATGAATATCAGAGCGAAGCTGCGGCGCTGACGGCGATCGCGGGCAAATTGGGTTGTTCGCCGGACAGCCTTCGCGTTTGGGCCCGTCAGGTCCAGCGCGACGGCGGCGAACGACCGGGGCAGACGAGCGAGGAGAAGGCGCGGATCAAGCAGCTTGAGCGCGAGAACCGCGAACTGCGCCAGGCAAACGAGATTTTGCGTAAGGCGTCAGCGTATTTTGCTCAGGCGGAGCTCGACCGCCCGTTTCGCAAATGATCGATTTCATTGAGGAAAGCCGAGAGACACTTGGGGTCGAGCCAATCTGCAGGGCGCTGCAGTTTGCCCCTTCCACTTATTATGACCGGCGCGCCATCGCGCGTGATCCTGAGCGGGCGTCAGCTCGTGCCAAGTCTGATGCCGCTCTGAGCGTCAAGATTGACGGGGCCTGGGCGGGCAACCGCAAACTCTATGGTGCGCGGAAGATCTGGCATGTTCTGCGACGAGAAGGTGAGGACGTTGCCCGCTGCACTGTGGAGCGGTTGATGCGCGCCTTGGGCATCAAAGGGGTCATTCGAGGCAGACGCGTCATCACAACGAACCCGTTCGCCATCGCGCTTGAACCGATGGCGCTGCAATGGCTCGCCGTCTTTGCCCTGCCCAGACGACAAGGTGAACCGCCTGTTCAAGGCGGCCAATTCAAGACTGGTCGGCCAAACAAGCTGTGGGTTTCAGACTTTACCTATGTGCCCACATGGTCGGGCACCGTTTGCGTTGCCTTCGTGATCGACGTCTTTGCAAGGCGGATCGTAGGCTGGCGAACCTCGACATCCATGAAGACACAGTTTGTGCTCGATGCGCTGGAGCAGGCAATCTGGCAAAGAAAAACGCCAGATAACAAGGATTTGGTCCATCACTCGGACCGCCCCTCTCACGGTTTGAAGGCAAACCGTTGCCGGGCAACGGGATCGCAATACCTGTCGATCAAGTATACTGAGCGATTGGCCGAAGCCGAGATCGATCTCTCGGTCGGAACCGTCGGCGACGCCTACGACAATGCTCTGGCCGAGTGCGTCATCCATTCGGGCGCTTACGCGGCCCCACTGGGGCCACGGTCGCCCTCAAATCTTCAAAACCGAAGTCATCAACCAGATCGGTCCATGGAAATCGATGTGCGAAGTCGAATGGGAAACGCTGAAATGGGTCGATTGGTATAACAACTGCCGCCTTCTCAGCCCCATCGGATACATCACCCCCGCAGAAGCAGAGGAGGCGTTCTTTAGAAGGCTCCGCAGAGGCCGCCCCCCTCCAGCACGCCAACATCCGTGGCGGCGGCTATTACCACGTCGAGCAGACCAAAATGCTGACCCATCCCACCCATGACCGACTGCTGGCCGCCGTTCCGATTGGGGGCCTGACCGGCATTGCATCGGCGCTTGAAGAACAACGCAGGTCGACAGCCTTCGACGATCTCTCCTTCGAAGAGCGCCTCGGCCTGCTGGTCGACCGCGAGGCCGCTGAGCGTGACACCAAGAAACTGGCCTCGCGGCTCAAGTTCGCCGCCCTGCGCCAGGATGCCAGTGTCGAAGATATCGACCTGCGCACCCCGCGCGGTCTTGACCGCAGTGTCATGGCGCATCTTGCGGATGGCGCAGGTAGTCGTCGCCTACGTCCAGAACGAGGGCTTCGATGTCTGCATTGCCCCGCGGGTTTCGAGGTGAGTCGCTTGCGCTGGCCGAGGCCAGCCATAGCTCGGCTGCATCCTCGCCAGCTTGAGGCTCTTCTGTCTCCTGCGCCGGTTTTTGGTGCGGGACATCTTTGCCAAAGTCCAGGACATCGGACTGGACACGCAGATCAGCGTGGTCGGGTGGCCGTGCTGCACATGGCTGAGCAGGCAAAGCCGGTTGAGGTAATGCAGCCGCGGCCCGATCCAGAGCGAGGCACCGGGGCGGCGAGTGGGCGATGCTTCGGCCATCGGCTCTCTTCCCTCAACAATCACTTGATAAACTGATTTATTTTGTATTTTCGCGGATAATGCTTTAACGGATTCCGCCTGTCCGGCATGGGGCAGAGCGCCCAGTGACCGGGGAGCAATGAGCGGGGAAAGAGGCGGCATCGTGGCAGACAAGGCGCAAGATGACGGCTTGGCCGTAGAATGGAATGACGCCCCCGCCCTTCTGGCAGAACTGGCAGGGCGCAAAAGCCCACATGGCAGGCTGCTGGCACTTTCCATGATGAAGGACGAAGGCCCCTATCTGCTGGAATGGATAGCCCATCATCTGGCAGTCGGGTTTACAGACATCCTTGTCTATACGAATGATTGTTCGGACAGCACTGATGACATGCTGATCCGGCTGGAGGAGTTGGGTCTGGCGCATCACCGCCGCAACGTGATCCCCGAAGGACTGCGCCCGCAGCCCTCGGCACTGAACTACGCGCAGGAGGAGCCTCTGGTGGCCGCTTCCGACTGGGTGCTGGTCTTCGACGCGGATGAATTCCTCTGCATAAAGCATGGTGATGGCGGTCTGGACGGGATGCTGGATGCCGCCAAAGTGCAGGGCGCGAATGGCATTGTAATAACCTGGCGCATCTTTGGCTCGGGCGGGGTGCATGACTGGTCGCGTGATCCGGTAACGGAACAGTATCTGATGGCCGCTCCGCCGGACTGGAACAAGGGCTGGGGGGTCAAGACCCTGTTCCGGTTCGATCCCGATTACTGGAAGCTGGGCATCCATCGGCCCAAGATGAAGAACAAATGGCTGGAAACCGGCTTTCCCGACACGGTCAAGTGGCTGAACGGGTCGGGCCGCCCGATGGAGGATTACTTCAAGTTCCGCGGCTGGCGGTCGATCACCCGCACCATCGGTTACGACTGGGCGCAGGTGAACCATTACGCGGTAAAATCCATCGACAGCTACGCAATCCGCAAATTCCGCGGTAACGTGAACCTGAAGGCCGACAAGTACAACGCCGGCTACTGGGCGCTTCAGGACCGCAACGAGGTGCGCGACGATGCGATGCTGCGCTATGCCGCCGCCCGCAAACGCATCGTCGGTGCGCTGCTGACAGACCCCGAACTGCACCGCCTGCACTTTGCCGCCCTCGCGCGCGCCGAAGCGCGGTTGGCGGAATTCAAGGGCACGGACGCCTATGCGGCCCTTGTGGAAGGGTTGCAGGCCGCAAGCGCGGTGCCGATTACGGCGGTAGAGGCGAAGCCGCCGCAGGCCCGCGACCCCGGAAAGATCGCGGCACTGATGAGCCGGGTGGAAAAGACCGTGCCCGGGATACCAACAAAAGCGCGCAAGGCGGCAAAAGCCGAAGGCTTTGCGCCCATGCCACCGGGCGGGCTTTATCTGGCCTCTGCGGTGTTCAGCGGCGCCGCTCCGCAGGAATGGTCTGCCAATCGCGGCATCGAGCTGCCACTGGAGCCGCGGCTTTTCACTGCACAGGGTCTGGCGGTGATCCGGAACGGCAAGTTTGAACGCGGTCTTGCGCGCCTTCTGCCAAAACTGCTGAGCCACAGCCGCAGCCATCTGGAACTGGGGGCGGCAACGGGGTTTCAGGCGGCGCTGCTGGCACGCGCTCTGCCGGATCTGCCACAGGTGGTGCAGGAAAGTGATGCGGGTTGGCGGGCCGCATTGACCGCCATCTGGGACCGGAACGGGATCAGCACCGGCATCGGGCTTCTCCGCGCGGATCAGCCGCTGACCGATGCGGCGCTGGCAGAGTTGCTGGCAGCGGCGCCGACCAGCCTGATGCTGGGCGATCCCGGCCTTGGTCCGGCACAGGTTCTTGCGGCCTTGCGCACGGTGGGTTTCGCCCCGCCCGGCCTGTTGATCGTGACTGGCCGTGCGCTGGAAGCTGCGGGCACAGCGGCGGCCTGGGGCGATCTGGCCGCCGTTCTGGGAATGGCGGAAGTGGCGGACAGCGGCACAGCCCGTGCCGCGATCTGGCGCAGCTGAAACCGCCGCCTGCACCGGGACGGGGGGGCACTTTCAGAAAAACCCGATGTCATCCACCAGCCAGCCCGGCACCGTCACGCCGAAGACGATCAACACATCGCCGCCGCCAAAGTCGAAGACGGTGTTACCGCCCAGCACGCTGGCATGGCTGGCGATGATTTGCGCAGGGCCGAAGGCGCCGGAAAACAAACTGCGGTCCAGCAGGATCATATCGCTGTCATTCTGGAAATCCCCGATCACGTCACGTCCGCCCGCGAAGACAAAAACATCGGCCCCCGTGCCACCAAAGAGCCTGTCATTGCCCGAACCGCCGATGATTGTGTCGTGCCCGTCGCGTCCGAACAGCACATCATTGCCATCGCCACCATCAACGCGGTTGGCCTGCCTGTCGCCGCGCAGGTTGTCATGGCTAGCGCTGCCGGTCAGATGCTCGATGCCGCTGTAGCGGTCACCTGTGGCAATGCCGTTGTTCTGCGCAGGGTCCTGCAGATCGGCGCGCAGCCCTGAAGGCGACTCGCGGTAATACACGGTATCCGCCCCCGGCCCGCCGTCGTGCAGGTCGCGCCCGGCCCCGCCCAGCAACCAGTCGTCGCCCAGACCGCCATAAAGCCGGTCATCGCCCCAGCGGCCGAACAGCCAGTCGTTCCCCGAACCGCCGAACAGATCATTGCCGCCCGCATCGCCGCGCAGGTTGTCGGCATGGGGGGTGCCCTCCATATCCTCCACCAGACTGTAGCGGTCGCCCGCCGCCTCGCCACGGTTGGCCGAGAACAGCCACAAATCCGCCACCACCCCGGCGGAAGCCGCGGCATAGCCCGCCCGGTCGCGCCCGCCCCCCCCGATCAGCAGATCGGCCCCCGCCCCGCCCGTCAGCAGATCATGGCCATCACCGCCATTTAGCGTGTCATGCCCCAGACGGCCCGTGAGCGTGTCATTGCCCCCCAGCCCCAGCAGCAGATTGGCCGCTGCCGAGCCCGCCAGATCATCCCCGAAGCGCGAGCCATAGAGGTTCTCGATACCGGCATAGCTGTCATAAAGCGCCTCGCCACTGTTGCGGCCGAACACGACCAGATCAGCACGGACTGCGGCGGTGGCGCGCGTGTAATCGGCGGCATCGGTGCCCGCACCGCCGTCCAGCAGGTCAGCCCCGGCGCCGCCCACCAGCCGGTCATTGCCGGTACCTCCGAACAGCCGGTCGTCCCCCTGACTGCCAAACAACGTGTCATTCCCTGCAGCGCCGTTGATCGTGTCATCACGCGCGCTTCCCACGCGCAGATCATGGCCTGGCGTCGGCGGTGGGACGGGTGGGTTGACCGGGGCGGATGGCAACAGCAGATGGGTCAGATCGGCCAGCGTCAGCCGCGCGACATCGGCCGCCGTCAAAGGCCGCCCCGAGACGGTGCGGATCTCGACCGTCTCATCCACGAAGCGCAGAATAGCGCCATAGGTAGTAACTGTTACCGCCAGTTGTGCCACATTGCGAAACATGATGAAGCCCGATAGATCCAGTCGGTCCTGCGTCGGGTCGAAATCGACGATCAGATCACGCTGGCCATCGGCGGTCAGCACAAAAATATCGGCCCCTGCCCCACCGGACAGATGGTCTTGGCCCGCACCGTCGGTCAGGATGTCATCCCCCGCGCCGCCAAACAGGCTATCGTCCCCCGCCCCGCCGGCCAGAAGATCATTGTCAGCCGTGCCAACCAGCCTGTCAGCCGCCGCCTCGCCCCGCAGCACGCGCCCCAGCGGCCCCGGATCAACGGCCAGCTGTGTGATGCCGGGGTTGCTTTCGCTGGTTACAAAGACCTGGATCTGCCCATCCATGAACGCAGCCACCAGAGCCTGCACATTTGCCAGACTGCTGCGGGTGGTGTCGGCCAGCGCCGCAAGATGCAAGAGCCGCCCGTCCGGCAGCAGCGTGAACAGGCTGACCCCGTCATCCGCCCCGCCCGCAAGCACGAACACCCGCTCGCCGACGGTTACCGTTTCCAGCGCCGTCACCGCCTGAAACCGGGTATCAAGGCCGTCCAGCACATGATCGGTGGCCTGAAGCCCCCCCCCGCTGCCCCAGTTCCAGCACGGTCAGCGTCGATGAACCCGCAGACGCGACAATCACATAGGCCCGGTCCGCCAGTGTGACGGTTTCCAGCGCGGTCGGATCCGCGATGCCAAGACCTTCGGCCATGCCTCTACCGCTGCGCAGGACAGGCAGACCAGTGGCCCCTATCTCATAGCTGGCGATCCTGTCGTCGCTGAACGTGGCCGCCAGCAGGAAGGTCCGGCCTGCATGGTTTATGGACGCGAAGGCCGAAACATCATTGCCTGCCAGCCCCTGCTGTGCCGAAGACACCAGCATTCCACTTAAAAAAAGGCTCTGTTCCGGCCCGAAACCGTAGGTGCTGATTCCCGCTGAATCCCTATGCGCGGCATAGATCAGGGTGCGCCCGCCAGTCTCGACCACGATCATCCGCGTCATGTCGCCATGGGGCAGCGCAGTGGGCCTCAGCGGGGCAATGGCTGTGATCCCGCCCAGGTCCCCAACGGCATAGGCCGCCAGCGCTCGCCCGTCCACCCCGGACACCAGCGCCTGCACGCCGCCCTCCCGTTCCACCAGATGCAGGCCGGGGTCCTGGCCGACCGTCGCCACGCCCGCGATATAGGTGCGGTCAAGCAAATCCATCCCGCCTCCGTCAACCCGCAGGGCCGTGATGCCGCCACCGGGCCGCGTCGTGGCATAAAGCACGGGGCCATCACGGCCCCATCGCAGATCAAGATCCGTCACACCCGTGACAAGCATGAATTCTGCCCCGACAAACGTCGAGACATGCCGGAAAGTCACCACCCCTGGTCCCCTTTTCCCTGCGTTTGCACGCCCGGAAAAGGTGCCGGATCAGGTTTAACGAAGACTTCAGCTTTTGTGGCGGGAATGGGGCGGTTACAAAGAGTTTAACACAACCCGCCACACCCGCACCCCGCTCTGAAACCAGAGACGCCCCTCACTGACAGGTGGTCGGTCATCGGTGTCAGAGCCCGCCCTGCAACCGCTTGGCAGCTGCGGCCTTAATCCCGCTCACGGCCCCCCGCGTCGGCGCGGTTTCAAGCGCGGCCCAAAGCTGCCGTCGCTGGCCGGTAAGCGCCGCCAAAGCCACATGATGGGCATCGGCCGCAGCGATGACCTGCGCGGCCAGCGCCAGATCCGCCTCGCCGGTTTCGGCCGCTTCGGCAGCGATCTGCGCCTTTTGTTCACGGGTGGCCTTCTTCGCCAGCATGGCGCGCGCGGCCTGCTCCTTGCCCGCCCAGCCCATGCGTTCGGTCAGCGGGACAGCCCCGGTCAGCGCCAGGGCCGCCGCCTCTACCCAAAGCAGGATCTGCGCCTGCGCTGCGGCACGGGCTGTGGCCATGTCTTCCGCAGCGCGGGCTTCGGCGGTGTTGATCCGGGTGAAATCAATCAGCATGGCGGGCCTCCTCGGCAGTGCCGTCAGCGGTCGGTGACAGCAGATCATAGTGCGGCAGCTTCACCGGCCCGTCTTCTGTGAGCAGGATCCGCGCGGGAAACCGTGTTTCTTCCGGCGCATCGGCCCCATGCGGCAGGATCAGCGTCAGGTGCAGCACGCCATCCATGCGTGTGACATCACCTACCAGCCATTCGCATTCCACCGCATCGCGCGGCAGGGTTGCGCCTTCGGGCAGGGGCGAGAAATCAAGGGCAGTGCCGTTCACGGTGAGGCTGTCGCCGTGACGCTCCAGCACCACGGGTGTGTCATGGCGCATCGGTGTCAGGGTAATGTGCATGATGTTTTCCTTCAGAACCAGCGGCCAATAAAAAGCGCGTCGACCGCGAACAGCACTTCCGATGACGTTGTGTCGCGGCGCAGGCGGCACTGCCCCCCGACCAGCGCCGTCGCCGAGTCTATGCCCTCGACGACGCTTGCATAGGAGCCACCGGTATGCCGGGAACCCAAAAGGCGCAGTGGCGCGGCTATAAAGGTGGCGGGAAGGCTTCCAAGCCCGATCGTGCCAGAGATGAACCCCGCCCCTGACGCAGTGGTGATCGGCCCCTGTCCGGCCACCGACTTCCACGCCATCTGCGTGCCGTCGGCCCACCGCACATAATCGCCATTGGCATTGCTGCCACGTTCGATGATCGCGCCGGTCGGCACGCCGGACGCCTGCGAAACCGTCCCGAGGATGTTGCCCCAGTCAAACATGCGCTTCCAGTTGCCCCACGCCCCGGCAGTGCGGCGGCGGAACCAGAGCGTGCGGTCCGCATCATTGGGGGCGAACTCGGCCAGAAGCAGTTGGACCTCACCCGTACTGACACGCCGATGGTGGAACAGATAGCTGTTGGCACCAGCAGCCAGAGGTGTCGGCAGACCTGCGGACACCACACTGGGACTCGCCAGCAGCCATGCCCCGCGCGGGATGCTGTCGTCCGTCACGCCGATGTTGGCCGGCGCATTGGGCGGCATTCCCAGAATGCCGCCGTCGCCGACCTTCATCAGCCGCCCCGCCGTGGTATCCACCGCAGTCTGCGTCACCGCCGTGCCGGTCAGCAGTCCGGTCAGTGCCGCCCCTGCGCTGGTGACCACCAGCCGGTCCACGCCGCCCGTTACCGCCGCGAACGCATTGGCCCCGCTGCGCCGAAAACCGGTGTCTTCAACGGCGGCAAACGACAGGCCAGGGGCCGCAGCCGTGCCGTCGGCCAGCCGCGCGCCGCCCGGCAACGTGATGGCCCCCGTTGCCGGATCGGCCTGCAATGCTGGGTAAAAAGCGGTGCCGTCGGGACTAACTTTCAGGCTGAACCCGTCCGTCCCCGCAAGCCCCATCTCGGCGCGGCCCGACCAGCCTGTCTGGAACAGCAGGCTCGCGGTATCCGTTATGCCCGCCTTGTTCAGCTTCATCTGATGGCCGGCCCCCGCATGGGTGAACAGCGTGGCCGCTGCGGCCACGGCCAACTTGTTTGTCGCGTCAGCGGTGGTATTCACCCCCAACATCTGCACCTGCACCTGCGGGGCGATCTGCATCACGCTTTCCCAGGCGGTGCCGGTCCAGACCACGCTTTGCCCTTCTGCCAGCACAAAGGCCTGCCATCCGGGCAGCGGTGCCAGGAAAGCCCAGACATCCACCTCCCAAACAGCGATATGATGCGGATTGCCGGCCCAGGCTCCGGTCGGTGCGGCGGCAATGATGTGGCGGTCACCCACGGTGGGCAGGGCAGGCGGGGCGAACATATCCCGGTTCTGCACAGTCAGTTGCACCAGCGCATCCAGCAGGCGCAGCGCCTCGTTATGGGTCACGTGCTTCTGGGCCTGGGCCGGCCGGATCAGGGGAAGCGACAGGATGGGTGATGTGTCAGGCATGGATGACCCCGCTTATGATGTGCGGCGCAAGGTAAGGAAAAGGTGTGGACAGACCGTAACCCCATCGTCCCGCAACACTGCCACAAAGCCATTGACACGGCCCGCGGCGGCGGCTCAGAACCGCCATGCCATCCCCGTAACGGAGCCACCCATGCCAGCGCTGACCTGTTTCAAAACCTATGACATCCGTGGCCGGCTGGGGGTGGAACTGACCCCGCGTATCGCGCGCGCCATCGGACAGGCCTTTGCCGAGAACGTTGCCGCGCGGCGCGTGGTGGTGGGGCGCGACGCGCGTGCCTCATCGCCCGAACTGCTGGCCGCCCTGGTGGCAGGGCTGGCAGACGCAGGTGCCGAGGCGCTGAATCTGGGGCTCAGCGGCACAGAAGAGATGTATTTCGCCACCAGCCATTGCGGGGCCGATGGGGGCATCGCGGTGACGGCCTCGCACAATCCGATGGATTACAACGGCATGAAGATGGTCCGTGCGGGATCTGCCCCGTTGGACGCTCCCACCGGGCTTGCAGCAATCCGTGCCCGGACCGAGGCTTTGTTAAACGATCCGCTTTATCCTGCCAAAGAAGTGTCAGTTACCGCAGTTCGTAACGTATCTGATCTGCGAGCGGCCTATGTAGACCGCGTGCTGTCTTTCGTCGATACCGCACAGCTCCGGCCGCTGACCATCCTTGTGAATGCCGGCAATGGTGCGGCGGGACCAACCTTTGATGCCATCGCCGCAGAGTTGGCTGCTCGCGGCGCGCCACTGCGTTTCCTGCGGATGCATCATGCGCCCGACCCCGGCTTTCCCAATGGCATTCCCAACCCGCTGCTGCCCGGGAACCAGCCCGTCACCGCCGCAGCCGTGCGTGCGGCAGGGGCAGATTTCGGTGTCGCATGGGATGGCGATTTCGACCGCTGCTTTTTCTTTGATCACCACGGCCGCTTCGTCGACGGCGAATATGTAGTGGGTCTGCTGGCCGCCACCTTTCTGGAAAAGGAACCGGGAGCATGCATCGTGCATGATCCCCGCATCATCTGGAATACGCAGGATATTGTGGCCAAAGCCGGCGGCCGGGCGATCCAGGCCCGCACAGGCCACGCCTTTCTGAAACAGGCGCTGCGCGACACCGGGGCCGTCTATGGCGGCGAGATGTCGGCGCATCACTATTTTCGCGATTTCATGGCCTGCGATTCCGGCATGATCCCTTGGGTGATGGTAGCAGAGCTGGTCAGCCGCCGGTGCCTCCCGCTTGCCGATCTGGTGGCTGATCGGATGGCAGCCTTTCCTTCATCGGGCGAGATCAATTTCCGCCTTGCCGATCCTGCCGCCGCCGTGGCCCGTGTGCGCGCGGCACTGGAGCCACAGGCCCTGACGCGCGACGACACCGACGGCCTTGGCCTCGGCTTCGCCGACTGGCGCTTCAACCTGCGCAGTTCGAACACAGAACCGCTGCTGCGGCTGAATGTCGAGGCGCGGGGATCGGCCGGTATTGTGGCCGCAGGCGTGGAGCAGCTGCGCGCGCTGATCAAAGGCTGACCGGCACTTCGGGCCCCGGACAAGCCTGCGATCCGCCGCACGCCTTCGCTTAGAGTGGCGGGCAGTGGCTCCCTAATACCCCAGGAGCCGCGTTCAGGATAAGACAAGCCGAGTTCAGTATAAGACAAGCGGGTTGCGTCATTTACCCACGGCTATTCAAAGGCGCCGCACGATGACGGTGGCATGTCAGCACCAGCCCGGCGGTGACGTGCGTACGGATGCAGCACACCGCGCCCTGAAAACCCGAAAAAGGAAAAGGCAGCGATCCTGTACCAAAAAAGGCAAGCACCACGCCCGCCCCGTTCACACCAATGTGGTGAACCGTTCCGGCAGGCGGTAAAGCACCTTGCTGCGGCCACCGCCGAAGAACCAATGGCCGCCGGGCGTGACCTCGCGCTTCTTCTCCACCATGGCGCGGCGGAAATCGGGGAAATCCACGGTTTCGGCCACGGGTTCCAGTTGCGACAGCGCGAGATAGGATTCCGCGTCCTTTTCCCAGATCGACCGGCGCTTTGCATCCGCGTCCCCCCCTTCGGCCGCCACCTGCGCCTCGCGCAACCGGCGGCGGTCTTCCAGACGGGCCAGCGTCACGTCATGGCTGACATAGCGCATGTGGATCAGGTACAGGTGCGGGTCCACCGTGCGGTCGTTCCAGCTGCACGAATGGCCCCCCGGCGACCATTGCACCGGGGTGCGGATGATGCAGGGTTTGGAGTAGTTGGCGTTCAGGCGGAACAGGCGGCGCACGGTCAGGACCGGGGCATCGTCGCGGATCACGCCCGGTTCCAGCACCGGATTGTGCACGATCTCCAGCGCCAGCGGGCAGATCACCGCCGGGGTCTGGCGCGGCGGAAACGCCGCCAGATAGGGCAGCAGCCCCGATGCCACGTCAGGATCGGCCACCACGAATTCATCGACATCGCCGCAGATCACCCAGTTGAAGTAGCGCAGCAACCCGCCCGCGAACTGCGCCAGCAACTGCCAGCGGCGCTGGTCGAACCTGGTGCGGCTGGCGTCATAGGGCACGTTGATCACATTGGCCCCGGCGGCGATGCGGCGGATCTCGGGGTCATTGCCGTGGCTGAGCACATAAAGATGCTCGCGCCCGACCTGCGCGCCGTAATACTCCAGCCAGCGCTTCAGGAAAAAGTAATCGCCCTTCACCATGGTGACCGCGGCACAGGGCGCCTTGCCGGGGTCCATGATCGGTCTGCGCATGTCGGGGCCGTCCTGCTGTCTGCCACCGGGGTCTTTTTGCCCCTCCGCGCAGCATGGCAGACGCAGCCGAAGGCGGCAACAGGCGCGCCGCGCAGGACAGTTGCACCACGGGCATGCAGCCGCTAAGCAAGGCTGAAAGCACAGTAAAAATTGACAGAACCGCCGTGATGACGGGCAGGACGCAGGCAAGCACGATGGCACCAGAAACCCGACCCGCAAAAGCGGCCGCGCCGCGTGCTGATCCCGGCATTGCGCCACGAAGGGCCGTTCCTGCCGGAATGGCCGGCCGGGCGCTGGCGCAGGTGAACCATTACTGCGTGCGCAGCCCCGATGTGTTTGCGATGAAATCGCGCCGGGGCCGGGGCGCGGTGGCGGAGTCGTGGCCAAACCGCGCCGTCTGCGCCACACCGATGCGTTTTACGACAAGATGAACCGAAACAAGGCCGAAGACAGGTCGATCCTGTTCTGGCAAGACAAGGTGACAGCGATCATGGCAACCGCACGCGAGACAAAGGCAGTGGCTGCCGCAGCGGACCGGATCGACCAGCGTTTTGCCGAAACGCGCGCGGCGCAGGAGACGGCCCCGGCGACCCCCGAGGCTGTGACGGCCCCCCTCACCTTGCCCGACGCTGCAACCCCATCCGATGCAGGCGACGACCCCGCCGCCCCGGCGGTGTTTGCCCCGACCATGTGTTTCCCCGAGGCGGTGAAGGCGTTTGTGCAGGCCCGTTACCGCGCGGCGACATCCATTCTGGAATATGGCTCGGGCGGGTCCACCGTGTTTGCGGCGCGTGAAACCACGGCGCGGATGGTCAGCATCGAAAGCGACCGGAAATGGGCCGCCGATCTGCGCGCCTATCTTGCGGCAGAAGGCATCGACCGCCCCGATATCGCGGTGCATTGGGCCGATATCGGGCCGACCCGTGCCTGGGGGCGGCCCCGCGACGCCAGGATGTGGGGCAAGTTTCCCGACTATCCGCTGATGCCCTGGCGCGACCCCGCCACGGACCCCGACCTTGTGCTGATCGACGGGCGGTTCCGGCTGGCCTGCCTTGCCGCCACCATGCTGCATTGCAAGCGCCCGACCACGGTGCTGATCGACGATTACAGCAAGCGCCGCCATTATCACCGCGCCGAGGACCTGCTGCCGGTGGCCGAACGCGTGGGCCACATGGTGCGGTTCGAACTGGAACCGAAGGCCTGGGACAACGCGGCCTTCGTGCAGATGCTGCCGTGGTTCTTTACCGTGGAATAAATCCGGGTGGGGGGGGCACGCCCCGCCCCGCAATCAGTTTTCCAGCGCCAGCGCCGGGTCGATGCCCACCCGGTCGCACATCCGCGCGGCATAGCTGCCGGGCAGCGGCGGGTTCTTGCGCCACCAGGGCTTGGTGCCGTTGGTGTAAAGATGCACCGACAGCGTGGCATCGGTGAAATGCCCCTCCACCCGGCCGTAGGGGTCGTAGAACACATCGTTGAGCTGGAACGGCACCGGATACAGCACCTCACGCGGGGCGGCGCGTTCAAAATCGCCGGTCTGTCTGGCAAACCATGTAAAGGCCTGCGGGCCAAAGGCCGTGCGTTCCACGTCATAGATGCGGACCGGCAGCGGGATCTTGGCATCCAGCTTGTCCATCTTCTTGCGCTGCTGCTTGCTCCACCACGCCGGGTAATCGGGCAGGTTGTCGTAATAATCCAGCAACTGGTCCATCAGCGCGCAATCCCGGGGCAGCCCCACCACCCCGCAGTTCAGCGCCCCGATCATGCCATGCCCGCCAAAGATATAGGCCTGATCTTCGGGGAAGGGCCGGTGACAGAAGGCGTCGCAGTCGATCCACACCGCCCCGGTCTTGCGGATCATCTTGTAGCGAAACACGTTGGACAGGAACGAGGGCGACGTGTCCCCCACCACCTTCATGTCGATCTCCATGATCTCGGATGCGGGGCGCAGTTCCACGCCTTCGGGGGCGTTGGTCACGGTATCGGTGCAGTAAAGCGTGGTCGGATGACCCGCCAGCAGATGCGATTTCAGGCACAGCTGGTTGAGGTAATGCAGCTTGTCCCCGATCCACAGGGACGCGACAGGGCGGCGGTTCAGTTCCATGGGCAATCCTTCAAATGGCAAAGCGGGTGTGGCGGTGGCGGGATCAGACAGGCGGCGGTGGCGGTGCGGGCGTTTCGGCACCACTGTCGAGCAGATGCAGAACCTGCGTCAGCACGATCGCGCCATAGCGGGCGTTCTTGTGGGTGCTGTCCTGGCGCGCGTCAGCCGACCGCACGGCATAGGCGGGGTCGGTGAAACAGCCCTGCACCACGGTGGCATCGTCCTGCGCAAGCAAGGTGATGCCATCCCCGGCCATGACCGCACGGATCAGACCCCACAGCGCCGCACGCTCGGCGGTCGTGCCCTGCACCGCATCGGGACAGGTCTCAAGCAACCCGTCGGCAAAGCCCGCCGTCTGGAACGATACCGGCGCATAGACGATGCGCGCACGGCCCTGCGCGGCAAAGCCCTTGGCAAAGCCGTAGGCGGGCAGGCTGTGCAGATGGTCGGCCATCATGCGCTGCGTCACCCCCGAAGACAGGAACAGGCCGGGGTGCCGCGCACGGTGCAGCGCATCCATGAACAGCCGGTTCACCCGCGTGCGGCAGCCCATGAACAGCACCATGTCGAAATCATCGGGGCGCAGTTCCATGCGGTGCCTGTCATTGACGGCGGCAAAGCGGCGGGCGGTGAAATCATCGGTGGGACGGATCGCGCCGTCTGCGTAGGCCAGATGGCGAAAGCGGTTGCCGACGGTGCCCCAAAACTCGATATCCACCCCCGGATGCGCCACCAGCCGCGCGTTCAGCGCATAGCGCAGGCAGGCGAAATGGCTGTCGCCAAAGATGCACAGCCGCCGGTTGCCCGGCCCCGGATCAGGTGGCCCGGGATCAGGCGGCCCCGGATCGGGCATGGGTTCACTTTGCGAAGGCACCAAGGATCTCTTCTTCACAGTGCAGGGTTTCAGCCGCTTGCGCAGCAGGGTCGGCGGCAGAATCGGCGGCAGAATCGGCGGCAGGCGGTTCATCAGCCAGGTCATCCGGGGCGGTGGGGGCTTTGCTGCCAAAGCGCGCCACCTGATCGTTGAAAAACGAATTCATCACGAAATTCACCCCCGCCGCATCGACCGACCGCTGGTTGGGGCCATAGAACATGCCGCGAAACGCCGGTGCGGTGATGATCTCGTAGGATGGAAAGTAATCCACCCCCGGCAGGTCGGCGGCCATTTCCCCCGCCACGGCGCGCAGCACGGATTTGGAATGGGTGGTCGCGGTCAGCACATGGCCCCCCGCCGCCGTCGCGGTCAGCGGCACCGGCGATACGGTCAGCAGCACCTGCAACTTCGGCTGAGCGGCGCGCAACATGCGCAGGGCGTCGTCCATCTGCGCCCGGATCGCGGCGCTGCGGTGGTTGACGAAGACATGCCGTTTCGCGTCGAACGCGCCCGCCATGGTGCCGGGGCACAGCGCATATTCCACGCCGTCCTCCTGCGTCCCCCCGTCTTGCCCGCCCCCGTCTTGCCCGCCCCCGTCTTGCCCGCCCTTGTCTTGCCAGGCTTCGGTCAGGCCAAGGGTAAAGACAAACAACCCAGCCCCTTCCACCGCGCGGCGGATCGCGGCCAGCGTGACGGCGCGCGAGGCGAACGCCTCATCCGGGCTGATGAAACCGCCCGGTTCCACGCCGGGGCGGAACGGGTCGTAGAACCGGCCATCCTTTTCCCACAGGGTATCGGGCGGCACAGCCTCGCCGTAAGCCCAGGCAAGCCACTGGCGCAGCATGTTGGCGGTATAGATGTTGCCGGTGCGAAAGCTGAAGGTGCCGTAATGGAATGCCCGCGCGCCCTCCGCCGACAGATGCGCCGGTGCGGGTTCGCCGTCGATCCAGCGGTAATTGCGCGCAGTCAGCGCCCGGCTGATATGCTGGGCGAAACACGATCCGGCGGTGATGATGCGGGTGCGCGGGCTGACGCGGAACTTCGGCGTCCACAGCCCCGCGATGCGGAAGGGCGACCGGTCGGCCACGGCGGTTTTCCAGAACCGGTCTGGCGGAAGGCCTTCGTAGGGATGGGTCATGCGCGCGCCCCCGTCAGATGCGGCGCATCACGGCCACAAGGGCCGCGTAATCGGGGTTGTCGCGCAGATCCAGCGGCGGCTGAAGCACACCGAACGCTGTCAACTCGCGCCCCAGCAGGGCCGCCAGCCCCGGCCATGTGATGCCGAACGGATCCAGCGCATTGGCCTCGGCCGGGCTTTGGCCGCGGGTGTAATCCAGCAGCAGCAAGCCACCGGGGCGCAACTGCCCCATCCAGGCCGAAAATGCCTTCACAGGGTCGAACGCGTGGTCCCAGGAGTTGGAGTAGACGAAATCGGCGCGCCCGGCCCAATCGGGGTTTTCATCATGGAAATCCCATTGCACGGTCTGGGGGAACTGGCTGGCGGTATCGGAAATCTCGGTGCCGATCACCTCGACGCCCCCCAGATGCTGCGTAAACCATGCCTGCTCCAGCCCCTTGCGGGTGCCATGGCACAGACCAAAACGCACCGGGCCAAGCGTGGCGGTCAGATGCGCCGCCAGGGCCTTCACATGGCTTTCCTTGACGAATTGCATCTTCAGCTTGGCCTTGTTGCCCGCCGTTTGCACGGCGCGGTACGTCTCGTAATCCGGGTATTCGTGGATCACCATGCCGTCACGTTCCACGCGGGTCGCCCCGGCCTGCGCCTCGGCCTCCATCAGGGCACGTTTGTAGGGACCGATTTTGGTCATGAACATTCTCTTTCCAAGGGGGCAAGGTGGGGGTGGCGCGCCAGCACCCCGGCACGGGCACGGCGGGCGAACAGATAGTCACCCTCGCGCAAAAGCGCATCGCAGACCCGCAGCGTCAGGCGCGGGTGGCGGCTTGCGGCCAGGCGTTCGACAAAGGCCCGCCGCCAGACGCGCAAGCCCTTGCGCGCGCGCAAACGGCGCCAGAAATCCGCGCCGATCCGCCCGGTCGTGGCATATTCGGCCATCATCTGCGGCAGGGCATCGCATTTGATGACAAAGCGTATTGCCTGATGGGTGAAATACCCAACCTTGAGAAAGGTCACACCGGGGGCGGCCAGACGCGCCGCATGGGCGCGGTCCTCCGTCACGAAGGGGTCGTAAAGGATCACCGCATTGGTCAGGTGCGGCACGGCATCCGCCGCATCAAGAAACGGCGGGTCCACCCAGTTCGACCGCCGCACGGCATAGCCAAAGCGCGTCTCGAAGGGCGTGATGGCCCGGCTCATCGTCGATTGCGGGCTGAAGGCCAGCACGCGCGCGCCGGGCACCAGCGTGGCGAAATGCAGGGCCGCAAAGCCGCCCATCGACGCACCTGTAAAGATAACCGTCTCGAACCTTGCGAAAAACCCCTGTGCCTGCAAGGTGCGGATCAGCGCGGGGGCCGTGGGCGTGCGGTACCAGTCTTTGGCAAAGCTCTGCACGCCCAGGATCGAATAGCCAAGCCCCGTCACCCGGCCATGCATCCACGGCAGGCGCGGATAGGGATCATCCAGCGTCGCCAGATTGTCGAAGGTCACATACAGCACCGGGCCGTGATGTTCGAACCACAGGTTCGCATGTGCGCCTTCCACCAGAAAGCTGTCGCGCCCCGTTACCTGATCGGGGGGGCAGGCAGATGGAGGGGTGACTGCGTCCATGCAAGCCCCCGGTCAGAACAGACGCGCGAAGCGTTCGGGCAGGCGGTACACGTCGGACGACCGCCCGCCGCCCATCATCCAGAACGCGCCGCCGTCCTTGGCGTGGCGGCCTGCCACCATCTCGGCGCGGAAATCGGGGAAATCCACTGTATCGGCCACCGGGGTGCGGCGGCTCAGGGCATCATAGCTGTCCCATGCGGTATCCCAGCCGGTGACCTTGCGGTCCACTTCCGCCAGATCGCCGCTTTGGATGTGGCGCTGTGCGCGGCGCAGGGCCAGCCGGTCATGCGTCATCGCGTAATCGACGAAACGCAGATGGAACAGATAGAGATGCGGGTCCAGAAAGCCTGCCTTTTCCGATGCGAAATGCCCGCCGGGGCCAAAGACGATCTTGTTGCGGGTGATGCAGGGCTTGGCGTAATTCGCGTTCAGCCGGAAGATGCGGCGGCGGTCCAGAATACCGCCATCACGCGTCAGCGCCTCGGGTTCCAGCGCCGGGTTATGCACCAGTTCGATGGCAAAGGGCGTGATGACGCGGGGGGCGCGGCCCTCGTCGAAGCGCAGCATGTAATCCAGAAGATTGTCGGACACATCCGGGTCCACACCCACGATCTCATCCACGTCGCCGCACAGCACCCAGTTGTAATAGCGGGTAAATCCGGTGGTGAAGGCCGACATCATCTGCCAGCGCCGCTGGTTGAAGCAATAGCGCGTCTCGTCATAGGGCAGATGGATGACATTGGCACCTTCGGCGATTTTCGCAATCTCGCGGTCGCCGCCATGATTGAGGATATAAAGATGCTCGCGCCCCAGTTGTTTGCCGTAGTAATCGACCCAGCGTTGCAAAAAGAAGTGGTCGCCGCGCACCATCGTCATCGCGGCCATCTTGGCCTTGGTCTTGTCCATGCTGCGGTCCTGCCCGTAACTGCCCGTTTTTATACCGTGACGCCGCCGAAAGCCGCCCGGAACTTTGCATTCAGCATACGCCTAAAGCAGCATGATGGCAAAAGTTGGTTTTTTCCGTTTACGGCGCGGCGCCCTTATGCCGATGCACGGCAGGGGGCAATGCTTGACTTGCACCGGGCTATCGGTTTTCTGACAGGACCGGAGGACAGATGACGCAATCAGACAAAACCGATCAGACAGACGTTGCCCTGCCCGAGGCGCGCGGCACCATCCTGCGCGCGCGTGGCGGCGATGTGCTGCGCTATGACGAGACCGGCATCGTGATGCGCCTGTCGGACCGGGTGATTGCCGATATCGCGGCGCGCCTGCCGCAGGGCGGGGTTGCCGCAGCGCCCTGCGGGCCGGAACAAAGCCTGACCGACCCCGAAACGCTGGGCGACATCGACGCATGGAACCTGCGCACCGCCGGCAAATGGTATCTCTTTTCCGCCAACCTGCCCGGCGATCAGGGTGCGCGGCAATACCGCCGCCTGATCGCACCCGACCCCGCCGACACCCCCGCCCCGATCATCGCCGATGCGCCGGGTGCGCTTCTGGGCATCTTCAGCATCGGTGGCGCGCGGGCCGCGCAGGCCCTGCCCCGACCGGCGCGCTTTCCCTGGCATATTCTGGCCCCCGGCGATGATATCGGGGCGGTTGGCATGGCGGGCGTGGATGCGGCCCGCGCCACCACCCAGCCCGGCCCCCTGCGCGGCATCACCCGCGACGCGGCGCTGGCCGAGGTGCTGCTGGCCGACCGGCGGGCGCATCACCGCGCCCTGCCCTTGTGTCTGGTGCGTGCGGAAACCGACGGGTCGGCGTCGGCGGGCGCGCTGGTCACCGGGGCGGCGGTGGCGAACCTGCTGGTCGCGGCGCAAAGCCTGGCCGCTGTGGCCGCCAGCATGGGCAAGCGCGCGCGCATCCTGTCGATCCGGCTGGATTACAGCCTTGAGGATGTGACCGGCGACGGCCCCGCCTACCGCGACGGGATGCTGGCGCTGATGGCCGGGCTGACGCGTGATCTGGGGGCACTTGGCTACCGCAAGCCGGTGTTCATCGCCACGTTTGAATGTGGCACGGCACGGCTGACCGATGGGCCTGTGCTGCGCGCGCAATGGGAACTGGCGTGGAACACCGGCGGGCATGACCTGATCTTCACCGCCCCCGGGTACATGTTCGCGCAAGACGGCTATGCCCGCCCCACCCCCGACGCGGTGATCCGGATGGCCGAGATGGAGGCGCAGGCCCTGACCGCTGTTTATGACGACGCGCCATGGTTCTGCCCGACCTTCCTTCTGGCCGAACGCCACGGGGCCACGATCCGCGTCAAGGCCCGCGCGATGGCGGATCTGGTGATTGATGCGGGCGATCCCTTTGGCGCAGGCCACAATGCGGGTTTCCGGCTGGAAGGCGCCAGCAATGGCGCGCGGATCACCGGGGTGGCGCTGGCCGGGGATGACCCGCAAGACCTGATCCTGACCTGCGACATGGCCCCCGAAGGCCCGGTGCAGGTGCTTTATGCCTTTGGCGCAGACCCGCGTGACGGGGCGACCCCTGCCGCCTGCGGCGCCGTTCGCGATACCTTCACCCTTGCCAGCGCCACCGGCACCCACCTGCACCGCTGGGCCCTGCCCTGCGCGCTGCCCGTGCATTGAAGGGCCGCGCCATGACACACGCCCCGCAAGACCCCGCCGTGCTTTATCTCGACGCCGATCTGCCGCCCGCCGTGCTGGTGGACCGCGCGGCCCCGGCCCTGGCCGCGCTGATGGCGGGGGTGGGCGGCATCTGGTGCGATGCCCGGCACAGCGATCTGGAGAGGGACGCCGACGGCGTGGTGCGGGTCTGGCACCCCCGGCAAGGCACCACACCGGCCATGCCCGCAGCCCCGAACAAGGGCCACAGCCGCCTTGGCCCGCAGGGGCTGCTGCTGAATACCGGCGTGAACTGCGGCTTTGCGCTGGAAGGGGCGGTGCCTGATGCCGCCTGCCTGTCGTTCGCGGTGCTTTACCACAGCGGCGGGGCGGATATCCGCACGCTGCTGTCGGTGAACCTGCACGCGGCGAAGAACTATCTGTTCCTTTACGAACAGGAGGGCACGCTGGGGCTGAAGGATCAGGCCAACAATGGCACGCTGGAACGGCCTGCGGCAGGTGCGGGGATCAAGCTGGTCACAGGCGGGCTGTCGGACCGTCGGCTGTTCCTGCGCCAGAACACCGGCCCGGTGCAGAGCGTGGCTGTGCCGGGGCTGGAGATGGCAGGCACGGCCGATCTGTTCATCGGGTGCCGCAGCCACCGCGACGGCCTGCTGAAAACCCTGGGCCAGGGCGCGATTGCGGCGGTATTCCTGTGGCCGGGGCTGAATGTGCTGGATGCAGGCTCGGCCACGGCGGTGGCACAGCTTCGCGCGCTGGACGCCTGGCGTTTCTGGGACGCCTGAAGATGGGGACGCCTGAAGATGGGGACGCCTGAAGATGGGGACGCCAGACATGGGGTTTGACCGCGCAAGCACCCGGGGCGACAACATCTGCATGATCTGGATCGACGACATGATTGATGTCTTCACCTGGCGGCAGACCTTCGGCATCACCATCCAGACCCCCCATATCGACCGGCTGATGGCGGATGGCACCCGGTTTGCCAATGCCTATGCCACAGTGCCGCTGTGCGCGCCCTGCCGGGCCGAACTGGCCACCGGCCTGTCGCCGTTCCGCACCGGGCTGGTGGACCTGAACCGCTTCTGGCGCGATGTGCTGCCCCCCACCGCCGCCTGGGCCTTCGATCTGCGGCGCGCGGGGTTTCGCACCTTCACCACCGGCAAGGTGGACGCCAATTACCGCCCCATGCCCGCCGCCTACCGCCGCCTGCTGTTCCACGCCGATATGCGCTGCGCCGATGATGCGCGCCGCGCACGGCCCAAGGATTACCTCGACCGTGGCCCCGGTATCCGCGGCATCAACCACCCCGATGATGACGGCTCGCAGGATGACAAATTCTATGATTACTGCGTGGCGCAGAACGCCATCGACCATCTCGCAACCGCCGATCCCGCCCGCCGCCACCTGTTTCAGCTTGGCTTCAAGCACCCGCATTACAATCTGGAATGTCCCGACCGGTTTTACCAACGCTATGATCCCACAGCGATCCGCTGGCCGTCGATTGCCGCACCCGAGGATTTCAGCGGCCCGCAGCCCGGCATGGCGGTGTATGAGGCGGCCTATATCTGCAACGGCAACTGGACGCCGGAAAAAGCCGGCGACGAAGGCTGGCGGCAGGTGGTGCGCGCCTATTTCGCCGCGATCAGCCATGTGGACCACGAAATCGGCCGGTTTCTGGACGCGCTGCGCTCCTCGCCCTTCGCGGGCAATACCAGCGTGATCCTGCTGTCGGACAACGGCTTCAATCTGGGCAATCACGACAGTTTCCACAAGATGAGCCAGTGGGACAGTGCCGCCCATATCCCTTTGGGGATCTGGAACGCGAAGATGGAAGGCGGGCGGGTGATCGACCTGCCGGTGTCGCTGCACAATATCCCCAAGACGGTGATGGATCTGGCGGGCCTGCCCGCGCGGCCCGACTGGACATCGGGGCAAAGCCTGCTGCCGCTGATCGACGCCAGCTTTGGTGACTACGACCGCAGCAAATCGCCGATTACGGCAGTGTTCGGCACGCTTTCGGTGCGGCCTTCAACGGCGGGGCTGACGCATCTGCGCTACTTCCGCTACCCCAATGGCGAAGAACACGTCTATGACGTGCTGGCCGATCCGGGCGAGACGCAGAACCTGACCGAACATGCGCCCGACACCACGCCGCTGGCCGCCTTGCGGGCGGAACTGGTGCAGGGTGCGCTGACGCTGGGGCTTGATCTGCGCGGCTTTGAAAACCCGGCGGACGGGGTGAATGCGATGATGGCGGTGGATGGCACGGTGATCATGGCCGGGGGCATCGGCGACAACCACTACTGGGCTTACGGCGCCGATGCCGAAAAGATCGTGGAAACCCCGGACGGCGGGCGCGATACGCTGTGGTATCTGGCGGGGCCGGACGGATATGTGCTGCACGCGCCCGCCCATGTGGAAAACATCCGTATCGCCACGGTGGTGTCGCGCAACGAGGCGGAACCGCGCGCGACCAAGCCGATCCAGATCGTCGCCCACCCCGACAGCCCGATCCATTTCGAGACATCCGAGCGTGTCGCCGTCACAGTGCGCGGCAGTCGGGGCGATGATATCCTGATCGGCGCGAAATACGCGGGCTCGACGTTTTATGGCGGGGCGGGGAACGACGATCTGGTGGCGATTTCGCAGCTGACCACGGTGCGGCACCACTTCTATGGCGGCAGCGGCGACGACACGCTGCGCGGTGGCTGGGGCCGCGATGTGCTGGACGGCGGCACCGGCGATGACGTGATCTATGGCGGGCCGCAGGGCGGCAACACGATCTTCGGCGGGCATGGCAACGACCGGATCGAGGATGGCCGCGGCAACAGCGTGATCCACACCGGACCGGGCCGCAACCGGGTGATCTCGTCCGGGGGCAATGACGTGATCCATGTCGGGCCGGGCGAGAATGATATCACCGCCGGGCCGGGGGCGGTAACGTTTCATGTGGCCTACGGCGGCGTGACGCGCCTGCGCCGTTGGGACGCGGCCTATGTGCTCGACCTGTCGGGCTGGCCCGCAGCGCCTACGTTGCGGGTGACAAAGGGCGGTATCAGAGCCGAACTGGGCCTGTCGGTGATCGAGGTGATGGGGATCACAGATACCGCGGCGCTTCGCGCGCAGATGCGCCTGCTTGGATAGCGGGCGCTTGTCCGCCACTTGCTTCGCTGGGGATGATGCCCTGTCCGGTCAACCGCGGCTGCGCAATGGCGCCAATGGCCTGTCACCGTTCCAGCAATTCGCGGCCTTCGCAGCATAGTCATGTCCGCAACCTGGACGGTCCAATCCTGCTCGGAAACTTGCGACGCAACCGACGTTGCTAGTGCGGCGCAGGCCACAGCAGGGTCTGGTTGCCGCCCAGCTTGGAAAAGGTCAGCGGGCGGTATTTTTCGGCCAACGCCTCCAGCGTGGCCCGGTCGGGGATGCCGTCCAGTTGCAGATAAGCCTCCAGCCAGGCGAGGTGAAAGCCTTCCAGCTCGTCCGTACCGTCAAAGAAACTTTGGTCTTTGCCGGTGATCCCTGCGGTTGTGGCGCCGCTTGCCAGATCAGCCACGGCAAAGCCCACGATCCGGCCAAGTGCGCCGTCGCATTGTGCGGCCAGCGGGATGCCCTGCTGTTCCAGAAGCCGCACCGCCACCACCAGCGGGGCAATCGCGTGCAACTGGTATTTCAGCGCATATTTGCCGCGTTTCATTTCCTGCGGCAGGCTGCCGTCGGCCCCGGCCTTGCACAGGATGTAGGACGCCGACCACGCCGCCCAGCCCCGCATCACAGGGTCATCGCGCAGCGCCGCTGTCGTCGCCGCAGCCATTGCGGCCCAGGCCCGCAGGTTGCCCTGTCTGGCGCCATCCGGCGCGTCTTCCTCCCAGAACTGCATCTGGGTCTGCATCAGCCCGGCCAGCCAGTCGCGGGCAACCCCGGCATCGGCACTGGCATCGGCATCGGCGCTGGCATCGGCGGGGGCGTGCGGCTGCACCTGCAACAGCACAAGGCCAAAGCCCGCGATGCGCGATCCGATGGTCAGATTGGATGTTTCGGATTGCAGATCGGCCAGCGCATTGGCACGGGCCCAGGTGGCGATGCGGCCCGTGACGCAGTCTGCGATGGCGGCGGCATCGGCCTCGGGGTCGAACACGCCATTGGCGGTCTCTGTCAGGTCGCGCAGGAAATCATCCACCGGGCGCAGGGCGTCATCCGCCTCGGCGTCGCCCTTGGCGTCGATGTCGGACCGCGAGGCGCTGTCGTCGGTGTAACGGCTGCCATAGGCGAGGCTCAGCACCGGCTCGGGGGCAGGGGGGCAGTCTTGTGCCAGCGCAGGGGCGGCGAGAGTGCAGATCAGCGCGGCTCCCAGCAGAGTGGTTCGTTTCATTGAATCTTCTCCAGTCGCAGCTGGCGCGCAAGACCGGCTGCCCGCGGATTGCCTGCCCGTTCGGCCTGTTCCAGCCAGATCAGCGCGCCACGCGGGTCACGCGGAATGCCGATGCCGTAAGCCAGCACCTCGCCCAACTCTGCCATCGCCGTGATGTTCCCGCCTTCGGACGCTTCTTTCAGCCAGCGGGCCGACGCTTGCAGATCGCTCATGCCTTCCGCTGTATCCCGCAACAGCAGCGCGAAGTCCAGCTTGGCGGCAATATCGCCGCGCCCGGCGGCTTTCAGATACAGCGCCTTCATGTCGATGCGCGGTGCGATCAGGGCGCGCAGGGCGGGGTCGGCGTGGCGGTAATGGCTCAGCACCCAGGTCTCATCCCCCGCATTGCCAAGCCGCAGCAGCGCCAGCAGATGATCGGTGGCGGCTTCTGCGTCGTAAGTGTCGAGATCCGGGTCGGCGGCAAGCAAAAACAGGCTGCGCAAGGCCGATGCATCGCCGTCCGCCAGATCACGCGCCGCAACATCGCGCGGGCCGGGGGCGCGGCCCGCATCAAACAGCGCCAGCTGCCGGTCCGACAGCGCCAGTTTGGCCAGCACATGCCCGCCCTCCAGCGCAAGCCCGACCTGCCGCCACTGATAGGACAGATCGGGCGACAGCAGGATCGCTGCGGCATCGCCAAGTTCGTCCGTATCCTTGGTGGTGCAATTCATCAGCGATACGGCGCGGTCGATGTAATCATCAGCCCGGTCGTTGGCGATATGCGGAATGGCGAATATCAGTGCCAGAAAATCGCCGCGTTCTTCGATGATCGCCGCGAATTCGGTGAAGACCGCGCGTTCCTGTTCGCCCCCGCCCAGAAGCCGTGCCTTCAGCCGGATCGCGGCACCTTCGCCACGGTTGCCCGCCTTGGTCAGCAAGGCCAGTATCTCGCCCGCGACGGCGCGGTCGCGGCTGTCATCCTCGGTCAGCGCGATGCCCAGATCCAGCGCGCTGGTGACGCCGTTGTTCAGATAGACCCGGCGGAACAGTTCCACCGCCAGATCGCGTTCGGCGGGCGTGGTGGCCAGCGCGAAATCCAGCTTGGCGAATTCTTCCAGCGCCTTGTCCGAACGGTTGGTCCGGCCGGCCCAGAGCCGCAGCGCCGCATCGGTGGCACGCGCATCCAGTTGCAGGCGTTGCAGGTAATCTGCCAGGGCCTGCGGCTGGCCTTCCAGGGCCTGCGTCTGGATCTGGGCCAGCATTTCGGGCTTCTTGAACGGATCAAGCGAGATCAGATCGCCGGGGCTGACCTCGACCCCGGCATGTTGCGTGGCGCGGTAATTGGTGGCCCAGAGCGTCGCCTCGGCCAGCCGTGGCGCGTCATTGACCTGACAGCGGTAAAGCGTGTCCAGATCCTGCATCGCCGTCATCTGCCCGAAGCGCGCCACGGTATCGGTCAGCAGATTGACGGCGCGGCTTACCTGCACCGGATCATCGCGGTAGCGCATCAGCCTCTTGGCCAGAAGCTGCATGCCTTCGGCATCGCGCCGCAGTGCCGCCTCTTCCAGCAACGTCAGTGCCTCGGGTTCGCCCGCCCAGCGGCCACGGCGCACCAGCACCTCCTTGGCCAGCGCGGTGAAGACGAAACCGGGGGCGGAGCCGAGCCGCGTCACTTCGCGCAGATAGTCCAGATAGGGGCTGTCGGGGTCGGCGAAATCGCCGTCCAGATTGACCGCCAGCCGGAAGTAGGGCGACACCGACGGGCGGTTGCGCCCGGTATCGGCACTGAAGTTGAACCCCAGGATCCCGCGCAGCGTCGCCTCGTCCACATCGCCTGCGGATTTGATCTGGTCGGCCTGCCCCGGTTCCACGGTGATACCGCGCTGCACGGCCAGCCGCAGATAGCGCAGCATTTCGGCGTTGTCCTTGCGGATGGCATCGGCATCGAGGTGGAATTCGACGATGCGCCAGGCCGCCTGCGCACCGCCAAGATCGGCTGCGAACTTGTACCACGCATAGGCCACTTCGGGATTGCGCGACACCACGTCGCCGTTCAGATATTCGCGGGCGATGCGTTCGGCATGGTTGCAGACCTGTGCATTCATCTGGCCCAGCATGCCGCCGAAGGCCAGCGTCACCGTCATGTCCAGGGGTGCATCCCAGCCGTCCACCGGGTTGCCTTGCAGATCCATCCGCGCAAGGCTCATCAGCGCTTCGGCGTTGCCGCCATACGCCGCCTCGCGGATCAGGCTGCGGGCATACCCTTCGTCCTGCACGACGCCAATGCCGTTGAGGTAATATTGCGCCAGCGCCATCTTCTGCGCGTTGGCAAGCGGGGTATCGCCGTTGCGCAGCCGGTCGATCAGGCCGTCGCGTTGCAGCGCCTCCAGCCGCCCGGCATCGACATGCAGCGCGATGCGGGCGAGCAAGGCGGGGGTGCCCGCGAAATCCGCATCCAGCGTGGCGCGCCAGTCGATCAGCGTCAGGATATGGTCAAACCAGCGGTCGGGGTCACTGCGTTGCAGGTTGAGGATATCGCGGTCGATGTAGCGCAGCCGCAGAGGGCCGGTCAGGCCATCGTCGCCGATTGCGGTTTCCAGATCATCCGCGGGGTCGTCGCCGGGGGTGGGGATGCACAGATCCTGCGGTTCCACCTCCGGCGGCATGAAGGCCAGATCAAGCGTGCGGGCCTGCGCAGGCAGGGTTCCCGCCAACGCGGCCAGCAGCACCGCCAGAATCAGAGCCGGAATCAGCGCCCGGTTCAGGATCAGGAAAAGCCCAGGCCGTTTCATCGTGCATCCTTTGGTCAAAACAGGCGGCCTTCAGTCAAAACAGGCGGTGACGCGGGCCGCCACCCCGAACGGCGCATCCAGCACGATGTCCACCGTCTGCGCGCCCTGCGGCCACAGCCCCGACAGCGGCATGAAGAACCGCCCGGTTTTCACCTGATCCTTGTGGCGCAGCACGCTTTGGCTGCGCGCGAGCCCGGCGGCCGTGTGGAAATCGAACCGGGCCTCGGTGGCTTGCGTGCCATCGGCATCGACGAACAGGGTGTAGGACTGGCTGCGGTCCAGCGTGCCCAGGTCGGCGGTCAGAGTGTTGGCGTCATTCCCCGACAGCACCGGCAGCGGCACACGGCAGCCGTCGCCTGCGGCCACGATCAATTCATGCAGCGGCTGGTCACCGAATTGGGCAAGGTTGTTTTCCACCGGATTGACCCACACGAGATAGGCAGGCGGCGCATCCTGAAACTCGCGCGAGGTCATGTAGGACGATATCGCGGCAAAGCTGCCGCCACCCGCCACAGTATAGGGCAGCACTTCCAGCCCCGTCTGTTCCGACAGGAAGCCCGCCAGATTGGACGCGGCCTCGCCCGCATGTTCGGTGCCGACCAGCACGATGCGCGGCAGCGCACGGGCGGTGCCGAACAGCGCGCTGTCATTGGTGCCGGAAGCAGCCCGCAGCCGGGTGGTGGTAAAGCTGTCGGTCTCGACCGGGGGCAGGGCGATCATGCAATGGCGTTGCAGGGCGTTTCGCATCGGTGAGGGCAGGGTGACGCGGCCTGCGGGGCGGGTCTCGAACCGGCTTTTGGGCAGGGCGGTGAAACCGGGGCTCGCAGCCAGCGCATCCGCGATGCGGCGCGCGGCGCGGGCAGCACCGGCGGCGGTCAGGCGGTGATCGGTGGGAAAGAACGTCGGCGCATCCGGCCCACCAGCGCCCGGCCCGCCCGCGCGCAAGGCCGGGCGCAGATCGGCAGTCAGCACGGCGCGTGCCTGCAGCCGTTCCAGGATCTTGCCATGCACCGTGGTGGCGGTGGCGGTGTCAAAGCCGTAATCCCGCGCCGCCTGTGGCAACTGGTCGGGCATGGCAAGGCTTTTGGTCGGCAGCGGCACATAGACCAGCGTGGTGCCGAGCGGGGCAAGCGCTGCGGACAGTTCCGCCAGCCGGTCCGCGGTTTCATCCGAAAAGGCGTGGAACATGCGCATGTCGGGGTCGATGCGGTAGAACACGCCCGCATCGCCTTCAATGGCGGGGCGGCCATCCCGTTCCAGCCCCGAACAGCCGTAAACCGATTGCGCAAAGGCCTGCGGCGCGGCCAGAAGCATGGCCGTTACCAGCAGCACGGCCACGGCCAGAAGAAAGATCCCCCGCCGGATCATGGTTGCACCGCTGCGGTTTGCAGCGTCAGCAGATTGGCGGCGGTGGCGCGCACCTCAAGATTGCTGCCTGCCATCGCACGCTCCAGATAATCGCGCAGCAGGGCGTCATCGGCTGCATTGCGGCCAGAAGCATCGGGGCCAGAAGCAGTGGGGGGGCGCGCTTGCAGCAATGTCAGCGCCAGCCGCAACGCGGCCCGCCCGTCGCCATTGGCCTCGCCCTGTTCCAGAATGCGCAGGCGGGTGGCGTCGGACATCGGGCCGAACAGCCGTCCCTCGCCGTTGAGGTCGATCACCGCATCCAGCGCCAGCCCGTTTCCGGCCCAGGCATGCGGATAAAGCATCGCCACATAGGCATTCTTGCGCGCGGCAGATTCGGCCCCGGGGTCCAGCCTGCGCATCGCCGCCACCGTATCGGGCAGCACCCAGACCCGCCCGGTGGCCACCGCGATACTGCCGTAATAGGCAATGTCGGATGCCGTGGCTCCGGATGCCACCAGCAGGCGGGTGTATTTCAGCGCGGCCAGCCCGTCATTCTGATCGGCAAGCGCGCGCAGATCGTCCGCGCCGATGTCTTTGCCATCCAGCATGGTCCGGCGCGCCACGCGCAGGGCCGCAGTGGGCAGTTTTCTGGTATGGGCGAGGCCGGGGGTCACCTTGACGCTGATCTGGCGGCTGGCGGCATCGGCGGGGATATCCAGCGTGATTGTGGCTGTCTGGGCCGCGACAGGTGGCGCCGCAAGCAAGGTTGCCCCCGGCACAAGCAGGGCAACCGCCAGCCCCGTCAGGATCAGGCGGTGCATCATCGGGATTCTCCTGGTCATGGGGTCCCCGGTCATTCGCCGCACGCCGCTGCCGCCGGGGCCGGGGCCGCCGCTGGTGTGGCTGCGACCGCCACCAGATCGGCCCGCCCGCCGGCCGTCAGCACGAAGGGCACCTCACCGCGCAGGTTGCGCGCGATATGCGCCGATTGCGGTGCCAGATCCCCGCTGAGGAATTGCGGAAACTGGCGGGTGAAATCATTGCCAACAAGCCGCAGGCTTTCACCCGCCGCCGCCGCAAGGCCCGACCCGTTGCCCACCAGAAGATTGCCCGCCAGCAGGGTTTCGGCACCCGCTGGCTGCGCGGATATCCAGATCCCGGCGCTGTGGTTGCTCATCACCGCATTGCCCTGCACCGCCGTGCCACGGCTGGCGCGCACCTCGATGCCCTTCTGGGCGTTCTCAATCACCAGATTGTCCTCGATCCGCCCGCAGCCGGATTTCAACAGCACGATGCCCGCGCCGTCGCGGTGCCAGACGATGTTGCGCGCGACCCGCACGCCGCTGCTGCCGCCCCGCACCACGATGCCCGCGCGCTGGCCCCCGAGCACGATATTGCCCGCGACGATGCCTTTGGCGGCACCTTCCTCCAGCACGATGGCGTTGGTGGGAAGCGTGCCGGAAAACAGGTTGCCCAGCACCCGCGTGCCCCGGCTGCGCGATACGACCAACGCCGAGCCGCGCATGTCGCGGAAATGGTTGGCCTGCAGGGTCAGATCGCCCGCCGCCGAGACCGCCACGCTTATCAGGCCGGTAAAGCGGCTGCCCTCGATCCAGCTTTCGGGGCCGGCGGCGCGCAGGCTGTTGCGCATCACCGCGAAGCCCGCGAATTTCAGCGTCTGCCCGAAGCCAAGCCCGCTGACGGTCGCACCCTGCATCTGCACGGTGCCGCCATCGGCGGTGGTCACGAAGGGGATGAAATTCCGGCTGCGCGGGTTTTCAGCGCCACTGGCGGCGATGGTGGCACCCTGCACATCCAGATGGCCGAAGTTCATCACGAAAGCCCCGTCGGGGCGGCTGAGGTGCAGCACGTCGCCGGGGCGCAGTTGCAGGCCGGCCCCCGCCCAGATCACCAGAGGCACCGTCAGCACCAGAGGACCGCCGGCCCCGACCCGTTGCAGACGGTTGTCCTGCAGCACGGCACGCAGATCGGTCAGGGTGACGCGGCCCTTGCGGATCACCAGCGCATCCTGATCGGGCGCGGTCTGGGCGGCCAGCACATCGCTGTTGTCCTCGGACCCGTAGGCCTGCGACAGCATGGTCAGCGCCAGACGCATGTTCATGCGCTCCACCGCGACCGGATCGGCTTGCCCCGTGGTGTCGGTGGTGCGCGCTGTGGTGGCTTCAGCACCGACCCGGTCCGCCAGACCCGCAGCCGCGACCAGTGCGGCCACGGACAGAGCCATGCCCGGATTGGTGCCGGACTCCGCCGCCAGCCGCTCCAGCTGTGCCAGTTGACCCGACAGGGCAAGGCTTTGCCGATCGGGCACGGCCAGGGCGGGGCCCGCACAAAACGCAAGGCCCGCGGCGGCTGTCCAAAGCCAACGCAGGCCGCGCCGGGCGCAAACAGGCCCGCGCCCCGGATGATGCCGGGGTCTATGCACAGTTCGCCATCGCCGGCGCGGTATCGGTTTTCCACGCGGCGGGAAAGGCCCTGGTGGCCGGGGCGGCGGTGGTCAGCAGCAGCACATCCACATCGGCGTCGCCGGCGTTGACCAGAACGACGGGCAGCACCGCATCCAGATCCATGCGCTGGCCGGTGGCAAGGGCGGTGTTGGCGTCCATCGTCGCGACGACGAGCGCACCCCCGGCCACCAGAATCTCGCGACGGGCGACTGTGGTCAGATCCAGCACAAGGCCCAGATCAAGGCTGGCACCGGGGGCAATGCGGACCTGCGCCATGTCCACGCCCGCGCTGTGGAACAGCGTGGTCAGGGTGCCGTAAGCCGGGGCCACCGGGGCCGTCGGGGCGGGTTGATGTTTTTCAGCCTCCACCCGGTTGCCGCCCTTCAGGTATTCGGCGACCTTCTTCACGCTTTGGCAGTGCCCCACGCGGGTCACCAGCAGCGCATCGGGCGTGTCGATCACGATCACGTCCTTCAGCCCCACCACGGTGACAAGCCGCGAGGTGGACCGCACCATGGAATTGGTGGTTTCCACCGCGATCACGTCGCCTTGCAGCACGTTGCCCTGGGTGTCGGATTTGGAAATGCCGTACATCGCGGTCCAGGACCCGACATCGCTCCAGTCCACGTCCAGGGGTGCAAGCGCGATGCGGCGGGTCTTTTCGAACACGATGCTTTCGGTCGGGCCTGCGGCGGCGGCGGCGAAATGGGCGGCGTCCAGTTCCAGCCCGTCAGCGGCGTGGTGCCCCCCGGCCACGGCACGGCGCACGGCGGCCACGCTGGTGGCATCGAATTTCTCGTATTCCTCGATGATGGTGCGGGCCAGAAACATGCTGATGCCCGAGGCCCAGTAGGCGATATCGCTTTCCACCAGAAGCCGCGCCTTGCGGGTCGGCGGCTTTTCGACAAAGCGGTCCACCTGGCGCAGGCCGGGATATGCGATCATCGGGCCGCCGTCGGTGATATAGCCAAAGCCGGTTTCGGCATAGCGCGGCTTGATGCCGAAGGTGATGATGAACCCTGCCGCAGCCGAGGCGCGCATCGCCATGATGGTGCTGGTCAGATCGCCCTCGATCACATGATCGGCGGGCACCACCAGCATGATGGCATCCGGGTCTTGCGCGTGCAGCATCAGGGCTGCGGCCAGCACGGCGGGGCCGGTGTTGCGGCCCATCGGTTCGTGGATCACCTGTGCCGCACAGCCGATGTCGGCCAGTTGGGCCGCAATGGTGTCGCGGTGGCGGATCGAGGACACGATGCAGGGTGCGGCATAGCCGGGGCCGCGGTGGCGCTGCACGGCGGATTGAAAGAAGGTGGCGCTGTCCGCGTCGCCGACCTTCTGGAACTGTTTGGGGCTTTGGGTGCGCGAGACCGGCCACAGCCGTGTGCCGTTGCCGCCGCAGATGATCAGGGGGTGGATGCCGGTCATGATGTCTCCGATACCGTGGGTGCCGAGCCACCGAACCAGGAATTGGCGAACCAGGAATTGGCGAACCACGCTCTGGACAGGCGCAACCGGGCGGATTTCCCGATGTCGTCCTGTGTCAGCGCGCCGTCCGGCGGCACCAGATTTACGGGAACGAACGGATCGCCCCGCAGTGCCGCCGCATTGGTGGCGGAATTTAGCACAACCCGGACCGGCACAGAGCGCCCGTCATTGATGTCCAGATATGCCTGCTCGCCACCCATCGCCTTTGCCAGTCCTTCGATGCTCATTTGTGTCTGCACCCTGACCGCCACACCGGTATCAAAGAATGACAAAATTGAGTCAATTGGAAGGACAGTGGCCCCTTCGAAAACCCCCTCCGTAACAGTCACTTCACAATCACACGGCAGTTGGAAGTTCAGCACGTCCCCCGAGTTGGCGTTGATCGAGAACACCACCTCGCCGGCTTTGGCCCCGGGGTTCAGATAGGCCACCTGCCCTGCGGTGGTGGCCTTCATGTCCTTGCCGCTGCGTTCGATGAACACCGGGCGCGGCTCATAGCTTTGCGTGACGCGTGACAACAGCACAGTGCCGGTGGCCAGAATAAGGCTCAGCGACAGGAAGGCCACGGCGACGCTGCGCACACGGTATTTCGTGGCGGTGTTCTCGCCCTCCTCGGCCGTCTTGGGCCGGGTCGGGCCGGAATAGCTGAGCATGCCGCCCAGCGACACGAAATCCCCGGCAAGGTAGCTGTTGATGATGTAGCGCAGTTGCGGCAGATGCGCGCCTGCGGGGTCCATGAACTGCAAGGTCATCTCGCCGTCGCGCCGCGACCCGGCCACCACGATTTCAGGGTAAAGCGTGACGCTGAACCCCTGAAAATCGAATTGCAGCATGACCACCTGCTTGTAGCCCTTCCAGGCCGGATCAAGCCGGCCCTCGATGGCGACATAGGCGGCGGCGACCGACAGCTCGACCCCGTCCAGCCGGTGTTCGCCAAGCTGCGCCTTGAACGGCACCGGCAGCACCGGGTGTTCGGCGTCGAACACGAAATCCTGCGGCACGGTGCCGGGATGATCGGCGGCCGCCCCGGCGGCGGCGGGCGCGGGCGCGGGCGCGGGTGCTGCGGCTTGCGCCGTGACAAGTGCGGCGGTGGCGGGTGTTGCCGCAGGCGCTGCCTCGCGGCGGGGGCTGCGGCGCGGGTCGCGGGGGGCTGTGAATGGATCGCTCATCTGTGCTTTTTCATTGGGCCGGACCCGGTTCTATATTTGCGCGAGGAAAATGACGAAGATGGTCAGCCAGACGAGGGCCAGCGCGTGATGCAAGGTGGATTCCGCCGCCATCATCTTCACGGCGAAACTGACCCGCGCCGCGCCGGTCGATGCGCCCTGCCGGGTCCATTTCTGTTTGTCCAGCCGGAACAGCACGAAGGTTTTCACAATGGCCCCGGCGACCTGGCCGAAATACAGGATCGGCGGGTGGGTGACCGGAAACCAGCTGCCGCGGAACAAGGAGATCACCGCGCAGAACACATAACGGGTCAGCATGACCCAGGCGATATAAAGCGGAATGACCGCCGCCGAATGAATGATCGCCGCCAGCAGGACCGAAACCGGGCCGACCAGCGTGGTCCACATCGAAACGCGCTGATCGAAGATCGACCACCAGGTGAACGGCCCGATCATCGCCGGGTTCAGCCGCAGCGCGCGGCCATTGGTGCGCATCATGTTGCCGAACCAGCGCACCATCAGCACTTTGGAGCTGTCAAAGAATGTCGGGCGCGGCTGGGTTTCCATGGAAAACGACCGCACGTCGGGCAGATAGGCCATCTCGTAGCCATTCTTCAAAAGCCAGTACCAGGTGGATTTGTCGTCCCCGGTCAGAAAGGGCACCCGGCCATGACGCCAGTGATCCAGATAGTCATGGTGGATGCCGCGGATGAAATCGGGCCGCACCGCCAGATCGCCGCGAAACACCGACATCCGCCCGGTCAGCGTCAGCACCCGGTTGCTGAGGCCCGTCGAACACATCATCACCTGACGCTGGTTGAAGCGCAGGATGAACCAGTCGCGAAACAGGTTCTGCTTGTGGATGATGACGCCTTCGTCGGTGGTCAGCGCGCCCGTCCTGGGGTTGGTGAACATCGGGGCCGCCTGCGCCACAATATCCTCGGGCACGCAGGTATCGCCATCGACGAACACCACGATGTCATGCGCCGTGGGTTCCATATGGCCGATGATCTTCAGCGTCTTGGCCAGCGCATCGCGCTTGCCGTTGGATTTGATCCGGTCGATCACCAGCTTCACCCGCGACAGGTCTTCGCGCGTCGCGGCAAAAATCTCGCGGATCAGCCGCTCGTCCGACCCGTCCACCACGGAGGCCACGATGGTCGCGCCGTCCCGCGCGCGCGATGCCGCCAGAAACAGCGCACGGTAGCACAGGATGGTGGCCTCGGGTTCCACCATATAGGTGGTGACCAGAAAATACGCATGCGACGGGCCTTTGCGCGCGGCAAAGCGGGCAAAGGCCTTTGCCTTGCGGCGCGGGTGGACGATCTTGTAAAAGATCGCCGCCCGCGTGAAGTTTACGGTGGCCCATGTGTAGCGCCAGGTGCCAAGGAACCCCAACACGAAGATCGTGTTGGTGGCATATTGCACCTCTCCGAGAAACCCGGGCGGGATCACGGAATACAGCAGCACGATCACTGCGAAATAAGCCCCATGGGTGAGAACGCCGAACATCCGCCGTTACCAGCAGATGCCCTGGTATTGCCCTTCCGACACCATGTCGCGCTTCATCCGCGTCAGGTCCAGCACCGGCAGGGTCTTGGCGGCTTCTTCCAGCGAACTGACGCTGTCCTTGTAATAATTGCCCACAAGAATGGCCCCGGCATTGCCGATCAGATGATCCAGATGTTCGACCATGCGGTCTTTCAGATCGGGGATCACATCATTGCCACGGCCTGCGGTGGAATTGTTGCTGGCATAGGCTTCATAGACATAGGGGTCGTAGATGCCGACGCCGACGCCCTTTCTGATCAGCCGCGCCGCAAGTTCGGCCAGCGGGCTTTCGCGCAGATCATCGGTGCCGGGTTTGAAGCTGATGCCGACAAAGCCGACGTGGCTCGCACCCGAGGCGGCAATCATATCCTCGGCGCGCTGGATCTGCGCCTCGTTGGCCTCGATCACCGCGTCCAGCAGATGCGCGTTGACGCCGGTGGCACCGGCCAGATAGCGCAGGGCGCGCACATCCTTGGGCAGGCACGAGCCGCCAAAGGCAAAGCCGGGGCGCATGAAGTATTTCGACATCGCCACCTTTTCGTCGGAACACAGGATCTCCATCACCGTCTGGCCGTCAAGACCGCTGGCTTTGGCGATATTGCCGATCTCATTGGCGAAGGTCACCTTCACCGCGCGCCAGGTGTTGGAGGTGTATTTCACCATCTCGGCGGTGCGCAGATCGACGACGTGGATCTTGCAGTTCAGCCCGGTATTCAGTGCGGTCAGGAAATCCGCCGTGGGGGTATCCATCGCGCCGAACACGATCAGGCCCGGATCGTAGTAATCCTCGATCGCGGTGCTTTCGCGCAGGAATTCAGGGTAATAGCCCATGCCGAAGTCACGGCCCGCCACCTTGCCCGAAGCCGCTTCCAGCGCCGGAATACAGGCACTTTCGCACGATCCCGGCACGATGGTCGAACGGATCACCACCGAATGGAACGACGCCTTGTTGGCCAGCGCGCGACCGATGTTTTCGCACACGCCTTTTACATAGGTCAGCCCGACCGACCCGTCGGGAGCCGACGGCGTGCCCACGGCGACAAAGCTCGCGTCGCTGTTGTCGATGGCGTATTGCACATCGTTGGTGGCGGTCAGGCGGCCTTCGCGCACCACCTGTGCGATCAGTTCGTCCAGCCCGTTTTCCACGATGGGCGACAGCCCGTCATTGATGGATTTGATCTTGCCGGGGTCCACATCTACGGCGATCACGTCATGACCATCTCTGGCCAGGCATGCAGCCGAAACCACGCCGACATATCCGATGCCGAACACGCTAATTCTTGCCATTGTCTGCCTCGTTGGTTTTTTTATTGTCCGTATTTTTCAGTAAAAATAGATGGTTGTGGCCTTTTTTTAAAGTCAATTCACGCAGACGCCTGCGGCTTTGCAAAGTGACGTGCCAAAACTGCTACAGTAACAGTGTGACACGTAAATATGGTGTGAATATGTTTTACAGACGGCAACATGTGGCATTGTCCGGGCGAATAATGCAGTGCGTATTCAATCATGGATTGTATTGACGATCGCCCTTCGCGCCGCTTGTCCTGCAAACCCTTGCGGCGCGGCGACGGCAGCAAACGGTTCGCGCTGCGCTGCGGCGATTGTAGCGGCGCGGGTGGGTGACACATCGCGGCAGCGCAGCGGGATCCGCAAAACGCAGGTCCGGATCGGCCGGGACATCCGGTTGGCCGCAGCTTTTACAACGCCTGCACCGGGACTGTGTCGCGTGACACATCGCCGGGGGCGGTGGCCGGACAATGGCGGATGGATGGCGACCGCCCGCCGGTGTTCCGCATTGCGCATAGGGTTGCGGGCAGCGGCAACCGGGGGGCCTGCGATCCGGGGGTCTGCAACCGCGCGGGTGATACGTCGCAGGACGTAGTGGTGGAACCGGAAGACATGAGCGCGGCTGCGGGCCGGGGGCATGCGCAGAATGGGGTCTAATGCCGTAGGGAGCAGAATGGTATCATAAGGGTTTTCGGTCACCTTTTTGGCCACCTATATTCGCCTGTGAGAAGGATGTGGGCCCATCCGAGAGGTGAGGTGTGCGCCAGCAGGTTTGGTGAGCAGTCCATGCCATCGCGTTTTCGGGCTGCGACAGCCTGACCGAGGTGTTTGGTATTCCAACAAATGACGCCGGAGGCGAGAAGGTTAAGGCCTGCCATGCGGAAGTGCTGGCCCTCGGCGGTGCGATCGCGGATTTCACCCTGTCGACCGATACGCAGGGCGTTTTTCAGGGCGTGAAGCGCTTCGTCTTTGTTCAGACCGATCTGGGCGCGGCGCTGCATGTCGGCGTCGAGCAACCAGTCAATGATGAACAGCGTTCGTTCCACCCGTCCGATTTCTTTGAGAGCTTCGGCCAACTCATGCTGTCGGGGATAGGCTGCAAACTTGCGTAGAAGTTGGCTGGGAGGCATGACGCCGGCGACCATGGTGGCAGCGCTGCGCAGAATGTCGGGCCAGTTGGCTGTGATGATGTTTTGCGGGGTATGAACTGGAAGCCCAGAAGGGCTGTGACGGCAAAGACATGATTGGTGAAGCCACCTGTATCGGTATATTGTTCGCGGATATTCCTGCCGGCCTCATTCATCAGCAGGCCATCTTTCAGCGTGCGAACGACAGATTGCTGAACTGACCGCCTTCGCCGGGCGCGGCGACTTTGACGTGATCGGTATCTTCAAAGAGACGGCATCGGGCACCGTAGCGAACAGGATGGCGCGCAATCAGATCATGGACCTGGCTCAGGCCCGAAAGATCGA
>Ga0209702_10001666_pt1 | contig 41502 bp, 36 predicted proteins | sample FRY01_FD_187210 | JGI IMG/M metagenome (GOLD analysis project Ga0209702, IMG submission 187210) | Freshwater microbial communities from Lake Fryxell liftoff mats and glacier meltwater in Antarctica - FRY-01 (SPAdes) (version 2) | ecosystem: Environmental > Aquatic > Freshwater > Ice > Glacier...
ATGGAAGACGTTAAAAGCAAAGCTCCAAGGCCATTACGGCTACTACGGCATCACCGGCAACGCTGATGCACTGGAGCAATACGAAACCAGCGTCAAACGTCTGTGGCACAAGTGGCTTAACCGCCGCACGCGGCAACGAGGCAGCATGACGTGGGAGCGCTTTGGCAAACTATTGAGCGAGCATTTACCACTGCCACCGCCCAGGGTCGTGCATTCCATCTATAACGCGAAGTCCTGATCTGAGGAACCGTATGCCTTAATTGGGCTCGTACGGGTCTGTGGGGGAGCCGCCCGGCAACGGACGGCTCTACCCGGAAGACTTCGGCCTCCGTCATGCCCTGCGTGGTGAAATTTTCGCCGAAGGCACCCGGCGTGAGCGTCAGGCCCAGCTCGCTCGCCCAGCTTGAGTAGTGCTCGGAGGGATAGACGTTGATCGCCTTGTCTGGTCCGCCGTGGTTGACGAGGTCGGCCTGGCCGTCGCCATCAATGCCGAGTCGTGTCACCTGTCTCACGCTGGTGACAGGCTCCTTGAAAAATCCGCTCGCCCATTCGCGGTCCATCGGGTCGGCAGCGCCCGTCATGCCCAGTGTGCGTGGCATTCCCGTCTGCAAACCGATGAGTATGAGCCTGCTCATGCGTGCCGATAAACCATTTCCGCCTGACCGGCTACTTCTTCGATGGCAGCGCCTGCGTAGGATCGACGCGATTGGCTTCAATGATGAGCGGTCTGGCGACCAGGGGTTCGGCGGCGTTCGGCGTGACCGTTACCTGGATGAGATGCAGGTTGTGTCCGCCGAAGGTTTCGATGCGAGTGAAGTTCTCCAGCATCTGTCCGGTGGCGGAGGTCAGTGGTTTGTCGATACGGAAGTAGTGGTTGTCGGAGTGAAAAAGATACACGGGTTTCGGCAGCGCCTGCACGGCTTCCCGCAGCGCGGGCACGAAACTGGCGAAGCCGGTGCCGCGTGGATCGGAGCGTTTGGTTTCGGATAGCGGATTGGCCTGAATGAAGAGCGCCAGAGCGCGGTATTCGGGTTTCGCCGCTTCGGTAAACGCGGCCTTCATCCAGGCGATCACGGCGGTGTCGCGCGCGAGGAATTCCTCCATCGCTGCGGCGTTGTCCTCCAGCGGTTGTGCTCGATGTAGTTGGCAAACTCCGGCTGTACGGCGCTCTGGCAGGTGAGGACGAGCTTTTGCTGGCCGAGACTCTCGTGTTTGGCGGAGAAAAACGTGCGGCGCACGAGCGACAGCCGGTCGAGCGGGTCAAACGATCCGGCGGGTGCGGTGTGGCAGTCCGTCCACTCATTGTCGCCGGGCACATAGACAAGCGGCTGCGCGAATCTGGCCATACACCGCGTCATCGCAGGGTTTCTGCCCGAATTTGGTGTCGCCGCAATGCACGCTGAACGCGGGTGCGACCTTGTTCGCTGCCGCAATGACGTTTTGGAAGCGTCCGACATCCTGCGGCATGTAGTAGGGCATGCAGCCCATGACGAGAAAATCGAAGGGATCATTCTGCTCAGCAGCGGAGACGGTAAACGTGCTGAGTGCGAGAAGCAGAGACAGGCAGGAGAGAGGGCGGAACATCTTCAGCAAACGAATCCGCGAACATAGATGTGGCAGACCCTTCACGGGAAGCCGAGCAGAGAGGCATTTGCCTTTCGCAACGTTGATTCCGTGCTCGACAGCGATCACACCTCACTCAGCACGCCCGTGCTCGCGCCGAACTTGTCCAACTCGATGCCTGTCTGCTGGATCATGCGGACGTAGAGGTTCGAGAGGAAGGTGTTGTTCTGCTTGTCGTGCGCGATGTGGCCCGCGTGCTTGTAGCCACCACCGGCGAGGATCACGGGCAGGTTCGTGTTGTCGTGATTCGATGCGTTGCCGAGGTTGCTGGCGAAGAAAATCGATGAACGGTCGAGCAGGGACTGCGCGCCTTCGGAGCTGGCTTTCATCTTGTCCAAAAAATCGCCGAAGACCATCATCTCCGCGTCTTCGATGAGCGCGAGCTGCTCCAGCTTAGCCGGGTCTTGGCCGTGATGCGAGGCGTCGTGATGGCCGATGTTCACGCCTTGGATCTCCGGCTTGTCCTGCGAGCCGAACCACAGGGAAATGACGCGTGTGCTGTCGGTTTGAAAGGCGAGGTGCACCAGATCATACCACTGGCGACTGCGCTCGACGAGTTGCGCGCTGCTGAGTTCGACGGGTGGCTTCGCCTCCACTTGCGGTTTCGGCGTGACCTGCCAAGTCTCGTCCTGCTGGAGCTTCTGCTCGGCCTCACGAATGGAGGAGACGTACAAGTCGAGCCGCTCACGGTCGTCGGCACCGAGTTTGGCGTTCAGGCTGCCAAGCTGGTCGCGCACATCATCAAGAATGCTCTGCCCGTCCTTGATGCGCCGCATTTCACGCACGGCCTCGTCCGCCGTGCCCTGGATGAAGAGCTGCTTGAAGACGGAACTCACGCGACTCTCCGCTGGCAGCCGCACGCCGCGCCGGTTCCACGCCGCGCTGCCGCCGCCGAGCACGAGCGAATTGAATCGCGTCTTGCCCACCAGATGCGAAGCAATCTCCTGATCGAGCGAGATGCTGTTCTTGATGTCATTCGGCCGGATGAAATCGGGATGCACGCCGGTGAAGAGTCCCACCTCCGCGTAATGCCCCGCACCGTAGCGATGCGAGAGGCCGGAGAAGACGGTGAAATCATCACGGCGGCTTTGCAGGAACTTCAGGGAGCGGCTCGGCGCGTAGTCTCTGCCGGCATCGGTCGGAAAAAAGTTCGGCGCATGCATGCCGAGCGGGCGACCGATGAGCAGCACCCGGCGCGGCTGCGCGGCGGCTGTTTTCGCCTCCGCAGCGCCCGCTGGCGTCATGGCATTGAGAAACGGCAGCCCGATGGCGATACCGGAGGAGCGCAGAAAAGTGCGGCGGTCGAGAACGTGGCGTGGCATGGCGGTGGTGCGGTTTATTTGTTCCTAAACGGACGACTCTGCACGATTTCATGCACGAGGGTGCGCAGGCCGTAGTTCTTGGTTTTCATCCTGGCAACGATCTGCTCGATCACCTCGCGGTCGGCGAATTGTGGCTCCGCTCCGGTGGCGTAGGTGAGAAGCTTTTCCGCGAGGTTGCGGGCGATTTGATCGGGATCGGCGAGCAGGAGGCGCTTGTAATCGTTGATGGTCTCAAATGCTTTGCCGTCGTGGGTGACGCCGCCTTTTTCGACATCAGGACCACGGAAGAATGCGCGACCGGTGTAGCCGGGGATCTGCACGACTCCGGCCTTCGTCTTTGCCGAGGCGCGGTAGAACTCGCGGTAGCCGCCGATGGGGTCGAAGGACTCGAGCGCGAAGCCGGGCGGATCAATGTGCTGATGGCAGGAGTTGCACGAGGCGATGTTGCGATGCTTGTCGAGTTGCTGGCGGATCGTCGTCGCGCCACGGATGTCGGGTTCGATGGTGGGAACGTCCGGTGGTGGTGGTGCTGGCGCTTTGCCGAGGATGTGTTCCAGCACCCACTTCCCTCGCAGCACCGGCGAGGTGGTGGTGCCGTCTGCGGTGACTTTCAAAACACTGCCGTGTGTCATTACACCGCCGCGATGCGAGCCGACGGGAAGATTCACGCGGCGGAATTCGGATGGCGGTGCAGAAGACTGGGAGACAATGAGACGATGAGATGGGGAGACCGGAGACGTCGCCTTGTCTGATTGTCTCCCTGTCTGATTGTCTTGCGCCGCAGCATCAAAGGCCGTCGCAATGCCGTAGTGCTCGGCGAGGCGTTGATTGACGATGGTCCACGTCGAATCGACGAACTCCATCACGCTGCGGTCGTTTTGCAGCACGTCGTCAAAGAAGCGGCGCGTCTCCTCCGGCATGGCCCACAGCAGCGTGCCGTCGAAGTCGCCGTAGAGGTTGGGATCGGGGATGGTGGCGTCGATTTTGCGGAGTTCGAGCCACTGGCCGGTGAAGTTTTCCGTGAAGCCGCGTGATCGGGGTGAGTGGAGCAGGCGCTCGGTTTGTTGGCGCAACTCATCCGGCTGCGTCACATCGGCAGCGAGCAGTTCGGCATCCGGCGGCAGCGCGGTGAGAAAATACGCGAGGCGATTGGCGAGCGCGTGACGATCCAGCTCGCCGGGCGATTCATGGAAGAAGAGAAAGTGCGGCGAGGTGAGGACGCTCTTGTAGCCGTAGGTCATCGCGTTCACGAAGCGCTCACCCGCGTCGAGCTTGGCGTGAACCTTGTCGATGAAGTGCTTCAATGTCGCTTCGTCCACCGGACGGCGAAAGGCACGCGGGATGAAGGCGCGGAGCAGTTTTTCAGCGTCTTCCTTCGGCGCGGCGCTGACGGGTTCGAGCGGATCATTGAGCCACTGGTAGATGTTGGTGCGCATGCTCCAGTCCTGTGGCTTGCGGCCCTCTGCCTTGGCTTTGACGGCTGACTTTGGCATCAGCTCGGCGTCACCAAAAAGCGTGTGATAGGCCTGCGATGGAAAGGCATCCAGCGGCCCTTCGATTTCGAGCCACTCAATAAGAAAACCGGGACCGGTGTGGCCTTCGATGGGCTGCTTCGTCGTACGGATGTCCCAGTTGAGCTGAAGCTGAACGACGAATGCCTCACCCGCGTCGAGGTTGATCTCCGTCTCGATCAAACGCGGCGCACCGGGCTGGAAATCGACCGTGTCACGCACCACCGGCGGCTCGCGGCCGCGATCAATCGTGCAGTAGGCCACCGGCACGGGCAGATTCGCCGCGCCCACGGCGCAGGCGGACATGCGCACCTTGTAGCGACCGGCCCCGAGCACGCTCGGCGTGCAGACCAAGCCGTAGCGCGGCAACTTGCTGTAAACGACGAGCGCGTCGCCTTTGAGGAAGCAACTGCGTGTGAGCGTTTGCTTGAAGTTGTTGCCCTTTTCCGACATTTCGCGCCCAGTGCGGCGCTCGTTGACGGACAGATGCGGATGCACTGGAATCGCCGAGCATACCGCCGTCTCCGCAGCCTCTTGGTAAAGCAGCAGATGAGTCGAGGAGAGGTCGAGCGCGGCGCTGACATTGTCAAAGCCGCCAACGCTGTTTTCCTCTGGCAGCAGCTCCTTGAGCTTCACGTTGGAGCCGACCAGCTCGCGCACGGTGTTTTCGTATTCGGTGCCGTTGAGGCGGCGGATCAGCGCGCGGCCCTGTGTGCGCTGTTTTTCCAAAGACGCGGCGCGCAGCGACTCGCGCAGGATTTTGACCGATTCATCACGCAATGTCTTCGGCGGCTGCTCGGACTTCTTCGGCGGCATCTCACCGGAGGCGAGCTTGTCATGCACCTTGATCCACGCGGCCATGCTCACCTCACCATCAAGGCGCAGGCCGCCTTTCTGCACGTCGTCGCCATGACACTCAATGCAGTGCGCATCGAGCAGCGGACGCACCTTTGGCTCAAAGGCGGATGCGGAGACGGCGAGTAGCGGCCACAGGAGAATAGATCGGGACATGAGCGATGAAACGCCTCTCATACGGTACTTTTGTCGATCTCGCTCGATGCTTCTTCACGAAGAACAAGGCGGCGCAGTGATGCAATCCGTCGCGAGTTTGCGTGTGCGGCGTGCGTTTGCTTTGCCTCATGCGATTTCTCATCTCTGCCCTGTTTCTCGCCGCCGTTTCGATGTCCTCCGCTGAGGACAAGCCTGATCTACCTCTGGTGGACATCGCGGATCAAAAAGATCGGCAGACCGTCATCGCCGCAGGCACGGAGGAAGTTTATCAAGGCCATCCGACGACAACCTTGCTGCCGGATGGCAAAACGATCCTCTGTGTCTGGTGCATCAACCACGGCGGTGCCGCTGGGCCGATGGCGCGCAGCGAGGACGGCGGCGGGACGTGGTCGCGCATCGACGAGCTGATGCCGCCCGGCTTCAAAACGCATCAAAATTGCCCCAGCATCTACCGCATGACCGATCCGGTGGGCAAGGAGCGCATCTGGGTGTTTTCCGCCGCCAAGGACACACGCAAAGGCTCCGGCATGCCGAGCATCATGAGCGACGACGGCGGCAAGACGTGGCAGGAAATGCCGCCGCTCGGCTTCCCCTGCGTCATGACCTTCAGCAGCATCGTGCGACTCAAGGACGGCAGCTATCTAGGCCTCTATCACAAAGGCCCCGACGGCGCGGACAAGGCACCGCTGGAAGTCCTGCAAACGATCACCGCCGACGGCGGCTTCACTTGGAGCGAGCCGCATGTTGTGGCCTCCGTCGAAGGCAAAAATCCCTGCGAACCCTTCGTCTTCCGCTCGCCTGATGGCTCCGAGCTCTGCTGCCTCCTGCGCGAGAACACGCACAAAGAACGCAGCCTCATGATGTTCAGCCGCGATGAAGGCAAGACGTGGACGACACCCGTGAACACGCCTTGGGGCCTCACCGGAGATCGTCACGCCGGTGTGTTCACGAAGGATGGCCGCATGGTCGTCGCCTTCCGTGATCAGGCGCTCAACAGTCCGACCAAAGGCCACTTCGTCGCCTGGGTCGGCACTTACGACGACCTCAAAAACAACCAGCCCGGCCAATACCGCATCAAGCTCCTCCACAGCCACGCCGAACGCGTCGGCGACTGCGGCTATCCCGGCATGGAACTCCTCCCCGACGGCACCATCGTCGCTACGACCTATGTGAAGTATGCGCCCGGCAAGGAGAAGCACAGCGTCGTGAGTGTGCGCTTCAATCTCGGCGGGACGGACGCGCTGGCGAGGCCGTAAGTTGGCGTTGGTTCACTCGCCCACGCACCACAGAAACTCCTGGCGCGGTTCGCCGAGCTTGGCGGAGCGGAGGTAGATGCGGTTGTCGCAGATGGCGGGGCTGGAGTAGGATTCGTCGCCGAGTTGGTTCTGCCCGAGCAGCGTGAATTTCTCCGGTGTGGCTTCAAACACGGACGTGACGCCGCCGTTGCTGGTGATGTAGATGCGTGAGTCGGCCATGACTGGCGAGCCGTAGAACTCCTTGTCCACTTTCTCCGACCAGCGTTCCTCGCCGGTGCTCGCGTTCCAGCACACGGCCCTGCCGGAATCGCCAACGCCGAAGAGATGGCCGTTTTTCACCAGTAGAGATGGCACATAGGTGTGCGTGTTGTTTTCCCAGGTGATCTTGCCGGAGCCATCGGCCTCGACGGCCATGGTGTGGTTCTTCGGATAACCGCCGCCGATGAAGATGCGGCTGCCGTCCGTCACGGCGGTGACCACGGTTTCCTCAGTCGAGCCGTCGAACTCCCACAGCTTTTTGCCGCTCAGCGGATCGAAGCTGGAGACGACCTTGCAACCCGCCAGCACGGCCTGCGTTTTGCCGGCGGCAGTCACGACGGCGGGCGTGGCATAATTGTCCACCTTCGGGCGGTTCTGCTGCCAGAGGATCTCGCCGGTGAGCTTGTTGAGGCCGGAGAATTTTCCACCGGCACGATGATCCGCCGCGATGAGCACCACGTTCTGATAAACCACCGGTGACGCGCCATAACCCTGATGCAGCTTAAAATCGCACACGCGCCGCTGCCACAGCACCTTGCCGGAGAAATCCAACGCGCTGGTGAAGATAGCACTGTCGTTCAGAAAGCTGACGTAGAGCCGTTCGCCATCGCAAACGACATCACCCGATGCGAGCGAGGCGTTGCGATGCCCGCCAGTGACGAAGTTGCCGCTGTGAACGACCGACTCCCAGACCTGTTTTCCCGTGGCGCGGTCAAAGCACAGCACGATCTGCTCCTCCTTCGGCACATCCGCCGTCGCGAGGTAAACGCGATCACCCACGACGGTCGGCGAACCATGCCCGCGACCGCGCACCGCCGTTTTCCACTTCACATTTTCGTTCTCACTCCAGCGCACCGGCAGTTTTTGCCCCGCCGCCGCATGACCATCCGTCGTGGGGCCACGCCATGCAGGCCAGTCGTTGGCGGGCAGCGGTGAGGTGACAAGCAGCAGGCGGATGAGAAGTGACGAGGTGATGTTCATGAAGGTCGTTGATTACGTCTTGAGGCGGCGTGGTATTGTCGCGTTCGTACTGATTCGCTGCGCGAACATTTCGCTCCGTGCGGGCGTTTGATGAAGGCACATTTTCTCCCATGAGATTTCTTTTCATCCTCCTGCTTGCCATGAACGCTGATCTTCATGCCGCCGAAGAAGACCTGGCAACACCACCGGTCGTCACGGCTCTTTCCTGGGTCATCAGCGATGCCAAAGCCGGTGCCGTCCTCTGGGAGCACGCTGCCGACGAGCCGCGCAAGGCGGCGAGCACGGCGAAAACGATGTGCGCCTACACGATCCTCCTGCGCGCAGAAAAGGAGCCGGCGATCATGGATGAATGGGTGAAAATCACACAGCTCGCTGGCACCACGAGCGGCAGCACCGCCGGGCTGAAACTCGGCGAGCAGGTGCAGGTCAAAGACTGCCTTCTCGGCATGCTGCTGCCTTCTGGCAATGACGCGGGCAATGCCCTGGCCGAGCATTTGAATTCACGTTTCGCACCGCCCGATGAAGCGATGCTCAAAGCCGGCCTCGACAATCCGCTGCTCAAAACACGCGCTAACTTCATCGCCGAGATGAACCGCAACGCGCGCCAGATCGGCATGACGAGCACGATCTACCGCTCCTCCTTCGGCGATGGCGGCACCGAGCAGGACCGCACCACCACCGCGCGCGATTTGAGCCGCCTCGCCTTCATCGCCATGCAGAAGCCGCAGTTTTGCGCCTGGGTTGCCACCCAGCGCCACAGCGCCGAGGTGAAACAGACTGACGGCACGCCGCGCACTGCCGTGTGGGAAAACACCAACCAACTGCTCGCGCTTGATCTCGGCTACGACGGCATCAAAGGCGGCCTGACGAACCAGGCAGGCCATTGCCTCATTGCCAGTGGCCATCGCGGTGACGATCACCTCTACGTCGTCGTCCTCGGCGGTAGTTCCTCCGAAGCCCGCTTTGCCGACACGCGCAATCTCTTCCGCTGGGCGTGGTCCAAGCGTGCGCCTTGAGCGCAATATCGTCGCGTCGTCTTCGTTCTCGTTTGACCTCACACATGAAACATACGCCCCTCGCCTTGCTAGCCGTTTTCACGAGTCTCAGCCCTGTCGTCTTTGCCGCTGATCTTGTCCTCGTCTCAAAAGACTCACCGCCTGCGCCGATCATTGTTTACAAGGATGCGCCACCGCGCACGCGGGAGGTCGCGGACGTTTTGGCGGACTACATCGCGAAGATCAGCGGGCAGAGGCCCGCCGTGATCGAGGGCGTGCCTTCGCCGATGCCTGAGCGGGCGATCTGGGTGGGCGTGCAGCCTGCGGTGAAGACGGTGTTTCCGAAAACGGACTTCGAGTTTCAGCATCCCGAGGAGATCATCATCGTGGCAAATGAAAAACATCTCGTCATCGCGGGTCGTGACCGCTGGGATCCAGCGAAGCTGGACATCAAGACACGCGAGGGCGTGATCAAGGGCGTGCAGCAGGAGTATGGCACGATCAACGCGGTCTATACGTTTTTGCAGGACCAACTCGGCGTGCGCTGGGTATGGCCGGGTGAACTCGGCGAGGATGTGCCGAAGAATGAGCGCATCACGATCAGCGCGACGCTTGAGCACCGCTATCATCCGCAGCTGCGCGCCCGTGGCAGCATGTTCAACTACTGCCGCCTCGGGAATAAGGGTTATGGCAAGTCACACGAGTGGACGATGCGCCAGCGGTTGCAGCTTGATTCACTCTCGATTGAAGGCGGGCACGGCTTCGGCGACTGGTGGGACCGCTATCACGAAAAATTTCCCGAAATCTTCGCGTTACAGCCGGACGGCACACGCAGCGGCCACCCGAGTCCGCACAACGCGAAGCTGTGCAGCTCGAACCCGAAGGTGTGGGAGCTGTGGCTCGAAGAAGTGGCCGCAGAACTGCAACAAGACCCGCACCGCACCGTCTTCAACGCCTCGCCGAACGATGGCTGGGCCAGCGGCCATTGCATCTGTGACAAGTGCAGCGCCTGGGACCATCCCGATGGCGAGCCGCGTGTCTTCAACTGGTATCACCTGAACAAAGAACGCCCCGCGACGAGCGATCGCGATGTGACTTTCGCCAACAAGCTCGGCGAGCTGCTCAAGCAGAAGTATCCGGGCAAGGATTACCGCGTGTTGATGCTGAGCTACGGCCACTCGCGCCCCGCGCCAGTGAAGGCGCGGCCTGCGGATAACGTGATCATGACCATCGTCGCGAACTTCTTCGGCCGCACCGGCCTCGTGGATCGCGGCTCGACGCGCGGCGACACCTACCGCCAGCAGTTTGAGGCGTGGTCGAAGATCGTGCCCTCGATGTTCTGGCGGCCGAACACCGGCAGCCCCGCCGGCTGGCAGCAGGGATTGCCGGACATCCACGTCACACAGACGATCCGTGATTTCAAAGACGTGGCGGCGGCGAACTGCATCGGCATCTACATTGATGGCGTGTGGGAGCACTGGGCCACCGTGGGGCCGCTCTACTACATCATGGCGCAGCTCGCGTGGAATCCCGCCGCCGATGCGGGTGCGGTCCTCGCCGCCTACTACAGCCGCGCTTTCGGCCCCGCCGCGCCACAGGTGCGCGAGTATTTCGAGGCCCTTGAGAAGGCGCGCATGGCCTTCATCGCGAAAAATGGCGAGACCGGCGTGTTCGCCTTCCCACAGCTCTATACCGACGAGTTGCTGCGCGACTCGCAAGCCCGACTTGACCACGCCGCCGCTGCGGTGTCAGCGGATTCGATTCATGCCAAACGAGTCGCCTTTGTGCAGGCTGGGCTGACCTACACGCGACTCACGGTCGAAAACATCGCGCTCATGGATCGCTACTGGAAGAAGAAGGACGACGCCATCGCCACGCAGGTGAAGACGAACTGGGACATCATCGAAAAACTTGTCGCTGATCATCCCTATGCGATCAACTGGGGTCCCGTGCGGCCCAGCTCACCACGCATGGTGGGTCTGCACCCCGATCATCCGAATCCAAAGGCGAAAAAAGCCAAGCCGAACGATCTCGATTTGAACTGAACCCTTTTTCACCACCCAAACCATGCGACTCCTCCCCATTCTATCTCTGCTTCTTTCCGTCACGGCCAGCGCCGAAATCCATCACGCGCAGGGCGAGATGTCCGGCGAAGTCACGGCGACCGCTGTCCTGCTGCAATCACGCCTCACCGCGATTCCGGGGCCTCTGCTCGATGAAAACGGCGATGTGCCGGGGAAAGAGGGTGTCGCGTTTTTTGAGTGGAGCGAGTCGGCAGATTTTGCTCAAGCTACCCGCAGCAAGTGGTACGAGGCGAAGGCTGATCGCGATTTCATTGTCCGTAGCAGCGCCAGCAGGCTCAAACCCGGCACGCTTTACCACTACCGGCTCGTTTTCGGCGAAACTCGCGAAACTGCCAAACCCGGCCCCACGCGCAGCTTCAAGACGCTGGCCGAAACCGGCACGACGTCGTTCTGCATGGGCAGTTGCATGAACTACCACTCGTTCATGGTCGGCAAGGCGAACGGCGGCGGTCCGGTGACGGCGACGGAGGAAGACAAGCGCCTCGGGTTTCCGGTTTTCGCGGCGATGACCGCCTTGAAGCCGGATTTCTTCATTGGCACGGGCGACATCGTCTATTACGACCACCCGTCGGAGACGGCGGCGAAGACACTGCCAGAACTGCGGCGGAAATGGCACGAAGAGTTGCGTTTCCCGCGCCTGATCGAGTTCTTTGCGCACACGCCGGCCTACTGGTCGAAGGACGATCACGACTTCCGCTTCAACGACGCCGATCTCGGCAGTTCGAAGCTCCCCGCGCCGAGCACTGGCATCGAGATTTTCCGTGAGCAGATGCCGATTTACGTCGCCTGGGACCGCACGACGCCGACGTATCGCACGCATCGCGTTCATCAGCATTTGCAGCTCTGGTTCATGGAGGGGCGCGACTTCCGCTCGCCGAACAAGATGCCGGACGGCCCTGAAAAGACGATCTGGGGCCGTGAGCAGCGTGACTGGCTGCAAACGACGCTCAAGGCGAGTGACGCCGCGTGGAAGGTCATCATCACACCCACACCGATGGTTGGCCCGGACCGCAACAGCAAGACGGACAACCACGCGAACCTCAACGGCTTCAAACACGAGGCCGATAGCTTTTTTCAATGGCTACGCGACAACGACGTGAAAAACGTGCTCACCTTCTGCGGCGACCGCCACTGGCAGTATCACAGCATTCACCCGCTTGGCGTCGAGGAGTTTTCAGTCGGTGCTTTGAATGACGAAAATGCGATCAAAGGCGAAAAACCCGGCGGCAAAGGCACCACCGATCCCGAGGGACTGATCAAGCAGCCTTACATCTATGACAAGCCCACCGGCGGCTTTTTGCATGTTACGGTGAATGATGGTGCGCAGCTTGTGCTCACGCATCACGATGACACGGGGAAGGTGATGAACACGGTGACGAAACAGGCGGGCCGTTAAGTTCAGCCACGAAGTCACGGTCGGCGATGGCGGCGAGCTGCTGCAATTCAGCATGCAGCACCGCGACCGCTGGATTGCCTGCGGCATCGGCACGGCCACACTGGGTGCAGGAGGCAAAGCCCGGATATTTCTCGGTGCGCTGCGGATCATGCGCTGCGTCATGCAGCGTGAGCGTCGGTCGCGGATCAGCGTGAGTCCCGGACTGTAGCGAGACGGGATGCATCCAGCAGGTGATGGGCTTGAAGAACCATGACGGCTGTCCCTCATCCACCGCGAGTCGTTGCCAGGCGCAGCGGTGCTCGTTGTCGAGAAACACACAGCGCGTGCGTGGAAAATGCGCGGGAAAATCTGCGGCCAGCTCAGCGGGAGAAGCGGCACGCGTCGCGGTCTTCCAGCCGCCGCCATGCGGGCGCTCCTCGAAAGCTGTCGCTGCCGACAGAGCGAGGCCGTAGGCGTGAAATTGTGCCTCATGCCGAGTTAGCAGCGCCTGCAACGCGGCCATTTCCTCCGGTGATAGACACACGCCGTCATGGCAGCAGGTGGCGCGGCATTGGCTGAGCTCACAAGGACTCAACCGCTGCTCGAAGGCCGCATGATCCACGCGTGCTTCCTGCAATTGCCGCCGCAGCTCCATCGCGGTGTCGCGATGGAGCGTGATTTTGTCAAACGGCGGCATGCAGGCAGCGGTTAGCCGATCACATTCTCGCCGCGATTTTCCTTTTGTTGGATCGCCACCGGCCAGCCGGGAAATTGATTGGTGGGCTTGCCGTCGGTGGCGTCGATGAGGAAGCGGAAGGACTCGCAGTGGTAGGTCTTCTTCACGGTGTAGAAAGTGATGATCCCGAAGCCGCTGCCTTTCTCGTGCGCCTTGTCGTAACGGTTGGGAGCCTTGCCGACCAGTGGATTGCCGACGGCATAGACGTAGGCCTTGTTACCGAGTCCGTCGAGATACTCGCCGGTGTCGGCGTGGCCATGCTTGGGCCGGTTGGCATGTAGCATTTTTAGCTCATCCGGCCGCCACCAGCGCGGGTAGCCGGCGGAAATAGCGGGCGTGCAGAAGGACCAGTTGCTGTCGCGCTGCTTTTCCACGCCGTATTGGACCATCGTGGTGAGATGCTGGTCGCCATTGATGTGCAACGCCATGGACGGACGCAGGATGTCGATGGCGTTGTTGCGCGGTGTCTGCGGCCAGCCGCCGGAGTCGAGGTCGGCTTTGAGATAGCCATCGAAGCCGCCGTGATGCGTGGCCGCGTTGGCGAAGACCGTCTGACTGAGCAGCGCCTTCAAGGTGTGACCGCGCCAGTCCTGCGCCCATTTTTTGAGGAACTCCTCCTGGCGCTCGCCCAGCAGCACGAGGCCGGGTTTGTCGAGCTTCGCGGTGTCAAAATTCGCATCAAGGACATGATCGGCGCGACCGCTGCCGGTATCGACGCGCTCCGGCCCGCTCTTCCACTGACGATCAGCAATGATCGCGAAACTGACGCCGCCATACACCATGTCACCATAATAGACGCTGATGTCCTGCAGGCTGGGCTTGGGATCATACGCATCCGGGTGATGCGCGACGTTCGTCTTGTGAACCACATTGACCATCTTCGCAGGCTCGATGTAGCCGCCCTTGGAAGACGCGCCGGTGTCGCCCACGTTCATCTTCGCGCCGCCTTCGCCCCAGATGTTGCCCTGGAAGACATCGTGGTCGTCCGGTAGGCAGAGCGTGGGCGCGTTGCGCATGACCTCGCGGAAGGCCCAGCCGTGCTGATAAAATTTGCGCAGATAATTGAGGATAGCGGGTTCTGCTGGTTCACGGATGATGCCGAAACCGCCGTGGCTCTCATAAATCTGGTCGCCGGAGAAGAAGACGATATCGGGATCGAGCTTGAGCAAATTTTCCGCCACGGGCGCATACGGGAAGCCGTAGTCGTTCTGACAAGTCAATGCGGCCATGCGCAGCGCACCGCCTTCGGGGTTCGGCTTGATGATGCCGGTCCATTCGTTCGGCGCTTCGCTGCCATCGCGATGTTTTTCTCGATACACCAGCTTGTAAGGCGTGGCGGTCTTCTCATCCCAGTTCGGAATGCGGAACGTCGCCACCCAGGCAGCGGGATCGAGCTTCGCTTCGCCGAGCGATTTCCACGCGCCGCCCTGCTGCACCAGCAATTCGACCAGCTGGCTGTCCTTCGCACCCATCGGGCCGGTGAGTGCGCTGATCTTCATCACAAACCCTTCATCCGTGCGCGAGTCGCTCAGCGAGTACATCGACCACAGCAGTGGCCCAAATTGATTGTCGGGCGTGATGCTGAAAGCATTGCCCTCCATCGTCCAGTTTGTGAAGCGATAACGCCCTGTGCCTGCCGCACCGTCCTTGACCTTCCCTTTGTTTTTCTTGGCCCCCGCCACTGCGCCTGCGGCGAAGTTGTTCGCGATGGACACATTACCGTGAATTTCGTCCGCGTTGAACGCTTGCGAGATCGTTCCCAGCTCCGCGTCGGTGTCCGCTGCATTCGCAGTTAGCGTCAAAACGCACTTATCACCCTCGGGCGCGCCTTTCAGCGTCAGCCGCAACTGTTTCAAAGCGCTGCCATCCTTCACCGCCGCCGTTGCTGGTCCCAAAATGAGCTGATCGCCCTGCCAGCCGACGTTGATGCCCTTTTGCACGAAGCAGTTGCTGCGGTGCTCATTCAATTCGCTGCGAATGCCGATGCGGAATCCCGCACCGCCGTCAGACTTGCCGACTTCCAGCCGTGTCAGCGTCACGCTCATCGCGAATGCGCCGTTCTGCGTCACCTGATGCGTCAACGAATGCACGCTGCGGCCGCCGCCCATGTGCAGGCACTCGGCACCGCCTTCGCTCACCCGCCAGTCTTCCAGCGGGTTCGCCCAAAAGTTGCCGCCGAGAAACACACGGTCATGCGTGCGGCTCCAAGAGTCCGTGGTGGCGGCTTCAGCCGCAGGTGCGCGTTCCGGCCGGACACCCATGCTCATGAGAGCTCCAGCGGCGGCCCATTTCAATCCAGTGCGTCGGGTGATCTTGTTTTCCATGACCGATCACAACGCAGGCATGCGTCATTCCGTACCGGTTTTTTCGCTTTCCGAGGAGGCCGCGACTACACCAGCCCATCCATCTCGCCCGAGCTGGTGGCGAACTGCTCGTCCTGCAGGCCGAGGCGGCGCAGGGCGCTGAGGTAGAGATTCGGCAGGGCGTAGTTGTCCTTCTGGTCAAAGGCAAGGTGCTGGCCGTGCTTGAAGCCGCCGCCGCCGAAGAGCACGGGCATGTTCTTGTTGTCGTGCGCAGAGGCGTTGCCGAGGTTCGAGGTGAGCAGCACCATCGTTTCGTCCAGCATCTTGTCGGTCTTGAGCTTGCGCAGAAAATTGCCCCACTCGTTGATGATGCCCTGCTCCACGATGGCGAGCTGGCGCAGTTTTTTTTCGTCCATGCCGTGGTGGCTGAGGGTGTGATAGGCTTCATCCACGCCTTCGAGGCCGGTCACGGCGTTCCCCGTGATGTGCAGGGTCACGAAGCGGGTCGAGTCCGTGGCCAGCGCCATGTGGATGATGTCGAGGAAGATTTTTTCGACCTCCACGGCGTTGTCACGCGGGATGTTCGTCGGTGCTTTGAGCGACACTTTGGGCTTGGGCCGACGAATCCAATCCTCGTTGGCAACGAGACGCTGCTCCAGATCACGCACGCTGGTGAACCAGGCGTCGAGCTTGTCGCGGTCGCCTGCGCCGACTTCACGCATGAGTGTTTTGGCCTCCGCGCCGACGACATCCATGACGCTCTTGCCACGGCGGATCAGTTCGGCTTGGCGATCCTGCTCAGCAGGCTTGTCATCGACGAACAATTTCGCGAACAGGCGCATGGCGTTGTCCTGCGCCGGAATCATGGAGCCGTTCTCCGTGTAGGACGGGCTGGTCTGGCTGCCGGTGTTTAGTACGAGCGAGGGGAAGCGCGTCTCATGGCCGCGATGTTTCGCCATGAGCTGATCCAACGAAATGGTGTTGCGCGAGGTCGTGCCGCGTTGGTTCGGGCAGGCGGAAAAGATGCTGCCTTCAGCCGTGTGACCACCGGTGACACCTGGATGCGACGAGCCTGACACGACGGTGAAATCGTTGCGCAAATCCTGGATGCTCTGCAAGTAGCGCGAGGCCTTGTAGCTCCGCCCGCTGCCTTCTGGAACGAGGTTCGGATTGTGCAGGCCGAGAGCGAGGCTGATGCCGACGAAGCGTTTCGCCGTTGTGGTCTCGGCGGTGGCTGCAAACGCAGGCGTCATCGCGTCGAGCATTGGCAGGCTGAGCGAGATGCCGGCGCCGCGCAAAAGCGTGCGGCGGGAGAGGCGTGCGCCAAAATTGAAGTTAACGTTTTTCATGGGCTTGGTTTGAAGAGGGTTACTTTTTCAGGAAAACGGGGCTGGTGAGGGCGGCGCTGAGGATGGAACGCATACCGTGGCCGGTTGTTGCCGTCTGCGTGACTAGCTCGTCCACGACCACGTTGTCGCTGAAGCGCATCCTCGCACCAGTCGCATAGGTGAGGAACTGCTTGGCGAAACCCTGCGCGAGCTGATCGCCGCGTTGCTGGTAGATCTTTTTCCAGTCGAAGAGATTGGCGAATTCTGTGCCGTCCGGCGTGATGCCGGTCGAGTTCACCGGCGCGCCTTTGTTGCCGGTGCCGTAGCGTGTGCGCCAGCCGCCGATGGGATCGAAGTTTTCCAGCACGAAGCCGGGCGGGTCGATCACGGCATGACAGGCGGCGCAGGAGGTGTCGTGGCGGTGTTTTTCGAGCTGGTCGCGGATGGAGACGGCACCACGAATGTCCGGTTCGATGGCGGGGATGCCGGGCGGCGGTGGCGGAATGTGCGCGCCGAGAATGCGCTCGTTCACAAACACACCGCGCACCACGGGCGAGGTGCTAGTGCCGTCGGCGGTCACCTTGAGAATGGCACCCTGCGTGATCAGGCCGCCGCGAATTTTCTCCTGCGTCGTTGGCAGCGAGACCTTTTGCAGACCACCACCCGGCTGCACGGTCACATCGGAGCGGTAGTGCCGTGCGAGACGGCCATTGAGGAAGGCGAAATCAGAATCCACGAGGTTCGTGATGCCGAGATTCTGCGTGATGAGCTCGCGCACATAGGCGCGGGTTTCCTGCACCATGGATTCCTGCATGACCGGGTCGAAATTGCGGAACTGGCGCGGATCGGGCGAGGTGAAATCAATCTGCTTCAACTTGAGCCACTGGTCAGTGAAGCTGCGGACGAAGCGCTCGGACTTTTCGTCCGTGAGCAGGCGCTCGACCTGTTGCTTGAGCGCGGCGGGCTGGTGCAGCTTGTTGGTGTCGGCCAGTTGCGTGAGCTGCGCGTCCGGCATGCTGACCCACAACGCATAACTGAGCCGCGCGGCGATGGCGTGATCGTCGAGATCGCCCGGTGCCTCGATGAACGTGAGGAAACGTGGCGAGCATAGCATAGCGCGGTAGCCAGCCCGCAGCGCCTCGGCGGGCGGCAGCCCTTCCTTCAGAGCCGCGTGGCCGATTTCTAGATACGGCGCGAGCTGCTCTGCCGTGACGGGGCGACGGAAGGCGCGTGCGGCGAATTGCGCGAGGAGTTTTTTCAGCGCGGCAGCGGGATCAGCTTTCGCCGTTTTCAGATCGACATCGCCAAACAGGCGTTGCCGAACGGTGGCACGATCCGCCATGCGGAAGACACGCTCCATCTCGATGCCGTGATGCGCGATGCCGGCGAAGCCTTCCTTTTGCAGATTGCGGCCGACGAAGGAGACGTTGCCGCCCTTTGCGCCAGTCGGGGCACGGCGGAGCTCGGCGTCGTTCGGTTTCAGCTCCAGCATGTGGCCCTTTTGCATCCAGGCATCAAAGACGAGGTCTTTCGGCTTCGCACTGGCCTCCACGAGGCCGATCATGAATAGCAGCGGCGCGGCGGACGAGCACTCGCCAGAACGCAGCGTGCCCCACACCGCGCCTTCCTTGCCAGGATTGATCGCACGGACATCGCGCAGCGTGATGCGGTACCAGCCGTCGGCCGGAGCGCTGGTCACGGGCATGCGGCCGAAGAACTGCAGCGTGATCGGCCAGGAGATGCTCTCGCCATTGCGCAGATCGGGGCCGCGGTAGTTGCCGCCACGATTGCGCGTCAGCATTTCCGGCGTGAACTGCTTTTGATAAACCGCGTCGCCCTCCAGCGCACGGGTGAACGCCTCTTCTAGCGCCAAGTCAGCGACATCAAGATAACGCGCGAGCTGGAAGTGGGAGAGCTGCTGCCCCTTTGCCACTGTCTCGAAGCCCATGAACGAGGGATCTTCCGGCAGCAGGTCTTTGAGCGGGATCTCGATGCCGAGCAGGTCGTGCATCGTGTGTTCATACTCCGTGCGCGTCAGCCGGCGGCTGCGCACCCGGCCATTCGCGGCGATGTCCGCTTGGTCCGCCGCGAGCAGCGGCTGGCTCAAACCTGCGACAAAGGATTTCAGCGCAGCCGCCTCGGGGCGCGGTTTTTTCGCTGGGGGCATCTCGCCATTGTGCACGCGCTCAACCACGCGCTGCCAGACCGCGAAATTGTCACTGTTTGTGGGATCGAACGCGAGATCGGCCAGGTTGAGGTCTCCTTTGCTCACATCCGCGTCATGGCACTCGGTGCAATGCTGCTCCAAAAACGGCAGCAACAGCGGCGGCACGTTCGCGGCTTGGGCGGATGAGTTCGCCAGCACCAAAGTGACGCTGACGAGAGTGCTGAGGGGGAATTTCATGGGGGCGCATCCAAACGTCGGCAATATCGCCTTTTTTCGGCTCTTTTCATGCCTTTGCTTGCCTGCGCTGAACCAGGACACCTTGCGATTGCGCAACGGCAGCGCCGCGTCTAGCTCTCACGCCCTCGCTACACTCCGCAATATGTCCGCCAAGATCATCTACACCCTCACCGACGAAGCTCCCCTCCTGGCCACCTACTCGTTCCTGCCCATCGTGCAGGCGTTTACCAAGACGGCAGGCATCGAGATCGAAACGCGCGACATTTCGCTGGCGGGCCGCATTTTGGCGCAGTTTGGGTTGCAGGAAGACGATTTGAGCTACCTCGGCAAGCTTTGCCTGGAGCCGACGACCAACATCATCAAACTGCCGAACGTCTCCGCCTCCCAGCCGCAGCTCAAGGCCGCTATCGCCGAACTACAGAGCAAGGGCTACGCCGTTCCGAATCTGCCCGAGAACCCACAAACCGACGCCGAAAAGGACATCAAGGCCCGCTACGCGAAGGTCCTGGGCAGCGCGGTGAATCCTGTGCTGCGTGAGGGCAACAGCGACCGCCGTGCGCCGAAAGCAGTGAAGGATTACGCGCGGGCACATCCGCACTCGATGGGCAAGTGGTCCGCCGATTCGAAGACCAGCGTCGGCACGATGGGCAAGGACGACTTCTTCTCGAATGAGAAATCCGTCTGTGTGCCCGCAGCCACCGAAGTAAAAATCGAATTCACCGGCAATGACGGCAGCACGAAGGTCCTGCTGCCCAAGCTCGCGCTCAAGGCCGGCGAGATCATGGACGCCACGAAGCTGAGCAAGAACGCGCTCGTCGCCTTCATCGAAAGCCAGATCGCCAAGGCGAAGGCCGATGGCGTGCTCTTCTCGCTGCACATGAAGGCCACCATGATGAAGGTGAGCGATCCCATCATCTTTGGCCACGCCGTTAGAGTCTTCTTCAAAGATGTCCTCGCCAAGCACAGCGTCGCACTCGCGGAGATCGGCGTGAATTTGAACAACGGCTTCGGCGACCTCGTCGCGAAGCTCGACAAGCTCCCCGCCGACAAGAAAGCCGAGATCGAAGCTGACATTCAGGCTGCTTACGCGAGCGGTCCCGCGCTGGCGATGGTCAACAGCGACAAAGGCATCACCAATTTGCATGTGCCGAGCGATGTCATCGTCGATGCCTCCATGCCCGCGATGATTCGCGGCGGCGGCAAGATGTGGAACGCCGCAGGCAAGGAGCAGGACACGCTCGCCGTCATCCCGGACAGTTGCTACGCGGGCGTGTATCAGGCGACGATCGACTTCTGTAAAAAGAACGGCGCACTCGATCCGAAGACCATGGGCAGCGTGCCGAATGTCGGCCTCATGGCGCAGGCCGCCGAAGAATACGGCAGCCACAACAAGACCTTCGAAGCCCCCGCCGACGGCACCATCCGCGTCACCGATAGCGCAGGCACCGTGCTCCTCGAACACACCGTTGATACTGGCGACATCTGGCGCGCTTGCCAGACCAAGGACGCGCCGATTCAGGATTGGGTGAAGCTCGCTGTGAAACGCGCCCGCGCCTCCGGCGTGCCCGCCATCTTCTGGCTCGACAAGGCCCGCGCTCACGACGCCCAGATCATCGCCAAGGTGGAGACCTATCTCAAAGATCACGACACCACCGGCCTCGACATCCGCATCCTGCCGCTCGCCGCAGCCTGCACCTTCTCGCTGGAGCGCATCGTCAAAGGCGAAGACACCATCTCCGTCACCGGCAACGTCCTGCGCGACTACAACACCGACCTCTTCCCGATCCTCGAAGTCGGCACCAGCGCCAAGATGCTCTCCATCGTCCCGCTCATGAATGGCGGCGGCTTGTTTGAAACCGGTGCCGGCGGCTCCGCGCCGAAGCATGTGCAGCAGTTCCTGGAAGAAAACTACCTCCGCTGGGACAGCCTCGGCGAGTTCTTCGCCCTCGCCCCGAGCTTCGAGCACATCGCCGACAACTTCAGCAACGCCAAAGCCAAGGTGCTCGCCGACACGCTCGACGCAGCCACCGGCAAGTTCCTCGAAAACGACCGCAGCCCCGGCCGCAAACTCGGCACCATCGACAATCGCGGCAGCCACTTCTACCTCGCCCTCTACTGGGCCCAGGCTCTCGCCGCCCAGACCACCGACGGTGAACTGCAAGCCCACTTCAAGCCAGTCGCCGAAGCACTCGCCGCCAACGAAGCCAAGATCGTCGCTGAACTCCTCGCCGTCCAAGGCCAGCCCGTCGAAGTCGGCGGCTACTACAAGCCCGACATCGCCAAGGCGGACGCCGCACTGCGTCCTAGCGCGACGTTCAATGGGATTTTGGCGAAGGTGTGACCTGACAAGAATCTGCTAAAGCCCTGCAATGGGATCTGGTAGCCCTGGCTCATAACAGCCGTCATGAGTCGAGCGGATTGCTTCAAGCAATCCGTCTGGACTGTGCATGCTGTTGTCAGGCAACAGATTTGAGCGCTCGATAATCACGCTCTTTTCCCATGGATACTTTTTAAGCATCGCTTTGATCGCTTCCGCCTCTTGAGCGGGCAGAAGCGGTGAGACGATGATTTTTTCAATCAGGGATTGCCAGCCCATTTGTTCGACAAGCACACCACCGCATTTTGCTGGGCACTCGGCAATTACCCTGATTTCGTTCTCGTGCTTATACTCAATGGCTTTGAGCAGATGAGGTCGAAGTATGAGGTTTCGGTCTTTTCCTTTAGCATCAAATGCGTTCTCGGTGGACGGGCGACGATCTACATAACGCATCCGAGCTACCTGAAACGAGCGGTTTGAAGGCAAAGAAGACTTCAGCGCATTCAAGTTGGTTCGCACAGCTACTCCCGTGTGCCCGTAAACAGACCACATGCCGGCAGATTCCAAATCGTGCTGAAACCAACACCACGCTGCTCGGCGGTCTCTGAGTTCCCTGATGTAGATTCCTGACAGCAGTTGGGACCTGATGCTTGGGCTGGTTTGTCTAGAATCGATACTCGCCCCTTCCCAACGATTGGCCCTTTCACGCAACCACTTATCAAGTTTGCCTTTCGAGTCTTGGCCTTTGAGTTCAAGAGATGCGGTCATCAGCCATTCGGGTTCGCAAAACAGGCTGCCCTCGAAAGGATCGTCTTTGCAAAAATTAGCGACTGACGGGAAGAATGCTTTGCCTTCGAGCAGCAGCAATAATGTGCTGAGCTTCATGTAGCGGAACAGCGTCGGGTTCTGATTTTCTTGGACCAAGCTGTTTAGGAGCTGAACGTGGTTTTTGGTTTTATCGGAACTCATGCGTCAAGCAGTGGGGGATGATTCTTGCGGAGCCACTCGAAGACCGTTGCTTGCAATCCCGCAGCGAAATCCCTCAACTCATCCGCCTCAGATTGGCTCACAGATCCAGTGACGTCATACTCAGCCGTGTTTCGCTTGGCGCGGCAGGTGTCCAGGTAGTCGGCATCATCATTCCGGTCTGCTCCAAGGATCAGCGGAAGCGCCTGGAGCGTGCGGTAATGAGCGAGATTCTTCTCGGGACGATAGCCACTCGCGTAAAGCAGAATGGTGCAGAGCGTCAAAGCCGCGTTGTAGGCAATGCCGAATTGCCAGTCTGCCGAGACGCCGACGTTCCGAGCATCCGCCAGATCACGCTCGACGATGGCCAGCAGATCGGTGATCTGCTGCCGGTTCGTCTGGTGGGGACGCAGCCAGCCGTTTTTAGCCCAGGTTTCCAAGCTCATCGTCGCCACTCTTCAGCCAGAGTTTGGGTTCGCTCAACACGCGATTCACGAAGACATCCTGCTTTGACCGCTTCTGCCGCCACTCGCCCGCCGTCAGGCAATACGGATTGATCTCTCGACCCAAACGGTTCGAAACCTCCCGCAATGCCGACGCCACCTTCCGCAGACCCGCAGTGCCAATCAGCATCACATCCACGTCGCTGCCCGGTTTTGCCGTCCCTGCCGCCACTGAGCCGAATACGAAGGCCAGATCGACTCCCACCACTTTCGCCAGCGCCTTTCTCAACTCAGGGGCGATCCCCGTCGTCTTCGCCACCAGTCCGCGAAGCTCGGGAAACAACGGATGAGCCGTCTCCGCCCGATAATACAGCCGGTTTCCATCCCGCTCTCCCACCACGAGGCCGATCTCTTGAAGATAGCACAGTTCCTTCTGCATCGCCGCCGGCGTCAACCCAGCCATGCGTGCCAAATCCCTCACATGAGCCTCCTTGCCCGGCTCGTCGAAAAGCAGCCTAAGCGTCTCGGCGCGAGCCTTCGAAAATATGGCGGTCAAGTCAGTCATTGTTCACTAAAAGTAAACGACCGTTCACTTTTAGTAAACAATTTTGTCGCACTGCACTCCCGTCCGAATGGCTCTCCGCCGTCAATAAAGCGGTGTTAATGCGTCATTAAACCGTGCAACTGCCTTTTGAAATCACTCCACGATCAGTCCGGCTGCTGTCGGTCCCGGGCTTGACCGACAACTTGACTTATACTTGACCAATCCTGTCTTTGCGGACCATCCGGGACCAAAAAAATGAGTCGTATCGTCGAACTCACTCCCACAACCGCTCACACGTCGCCAGCATCACGGCGCGGGTTTCGGCGGTGCCATGGGTGTCGCGGTGGTTGTGGGCGAAGTTGCCGCCGGTGTAGAGAGGTGCCATTGGCCGTCGCGTTGGATCATCGCGTGCGGGGCGTGGAGCAGGTAGCTGGCGGCGGTGGAGCCGGGGGCGTCGCGGGTGATCCAGGCTTGGCGCTGCGGACGCTGCCAGGTGATGCCGTCGGTGGAGAAGCAGGCTTCGATCTCGATGGTCTGCGCATCAAGCCGGTAATGTCCGAGCAGGCCGATGCGTCCGCGTTCGGTGTTGGTGACGGAGAGGCAGTAGAACTGGAGGTCGTGGGGATCAGCGGCATCCGGCGTGATCACGCGCTGGCGGTTGCTCCAGGCGAGGCCGTCGGCGCTGGTGTAGCGGTTGATCACACGGACGAGGCCGGGGATGTTGTCCTGCGCGGCGTAGCGCGGGTCGTCTTTGTCCACCTGCATCAAGGCGACGGAATACATCTCGAAACTGCCATCGGGGAGCTGATATACATTGGTGGCGTCGTTGGAGATCAATCTCGCCGGGGCAAGCGGTTCGCCTTCGACCGGTGCGGCCTTGCGTTTGGCGAAACGTTCCAGGCCAGCCTCCAGCGCCGCTTTGCCATCCACGGCACGGTCTGCTGGATGATACAGGCAAGGCGTGAGCGCATTCACGATGCGGAAGCGGCGGGCCGTCGTCGCTGTCGGCGGCGAGGTAGCGCACGATGCCCGGGCCATGCGCCCAGAAGTAGAGGCGCGTGCGGCCATCCAGCAGCCGCAGTGTCACGACCTGGATGGGATTCCAGCCCGCCGGCAGTCCGCCGATGGCGAGTTCGGAGTCGCGATCCGGTTCACCCAGACTGCACACGGCTATGGTCGGTTTCCAGTCGCCGCCGCCGCTGCCAGTGAAGTAGCCGATCTGCTTACCCCGCTCTTTGGGACCGAAATGCTGGCCCAGACGCGCCAGCGGTTCTCATCCAACGGCTCGACGGTGCTGGTGAAGTTCTGTACCCAGCCGCCAGCTGGTTCGCCGTGATGCCGGAACAGCTCGCCGTGTTTTTTCCAGGCCGGGGAGTGGATCAAAGCCGGTGATTTAGCGGCGAGGACGCGGTATTCGGTCAGCATGCCCAGGCTACCGCCGCAAAGAAGGCCGAGGAAATCGCGCCGTGGAGTGGTGGGAATCATGATCGAACCATGAACCCGTGCCGCCCGACTGCCAGCTTGGGTTCTGCCGAAACACCTGCGGCTGGTGGGCGTTTAGAGAAACCTCATGTCCTCACGCCCCCATCTCGCCAACCGCCGGTTCTTCCTCAAGTCCGCCGGCATCTCTGTGGCGCTGCCGTTGTTTGAATCGCTCTCGCAACGCGTGCTCGGAGCGGGATCGGCTGTCGCGAGTCAAGCGGGGGTAGCGATCAAAGGAACGCGGCCCAAGCGCATGGTCTGCATCGGCAACATGCTCGGCTACTACCAGCCCGCCTTCTGGCCGACGAAAACGGGCCGCGACTATGATCTGCCGCAGCTCCTCAAGCCGCTGGCTGAGCATCAGAAGGATTTCACGCTGTTCCAGGGCCTCGATCACGGTCACAAAGGCGGCCACTTCGCGATTCACTCCTACCTCAGCGGCGTGCGCACGATGGACGCCAAGGGCATGCCGGAGGGCAACATCACCATCGACCAGCGCGCGGCGGAGACGATCAACGGCGCGACGCGTTTCCCTTCGCTCGCGATCGGTTCGGAGGATGGCATTCACGGCGGCTGCCTGATGTCCTGGACGCGCAGCGGCACGCGCGTCCCGCCGATTCCCGGTCCGCGTGAGCTATTTCGCAAGCTGTTCTCCTCGGACAGCAGTTCCGACATCGAGCGCACGAAGGACCGCCTCGCGCTGCAAGGCTCCATCCTCGACGCGGTGAATGACGACGCGAATGACCTCAAGAAGAACCTCGGCAAACGCGATCAGGAAAAACTCGACGAGTACTTCACCTCCGTGCGCGATGTCGAAAAACAGCTCGAACTCAGCAAGCAGTGGTCCGAGGTGCCCAAACCCAAGCCCGGCATGCCAGAACCGCCGAACACCGGCTTCGTGCCCGATCTTCCCGTGCTCTACGACTTGATTGCGCTCGCATTGCAGACGGACTCCACCCGCATCACCACACTGGAGATCGCTGGCGGCTTCGAGGCCTCTGCCTTTGATCTGCGCAAAGACTGGCACGCACTGTCGCATCATGGGCAGGTGCAGTCGAACATCGACGGTCTGCTCAAGCTCGAACAATACCAGACGGAGCAGTTCGCGCGCTTCCTCACCAAACTGAAGTCCATCGAGGACGGCGACGGCACGCTGCTCGACCATTCGATGGTCCTCTTCGGCAGTGGCATGGCGAACGCAAACGCCCACACCAATGTGAACCTGCCCATCATCCTCGCCGGTGGCGGCTTCCAGCACGGCGAACACAAGTCCTACCCGATGACCGGCCTCAACAAGCAGCCGCTGTGCAATCTCTACGTCACCATGCTGCAAAAATTCGGCGTCGAGGTGGACAAATTTAGCATTGGCTCGGGTGCGCTGACAAACTTCGCCTGATTGACGAACCGCATGAGAATCCACGCGTTAGTTGTTTCGTCGTTTTGCGTCCTGCCTTCGCTGCTTGCGGCGCAGCCACAGGCTTTCCTCAAGCAATACTGCATCTCCTGCCACGGCGAGGAGAAGCAAAAAGGCGACCGTCGTTTCGACAGCCTCTCCCTGCCCGCGAGCAAGGTGGACGACATCCTCGACCTGCAGGACATCGTCGATCAGCTCAATCTCGGCGACATGCCGCCGAAGAAGTCGAAGCAGCCCACCGAGGCCGAGCGCAACGCGCTGGTCTCGGCGTTCACCCAGGAAATCGCCGACGCGCGGAAGAAGTTCGCCAGCACCGGCGGCCAGAGCGTGCTGCGGCGGCTGAATAAGCGCGAGTATCTCAACACGATTGGCGATCTGCTGGCGCTCGACATGCGCTTGATGGATCCGACCGCCAAATTCCCGCGCGACCAGATGGCCGAGCACCTCGACAACCTCGGCGATGTGCTGCGCACCTCGGGGTATCTGCTCGCGCAGTATCTCGATGCGGCGGATCAGGTGGTGGAGCAGGCGCTTGGCACCATCGAACGGCCGGAGGAAAAAACATGGAGCTTCACGGACCATTTCAACCAACAGGCCGAGCTGAAATTCTCGCACTCGACCGTTTATAACAACCGCTACCTCTGTGTCTATGAGGTGCCAAACACCGACAAGCACGAGGGCGGCTATGTGCCCGTGGATGCCTTCAGCAAGGGCGTGCCGAGCGACGGCCTCTACGAGATCAAGGTGAAGGCGCAGGCGATGAACCGGCATCACCCGTATGATCCGAACATTTTCAAACGCGACACCGAGCAGCCCTTTCGTCTCGGCATTGTGACTGGCGACATCAAAGCAGGCCCACTGCACCATCCGCAGCCGATCGAACCGCAGCTCGCCGAAGTAGTCGTGCCCGATGGCGATCCCGAGTGTCTGACAATGACCGTCCCGCTCAACGCCGGGCAGACACCGCGCTTCATTTTCCCGAATGGCATGGCGAACGGCCGCAGCGCCTTTGGCACCATCGCGAAAAAATATCAGGACCAATGGCCGGCAAACGAGCGTAAAGACCTCGGCATTTTCCAGGCGCGGCGCGTCGTGTTGAAATACGGCCAGATGCCGCACATCCGTATTCACGAGGTGCAGATTCGCGGCCCGATCATCGAGCAATGGCCGCCCGCGAGCCAGCGTGCCGTTTTGGGCGATCAGCCATTCGCGCCGGAGCGCACGCGCGAAATTTTACAGCGCTTCGCCGACCGCGCCTATCGTCGCCCGGCCACCGCTGGTGAGGTGGATCACCTCATGGCCGTCGTCGATGTTCGCATCCAAGCAGGCCACACGCCGTTCGACGCGCTCAAGGACGGCCTCAAAGCCGCGCTGTGCTCGCCGTCGTTTCTCTATCTCAACAAAAAGGAAACCAAGGGCGATCAACTCAACGCGCATGCGCTCGCCTCCCGTCTGTCCTATTTTCTCTGGTCATCGATGCCCGATGACGAACTGCGCCAAGCCGCCGCCAGCGGAGCGCTGTTACAGAAGGACACGCTCCTAGTTCAAACGCGTCGCCTGCTCGCCAGGCCGCGCTCGCGAGCCATGGTGGAAGGCTTTCTCGACGCTTGGCTGAATCTCCGCAGCCTCGGCGACATGCCGCCGGATCGCGACGTTTTCGAGCCCTACTACTGGCAGGATTTGCAGACCGCGATGAAGAACGAGACGCGCCTGTTCATGCGCGACTTGATCGAGACCAATGGCAGCATCGTCCGCTTCCTCGATGCCGATTACACCTTCGTGAACCAACCGCTCGCCAGCCTGTATGGCCTCGGTAAGATCAGCACGCCGGACAAGGCGCACGAATTCCAGCGCGTCAGCCTCACCGACCACCGACGCGGCGGCTTGCTCGGTCAGGGCAGCGTATTGACCGTCAGCGCAAACGGCATCGAGACCTCGCCCGTCGTGCGCGGCATCTGGCTGCTGGAAAACATCCTCGGCACACCACCACCGCCTCCGCCCGACAACGTCCCGCCCATCGACCCCGATGTCCGAGGCACCACGTCCATCCGCGACCGGCTCACCAAGCACCGCGACAATCCTGGCTGCTTCGAGTGCCATCAAAAGATCGACCCGCTCGGTTTCGCGCTCGAAAACTTCAATCCCATCGGCCAGTGGCGCACGCATTACCCCGCCGGCAAGAAGCAAGGCCCCAAGATCGACCCAGCGGGCGAACTCCCCGACGGCAAGAGCTTCACGGACATCACCGGCCTCAAACAAATCCTCGTCGGTCGCGAAGACCAGTTCGCCCGCATGCTCACCGAAAAACTCCTCGCCTACGCCTGTGGCCGCCGCATGGAAGGCCTCGACCGTGAACAGATCGACGCCATCCTCACCAAGCTCGCGAAGGACAAAAACGGCATGCGCAGCCTGATCGAATTGGTGGTGGCGAGCGAGGTGTTTGGGCGGAAGTAGATGAGAAACGCCTGCGCAGTGCTCCGTTCTCAGTCACTCATGAAATTTTCGACCGCACTCGTTCTCTGCCTGATTACCTCATCGTCCCTCGCGCAGGTGCCGATTGAGGAATACAGCACGAATCACGTTACGCATGGACCGATGCTGGGCCTCGTCACGGAGAACAGCGTGCGCGTCTGGGCACGGACACACATGGCGGGGGAGTTTACGGTGCATTACGGCACCAACGCGGAAGTTCTCGATCAGGCCTCCGGCATCATCACGACCACTGCCGACCACGATCACACCGGCTCGACCACGCTCACCGGATTGAAGCCGCATACGATGTATCATTACCAAGCTTACATCGGCAAGGTGCCATCGGGGCCTGCGGGTTCGTTTTTGACGTTGCCGAGTGCAGACGCGCATCGCGAGGTCACGCACAACCCGCGCGGACTCTTCAACTTCCGCTTCCAGTTCGGTTCCTGTGCCAATCAGAGTCCAAGAAACGGAGTTGGGCCCACTCTGCCGTCCTTTGCGACCATGCAGCGTGAGTTGCACGGCAAATCGCTGTTCTCCATCATGAACGGCGACTTCATCTATGAGGAGCATCGCTCCATGCCGGTGTCTGATTGGCTCATGGAGGTCGGCTTGGCACCGCAGCAGACGCCACGCGTCGTGGACGTTATGCCAAACGTCGTCGGCGTGTGGGAGAACTATAAAACCTACCTCTCACGCGGCGTAAACCTCGCCGCCTGGCAGCGGAACATGCCCACCGTGTTCACCTTCGACGATCACGAACTGGTCAACGACCTGCGCGGCTGCGGCACCATCGGCTTTCGCGAACGCCGCGCCGTCTTTCGTGACATCGGCATCCGCGCCTGGGACGATTACGCCGGTTGGGCGAATCCGCGTGCGACCACACAGAACATCCATTTCGGCAAAGCCGCGCTCCAAAAGGGCAGTGACATCCTCGTGGATGAAAGCGCCGACTTCACGAAGATCGACCTCAAACAAGCCGCCACCCTCCATGTCCACTGGGGCAAGATCACCTCGGGCGAGGACGACATCCGCCTCGACAACGAAGCACCCGGCAATACGAACGCCGGCGTGTTTGGCATCGCCGAAGTGCTCGACGCGCATCGTCTGCGCATCACGCCCGACGCTTATGCCGATAGCACCGGCGCGTATTCCATCGGCCGCCAGTCGTATGGGAAGTTCACCGTTGGAAACTGCGACTACTTCGTGCTCGACTGCAAAACGCACCGTCAGATGCACGACGTGAAGAACCCCATGAATCCGGATCTTACGCTCCTTGGAGAAGCGCAGAAGAAATGGCTGCTCAATTCAATGCGCGACAGCAAGGCCGACTTCTTCTTTGTCGTGTCCTCGGTCAATTTCATGATCAAGCACAACGGTGCGGGCGGCCACGAGTTCACCGAGGGCAAGGACGAGGCATGGACCTCCATGATGGCCGAGCGCGAGGAGCTGATTGATGCCTTCGACGCCTTGAAGAAGCCCGTGTGCATCTTCACCGCCGACCTGCACAACAGCTTTGCCATCAAGATCACCGATACCGTGTGGGAGTTCGCCTCCGGCCCGCTGAACTCCGTCAATCACGTCCCGCGCGATGACGAAGGCGACCGCCCCGCCACCGGCCTCTACCAGTCCGGCCCACGCACCTGCGACATCCGCTGGTCCAGCTACATCCTGCCAGATCTCGAACGCTCCCAGCGCATGTATCCCTACTACTGCACGGTGCAGGTGAACAACGTCTTCAACATGCCGCAGCAGCTCGGCGACACACGCTGGGTGGCCTATCCACACCCGCAGATCATCTTCCAATACTTCGACGGCCGCACCGGCCAGCATGTCTATTCGGAGGCTATCAGCACCGTGCGTGACAAAAAATGAAACGACTCATTCGATGGCTGCGATATCCCACGCTCGTTCTCACGGTGCTGCTCATCGTGGCAGGCTGTGCGAATCGTGTGCCATCGCTCGCCGTGCCGGAAGGTGTCATTAAGCGCACTCCGAAACTCGTTTTACAGGGCAAAGAAGTGCCGGTGGATCTCTATCTGCCGCAGAACGTCGAAACGGCACCTATAGTCATCGTGGTGCATGGTTTCTCACGGAATCGCCATGTTATAGCGGGCTGGGGACATCTGCTCGCGCTCAATGGCATGATCGCCGTGGTGCCGAATCTGCCTAGCTTGACGGATCAACGCTGCAACATCCGTGCGATTGGAGAATTGATCGCGCTGGTTCACGCACCCGGTCACCTCACGCATCCAGCACCCAATGGCGAGGTGGCGCTCATCGGCCATTCGGCAGGCGGATTTGACACGCTGATCGCCGCGCCGGGGGAGAAACGTGTGCGCTGCTGGATCGGCCTGGACCCGGTGGATTTCGGTGATCACGGCCTGCGGGCGGTGAAATCGCTGCACATTCCTGGCTTGATGCTGCTCGCTGAATCCGGCGCGTGGAATCGCCACGCGAACGCCCTACCGTGGTTGCAAGCGAGCGCCAACCCGTTGATCGCACTCCGCATCAAAGGCTCCACGCACTGCGATCCCGAAAATCCCACCACCGCGCTCGCCAAACTCGTGTGTGGGGCCACGGATGACGCCCGGCGTGCCGTTTATGAGCGCTACGCGCTCGCCATGCTGAAGCAGCACTTGTTTGGCGATGCTGCTGCTGCCGCACAGATGAAGGGATCGTCGCAAGACACTGCTGTTTCAGTCCTGTCATCGGCAAAAGTGGAATGATTCGCCGCAGCGCCTCGTTAGCATTCGGTCATGAGATCAACCTGCCTTGCCCTACTCTTTGCCCTCGGCTCCTCGCTCTTTGCTGCCACGCCGCCAAACATCGTCATCATGCTGGTGGACGACATGGGAGTGATGGACACCTCGCTGCCGTTTTTGACCGATGCAGACGGCAAGCCAAAGCGCTACCCGCTCAACGATTACTACCGAACGCCTAACATGGAGCGACTCGCGGCGAAGGGTATTCGCTTCAACAACTTTTGCGCCATGAGCGTGTGTTCGCCGACGCGCATCAGCATCATGACCGGGCAGAACGCCGCACGTCACCACACCACCAACTGGATCAATCCTGACAAGGACAACGCCGGTCCGCAGGGGCCGCCGGACTGGAACTGGAGGGGGTTGAAGAAGGGCGATGTCACGCTGGCAAGGCTGATGGAGGAAAACGGCTATCGCACCATCCACGTCGGCAAAGGCCATTTCGGCCCGCGTGAGTTTGCAGGTGCTGAGCCGCTGAACCTGGGCTTCGACATCAACGTGGCAGGCGCTTCCATCGGCGCTCCGGCCAGTTACTACGGCCTGCAGAATTTTGGCAACAAGGAAGGTGCCAAGAAGCCCGGCGCTGCCGTTCCAGGCCTCAAAAAATACCATGGTCAGGACATCTTCCTCACCGAGGCGCTGACCATTGAAGCGAAAGCCCATGTCAGCGATGCCGTGAAGGAAAAGACACCCTTCTTCCTCTACTTCGCGCAATACGCCGTGCATGGTCCCTTCAACTCTGATCCGCGTTTCGCTGACCATTACAAGGACAGCGGCAAACCCGCGCCAGCGCAGGCCTTTGCGACGCTGATCGAAGGCATGGACAAGTCCCTCGGCGATGTAATGGACCACCTCGACGCGCTCGGCGTGGCGGAGAACACGCTCATCCTTTTCCTCGGTGACAACGGCTCCGATGCGCCGCTCGGTCATGAGCATGCCGTCGCCTGCGCAGCTCCGCTGCGTGGCAAAAAAGGCTCGCACTACGAAGGTGGCATGCGCGTGCCCTTCATCGCCGCGTGGGCGAAGGCCAGCGCCGACAATCCGCATCAGCAGCGCCTGCCCATTCCCGCCGGAGTCATCCAGAGCCAGCAGGCCGCCGTGCAGGATTTGTTCCCCACGGTTTTGAATCTGGCCGGCAAAGTCGCCCCCAAGGATCACATCGTGGATGGTTTCAAGCTGGACACCTTGCTGAGTGGCAAAGCTGACGCGGGTCGCGAGGAGGTATTCCTCATGAACTACCCGCACTCACCGCACCGCAGTGTGTACTTCACGTCCTATCGCCAGGGCGACTGGAAAGTCATTTATCATTACATCCCTTCGGAGGCGTCCGAGAACTCGCACTACCAGCTCTACAATCTGAAGAACGATCCGTTCGAGCAGACCAACCTTGCCGCCGCCGAGGCGGCAGAACTGAAGCGCATGATGCAGAGCTTGATCACCACGATGGAAAAAACCAACGCGCAATATCCCGTGGAGAAAGACAGCACCACGCCGCTGAAACCGCAACTGCCTTGACGCTAACGCGTCCGTTTCTGCGAAAACGCGGATGGTCCATTGTCCCGTGAGGAGTTCGTGACACCTTGAAGTCTTCCATCATGAAAATCTCAGTCGCTTTCATTTTCATCGCGTTTGTCTCAGTCAGTCTGTATGCGGCTGTGCCGGGAGGCACTATGCTTGCCGAACTCATCAGCGATGAGTTTGACACCAATTCCGACGCGCTCATTGATGCCGGTGAATGGCAGACGGGCATCGGGGAATCGTTCGGCAAGCTGGATGCCAACATCGCTCCTGCTGAGGTGGACGGCCTCAGCGCCGACTTTTCGCCCAAAACGGGCGACTTCGCCGCCGTATTGGTCATCGGCCTCATCAAGCAGGTCATCACCGCGCTCGACAAGGATGGCGACAAGCTCGTCAACCAGAAAGAATACGAGCAGCTCTCGCTCGACTTCTTCGCTAAACTGGACGTGGACAAGAACAACAGCCTCACAAAAACCGAACTCGCTGAGCTGCCGGTCAAGCTGCTCATGAAGTGACTTTTTCGCAGGCCCTCGTGCCTCCTGCATATGCCCATCTACGGAACCGCGCTCCTCTCCCTCTGTCTGCTTATCGGGCTGTCGCTGGGGCGTCTGCTTGGCCTATTGTGCGGCGTGGAGGCGGACATCGGCGGTGTGGGCATCGCGATGATCCTACTCATCCTTGGCTGTGACTGGCTGCACCGTAAGGGGCGTATGAAACCACCCACAGAGTCGGGCATCGCTTTTTGGGGTGCCATTTATGTGCCCATCGTGGTCGCGATGGCGGCGAGCCAAAACGTGCTCGCCGCACTGACCGGCGGTGTGATGGCGATGGTCGCCGGTGCGCTTGTGGTGGTGGTGTGTTTCGTGCTCGTTGGTTTGTTTGTGCGCATGGGAGGGCGAGGCGAAAAATCATGAGGCAGGCGCTGGAGGCGGTCTTGCTGAAAAACTCGCTGCTCACAGCCTTCGTGGTCGTCGGCCTTACCATGCTCGTGTCGTATTGGGCCTCGGACCGGCTCACGCGTGGTCGTCTGCACGGTTCGGCCATCGCCATCTTGATCGGTCTCGTACTCGCCTGCGTCGGTGGTTGGATCACCGGCGGCAAACAAGGCATCGCCGACCTCCCGCTGCTCTCCGGCATGGGATTGATGGGCGGCGCGATGCTGCGTGACCTCGCCATCGTCGCGACTGCCTTCGGTGTGCGCATGGAGGAGTTCACGAAGAGCGGTGTCATCGGTGTGCTATCGCTGTTCACCGGTGTTTTTGTATCATTCATCGTCGGTGGTGCTGTGGCCTATGCGTTTGGCTATCGCGATGCCGTGAGCATCACCACCATCGGCGCTGGCGCGGCCACCTACATCGTCGGCCCCGTCACCGGCACGGCGATTGGCGCGAGTTCCGAGCTGATCGCCCTCAGCGTGGCCGCCGGGCTGATGAAAGCAATTGTCGTGATGATCGCCACGCCCTTCGCCGCGAAGGCGATGGGTCTGGATAATCCGCGCGCCGCGATGATCTTCGGCGGCCTCGTCGGCACCAACAGCGGCGTGATGGCCGGCCTCGCCGCCACCGATCCGAAGCTCGTGCCGTATGGTGCCATGACCGCCACCTTCTACACCGGCCTCGGCTGTCTGCTCGGGCCATCGGTGATGTTTTTTACCATCAAACTGCTCGTCGCCACCCCATCATGAAACTCTTTCTATTCTCACTGCTTTTTATCTCGCGAGGAATGTCTCATTCGGCTGATTCGCAGCTAGTGCAGGATTTTCAGCGAGTGGTAATCGCTGATGATGCGAACCTTGTGCAGCGTGCGGCGGCTCAGGAACTCGCGGATTATGCAGGAAAGATCGCCGGGCAGAACATCGAGGTGATCACGCTGAGCAAGCTGGTCGCGAATACCGCAGGACTGACATTCTTTGTGGGCGATGGCGCGGCAGAACATGTCCTGGGAAAGTCGGTGAAGCCATGGCGAATGGAGGAGTGGATGCTGAAATCGGTGCCCGCTGGTTTCGTCCTTGCAGGCGATGATGGCAGCGGCAATCCGTGGTCCATCAACACGGCGGCAGGCAGCATGCTGGCGGTTTACACGCTGCTGGAGGATCATCTCGGCGTTCGCTGGTTCTGGCCGGGTGAATTTGGCGAGCATGTGCCGAAGGATGCCGCGGCAGTGATTCCGGCGCTCGATGTGCGCAGGCTGCCAGGGTTTGAGATTCGTTCTGTGCAGCTTGGCTACTCAAGCATCTACCACACGAAGACCTTCGACGAGGCGGCGCGGAAATGGGCGCGTCGTGCGCGGCTTGGCTGGGTGAAATCAGCCGTCTTTGGCCATTCCTGGGACGCGGCCTTTGATCTTCGCAAAGGAGAGACCTTCAAACAGCATCCGGAGTGGTTCGCGCTGGTGAAGGGCCAGCGCAGGCCTCCGCAAATGTGTACGACGAACCCTGAGGTCATCGCACGGATGGTCGAGTATGTTTTGAACGGGAAGCAGGACATCATGAACATCTCGCCGAGCGACGGCGGCGGATTCTGCGAGTGCGAGCGCTGCCAGGCGCTGGATGTGCCTGGCGTGCTCGCCTACGATCACAAGCACGTTCAGCTTAGCGACCGCATCTTCACCTATGCGAACGAGGTGGCTCGCCGCGTGCGTGAAAAGAATCCGGCCAAGAGCTGCGGCATGTTTGCCTACACCTTTTATAACAAGCCGCCGCTCAAGATCAAAAAGCTGGAGCCCAACCTGTATCTCTCGTTTGTTTATCAAAGCGCCGGGCAACGCGACCCCGAAAACCTGCGTGAATGGCGCGAGGCCGTCGCTGGCTGGCAGGCGCTCGATGCGAAGCTGGTGGTGCGCGAGGGCTGGGGCAATCACTACTACTTTGACATGCCGTTCATTCATGACCGCCAGATCATCGCCAACCTCACCGAGGCAAGCCGTCTTGGCTTCGTCGCCGCTTACGGTGAAGGCAGCAAGAGCTTCGCGACCATGGCACCGAATTTCTGGGCGTTGACGCACATGCTGTGGGATCCGCGGCGCGATGCGACGCAGTTGATGCAGGACTTCTACCAGTCCGCCTACGGCCCTGTGGCGCAGGAGATGGAGGCCTATTTTGAAGCTTACAACCGGGCTCTCGATGAGAACTGGTCGAAACGCGATCGTGTGGTGGACGCAACCGGCATCGCCTACGCCAATGTCATCACCGCTTGGGGCAAACTGCTGCCGCCGAGCGCCGTTGATGCCGCTGAGTCACATCTCAAAGCCGCCGAGGCCAAAGCTCCTGCGGGTGAATATGCCGACCGCGTGAAATTTCATCGCTTCGGTCAGGACTACACACGGGTCATGCTCGAACTGCTCGCCAATTACAAGCGTCTCAGCGAACTCGGCGTGAAGATCGGCTTCGCGTCCTCGATCAAAGCTGTCGCCGATAATCCTGCGGAGCGCGATGCGCTGCTCAAACGCACCTATGAACTCGGCGAGCAACGCGAACAGATGCTGCTCGCGCATCGCGACTGGGCCGGACCTGATGAAGGACTCTACGCGTTCACGAACGACGTCAATATCCGTCAATGGCACGCAGCCGTCAAAAAGGCGGTGGGCATCGACAAGTCCTCGGCACTGACCAAGGCCAAGCTGGCAGCCCCTTGATCAAATCACTTTACACGGACCCCATGCCCGACCTCCCATTCATCTCACGCGCCCGCTCGCACAGCGGCAACGCCGCTTTCCGCACCGCGAACAGCTCGTACACGTACCAAGACATCCTCGACCGCTCGGCGGTCATCGCCACTGCGCTGCTTGGAGATGCGGATGATTTGGAGGAAACCCGCGTCGCGCTGCTCGTAGCGCCGGGATTTGAATACAGCTCGGCGCAATGGGGTATCTGGCGCGCGGGTGGGATCAAGGTGCCGATTTGTTTGTCGGCGACGGAACCGGAGTGGGAGTATGCGCTTACGGATTCCGGCGCGAGCGTGGTCGTGGCAGATGCGGCGATGTCTCCGAAGATTGCGCCGCTGTGCTCGCGTCTCGGTGTCAGCTTGGTGAATGTGGGCGAGGTCACCGGCACGACACCGAAAGTATTGCCGGACATCGCATCGGATCGTCGCGCGATGATTCTCTACACCAGCGGCACGACGAGCAAGCCGAAGGGCGTCGTCACCACACATGCAAACATCCAGGCGCAGATTGAGAGCCTCGTGGACGCGTGGGAGTGGAGCGCGTCGGATCGCATTCCGATGTTCCTGCCGCTGCATCACATCCACGGCATCATCAACGTCACCGGTTGCGCCTTGTGGAGCGGTGCGGTCGTTGAGCCGTTTCCGCGTTTCGACTTGAACGCAATCTTCGACCGCGTGCGTGCAGACGCCTACACGCTCTTCATGGCCGTGCCGACGATCTATGTGAAACTCATTCAGGCGCTCGAATCAGCGTCGTCGGAAGATCGTGCGGCCATCGTCGCGGGTTTTGCGAACATGCGCCTCATGGTTTCCGGCAGCGCGGCCTTGCCCGCGAGCGTGCATGAGCAATGGACCGCGCTCACGGGTCAAAAACTCCTCGAACGCTACGGCATGACCGAGATCGGCATGGCGATCTCCAATTTGTATCATGGCGAGCGCCGCCCCGGTGCCGTCGGTGCGCCGCTGCCCGGCGTGGAGGTGCGTTTGAAATCCGAAAGCGGCCAGCTCATCACCAGTGAAGATGAACCGGGCGAGATTCAGGTGCGTGGCCCCGGCGTGTTTGCCGCGTATTGGAATCGCCCCGAGGTCAGCGCCGAGTCTTTCGATGATGGCTGGTTCCGCACCGGCGACATGGCCGTGCAGGAGCGCGGCTACTATCGCATCATGGGTCGCCTGAGCGTGGACATCATCAAAAGTGGTGGCTACAAGCTCAGCGCCCTCGAAATCGAGGCCGCGCTGCTCGAGCATCCCGCCATCGCCGAAGTCGCCGTCATCGGCCTGCCAGATGATACCTGGGGCGAGGCCGTAACAGCCGTGATTGTGTCGCAGGAAAACACCGCGCTCGATCTACCCACCCTGCGCGAATGGTGTAAGCAACGGCTCTCTGTTTACAAAATTCCGCAGCGCCTGCTTGCCGTGAACGAACTCCCGCGGAATGCGATGGGCAAAGTCACGAAACCTGCATTAAAAGCCTTGTTTTGATCATGCGCTTCGCCTCTCTCGGCCTCTCTATTCTCGCTACGGCAGCGATGCACGCCGCAGACATCCCACCACTGCCGAAGCAGGCCAAGCTAGCGCTTGTTGAAGACTGGTCGTCTGGTAAGGTTGATCCCACGCGCTGGTACGCGCTGCGAAAGCAGTGAGGAGCGGGGAATCACGGCGTCGTGCCGGAGAATGTGAGCGTGGTGAAGGATGGCGTCCAGTTTGTTCTGCAATGCGAAGCGCATGGCGATGACTACGACTTCCCGGAATACGGCAAGGCGGGCCGCTTCACCACGCCGATGTTCAACACCTTCCTCAACAAGCAGCACGACAGCCTCACCTACGATGTGCATGGCGCGGCCGACGGTCGTTGGCACGCCTACACCACCGAATGGCGCACGGAACTGGTGCCGATTGAAGGCGTGACTGATGCGCAAGTGGGCGAGGCGGAGGGATTCCACTGGGTACAGGACAAGGCAGTGCCGTATGCGCGCCACTGGGGCAATCCGCTGAAACAGCTCGGACCCAATCGCTACGCCGTGTGCTCCGGCAAAATTACGCAGCATTGGGTGGATGGAAAATTCATCGGCGAGAACACGAAATTCGTCCCCAGCATGACCGGACAGCTCAATCTCGGCATGTGGCTGCCCGAATGGGCCGGTTCTGCCGCATGGAAGACGGCGGTCATTCGTTTTGGCACCATCAAAGTCTGGCAATACGACGACCCCGGTGATGTCAAAGGCGTGCTCACCGAGGATATCACCAACAACTTCGATGCGGCGGGCAAGGCAGTGAAATGAGCTGCGGCTGGCGGGTTGATTTTCGCGCACGCATCCTTATTGCATCATCCCATGTCCGCCTTTTCCGATCCCTTCCAAGAAGCCCGCCAATCCACTGGCGTGATGCAGTGCCCGTTTCATGGGGAAAATATCACCATGATCCTGCGCCATGAAGACGTGCGCAAAGCAGCGAAAGATTGGCAGACCTTCAGCTCCGATGCGCCCTTCCGTGTGCCCATTCCGTCTGAGGAAGATGTGCGCTCAATGCGCCAGCTCCCCATCGAGACGAACCCGCCGGAGCATGGCGATTACCGTGAGATCGTGGAGCCATTCTTCCAGCGCGCCAAAGACCCCGCGATGATCGCACAGGTGGAGGCGCTGATAGATGGCATGCTCACGCAGGCGCTGAATCGCGAAAGCATCGAGATCGTGCATGAGTTCGCCCTGCCCATCCAATCGCGCGCGCTGACGCATTTGCTGAATGTTCCTGCCTCCGAAGGCGAAACGTGGATCGGCTGGGGCATCCATGTTTTCAAAGTCACCGGCGGCGAGTTCAAGAAAGGCAACGTGCTGGAAGACTACCTGAACGCGCAGTTCGACCACGCCGAAGCCAGCCCCGGCGAGGATTTTTTCAGCGCATTGACGCAGGCCAATTATCACGGCCGCAAGCTTACTCGTGAGGAATGCATGGGCTTTGCCAATCTCGCCTTTGCCGGTGGTCGTGACACAATCATCCACACCATTTCATGCGCACTTGGTTATCTCGCCGAGCATCCCGAAGCACTGGAGTTTCTGCGTGCCGATCCAAAGCGCATCACGCTTGCCAGCGAGGAGTTTTTCCGCGTCTTCATGCCGCTCACCCACATCGGCCGCGTCTGCCCAGCAGACACCGACGTGAATGGCATCACCGTCAAAGCCAACGAGCGCGTGTCCCTCGCATGGGCTTCTGCCAATTTCGACGACACCGCCTTTCCCTCGCCACAGGAAGTCCGCCTCGACCGCAAACCGAACCCACATCTCTCCTTCGGCTTCGGCACGCATCTCTGCCTCGGCGCTCCGCATGCTCGCCTCATCCTGCGCACCCTGCTGCGTCTCTGCTGCGAGCGCGTGCAGGCCATCACGATTTTAAAAGCCGAAGAACGCATCGAACATGAGGCCAAATTTGACCGCACCCTCGGTTATGACTCGCTGACGGTGAAGCTGACGCCGCTCTGACGACTCACCACCCGATCAAGCGCGTGATGGCAGCACGCAGCGCTGTTTCGAGGATGGTTGCTTCCGCATGAGTGACGGGAATCGTGATCTTCTTCAGGGTTTTTGAAGCGCTTTCCTGCCGTGACATGCTCATGAAGAACGGCGCTTTCTGCGGATCATCACGGAAGGTCAGTTCGAAGGCGCTGTTCGCCTTTTCGGACTGGTGGAAGAGTTTTGCCTGCTCCTGGCGGCCTTGCAGCGTCGCCAGCATGGCTCCGAGGTCGTTGAGGCCCCATTTCATGGTGATCTTCTGTTCCCAGTCGAACTGCTTCTCGCCACTCTGCGTCGCCGCATCGACAAAGACGGCCTCTTTAGCTGGGTGCATCGCCGGAATGATGTGAGTTAGAGGGCGGTTGAGGTTGGATGGTTATGTTGAGTCCAGAAGTGATCCCAGCGTGAAGCTGTGAGGTAGAGCGCACGCAATGAGATGAGGGCATCGCTCGCGGCAATACTCCAGCGCATGCCGCTCTGACACATGCGTTGCTTGATGAGTGTCTTGCACGCGGCTTCGGTGACACCACTGCCGATGGGCAGCTTTTGCCCCTGCCAGCCTGCGTAATCCATGCACCCGATGTGGTTGGCAAAGTAGGTTTCTGCGCCCTTGAGCGTGGCTCGGGCGCTCTTGCTCAATGCGGCTCGTTTACTGGATGGTTCGCAACTGCCTGAACTCTGGCTGCTTTTGGTCATGGGCTGCAAGCGCCGACGTAGCTCTCCTAACACGCGCAGGGCTCCGCCGGGTTCGTCCCGCATGATCTTGCGTTGCTCGGCGGCCCAGGCTATGGCGGCGGGCGCTTCGGCTTTCCCCTCGGGGGCGAAGGCAAAGGCTACGGCACAAAGATGCTCGGCGGCATGATGAAAGTCCAGCAAGTGCGCGTCGGTGCGCGTGCGGAGGTATTTTTGCAAGTCGGCGGCCCCATCGCTAAGGCCTACCACTTTGGCATGTGTGTAGCGCGCTCGCACGAGCGTGATCATCTCGTCCATACGCGCAAAGAAGGTGGTTTTGCCTGCTGGCGGGGTTTCACCGGGGCCGCCGCCTACATACAGGGTTTCGAGCCGCTCGCCGCTCGTATCGTAGAGGGCGATGGTGCCAGCCATGCTCTGGCGCCAACCGTCACGCCGAGTGTGCATGTGGGCACCATCGACACCTACGGCCACGGTGGCCACATCGGCGGGCAGGCTCAAAGGGAGCCAGGTGGTCAGATCGGTGCGCAGTGTGA
>Ga0209702_10001669_pt1 | contig 41473 bp, 44 predicted proteins | sample FRY01_FD_187210 | JGI IMG/M metagenome (GOLD analysis project Ga0209702, IMG submission 187210) | Freshwater microbial communities from Lake Fryxell liftoff mats and glacier meltwater in Antarctica - FRY-01 (SPAdes) (version 2) | ecosystem: Environmental > Aquatic > Freshwater > Ice > Glacier...
AAAATTACCATCGAGAGTACTTGTTATTGAAACGAGAAGGCGAATTAAGAAAGCCTTATCAAGATTTCTTCCTTAAAGAGTAGCTATTTAGTGAGCCCCGAGTTCGCGCGGTCTAGATCATCAGCGAGAATTACAACCTGAATTGTCATGAGGACAGTAGAATACAACGTATGAGTAAAGACCATCTTACCCAAAACCATCTAACACTAGAGGTGAATGAGACCACACGAATCTCGCAGATACTCAAGCAATTCGAAAATTCCGAGCAGGATCTTATTTTGGTCGACCAGAAGACCATCATCACAGAACCCCATATGGAATTGCTGACTGATTATCCGCGTACCGTCACATCGGCACTTGTTGCACTGATCAGTAACGGCAATGTGCAGGTATCCCAAGGTCGAATTATCAGCGCTAGTTCTGGATTCCACCGCGCAGAGGCCGGGAATAGCGATTTTGTAGGAGTGATCCGCCTCTCACAGAAACAACGTGAAGAAATCCTTTTAATTCTGCGAAGCATTGAGAAAACTCCGCTCGCTGGAGATGCAATTGACTTGTTGCTGGTAGCGCTCATCCGTGCAAGAGTTGTAATTTCATCGGTCTCGATTGCCGGCGCTCCTTGGATTAGATCAAATAATTCCGAAGAGCGAGCAGATATTAAAGCGCAAATTGCCAAGTTGCATGATGGCAGGTTGCGTTTGAAATTAGCCAATCGATCGAAAGATGGCTTCTTTTCTGTTTTCTTTCTTCGCAAGTTCTCTAAACCATTGACGTGGCTCTCCGTAAAACTGGGAATAACCCCAAATCAAATTACTTTGATCTCTTTTGCAATTGGACTTTACTCTGCCTATTCATTCTCAAAGGGAGACTTCCGGTCGATATTCCTTGGAGCTTTTCTTCTTCAAGTGAGCATCATTGTGGATTGCGTTGATGGAGAACTCGCACGCTATACACGTAAATTTTCAAACCTTGGTGCCTGGCTTGACGCCGTGACGGATCGCGTAAAAGAGTATTTGGTTTTCTTTGGTTTGGCCTACGGTGCGGCTCGCAACGGTCGCGATCTCTGGATTCCTGCGATGGCAATGATGGTTCTGCAAACATTTAGACATTTATCTGATTACAATTTTGCGAGAGTAAAGAAAGAGAGAGCCCCTGAATTGGAGGTTCTCTCTTTTGATATTGCGCTAGATGGCCAAATCCAAGTTGAGAAGAACCCCAAAGGTCGCTTGCGTTATTGGGCCGGGAAAGTCATTCAATTCCCTATCGGTGAACGATGGTTAGTTATTAGCGTAAGTGCGATTATCGGCGGCGCTGGATTTACCTTCACCATTATGCCGATACTTGCTCTCATCTCTATCTGGTTTGTTTTCAGATCAAGGATTAGTTTTACAAAGTTGTGGAGTAAAGAACGCACCTCTCCATATTTAATTACGCCTCAATTAGATCTATGGCGGATTAAAGAGAGTTTTACTTCACGTGCTGCGTGGCTAGAACCATCAATCCTGCGCATGGTAGAAGGCACCATCCTTATCTCTATTTTTATCTCACAAGAGATCCCATCCGAGAGTGCATTCCTACTTCTCTTTGCGATTATCTTTCATCACTATGACAACATGTATCGAGCGCTGCAAGGACAAAGTAAACCAGAGTGGCTTAGCGCTGCGGGGCTCTATCTAGGTGGGCGCGTATTAATTATCGGGATCTTTGCAATCGTAGGTATACCCATGATGGCTCTTACTTGGTACTTCTTGGTTGTATTCACTGGCATTTCTTCTGTGCAATGGGTTTTGTATCTATACCGAATAAAGAAGGCAGCGTGAAGATGGAACGTCCACTCCATCCCACAATCACGCAGATTCGCGAAATCTCACAACCCCCATCTGTCACAGGTCGATCAAATGCAGAGCATTGGGTTGCTGATTTTTACTTGCGAAAAATTTCACCCTATTTAACACGAATTTTTTTACGGACTCCGATTTCTGCAAATGGTGTCACCTACTTAATGATTCTTACCGGAATTGCCACCGGATTGTTTTTACTTATCCCTGGTCCTCTCGGAATAATCCTTGCGCTCATCGCGGGTCAGTCGCAGATGTTGCTTGATTGCTGTGACGGTGAAGTCGCGCGTTGGAGATCAACTAAATCTCCGATGGGAATATTTCTTGACAAGGTTGGACACTATTGCGCAGAGGCGATTATCCCCATCGCTTTTGGATTGAGATTGGCTCATTGGCCCGAACAACCGATTGGTAGTTCTGTCTATCCTTATGTCGGCGCACTCCTGGCTCTTCTTATTGTTCTAAATAAGGGATTTAATGACGCGGTTCATGTCGCACGTGCTTTCTCTGGTCTACCAAAGTTGGCAGATGTCAAGGGTATAAATATGCCAACAAAATCGTCTCTTCGAAAAATACGCCGTGCATTCAATTATTTTCCGGTACAGCGGATCTTCCATTCCGTTGAAATGACGATTCTGATAGCAATCTTTGGTGGCTTTGATCAATCAATAGTTATTGCTTTGTATATTGCCATCTTTGTGACCTTTGGGCATCTTGCATCGATTATCTTTTCAAGCAAGTTGGCTAATCTTGAATGAGAAGCCCAAATTAACGATCGGTTACTCAGTTCTGGCTGATCGGGTCAAAAATATTCAATTACCAGAGCTAACTCTTGACCATGAAGTTCTTATTTTGATCCAAAATCCGGCGAAAATTTCTTTCACATATCCCAAAGCAGCGCGAGTAAGAAGTGTTGAGCTAAGCAGTATTGGAGTGGCAAAGAGCAGAAATGAGGTGTTGCATAATACCTCAACGGAATTCCTGCTCTTTGGTGACGACGATGTGATTTTTCTTGAGGATGGTATTAGAGAAGCCCTGCACTTTTTAGAGATAAATCCTCGATGTGACATGGTTTTGTCAAGTGCAATAGATAACGAAGGAAAATTGCGTAAGAAATATCCAATCAAAGTAACACCATTGACTCACTTCAACTCTGCGAAAGCTGCGACCTATGAAATGATTGTGCGTGTCAAATCTTTTAAAGATCGTGGGGTTGTCTTTGATGAGAATTTTGGCGCGGGTACACAAAATTATTTAGGTGATGAATATATCTTCATCACCGATTTATTGAAGCGCGGTGGAGCGGGCGTCTTTCTACCAGCGCCGATTGCGATACATCCGCAAGATAGCTCGGGCAGTATCTGGGGAACGCAGCGTGATCTCATTGCTCGTGCTCGAATATTCACACGTGTTTTCGGAATGTGGGCACCGTTAATTCGCGTCGCATTTTTCTTAAAGAGTGCGGACAAATCGGTTGGAGTTAAAGGGTTTTTGCGATTTATTCGGGGTTAACTGCTGATAGCACTACCTCCCGCTTAGATGTTTTAAAAGAACCACTCCATCAGGTAAGTTGAAGCAATGATCTTCATCGCTGGGCAACTAAGAGCGGCTATTAATCGCCTCTTTCCAACACGCAAACACCGTATCGTGCTTCTTGGTCTTGTGATGGTAGCAGCTGCGATTGCAGTCTCTGAATTGGTAGTAGCCAAGATTTTTATAGAAATTGTTCTTCAAGAACAACAATTCTCACGCGCTCAATTGATAATCATCACCATTGCTTTTTTTATTTTCTTCGGAATCACGCGGGCAGGACATTATTTACAGAAGATATACCGCCTCGATGTATTCGAAAAGACTCTCAAGATAGCCAATAAAGAATCCTTTAAAGGTCTAAGAAAGGGTTCAAAGTATAAAAAAGAGCACTGGACTTGGTCGCTGGCGATTGAGCTAACCAATATTTTGAGTTTAGGCATGCGCTTGGTCGTAGTTTCTTTCCTATTTGTATTTTTTAGCCCAGTATTTGTTGTTATAAATCTCATCGTTACCTTGATCATTTTTGAGAAGCTATCTCGTATCTATCGGAAGCAACTTATTGTACAGAGAAAGTTCATTGTAGCGAGTGAAAAGAAGGAGCCTGTTACCAATGCTCGCAAAGTAAAGACAAGAGTTCGTTCAGGTGAAGTAGCAACCCTTTATTCAAACCTCGGGATGATGGCGCTCTTGGCGGTACTTCTCTACCTTGGCTATCGAGGCGAAATTGAACCCGCAAATGCAATTGTTCTCTTCTTAGGATTGAGGCTCCAAAACGGAAGTCTTTCTGCGATTTCAGTAGCGCTCATGCGATTTGCAAGAGCTCAAGCAAATATTGAATAACTAATCACATAGCGAATAGTTCTCGGCTGTAAGTCATAGAACTCACTCGCTCTTTCCTGACCACCAATCTAAGACGCGCTCCATGCACTGTTCCTCGGTTCTTTCCAAGCGAGTTTGGTGAGCTAATTCGATTTGCCAATCCCCGAACACTCGTCCACCCATCATCCGCTTGGAAAGTTGATACCCAAGCAAATCCACTACCAACTTCCTTGCTTCGTCGCTCACTCTCCCTACTCTGGAAAGCGCATCTAGGTCAAAGAGATCACGGGCGGTCCGTCGGTCGAGCCAAGCCGATGCCTTCATTGCCACAGAGCCATCAAAAGTCGGGGTGTGCATCTTGGTTTGGGGTACATCCGAATATCGTTGGTGGATATCAGTTAATTTAACTGGAATTCCATACCATTGCCGTATTCGAGCATCGGCCACTTGAATACGGATCTGGATCGTTGGGTCACAAATAAGATACATACTCTCGGCATCTTTCGATTGAGATGGCATTTTCTGCCAGTTCGATTGTGGAAATTCTTCTTCAATAAAATCTGGAAGTTCATCGAGTATCTGACAGATTGCTTTTCGGTTAACGGAATAAAGATCGATATCTTCAGACAATCTGCCATGAATTAGGAAGGTCCTCGACAGTGCGGTCCCCCCGTAAAAAACTAATTGTGGCGACAGGTTTTGGATCGCCGCAAGAACATGGCTAATCGCATGGTCACGCCGGATCTGATCCTCTGATGAGCCAAATATTCCTCGCACCTTCTCTGCTTCGTGAGCATCAAGCATTCTTTGTCCAACTATTGAGTCGGTTCAAGGCTGAACCCATCCGCTGCTCGTCGAGCACCACTCGCAGTTTTTTCTCATTAACTCGCCTAAACAATGTTCGCGCCGCCTCCATACTTACTTCACTTAGCCCTCTTACAAGATCTGGCCGCCGAGCAAGATCTAGAACCGTCTGTTCCACACTGGTACACCAACCCATTGCCAGTTCGGTCTCAACACGGATCTTCTTCAAAGAATCGATATCACGGCGAACAAAGACGATGCGGCCACAAGTTGTTTCAAGATTGGGACGTTGTTTTGGAACGGCAAGGACCGCCACGGCGAGGGCTCGAGAGATGGAGCCATGAAAGCGAGCCGCAGATATATGCATCAAGGCGACTTCGTTCTTCCCGTAATCGGCTTGACCAATCCCTAGGGCAAGGGCCTCAATTTCTGGCCGCCAATGCGTACCTCGGGAGGGCTCTGGAATGTGGGCGTAGTACCCATGGGCCACTTTAAGTAATACGCCCTCTCTTGCCCATCTGAGGAACTCTGCATGAGGCTGGGCGTATATCTCGGAAGCGTCTTGAGGGCGCAGTACTCCACGCTTAAGGGCGGCTAAGGGGGATACCATAAGTAAATAGTATTATAAATATTGGCAAAATACCATCTTTCATAGTACTAATCTCTTAGCTATCGCACCAGCGGTCTTTGGTGAGAAAGTAGTGGTAGACCGTGTGAGGCCTACCCTCGTTAAAATGGTGCCTACTTGAGGCTGGCCAGAGCCGCTGAAAGCAGCTCAGATACCTCATTTGCTATCTGTGCCATCTCTGGGCCTTCAGTAATTTCGGCCATCATCTGTGGATTTACCATTTCCACAACTACTCCAGCATCAGTTTTACGGATGACGACGTTGCATGGAAGGAGTAGACCGATTGATGGTTTAGTCTGAAGGGCGCGGCACGGCGTAACTTTGTCAGCACAAACTATGTCAAAATACTCGGATGTCGATCGATACTTCGCTAGTTGATACGTTAAACAGGTGGGGAGAGGGATACGGATCTCTCGTGCGAGTATTTTCAAATGATCTTGTTTATGCAGTGATTTTGCTTGCAGCCCTCTGGCTCTTGCTGATGATCCTCAAAGCCCATCCGATTCATGAGGGCTGGAAAAACTTTGTAAAGCATCTCATTATTAAGGGCCTTGTCATCTTGGCTATCCCCGCGGGAATTGCAATCTCCATCTCGGAATCCATCTCGGCCATTTATCCCCGTCAACGCCCCTTTGTCGCAGATTCGAGCGTGGAGCTGCTGGTTCCACATGCCGCTGATGGCGGGATGCCTTCAAACCATATTATCTTTATGGTGACACTAGTAACTTCGATCTTCTTCTATCAAAAGGGTCTTGCGAGTGTTCTCGCAGCTTTGACGCTTCTGACCGGTATTGCACGAGTAGTCGCCGGGATCCATTATCCAAGTGACATTCTGGTTGGTGCGATTCTTGGCGTTGTCATTGTCTATCTATATCGATGGTTTATTTCGTCCACATCGTTTAGTAAATTATTACGTTGAGACCGTGACATTTATGGGCGCGCCAATCTGCGGGGTGAAACAGAAAGAGTTACAAGGTAGACAAGAAGAAAGGCAATTGCTATCAATATGGCGCTAGCAGCCATTGCCATTCCATAGTTCTGGCCACCCGGTCGGGCGATCAATTGGTAGAGCACTGTGGGCAAAGTACCTTGGTCACCATATGCAAGAAAACTAGCTGCACCAAATTCTCCGATGGAGATGATTGCTGCGTAGCCAGTTGCAGTTGCAATGAGACCGCGAATAATTGGTATTTCAATGAGCCACCAGATTTGACTCGCTGTTGCTGCATCTGTTTCTGCTGCATCTCGAAGTTCACTGTCTATGGTTTGCAGAGTAGGATAGATAAACCTAATTACCAACGGAATTGTAAGTAGTGATTGAACTAGTGGTGTAACCAGCCAACTGGCCCTTAGTGGAAGCGGACCACCACTAAAAGAAATAAGATAACCAAATCCTAGTACAACACTTGAGACTCCGAGCGGGAGTTGAAAAAGAATATCGGCGACTCGTTGAAAGAGATATATATATTTATTTCGAGTACGCCGCGAAAGTAGGAAGAGAACCGTTAATCCAATAATTAAAGTCAACGCACTCGAGATCGCCATATTGCGTACTGTGTTTTGAGCAGCCTGGCCTACTGTGATGCTGAGTAAGTCGCGAGCCCCATTTCCAGAGAGGTTGGCAAAATTTACTAGTGAAAAGATATTTCCATGAGTAAATGCTTGGACAAATACAGTGGCTATCGGCAAAATAATAAGGAATAGTAATAAAAACCCCGTGAGCAGCACCGCTGGCCAATCACGACGATCCACCCGAGAACGTGAAGTAACCGCGGCCGCCTCTTCTAGCATCGCTGAGTTACGTAGAACGTGTTGGACCACTATAAATATGATAATGGTAAGAGCCGTTTGAATTAGTGCAAGCCCTGAAGTTTTTGGTAAATCAAGGTATTGCGTTGCTGCAGTAAAGATTTCAGTTTCGATGGAGTTAACAATTCCTCCACCAATAACAAGAATGATTCCAAAACTTGTTGAGCAATAGAGAAAGACTAAAGCTGTAGCCGAGATGACCGCCGATTTTAACTGTGGCAAAGTGATGCTCCACAAAGTGCGAAAGCGCCCTGCGCCGTCCAACGCAGCGGCAGATTCGGTGCTTGGGTCAAGAGTTGCCCATGCACCGCCAACAATGTGCACAACGATTGAGTAGTTCATAAATATATGAGCACAAATAATTGCTGGCACAACAGAACGGTCGTAGAGCAAGTTGGAGAGTAGTGGAAGTTGCCGCAGTGAGGTAAAACCAATTGCAACAACAATTGTCGGAAGGATGAAGGGAACAGTAATCAAAGCTCGAACGAAGCGCTGTCCTGGAAATTTCTTGTTATAAAGCAGATACGCACCAGGGATGCCAAGCACGAGAGTAAGAAAGGCTGAGAGCGCCGCCTGCCAGATAGTGAACCAAAGAACTGATAACACTTTCGGGGTAGAAATTGCTGAGAGCCAGTCACCATAGAGCCCCATGGCAACAATCTTTCCTAGCGGCCAATAGAAGAGCACGCCAATAAAGAGCAGCGGGCCAGCCCAGAGGGCCACTAGCTTTGATCGATTATTCATAACTGTTGCAATTAGTTGCAATTAGTTGCAATTAGTTGCAATTAGTTGAAAATAGCTGACCATTGTGTAAGCCATGATTTCCGGTTGGCATCAATCTTTAGAGTATCGCCGTAGGTACGTGTGGCTAGCGTCGCGAACTTATTCCATTTTTCTGGGATAGGAGTGTTCTTAACAATTGGATACATATACATGGCCTGCGGAAGCGATGATTGAAACTTCGAACTTAGCAAGTACTTAACTACCGCAGCTGCGCCTAGTGGGTTCTTTGCATTTTTCAATACACCTGCGTACTCGGTCTGTCGGAAACAACCATCCATAATGCTTGCAGTCTGTGATTGGCCGTTGCTTCGTACTTCATCAGCTGGTGAAGAAGCGTAACTAAGAACAATTGGATAAGTACCCTTTCCGCTCGATCCGGAAAATTCTACAAAATAGGCATCCTCCCAACCAGCGCTAACTTTTACACCATTTTTCTTCAAAGACTTCCAGTAACTTTGCCAACCTGATTCTCCAAATATTTCGATTGAAGCAGCTAGGAATGACAACCCAGGCGATGATGTATTGGGATTCGAAATGACGGTCAAGCCTTTGTAGGTCGGTTCAATCAATTGTTTGACTGAAGTAGGCGGAGCAATTTTATTATTTGCAAACCACAACTTATCGTAATTAAAACAAACATCTCCGAAGTCAATTGCGGTTAGTGAACCATCGATAAGGTTATTACTGGTTGCTAGGCCAGCAAAAGTATTGTCAATGCCAAATACTGCATCAGCAATTGGAACTCCTTTAGTAAGGATTAAACGATTAGTAAGACTGCCAGTATCTCCAGCTTTTATAAGATTGAGGCGGTAGCCAGTAGTTTTATTAAAATCTGCGACCAGTGATTTTTTCATAACGAAAGAGTCATGGGTTACCAGAGATACCTCTTTTATTACCTGAACTGACTCTCGCGTGAGCGCAGTGAGGGCAATTGCTAGAATAACTGAGGCCACTAGGATGGCAATTAATATTTTGGTAAATCTCTTACGGTTCAATATTTGCACTAACGTGCCCTTTCTGTTGTTAACAGGGCACGGGTTCGAGTTGTCTCCCTGTGGTGGCATTACCCATTTCAGGTTCGACGGTCGAAGACTACGGAGTCTTCCTCTCAGTCCAGTATTACTGAACTCCCGTGGCTTCTGATGGTACACGATGTAACGATTCTGACGAAGAGAGAGCGAATATATTTATAAAACTCAGATGTCGATAGATGCTTCGCTAATTGAGAAGTTAAACCGATGGTTTATTTCTGCCACATCGCTTAGTAAATTATTACGTTGAGACCGTGATCTTTATGGTGTGCCAGCCTTCTGCGCCGTTTGGTGCAATGGAGACTCTCTTGCTAGATTGAAGTGCGCCTGTTCCGTCCGTCGCGCGTACAGAGAGAAGCACATCTCCTGGCTCTGCCTCCCAATCAATCCACCACTGTCGCCATGTGGTTTTTGCCAAAACAGGTCCTAGTGTTGCGGGACGCCATGCATTCTTATTCACACGAACTTCAACCTTGGATATTCCCCGAATCGGTGCCCAAGCAACTCCTGCGATTACTCGTCCACCCGCCTTCACACTGCTTGCCGTAGTAGGCGTATCGATTCTTGAGGCCGTCTTAATAGGTGCCTGCACGGACCAACCTCTTGGAATCCAATACCCTTCCGCTTGATCAAAGCGCGTTAACTCGATTCGAGTGAGCCATTTTGTTGCGGAAACGTAACCGTAGATTCCTGGAACGATTACGCGGGCCGGAAACCCGTGGTCTACTGGTAGCGGTTCGCCATTCATGCCAATGGCGATCATCGCATCTCGACCATCGAGTGCTGCAACTGGAAAGCCCGCAGTAAATCCATCAATCGAGTGGCCCATCACTTGGTCGGCAGAGTCAAACGGAGATGCCTCCTTCACTAAGTCGTCGAGGCGTATTCCTAGCCAGCGTGCATTTCCAACGAGATTGCCGCCTACTTCATTGGAAACGCAAGCAATGGTGCAGTCGAGTTCGAATACGGGTCTATCCGTTAGTTCTTTGTAGGTAAACTCGAGTGGATTGCCTACCATCCCGTCAATCTTGAACCGCCATGTCTCAATATTTATGTTTGGCACAACGATTGCAGTATCAATTCGATAGAACTCGCCGTTGGGTGTGATTAGCTTTGATAATCCAGCAGTCTTGAGGGCGGGATCGGTCGGCAGCGGAGGCAAGAACTTCAGCGCTTTTGGTAGCAATATGTCAAGTCTTTTCAATTGTGCGCTCGCTTGAGTGCGGAAAAAATTACCGGCTATCACCGCTGCGGCTGATCCCACTGCGATAAATCCAACAGTCTTGAACAATTCTCGACGATTGATGGTTAGACCCTCGGACTCGTTTTGCTTGGTGCGATTCTCTAAGATTTTAAGAATCCAGATGGTTGTCCCTCCTGCAGCCAAGGAAGGAAGCACGGATAGAACTCCGGCACTCGCATCAAATATCGATGCAACTACCGCGATGATCATCATAAATATTACTATCAAATTCGCCTGTCTGCGTTTTCCAGAAAAGTACGAACTCCCGATGAGGATGGCCAAAATCAATACGACTACGGAGATTATGATAACCAATGCAAGTTTGTCATTCACCCCGAATATGCGTATCACAAATTTTTCAATGCTGGCGGGTACATAATCTATAACACGATTTCCAATTGAAACTATTGGTCCATTCAAGCCACTTTTTATGGAACTAAGTAACTGTGCAACCGCGAGTCCCGCACCGACGGCAACTACTCCAAGTATTCCGTCGATTCGTGTTTTGCCAGTGGAAAGCATGATCGAAGATTAATGGAAGTTCACTTCTTCACTAAGGATTTCTGCATAATCTTTATCTCAAGATTTCCGAGTTTCGATGAAGTGAGAATCCGATACCCCCGCTTGTTATAGAACTCGCTCTGATCCTCTGTCCAGAGATAAAGTGCTTCAATACCGAATGAAGCTGCCTTCGCTTCGAGCATGCTAAGAATTTGGGATCCAATCCCTTGACCACGCGAGTCAGGATTGACTATAAAAGCCGCGATCCAAGGTTTCAAATGACGGAACTCTTCGAGATCATCAAAATCCACGAGTGCGATCGTCCCCACTAATTCTTCGCCTCGATAGCCAAGGAAAATAAGTTCTTGTCCGTTACTTTCCCACGATTCATATTTTGATTCAGTGGAAGGAGAGTAGAACTTGACCCAATCTTGGCGTGAATAATTGAGAGCGCGCTCGCCCCATAGGTCGAGCGCCCATGAGAGAGCGTGCGCCATATCTCGTGGTGATTGGCTCGCGGCAATCAGCGAAATCTCCATGGGGGTAATCTATCTTCAATGAGAGACGAGTCAGAGATCCCGAACAAATTGCAGGCATGGACTTATGTCTTCGTCCAAGCACTGCTTCTAATCCTGCTGGTCTTTTTTAATGGCAGGATCGGCCCGCAGATTGATCGCTTTGTTTTCCTAGGATGTGCCCTAGGACTGCTTGGAGTTCTTGGTGTTTTGATTTGTGCAGCGACTCTTCGAAGGTCTCTAACCGCTATGCCGATTCCAAAAGAGGATGGAAAGTTAAGTACAACCGGCCTGTATCGATATGTACGCCATCCGATGTACGCAAGTGTCTTGCTTCTGGCTCTCGGTATCGCATTGCACAGCGGATCAGCAATTAAATACTTGCTTGTGGCTCTTTTATACTTTCTTCTCTATTTGAAATCAGTTTTCGAGGAAAAGTACTTGAGATTGAAATATTCGGAATATACGGAGTATTCGGCTCGGATTCCTCGTTTCGTTCCCTTCACGAAATGAGTATTACCGAAACAACAACAGAGAGTATTTAACCTCGTAACTTTTTGTTTTTAAAGACTGGCCCCAGCAATAGATGCCGTGTGCGCAGGAGTAGAACCACAACAAGAACCAATTATATTAACGCCGAGCGCTTTCATATCTTTTGAATAAATTGCCATTTCAGCAGGAGTTCCATCGTAAATAAAAGCATCACCAACTAGTTTTGGCAGGCCAGAATTTGATTGCATAATAATAAAAACACCTTCTGGTCGTGCTTCAACCATTTCTTTTGCAATTTGGCGTATTTCATCAACACCACGCCCACAATTTGCACCAATGATTCGCACCCCAAGTGCTGACAAGTGTTTTACTGCCGCAGCAGGCTTTACGCCCATCATGGTTCGCAAGTTGGTATCAAAACTCATAGTTGTAATTATTGGCAATTCTGGTGCAACTTCTTTGCACGCATTTACCGCAGCTTCTACTTCTGCCAAATCACTCATTGTTTCAATAAGAATTGCATCGATTCCACCATCTACTAGGGCGCGAATTTGTTCGGCAAAAATTGCTTGCGCACCTTCTGGCGTAAGAATTCCCATCGGTTCCATTAGCTCGCCCGATGGTCCAATATCACCCATCACGAAACAGTTTGGATAGAGATCAGCTACGCGACGTGCAATTTGGGCGCCTGCTTTATTTAATTCGTGTAACCGTCCTTCAAGCCCGTGCATTGCAAGGCGGCCAGAAGTCCCACCAAAAGTATTTGTTGTAATGAAATTTGCGCCAGCCGCGGCGTACGCTTCTAATACTGCTTCGATTTTCTCTGGGTGTTCTACATTCCATAATTCAGGAGCGCCACCATCATCCAAGCCAGTCTCTTGCAACATTGTTCCCATGGCGCCATCCGAAATAAGCACACCTTTGGCTAACGCGTCATAGATCGCAGACATTATTTTGTTCCTAAAGTATCTAGAAGTTGCTTGAGCCTATCTTGAGAAAATTCTTCTTCTAACTTGCCGGCTACTAAATCAGCAACGCCTTGGGCTGTTCCATCTGCTTTGACCCATGGATCGCGCAGCCAACCTTCCAGGTATGCATCGGCAGCTACATCACCAAGTCGCATCGCGGCTTCATCAATTGCTTCTTGAAAGCGAGTCGGTAAAGAAATCTTTACTACTTGGTCACCTTCGCGCGCGGTAACGAGGGACGGAATCTCGCGCCAACGAGTAATTTGATATTCGGCCATGTCGAAATCTTAGCTAGATTAGCGCATAAATAGCGCGTTTAATCTTTTGGTAGTAAAAAACAAGCCTGAGATAATCATTACAACAAAATAAAGCACGTGGCCCAGTAGCGCAGTATCTATCTGCCCCAGAGTTAATCCGCGGACTAAATGAATGGCTTGCGAAAGGGGCAACGCCTTGATAATAAATTGCAACCATTCTGGAAAGACCGAAAGGGGGTAGAAAACGCCAGAGAATAAAAACATTGGCAGCAGAACAATATTAATAATCTGAAGTTGTTGAAATGACGTCATATAAGAAGTAAGCGCCATACCAACGGAGGCGAAACCAAAAGCAATCAGAACCGCAGCAGGAATCGCGAGAATCCCCCAAGCGCTGGGGATTAATCCAAGTGGTGTGACAACAGCCATGAAAGCAATTGCATATCCAAGCCCTCGAATCAGGGCCCAACTGATTTCACCTAACGCAACATCTAGTGGACCCAGTGAAGTCGCAAGCATGCCGTGATAAACACGGTCATGTTTCATTTTGAAAAATACATTAAATGTTGAGTCAAAAATTGCGCCATTCATGGCACTTGTTGCAAGCAGGGCAGGTGCAATATATGCGGCATAAGGAATACTCGCACCGTTGCTATCTATATTGCCGATTAGTGTGCCAAGTCCGTAACCAAAGGCAAATAAATAAAGTACTGGTTCGATAAAACCAGATAAGACAATCATCCAAGTAGATGATCTAAAAGCAATGAAACCGCGCTCTAGAATTACTCGTGCCCGTCCTGAATAATACTTTTCCCCAGCTCGCCCGATGCGCGCTTCCGCGATTGCAACCGCGCTATTGATAAACATTATTTTGCCAACCGCTTTGTATATAAACGTCTAGTCATATGAAGACCACTAAGTAGTAAAATTGTCAAAAATATAAAATGAATTGCAAACATAAGGCTAGAAATTTGATGCCCGTATGTTAAATAGCGTCCTAGTTCGGTGGCGTGCCAAAGCGGTGAAATCCACCCAATCCACTGCAAAAAAATTGGCATAGAAGATAAGGGAAAGAAAGTTCCCGAGAAAAGAAATAGTGGCATCATGATAAATCGGCTAAAAACGGTAAAGAAAATATTCTCATCTTCCAACGCCGCCGCCATCGATTGCATAAGGGCGCCAAAAGCTGCGCCAGCAAAAATTGCGGTGGGTATGGCTAGCCACGCTTTACTAGATTCAAGTGCGCCGAAGGCCAACATAACAAACCAATAAATCACAACGGTACCAACAACACGAATAAGTGCGGCTATAAAAACACCGGCCGCGATTTGGTTTCCGCTAATCGGAGTTGAATTAATGGCGTAGAAAGTTTTATTCCATTTAAAACCTTCTAACGTTGGAAAAACGGTCTCATCCATTGCTCCTTGAATTGCCGCCGTTGCCAATAGCGCAGGAGCTAGGAAAGTTAAATATTTGACTCCATCAATACCAGCTGGGCCAGCGCTCTTGTCAATAAAAGAACCAAGGCCAATCCCAATGGAAATCAAATACAAAATTGGGTTTGTAAGAGCCATTGAAATCAGCAGCCAAATCCATTTAAACATTGACCGCAGACGAGATTCAGCGACAAAAAGAGAACCTCGAATTTCGATTTTTTTCGCATCTACTAAATTAAGTGACCCCCGACGAGCGTTTGTAGCGTTCATTATTCGATTAAAGTTCTGCCAGTTAAACGTAAAAAAACATCTTCAAGAGAACCGCGGCGCACTAGTGATGTTTTCGGACGCATTCCTGCGGAATAGACTTTTTCAAGCAGAGCTTCACCATCGTCGGTATACATTAATACGCGGTCAGGTAATTCTTCAATACGCTCGCACAAAGACTTCAATTGGCTTGCCATTTGACTATTGCGTTCTGAACCAAAACGAATTTCCAAAACTTCTTTAGTAGAATAATTTTTAATCAAATTTGCGGGGCTGCCTTCAGCCATGATTTTACCTTTATCCATCACAATTAAGCGATCGCAGAGTTGTTCGGCTTCATCCATAAAGTGAGTTGTTATCACAAGGGTTACACCATCTTCTTTTAAGCGAAAAAGCCGATCCCACAAAATATGCCGCGCTTGGGGATCAAGTCCGGTAGTTGGTTCATCCAACATTAATATTTCGGGTTCGCTTACTAATGCGCGCGCAATTGTTAAGCGACGCTTCATCCCACCACTAAGGGATTCCACTTTGGCATTGCGCTTTTCTTCAAGTTGGGCAAAGACCAAAAGTTCTTCAATTTTGTTCCTTACAAACTTTCTTGGCAAACCGAAGTATCGGCCATAAATGTATAGATTTTCAGTCACACTTAATTGTTGGTCTAAATTATCTTGTTGTGGGACAACACCTAAGTGCGCACGAATTTGCGGACCAAATCTTTCGGGATCCTTACCCAATACTGTTATCTCACCTGAAGTGCGTTGCGAGGTTGCTCCAATAATGCGCATTGCAGTTGATTTGCCTGCACCATTGGGGCCGAGCAGACCAAATGATTCACCTTTTGCTACATCAAAATCAATTGAATCGAGCGCTGTAAACCCACCAAATTTCTTAGTTAATTTGCGCGCGGAAATAAGGGGTTCGGACATGAAATGAGTTTAAACCTTAACCCTTGTAGTGATGGGCCATCTCGGTCAGCGCTTTATCAAGTAATTCAATACCCAATTTCGCATCTGCCTCAGAAATATTTAACGGCGGATTCATGTGAATGCGATTGAAATTATTAAATGGCATCAAGCCGTGCTTCTTGCAGGTTGCCACAATTTCATTCATTGCGGGGCTCGACCCACCATATGCTGCGATTGGTTCGCGGGTAGCGCGATTAGTAACAATGTCGATTCCCCAGAAAAGACCAGCGCCACGAACATCGCCAATTAAGTTATGTTTTTTAGCTAGCTCACGTAAACCCGGACCCATAATTTTTTCGCCGATAAAGGCTGCATTTTCAACCATCTTTTCGGCTTTCATTACATCAATTGTTGCTACTGCAGTTGCGCAAGCAAGTGGGTGTCCAGAATAAGTTAGCCCACCTGGAAATACTCGCTCATCAAATGTTTTTGCGATTTTCTCGCTAATAACAATACCTCCAAGTGCGATATACCCAGATGTAACCCCTTTGGCAAAAACAATTAAATCAGGAATGGCCTTTGAATGCTGATAAGCAAACCATTTACCTGTGCGACCAAAACCTGACATAACTTCATCGGCAATCCATAAGATTTCGTACTTATCGCACAGGGCGCGCAAGCCATCTAGATAACCCTCAGGTGGAATCAAAACGCCAGCAGTTCCAGGGACGCTTTCAATAATAATTGCGGCAATTGTTTTTGGACCTTCGAAGATAATTGTTTGTTCTAAATGTTCAAGTGCACGAGCGCATTCTTCAGCTTCCGTTGTTGCCCAAAAAGCAGAGCGATAAAGATACGGTCCCCAAAAATGTACGTGAGCATGTGCAAATTCATTTGGAAATCTACGTGGGTCACCAGTTGCATTAATAGCAGATCCAGTATTGCCATGATATGAACGATAGGTTGAAAGAATTTTTGTCTTACCAGTATGCAAACGCGCCATACGAATTGCATTTTCAACTGCATCAGCACCGGCATTAGTAAAGAAAATCTTTTTAAAATCGCCACCTGCAAGTTCAACGATGCGTTTTGCCGCTTCATTGCGTGCTTCATTTGCGTGCTGGGGAGCAATGGTGGTTAAAATATCGGCTTGGTTTTTAATTGCCTGAATTACTTTTGGGTGTTGGTGTCCAATATTTGTAAAGACAAGCTGACATGAAAAATCTAAATATTTCTTTCCCTCGTAATCCCAAAAATATGAACCAGATGCTCCAGCCACGGTCATTGGGGTTATTTGAGCCTGAGCCGACCACGAGTGAAATACATAGGCTCTATCGTCGGCATAAACCTGCTTGCCTTTTTGCGGGTTAATCTCTGGATTATTCACTCTGGGCCCCTTTTCTTCTCCCATCCTAATCACTTGGTCTAGCGCTGTGTATAGTTTGGTTACGTGCGCTTCATAAATAACCCGACTCACGATCTTACCTATGACGATGTTTTTATGGTTCCTAGCCATTCGGAACTTTCGAGTCGCATGGAAGTCGATTTAGCATCACACGATGGTTCGGGAACAACAATTCCATTAGTTGTTTCAAATATGACAGCAATAAGCGGACGTCGCATGGCAGAAACAATCGCGCGCCGTGGCGGCATTGCAGTTATTCCACAAGATATTCCGTACGCAGTTGTCGATAGTGTTATTTCTTGGGTGAAAGCGCGCCACACATTCTTTGATACACCGATTACTTTATCTCCACAAGAAACCGTTGCTGATGCTGTGAGTCTTTTGACTAAACGTGCCCACGGGGCAATTGTTATTGTTGAAAATAAAAAACCAGTAGGTATTGTTACCGAAGAAGATTGTCTTGGGGTAGATCGATTTACGCAATTACAACAGGTGATGAGTAAAGACCTTGTCACGCTTTTAGATTCAGCCGATGCAAGAAGTGCTTTTGATTTTCTACATAATCATCGCCATAAATTGGCGCCTGTTGTATCAAGTAACGGCGACCTAGTTGGAATGCTTACTCGTGTTGGCGCACTACGTAGCACTTTGTATTCGCCAGCGGTTGATTCAAAAAATCGTTTGAGAATTGCCGCTGCAATTGGCATCAATGGTGATGTGGCAGCAAAAGCTAGCGCTCTTATCGAATCGGGTGCGGATGTTTTAGTTATTGACACCGCACATGGACACCAAAGGAAAATGATTGAAGCGCTCAAAGCAATTAAGTCTTTAAAGCCAACAATCCCAGTTGTTGCGGGCAATGTTGTAACCGCTGACGGTGTGCACGATTTAGTAAAAGCAGGTGCTGATATTATTAAAGTTGGCGTTGGCCCAGGTGCTATGTGCACTACGCGCATGCAAACCGGTGTTGGTCGCCCACAATTTTCCGCAGTTCTTGAATGTGCAACTGAGGCAAAGAAGTTAGGCGCGCACGTATGGGCCGATGGCGGAGTTCGCCACCCACGCGATGTCGCGCTGGCACTTGCTGCAGGTGCTTCGCAAGTAATGATTGGTTCGTGGTTTGCCGGCACATTTGAATCTCCAGGTGATTTACAGACCGATTCCAGCGGGCGCTTGTATAAAGAATCATTTGGAATGGCATCCGCGCGAGCCGTTGCTGCGCGCACCTCTAACGAAGACGCTTTCGATCGCGCTCGCAAATCGCTATTTGAAGAAGGTATTTCAACATCTCGCATGTATCTAGATCCACAACGCCCCGGAGTTGAAGATGTGCTGGACCAAATAATTGCAGGGCTGCGCTCAGCATGTACTTACGCTGGCGCCAAAAATTTAAATGAATTTGCCGAACGCGCAGTCATCGGCATTCAATCATCAGCAGGTTATGCCGAAGGGCGTCCACTCCATACTTCTTGGGGCTAGCCCTATCCGATTCTAAAAACGAGAACGGATTTCCCATAAGTCTGCAAATACTGGATTAAATAGTGTGCTTGCTAAATAACTAACTCCACTAGAACCACCACTACCCATTTTATGTCCAATGGTTCGTTCCACCATTTTGACGTGACGATAACGCCATTCTTGTAAGCCTTCATCTATATCAACTAATTTTTCGCAAACAAGCGCGGTTTCTGGGTCATTGCGATGAACGCTAAGTAGCACATCTTGAACTTCAGTATTTGGTTCGTAAGCAAGTTTCTTGTCACGATTTAATACTGTTTCGGGGACTGCATGTCCACGTTTTGCAATATATGCAAGGGCTGAATCCCAGACTGAATTTCGCGAAATAATATCTTTGATTTCATCTTGGACATCCAAAGGTAAGTGTGATGCCATTTTGCTATCTCTGCGACCAAGGATCGCTTCGACTTTGCGAAATTGTGCAGATTGAAAACCGCTAGCCGATGAAAGATAACCTCGAAAGGCATTGAATTGCAAAGGGGTCATTGTTTCTAAAATATCGATCTGTGTTACGCAAACTTTCATAATGGTACGGATACGACCCAATAGCGCAAGCGAATAGTGCGTATCACCTGATTCTAAGGATTTTTGTGCTGCACTAAATTCGTGAATTAGTTGCTTAAACCAGAGTTCGTAACTTTGATGAATAATAATAAAAAGCATCTCATCATGTTCAGGCCCATCCGATAACGGACGTTGAAGTTTAAGCAGTTCATCCACGGCTAGGTATGAAGTGTAAGTTAGTGCTGGGTCGAAGTTTTCGCTCATGTGACTCGGGATCCGCTCGCTTGGACTTTCTCGTATTCCTTTGTAGCCATTAAGTCCCTAATCCTTTGAAAACCATCCCAAATCTCAACATATGAATTTATAAGAGGTGAGATTGCTAGGCGGATGGTGTTTGGTGTTCGGAAATCAGGAATCACATTGGAAAATTGGCGAAGCGCTACGCAAATACGCGCGGCATCAGGATGGCCAATAGAGATATGGCCCCCTCGCTCTTTTGCGCTTCGAGTTGTTAAGAGTCTCATTCCTAAATCGGCTAACCAAGCATCGAATAAATCGATCATCATCTCTGTACCTGTGGCAGCCTTTAGTGCAATTGCATCAATGCCAGCCTCTTTAATCATTGAAAATGAAGTTTGCACACAACGCAAACCAATCATTGGCGGTGTTGCAATTTGGAAGCCTCGAATTCCATCGGCACGTTCAAATTTAGCCCCCATCGCAAATTGATCACCTTGCGCAAACCAACCTTGAATTGGTACTTGTAATTCGCGCTGAATTCTTTTGCTGACATATAACCAAGCTGGTGAACCTGGGCCGGAATTTCCATATTTATAAGTACAGCCAACAGCTAAATCCGCACCGCTCGCATCGAGATTCATTTCAATTGCACCAACGGCATGGCTGGCATCCCAAACTACTAATCCACCGTATTTTCTAACTAAATCTGTTATTGATTTAATATCATTTCGCGCACCCGAGCGATATTGGATTACTTCCAAAGTAACAAGTGCGACATCATCACTTAAATAAGGTTGCAGAATCTCAGCAGTAATTTGTTCGTTTTCTGCCTTACCAGAAGTTTCGTTATCAATAATTATTAATTTCAATTTAAACGCTTTAGCAATTCCTTCGAGTATGTATCTATCTGTCGGGAAATTAGCAGCATCCGTAATAATTGTTTTGCGCATCGGGCGCGCCGCAATTGCTGCTAAACAAAGTTGGTAGAAATTCACCGATGTTGTATCGCAAGCCAGCATCTGTCCGGTAGCGACTCCCAAGGCGGCTACGCCAATTAAATCTCCAGTGCTCTGTGCTTCATCCACCCAATGCGCCCAGCCCGCAACAACTTGGGGTCCCCACTCTTTACTCATGAAATCATTAACTGCCTTTACGGTTGCGTGTGGCAGCCGCCCTAAGGAATTACCATCCAAATAACACATATCGGGGTCGGTATTGACGAATTGCGAACGAAAGCGAGCGAGCGGATCTTTACTATCTAAATCAAGGGCATATTCACGGTCGGTAACCTTCATGAAGGAAAGGTACGCTCTCCTACCGTGGCGCGCAATCTTGTAAATATCGAAGATGTTTCAAAAGCCTTTGATATCAAGCAACTTTTAGATCATGTTTACCTTGGAGTCTCAGAAGGTGACCGGATTGGAATTGTTGGTAAAAACGGGTCAGGTAAAAGCACGCTAATGAAAATTATTGCGGCCGTTGAACCGCCCGATTCAGGCAGAGTTACTAAAGCTAACACTGTCAACGTTGGACTTTTGTCGCAAGTGGATTTGGAAGACCCAGAAGCAACTGTTGGTGAAGTTGTTATCGGTGATAAAGAGAAACACGAATGGGCCAGTGAACCCGGAATTCGTGAAATTTTTACTGGATTATTTGGTGGCTTTGATGATCATTTATTTGAAAGAAAATTCGGAACGCTTTCAGGTGGTGAAAAGCGGCGTGTAGGTTTGGCCAAATTACTAATTGCTGATTTGGATTTGATACTGCTAGATGAACCAACAAATCATTTAGATGTAGAAGGTGTTGCTTGGCTGGCAAATCATTTAATTAACCGAAAAGCTTTAGCGGTAACTGTTGTAACACACGACCGTTGGTTTTTAGATGCCGTAACGGAGCGAACATGGGAAGTTGTGGGCGGCAAAATAGAAGAATACGACGGCGGATACAGTGCTTTTGTATTGGCCAAAGCCGAACGCTCGCGCCAGGCGTCGGCGATGGATGCGCGGCGTAATAATTTATTGCGTAAAGAATTAGCGTGGTTGCGACGTGGTGCACCGGCACGAACAACAAAGCCAAAATTTAGAGTCGATGCTGCAAATGAATTAATTTCAAATGAACCAGCGCCACGCGATAAAACCGAATTACTTCGTTTTGCATTAAATCGGTTAGGTAATACCGTTTATGAAGCACACCACTTGCAAGTAAAAATAGGCGATAAAGAATTAATTGATGATTTGTATTGGAATATAGGTCCAGGTGATCGGATAGGAATTGTTGGCATAAATGGCGCAGGCAAAACAACGTTAATGCGTACTTTACTTGGTGAGATTCACCCTACTGCGGGCAAACTTGTAACAGGCATAACGGTAAGACCTGCATTCTTGACTCAACATTTAGCAGAACTAGATCCAACTTGGCGCGTCTTAGAAGCTGTTGAAAAGATCGCTAGCCATGTTGAATTAGGAAATGGAAAATCCTTATCTGCTTCGCAATTGTGCGAACGCTTGGGCTTTGATCGTGAATCCCAATGGACACCCGTAGGCGACTTATCAGGTGGAGAAAAGCGACGCTTACAGCTAACGCGCTTATTAATGGGCTCGCCCAATGTTTTATTACTGGATGAACCAACCAATGATTTCGATATCGAAACTCTCACAGAGTTAGAAGACTTGCTAGATAGTTATGGCGGAACACTTATTGTTATTTCACACGATAGATATTTTCTAGAGCGCGTCTGTGATCGCTTTGTTGGGTTATTAGGCGATAAGGCGGTACGTGATTTGCCGCGCGGGGTAGATGAATACTTAGAACAACGAGAAGCGGCAACCCGTACCACTGTTTTGAGTAAGACCAAAGGGATTTCTAGCGCGGCTGAACAACGTCAAATAAAAAAGGATATTGTGCGCTTGGAACGGCAAATTCAAAAAATTGACGAGCGCATCTCTGTGCTAATGGCAGAACAAGAAATTTCAGCGCTTGATTCCGATCGGCTAACCGAAATATCTAACGAATTAGAGAATTCACAGAGAGATAAAGTTTTATTAGAAGAAGAATGGTTAACGGCAAGTTCAATCAACTACACAACACCATAAAGGCGATCGCCTGCATCACCAAGACCAGGAACAATGTAACCCTTATCATTTAATTTTTCATCTAATGCGCCAGTAACAATTGTTATTGGAACCTTACTATTTGCAAATTCTTTCTCAACAGCTGAAATTCCCTCGGGTGCGCACAGAATACAAATCGCGATTATCTCGGTTGCACCTAAATCAATTAAATAATGAAAGGCGGCGATTAAAGTTCCCCCAGTGGCAAGCATTGGGTCTAATACGAAGCACTGGCGACCAGATAAATTTTCTGGCAAGCGATTTGCGTAAGTGCTAGCTTCTAAAGTTTTTTCATCACGAACCATCCCAAGGAAGCCAACTTCGGCATTAGGCATTAATTTGCTCATACCTTCGAGCATTCCAAGACCTGCACGCAAGATTGGCACAACAACTGGGCGAGGCGCCGCCATCTTTAATCCTTGCGTTTTCGTTACAGGTGTTGTTATTGCAACCATTTGAGTGCGCACGTCACGGGTTGCCTCGTATGCAAGCAACATCACAAGTTCTTCGACTAATCGGCGAAATGTTGGAGAATCTGTTCTTTCATCACGCAATACCGTCAATTTGTGCGAAATTAATGGGTGGTCAGCAACGTGAACTTTCATACTTCATACCTTACAGGGCTTTCATTCTTTTCCAATGAGTGCAACTATTGGTACGTAAAGTGGCTGTTACAACTAGAAAAACTTGGGAGGGTCGCAGTGGCAGAACACGAAGACAACCTTTCTGATCCAACCGATGAAGAACTAGATGAATTAGATGACCTTGATGATTTGGAAGATTTAAATACCAGTAATGAAGTTGAAACAGCAAGTGAAGTTGATATCGCCGTTGCAGCTTGGCATGAAGACGGGCGATGGACTCTAGGATTGCTTCCAAACCCGCATGATTTGACGAAAATTATTACAAATTTGAAATCCCAACAAACAAATGGTGGATCAATTGCGCTGATTGCAATTGATGAAGAATTTTTTATTTTAGTCAGAGTGCTTGGTTCTCACATCTCGCTTTTCTTAAGCGATGCTACCTGCGCGTTAGATTATTCTGTTGCCGAAGAATTGTTAGAGATTGCAGATATACCGATGCCAGAAGATGGCGACGAGCCAAATCCTACGGGGCACTTGGAAATTCTGGCTGATTTAGGTTTAAGTGGAATGGAAATATCGGCGCTCTGTGATGATGATGAACTATTTCCTGATGAACAGTTAGAAGCAATTGCTAACCGACTTGGTTTTGGTGAAAAGTTTGCCGAGTTACTAGAACTGTGAACGATGAAGATGCCATGCGCGCAGCGTTAGCTGACGCGCAGAGCGCGATTGTCACGGGAGATGTTCCAGTTGGATCAGTAATTTTTAATTCCGCTGGCGAAATTATTGCAACAAGTCACAACGAACGAGAGCTAAAGAAAGACCCAACCGCTCATGCTGAAATTGTTGCAATTCGTGCCGCATGCAAAAAACTAGATTCATGGCGCTTAGATAACCACACCCTCGTTGTAACTCTTGAACCATGCGCAATGTGCGCAAGTGCAATTTCGCAGGCACGAATTTCCACAGTTGTATTTGGTGCGTGGGATGAAAAAGCAGGGGCTGTTGGTTCGCTCTGGGATTTATTGCGTGATCCGCGTGCCTTACATAAAGTTGAAGTTAGGGCCGGAGTCTTAGCCGATGAATGCGCGCAATTACTGAAGAACTTTTTCGAAAATCAACGCGCTTAATATTCTGCGGTATCGTCTCTTCTGGTGGCGTGTCCGAGCGGCCAAAGGAGCGCGCCTCGAAAGCGCGTGTTGGGGAAACTCAACCGTGGGTTCAAATCCCACCGCCACCGCCAAGTTTTATTATTAAATATTAAACAAGTAATTCATATGAAGGATTCAAAATAGTTAGCGCTCCTTCTTCTTCGCCCACCATTCCTTCGGCCCGTAATTGCGCGCCAACTTCAAGGCCTGCAATTTCACGACGCCCCAAGAATTGCAAAGTAACACCACCAGATTCATCCCAAATTTCAACTTGAAGTGCCGGAGATGCGCTACTTGGCGCAGGCTTTATCGAAGTCACGCGGCCGTGAACATGGGCGCGCTTGCGCCATTGAATTGTTGCGATTGGAACAATAGATTCTGAGTAGTGCCCAACAGGTTCAATGTTTTTTGGAACGCTTATTTTTGGAATGGTAATAGGCTGGCTAATTACTTCATCATGAGATCCATGGAGAACAACTCCACTTCCGGATGCAATCTTGTCCACATCAAATGGAACGATTGTGGCAACAACTCTTGGTAATTGCGAAATAGGTGCAGCGATTTTTTCGGCAGTCTGATCGTGTAGAAGGCGGCCCCAGAAACCAGAATATGAACGCCGTGGTAGCAAAAGAGTTAATTCAACATCTGATTTTTCAGTAATGCGAATTGCATAATCGAGCGCTGATTTTGCTAAACGACGGTCAGGACAATCAATTAATTCTAAAGTTACATCATCTAGCGCATTTGATTTCGCCCATGCCTTTGCAATTGCTTCGGCATGACGGTCATCCATTACAAAGTGAACTGCAGATAAATTACGTGGTTTGAGGCTGCGGGCATAGCGGACAGCGCCAACGGTGGCAATATCTACGTTATCGACCAAAACGGTGACATCATGGCGGGCGATAGATGTTGCACGCTCTTGTTCGCGCTTAACCATTAGCACTTCTTGTTCGCGTGTGTATTGATTGCGCAAACGTAAAAATGTCATAACTAAAATTGGTCCAATTACTAAGACCAACCAAGCGCCTTGAGTGAATTTAGCAACTAAGAAAATCAGAACGACAAGTAGTGAAGCAGATCCTGAAAGTGAGTTGATGAAGACTTTAAGCTTCCAAGATTTAGATTTAGTGCGCAGCGCATGGCGCGTCATTCCAAAGCATGCGAGAGTAAAACCAGTGAAAACACCAATGGCGTAAAAAGCCACTAATTGTTCAATAGATCCGCGGGTAAATAGAACCAAGAAAGCGCCCCCACCAGAGAGCAGCAAGATTCCATTCGAGAAAGCTAAGCGGTGACCGCGTTTAGTGAATTGGTGCGGGAAATAACCATCAGTTGCTACAAAGTTAACAAGGAGTGGAAAAGCGTTATAGGTTGTATTTGCGCCAGCGAAAAGAATTAACATAGTTGCCAACTGCACCATAATGAACATAAGTTGGCCGAAAGCACCAGTACCCATAATTGTTTTGGCGATTTGCGATATGACCGTTGGTGTGCCTGATTCATAAGGCATTGCATGAATTTTATGGGCAAGCCAGGCAACGCCCAGCACCAAGAAGCCAAGAATCATACTCATCATAACCAGAGTCCGACGGGCGTTGATATGTTCTGGAGTTTTAAAGAGCGCCACACCATCTGAGATTGCTTCAAGACCAGTAAGCGATGAACCGCTATTAGCAAAAGCGCGCAAGAGAATAAGAATTGCTGCAAAAGTTAGCAAACCACTTGGTTGTCCAACGTCAATCGCACCAGGTTGATCTGTGCTTAAGACAACGAGGGTACCGTTAAAAAAACGGTAAAGACCCATTCCAAAAACTATGAGCATGCAACCTGCAAAGAAGTATGTAGGCATCGCAAAAGCTTTACCTGCCTCTTTTACCCCGCGCAGATTTCCATAAGTCAAAAGTACGATAACGAACAGAATCATTGGAATTTTCCATGGGTTCAAATTCGGGAAAGTTGAAATAATCGCTGCAACTCCAGCTGAGGATTGAACTGCAACGGTTACGATGTAACCAAGCATCAAAGCTACGGCAGCAATTTGGGCAACAACTGGCCCAAAGTTATCGCGCGAAACCATGTAGGCACCACCGGTTTTTGTATAAACATTAATAACGTCTCGGTAGGAGAAAGTAATAATTGCAAGAATGACTATACCTACTGCAGTAATCGGCATGAGAATTACGAAAGCCGCTAATCCAAAAGCTGGCAAGAGCGCAATCAGAATCAGCTCGCTGCTGTAAGCCGAGGTTGAAATCAAGGAGGAGGAGAGAATTCCAAGGGCGTAACGCTTGCTTAAGCGCTGATGGCCGAGGGAGTGGCGATTAAGCGGATTGCCCAGAAATTTTTGTTTAATTTTGTATGAGAGCGGGTCTTTCAGATGCGAATGATCTTGCAAAACTACCGGGGCCGGAGCACCATCAGTCCAAGACTTGGGCACTTATTACTCCTCTTTTGATGCCTGCAGAAAATAGCAATGAAGTTATCTTAGATTGCTTTCGCTTTAACTTGTTGCAAGCGGAGCGTATGCTCGCCTTATGCGCACTCAAATGTACATCGACGGCCAATGGGTTGATGGAATTGGGAAAATGCCAGTTTATGATCCAAGTGATGGTTCGCTTATCGCTGAAGTGGCGCTAGCTGGCGATAAAGAGTGCGAAGCAGCCGTTGCTGCTGCTGACCGTGCGGCCGCTGATTGGGCGAAATCAGCGCCGCGTTTTCGCGCCGAAATTTTGCGTAAAGCTTTTGAAATTATGAGCGCAGAGGCTGAATCAATTGCGATTTTGATTTCGCGCGAGAACGGAAAAGCTATGCCAGATGCGCGCGGCGAAACTGCATATGCTGCAGAATTTTTCCGTTGGTTTTCCGAAGAAGCAGTACGCGTTCAGGGTGATTACCGAAAATCACCGAGTGGAGATAAAAGAATTTTGGTTACACACCAACCAATTGGGGTCTCACTTTTAATCACGCCTTGGAATTTCCCCGCTGGTATGGCAACTAGAAAAATTGGACCTGCGGTAGCGGCAGGTTGCACCATGATTTTAAAACCAGCGGGTGAAACTCCACTTACTGCGCTGGCGATAGTTGATATTTTAGAGCGAGCAGGTTTACCTAAAGGCGTTCTCAATGTAATTATGCCGAAAACAGTTGGCCCATCGATTAGTAAAATTTTGCACGATAAACGGGTAAAGAATCTTTCTTTTACTGGCTCAACGCAAGTTGGTCAACTTTTAATTAAAGAAGCCGCAGATCAAGTTATTCGCTGTTCGATGGAACTTGGCGGTAACGCACCTGTTGTAATCCACGATGATGCGGATATGGAGATAACCATTGCCCAATTAGCGCTAGCAAAAATGCGCAATGGTGGCGCCGCATGTACCGCTGCAAATCGCTTCTTTGTGCAACGACCAATCGCTGCACAATTTATCGATGCATTTACTAAAACAATGTCGGGCTTTGTTATGGGTCGTGGCACAGATGCGACAACCACACTTGGGGCAAGTGTTTCAATGAAAGAGCGCAATAAAATTGCTGAATTAGTAGATGCCGCGGTTGCAGGGGGTGCGAAAATAAAAACTGGTGGCAAAACTCCCGATGGCCCAGGTGCTTTTTATCCGGCCACAGTTTTAACCTGCGAAAAAGATAACTCAATTTTGTTACACGAAGTTTTCGGACCAGTTGCACCAATTGTTATTTTTGATACCGATGAAGAAGGTATTGCGCTGGCCAATGACACAGATTTTGGACTTATTAGTTATGTCTTTTCCAAAGACTTAAAACGCGCAATTCGCACAGCCGAAGCAATCGAATCAGGAATGGTTGCAATTAATCGCGGCGTAATTTCCGACCCTGCCGCACCTTTTGGCGGAGTAAAACATAGTGGACTTGGTCGCGAAGGCGGCTTCGATGGAATTCATGAATTCTTGGAAACTAAATATATTGGCGTTGAGATTTAACCCTGGGGATAATGAAAAAGAACGTACTCGCAATATTATGGTGCTAATCTTTAATCTCTAAGTCAAAGAGGTGCGTACGCAGTTGGATTTAATTCATCTGTGTGAGCTACAGAAGAATACCCGCAGAGCAATCTGCGGGTATTCAACTTTCATAACACTAAAACAAATTGATCTACCTTAGTTTTTCCGGACAGTTTCCTTGTAGGTATGGGGAACGATGTCCCGACACATCACATGGCGGAGGATGAGGTGTGATGTGCCGTGGTCACCGCTATGTTGCGCTTGGCGAACATGTTTATATGCTTCTAATAAAGCGTATAGACCGGAGGCGGTGACGGGATTTGAACCCGCATCTCACAGGTGGTAATCCTGAACGTCTTGCCATTTACACCACACCGCCCCGGCGAGCGAAGAGTCGCGTGAATGCATGGCTCTAAATTGTTAATTCGATAAAGATGTGGATAAAGAACAAGAGAGCCCTGAGATCTCAGAGCTCTCTTGCCACCGCCTCCAAGGCGAAATAGTTTTGTCTTACGGGATTACCAGCCCCACCATCTCACCATTTATTGCTTGCGCAATCGATTTAATTAAAGCAGAAATTCCAATTACTCGGAGTTACTTTTGCTTCTTATGGAAATTCCCATAGGGACCAACTGCCTCCCATGTAAGCAACTGTTTTGATTCCCTCACAACCCACCTTTTCGGTAGCGGGCAAGCAAGATATGCACTCACCGCTTGGAAAGGCCAAAGCGCTTGGCAACAGCAGTAATTAAGACACTCTCGTGAAGAACGGCGAGGACGATGGCTTTTGATTTGGATGATTGCGACATAGGCAATCGTGTTTATGAAAAGATGAAATTAGGTGTGAACTATGTCCCGACACATCAACTCACCAGATAGGGAACTAAGTCGTGAGACACCACACAGCGGAGGATGAGGGATTTGAACCCTCGGTAGGTTGCTACATTCACGATCCACACTTGAAATAGTCCCATTTTGGGACTATCGTATCGGAATGCGAGTTATTGCAGTTTCTAGCCTAATTAAGTTCTGGGGTAGTTATCCAGATTCTGAGCAGGCGTTGAAGGCTTGGTATGCAGAAACCAAGTCAGCAAGCTGGAAGTCTCCAGCCGATGTTAAAGCGTTGTATAAGAGTGCAAGTGTTTTAAAGAAAGGACGAGTCGTATTCAATATAGCAGGAAATAATTACCGACTGGTTGTTGCAATCGCTTATAAAACACAGATCGTATTTATTAAGTTTGTAGGAACGCATAAACAGTACGATCGAATAAAAGCTCAAACAGTGAAATACTTAGGATGAAGGAGATGAGACAAATGAAGATTTCGCCAATACACACAAAAGCGAATTACAAATCAGCACTGGCGGAGGTTTCTAAGCTTGTGGATTTAGATCCAAAAGCTGGCACTCCAAATGGCGATCGCCTAGAAGTCCTATCAATTTTGATCGAAGATTATGAAAGTAAGCACTTTCCTATAGATTCGCCGAACCCAATAGATGCAATTCGATTCCGGATTGAACAAAATGATTTGACAGTGAAGGATTTAGTACCTCTTATCGGAAATTCAAATAGGGTGTATGAAGTGCTAAATGGCAAACGCCCACTGACTCTAAATATGATTCGGAAAATTACTGAAGAACTCGGCATTCCTGCAAAAGTCCTAATTCAATAACTCTGGAAGGTGAACTTAAAAGCCATGGCGGAGGATGAGGGATCTAAACCTTCGAGACTTAGTACATCGACGACGAGATTTAAAGTTCAACGCAACGTTTCCGGGCACTGAAATTCATTACTTTTCGAGCAGGACTCTAGCTTCACAATTTGCAAAAAATAAAGGCAATCCAATTAGTTTGTCAGAGTTTCGCCATCCAAGACGAGTCCAAGCCAACTTATTAAATGTTTTTCCTTGATCATGGGAGATACTAAAAGAACATCCAACTCGGTCAAGTTTGAATGCAAGAATTTGATTTTGGAATTCAGTTGTCATTACTCGACTGTTTATAAGTTCAATGGCTTGTTGTTCATACCGCGAAGCATTAGCGGCTTCAAGATCAAACATCAGGGAAAAGAATTTTTTCTCTTCTTCTAAATCTTCTGGAGTTAAAAACTCATCTCGGTACTCTTCCATATAAAAAGAGTACCTTAATTGCCGCAATCTATAGGCTTACTATCTTCCGATCTAACCGGCAGAGTTGTATATCTCTTACCATTTATTATTGCCCGTGAATATGCAACGCCATAAAAGAAGGATTCCTTGGAGGTTTTACATAATAAGAAAGTAAATTGATTTTTCACAACGTATCCAGATGAGGCGGCAGCAAGAGGGTCAGTGCTCTTTTGAGCAACTAAGTAGTCAGTAATAGCACCGACCTTAAAAATTTTAACCGTTAATTGAACGTTACGTTGAGTGAAGTTACAGGTCGAAGTGGCATTAACTTTCACTGCATCTAGCCCGCGCTTTCTTTTTATAGAGGTAGAAAGGTGTGCATTTCCAATTTCTATGTGGCAAGCCGTGCGAGGGGGAGTCACGCCTGAGGCCAAAACGTGGGGCTCAATTAGGAAAGTTTGAGTTAGTAGAAGTACCGCTATGAGAAACAATCGAATTACGTGCTTAGGTAGAGTCATAAGCGACGATTGCAAAAATGAAACTTTCGAGTCCTTCGTAATCCACAGCCATACTTAAGGATGAGAAGTGTGGGTAGCTTTCTGGGAAAAGAAATGGCGGAGGATAGGGGATTTGAACCCCTGAAAGGTTGCCCTTTACACGCTTTCCAAGCGTGCGCACTCGGCCGCTATGCGAATCCTCCAATAGTCTTCAAAAAAAGACTAGGTATTAACTCTATCGGTTGCTCAAACTATGATTGCACAAGATCTCCGGTGCGACGATATCGTGCCAAACTCCCCCAGGGCAGGAATGCAGCAAGGGTAGGTGTGCTCTGTCGGGTGCACCGGAGGTCCCAAGCTATATCTTTGAGTACAAACGTTGCAGCCAATTAGAAGTGAATTGAATTGCAGCATAGAGAGAGTTGATGAATATGTCTTTGGCGTTATATCGAAAGTATCGTCCCTCGCTCTTTGCTGATGTAATTGGTCAAGATCATGTAACGCTTCCGCTTTCTAATGCGCTAACTTCTGGTCGCACACACCATGCATATTTATTTAGTGGACCACGCGGTTGCGGAAAAACTTCTAGTGCACGCATCATGGCGCGCTCGCTTAATTGTATTGACGGGCCAACACCAAATCCGTGTGGGCAGTGCCAATCATGTAAAGATTTAGTTGCTAACGGTCCAGGTTCGCTCGACGTTATTGAATTAGATGCAGCGACTCATGGATTAGTTGATGATGCGCGAGATTTGCGCGATAAAGCTTTCTTTGCACCAGTGCACAGCAAATACAAAATTTATATTATTGATGAGGCCCACCAACTTGGGCCGGGAGCAGCGAATGCGTTATTAAGAGTTGTTGAAGAACCGCCCCCACATGTAATTTTTATTTTTGCAACAACCGAACCAGAAAAATTAATTGCAACAATTCGTTCTCGGACACATCATTATCCCTTTCGTTTAGTCCCACCGGGGATTCTTGCGGCGCATTTAGAAAAAATATGTAATTCCGAAGGCGCCAGTGTTGCAAAGGGCGTGCTGCCATTAGTTGTGCGGGCAAGTGGCGGCTCGGTGCGCGATGCTTTATCTATTCTGGGGCAATTACTAGCTGGCGCCGGTGCTGATGGAGTTAGTTACGATATTGCAATTGCATTATTAGGTTTCACTGATGGCGCGCTGCTAGACGATGCAATCGATGCAATAGCAGCGGGCGATGGCGCAACGCTTTTTAAGACAGTTGATCGCGTTGTCGAATCAGGCCATGATCCACGCAGATTTACTAGCGACTTATTGGAACGCATCCGCGATTTAATGATTATTGATGCTCTGCAAAGTACAAACACTAATTCAATTCTGCGTGATATGCCCGATGACCAACTAGAACGCATGCGTAATCAAGGACAACGAATTGGTACTGCCAATCTTTCGCGCGCCGCCGATATTGCAGCCGAAGGTTTAACCCAGATGCGGGGCGCAACCGCGCCGCGATTAATTCTTGAATTAATTTGTGGACGGATTTTGCTACCTATTGGCGACAGATCCGAAAGTGGCGTTTTATCGCGCATCGAACGGTTAGAACGTGCCGAAAATCTCGCTCCAATGTCAACAACAATTCCGCAAAGAGAACAAAAATCGCTCACGAATAGCGCGACGAAATCAGATGAACAAGGCGACTTTAAAAAAGTTCTTCCCAAGTCGCCGGTTCAATCTGATGAGTCGCATGCCGAAGTCGTAGCAGTAAAAAAAAGCGCGTCGGGAATGGATATTGCGGGGCTGCGCCGCGCGTGGCCTGATGTAATCGAAGATGTAAAGAAGCGTCGCAGATTAACGTGGTCACTTCTTAGCGCAAGCGCTCAGGTATTAGCGATGGACGATAAAACAATTACGATTGCAATTGTTAATGCAGGTGCGCGCGATTCTTTTCTGCGCAGCGAATCTGATGTAATTCTGCGCAACGCTTTCATTGATGTTACTGGCCTTGATCGCAAAATAGAAGTTGTCGTAGATCCATCTATCGAACCAAATACTCCGGCGACGCGGGCAGTTCGAACCTCTGAATCACCAAATGATCAGGAATTATTAAGTGGCGCGGCACTCCTTGCCAAAGAACTTGGCGCCCAAGTTATTAAGGATAGGAAGTAAACGATGAGCGGAATGTATGAAGGTGCGATACAAGATTTAATTGATGCTCTCGGTCGCTTGCCAGGAATCGGCCCAAAGAGTGCGCAGCGAATTGCTTTTCACATTTTGCAATCCGAACCCGAAACCGCATCTGCATTGGTTGATGCGATTCGCACGGTTAAAGAGCGGGTTAAGTTCTGCACGCAATGCGGAAATGTTGCAGAAGAGATGCAATGTAGAATTTGTCGAGATCCACGGCGCGATAATTCACAAATTTGTGTTGTTGAAGAGAGTAAAGATGTAATCGCAGTCGAGCGCACTCGCGAATTTCGCGGCAAGTACCATGTGCTTGGTGGTGCAATTAGCCCTATCGATGGAATTGGTCCAGAGCAATTACGAATCCGCGAATTAATGGTGCGCCTTGCCGACTCACAAATCACCGAAGTTATTTTGGCAACAGATCCAAACTTGGAAGGTGAAGCAACAGCGACATATTTAGCTCGAATGATTAAGCCGCTCGGCATTAAAACCTCGCGCCTAGCTAGCGGCCTACCAGTTGGCGGGGATTTAGAATATGCCGATGAAGTCACGCTCGGACGCGCATTTGAGGGGCGGCGTACCGTAGAGGGATAGTTATCTCATTATTTGACACGCCTACTGTCTCATATAATGGGAAAATTTGGAAAATAGTTCGCCCTAAGTAAATCAATGCTCCACTATTGACTCATGGGGCTGATAGTTCAGAAATACGGTGGTTCATCCGTTGCCGATGCCGAAGGCATGAAGCGCGTGGCTAATCGCATCGTTGCAGCCAAGCGCGATGGCAATCAGGTCGTTGTCGTCGTTAGCGCCATGGGCGATACCACCGATGAACTCATTGATTTAGCAAAGCAGATAACGCCAATTCCAATGGGGCGCGAATTAGATATGTTGTTAACTGCGGGCGAGCGAATTTCTATGGCGCTTCTTGCAATGGCAATTTCAAACTTGGGTCACGAAGCGCGTTCTTTTACAGGAAGCCAAGCCGGCGTTATTACTGATTCATCCCATGGTCGCGCGCGAATTATCGATGTAACTCCAGGTCGAATTCAAGAGGCACTCAAAGAAGGCGCAATTGCAATCGTTGCGGGTTTTCAAGGAATTTCGCAAGATACAAAAGATGTAACAACCCTTGGTCGCGGTGGCAGTGATACAACTGCGGTCGCGCTCGCGGCAGCCCTTGATGCCGATGTATGTGAAATTTATACCGATGTCGATGGTGTCTTTAGCGCCGATCCGCGCGTTGTTCCGACTGCACGTAAATTGAAAACAGTTACATACGATGAAATGTTGGAACTTGCAGCAAGTGGCGCAAAAGTTTTGCACTTGCGTTGCGTTGAATATGCACGCCGTTACGAATTACCAATTCACGTACGTTCATCTTTTTCAAATAATGAAGGAACATGGGTAGTTAAAGATCATCCCGAAGGAGACATCATGGAGCAAGCAATCATCTCAGGCATCGCGCACGATAAAAGCGAAGCAAAAATTACAGTGGTCGGCGTGCCAGACCGAACAGGTGTTGCCGCGCGAATCTTCCAAGCCATAGCCGATGCTGACATTAACATCGACATGATTGTGCAGAATGTTTCAGCTGCAACAACTGGTTTAACCGATATCTCTTTCACGCTTCCTAAATCAGAAGGTGCCAGCGCCACACAAATTTTACAGAAGTTGCAAGGAGAGATTGGTTTTCACTCGATTCAATATGATGATCAAATCGGCAAACTCTCACTTATCGGCGCTGGAATGCGTTCACACCCTGGCGTTACTGCAAAATTTTTTGCAGCGATGGCCGATGCAGGAGTCAATATTGAAATGATCTCAACTTCTGAAATTCGTATTTCAATTATCTGCCGCGAATCTGTTGTCGAAGCAGGAGTAAAGGCGGCGCATACTGCTTTCCAACTCGATGACGATCAAATCCAAGCCGTTGTTTATGGCGGTACTGGTCGATGAGTAAAAAACCATCGCTGGCAGTTGTTGGCGCAACTGGCGCAGTAGGAACGATTATGCTTGGAATTCTTTCTGAGCGCGAAAACGTGTGGGGCGAGATTCGCTTAATCGCATCAGCGCGCAGCGCTGGCAAGAAATTGAAATGCCGCGGTGAAGAATTAACTGTCATGGCGCTTTCGCCCGAAGCATTTGACGGCATTGATGTTGCAATGTTTGATGTTCCAGATGAAATTTCGGCTGAGTGGGCACCAATTGCCGCAGCGCGTGGCGCAGTTGTAGTTGATAACTCTGGTGCATTTCGAATGGATGCCGATGTTCCGTTAGTTGTGCCCGAAGTAAATCCGCAAGAAGTAAAAAATCGCCCGCGCGGAATCATTAGTAATCCAAACTGCACAACACTTTCAATGATCGTTGCCATCGGTGTTTTACATAAGGAATATGAGTTAAAAGAGTTAGTTGTTTCCTCTTACCAAGCAGCATCAGGTGCAGGACAGGCCGGTATAGATATTCTGCGTGAACAAATAAGTGCAGTTGCGAAAACCAGTGCCGGCGATGTTGCAGGAGATATCCGACAATTAATCTCTAATAATGGTCCTTTCCTTGCCCCGCTTGCGCTAAATGTTATTCCTTGGGCAGGTTCACTCCAAGCCGATGGTTATTCATCTGAGGAATTAAAAGTTCGTAATGAATCGCGCAAAATTTTAGGATTACCAAATCTTAAAGTGGCTGCAACTTGTGTGCGTGTGCCAGTAATCACTACCCACTCATTGGCCGTGCATGCAGTCTTTGCCAAAGAGCCATCGAGAAAGGCTGCCCAAGATATTTTGGCAAGCGCGGCCGGTGTTAAATTAGTAGATGATCCTGAAAACCATAAATTTCCAACGCCGGCAGATGTTGTTGGTACCGATCCAACGTGGGTTGGTCGCGTTCGCAGGAGCATCGATGATCCAATGGCGCTAGATCTATTTGTCTGCGGTGATAACTTGCGCAAAGGGGCTGCGTTAAATACCGCCCAGATTGCCGAATTATTAGCGGTAGAATTTACATCATGAGCATTAAAGAAAAATTACGTGCGGATTTGATGGATGCTATTCGCAGCCGCGATGGAATTAGTTCTGGAACTATTCGCATGGTTTTAAGTGCGATTACAAATGAGGAAGTTTCTGGAAAAGAAGTACGCATTCTTACCGATGCCGAAGTAATTACAGTTCTATCGCGCGAAGCTAAAAAACGTCGGGAAGCAGCCGTTGCCTACGATGCTGTAGGGCGCGCCGATAAGGCAGACCTTGAAAAATCCGAAGGCGAAATTATTGCGGCATATTTACCTGCGCAAATGGGCGAAGACGAGATTAAAAAACTAATCGCTTCAGCGATTACCCAAAGTGGCGCTGGCGGACCTGCCGACATGGGCAAAGTTATGGGAATATTAAAACCGCAAGTTGCCGGCAAAGCCGATGGGGCTATTGTTTCCGGTCTAGTGAAAGAGGCGCTCAACAAATGACAAATACTTCAACAAGTAAATGGGAATATTCAACCGTTCCATTGTTATCGCATGCAACAAAACAAATTCTTGATACATGGGGCTCGGATGGTTGGGAACTTGTCCAAGTTGTTCCGGCACCCGGAAGTGGCGAACAGTTAGTTGCTTATATGAAGCGAGAAATTAAATGAGTGATGTTCGTGCAGCTCTTGCTGAATTAGGTTTAGAACTTCCGGTTGCAGCTGCGCCAGTTGGGGTCTATCTCCCGGCAGTTCGCACGGGTAATTTAGTTTTTACCGCCGGTCAATTACCACTTATTAATGGAGAAATGGCTGGAACTGGAAAAGTTGGTGGCGAAGTAACAATGGAACGCGCTAAAGAATTAGCACAAGTTTGTGCACTTAACGCGCTTGCTGCAGTTGCACTTGTTGCAGATGTAAATAAAATTGTAAAAGTTGTGCGAGTTGTTGGTTATGTAAATGGCGTAACTGGATATATCAACGCCCCTGCTGTGGTAAATGGCGCTAGCGAATTATTTGTTCATATTTGGGGAGATGCCGGAAAACATGCACGTTCGGCAATTGGGGTTGCTGAACTTCCGCTAAATTCGCCAGTAGAAATTGAATTAACTGTCGAACTTTCTGATTAGATAAAATTATTTGCCGCGCTTAGTTAAGCGCTCTACATCTGTAATTAATACTGCGCGACCGTCAAGTTTTAACCAACCGCGTCCTGCAAAGTCAGCCAGTGCTTTATTGACGGTTTCGCGAGATGCGCCAACTAGTTGGGCAAGTTCTTCTTGGGTTAAATCGTGGTGGATAAATAATCCTTCAGCTGTTTTTTTACCAAACCGTTCACCTAAATCGATTAGCGCTTTTGCAACTCGGCCTGGAACATCCGAGAAAACTAAATCACCGACTGCCTCATTCGCAAGGCGCAAGCGCTGAGCAAGGCGGGCAAGTAAATGCAACGAAACTTCCGGATTTTCGTGAAGCCAAGGAAGTAATTTATTTTGGCCAAGGCTGAGTAATTTTGCATCCGTTACCGCAGTGGCAGTTGATGTGCGAGGGCCTGGATCAAAGAGACTTAATTCACCGAACATATCGCCGGGGCCAAGAATTGAAAGTAAATTTTCGCGACCATCACCGCTCGATGTTCCTAATTTAAGTTTGCCTTCAACAATTACATATAGATGATTCCCGTTATCGCCTTCGGCAAATAAAACTCCACCCTTTGCGATCTTTACTGAATCCATCGATGCACGCAATGAAGCAGCTTCGGCATCACCTAAGGCAGTAAAGAGCGGAGCGCGATGTACAAGATCATCTTCTGGGCTCACAAGGGGTACTTTAGCCTCATGTCGGCCGATAAAGATACCCATGCACAAGCGCGGGCGGTCTACCGCATACTTACAAAGACTTACCCGGAAGTTCGATGTGAATTAGATTTTAAGAATCCATTGCAATTAATCGTCGCAACAGTCTTGAGTGCACAGTGCACAGATAAGCGCGTCAATTTGGTGACACCAGAGTTATTTAAAAAATATAGAAGCGCAAAGGCATTTGCTGGTGCCGATATCAAAGATTTAGAAAAGTTAGTATTCCAAACGGGTTTCTATCGTGCGAAAGCGCGCCACATAAAAGGGCTGGCAACAAAATTAGTTACAGAATTCGACGGTCAAGTGCCAAGAACGATAGGTGAATTAGTAACGCTTCCAGGTGTTGGTCGCAAAACAGCTAATGTTGTTTTAGGCCATGCCTTTAATATTCCAGGAATAACTGTTGATACGCACTTTGGTCGCCTATCACGCAGATTCGGTTGGACAACATCTCAAGATCCAGTCAAAGTCGAAGGCGAAGTAGGGCAATTAATTCCCGAAAAGGAATGGACAAACTTGTCACAACGAATGATTTGGCATGGGCGACGAATCTGTCATTCCAGAAAACCAGCATGTGGGGTATGTCCAATTGCAAAAATCTGTCCTAGTGTTGGCATGGGCGAGATGGATAAGGCAAAAGCGAAATTATTAGTAAAGACGGATAAGGATTTCCGGTGAAAAAATTATTTGCACTACTCTCTATTTCATCCTTGCTTCTTACTAGTTGTTCTGCTTCTTCTACAATTATTGCAGGTGAAGTTGTTTCGTGTGCGCAAATAAATAGCGATAAAAATTCAACAGGTGGAACCCAATTAGATTGCTTAGACGGATCAGCCGGAGTATCTGTGCAATCACTTCGTGGCCCGATGATTGTTAATGTGTGGGGCTCTTGGTGTGCACCATGCAAAGAAGAGATGCCTATTTTTCGTTCTTTTTTCGAAAAGACAAAAGGAAAGATTGAATTAATTGGCGTAGATGTTGAAGAAGCAAAAATAGAAGATGGTCAGAATTTCGTTAAGGAAAACGGCATGACTTGGCCAAATTTATATGATACAAATGGTGTAACTCGCAGAGATTTTGGAATGGGTGTTCCAGTTACTTGGTTTATCGCACCTGATGGCACGGTGGCCTATAAAAAAATTGGTGCGTTTAAGAATGAAATTGAGTTAATACAACTAACTTCTAAATATTTAGGCGTAAAACTTTAATCTTCATCCTTAGAACTCTTTAAACCTTGCGAAATAAGGCTCATAACATTGGGATCAGCCAGCGTTGTGGCATCTCCAACGCTACGATTTTCAGCAACATCTTTTAGCAAACGGCGCATAATCTTTCCGCTGCGAGTCTTTGGTAATTCAGCGACAATGAGGATTTGTCGAGGTTTAGCAATTGCGCCAATTTCTTTGGCAACGTGATTGCGAAGCTCTTTCAATAATTCGTCTCCACCAACATTTGGAATTCCACCACGCAAAATCACGAAAGCAACAATCCCCTGCCCAGTCATTTCATCGGCCGCACCAACGACAGCAGCTTCGGCAACTGCTGGGTGTGAAACCAACGCTGATTCAACTTCGGTTGTTGAAATTCTGTGACCAGAGACATTCATGACATCGTCAACGCGACCAAGTAGCCAGATTGCACCGTCATCATCTAACTTTGCGCCATCACCTGCAAAGTAAATTCCATCAAAGTGCGACCAATATGTTTCTCTATATCGTGCATCTTCGCCCCAAATACCGCGCAACATCGATGGCCAAGGCTGATCCAGAATTAAAAAACCACCATGTCCGTTGCCAACTTCTTGCGCCTTATCATTAACAACTTTTACGCTAATTCCAGGCAACGCTTTCATCGCGCTTCCCGGTTTTGTATCAGTAACACCAGGAAGTGGCGAAATCATAATTGCACCAGTTTCGGTCTGCCACCATGTATCAACAATTGGACAACGATCACCACCAATTACTTTTCGATACCACATCCATGCTTCAGGATTAATTGGTTCGCCAACAGAACCAAGCAATCGCAATGATTTCAAATTATGCGCATTTGGAAATTCATCTCCCCACTTCATCCATGTGCGAATAAGTGTTGGAGCGGTATACAAAATAGTTACGCCATACTTTGCAATAAGTTCAAAGATACGCCCCTTATGTGGCGTATCAGGAGTTCCTTCATATATTACTTGTGTCGCACCATTGATTAGTGGCCCATATACAACATATGAATGGCCGGTAATCCAACCGACATCGGCGGTGCACCAGTAAACATCGGTTTCAGCTTTTAAGTCGAATACAGCCTTATGCGTAAAAGCTACTTGCGTTAAATATCCACCAGTTGTGTGAGAAATGCCTTTTGGTTTGGCAGTAGTACCTGATGTGTACAAAATAAATAGCGGATGTTCTGAATCAAAACTTTGCGCCATATGTTCGCTACTTTGCCGGTCCACAATTTCGTGCCACCACACATCTTGATCAGAATCCCACGCAATTTCCTGCTTTGTTCGCTGAACAACTAGAACCTTTGAAACGTTTGTTGCGCCTTTTAACGCTTCATCAACGGCGGGCTTAAGTGCAAAAGGTGCGCCTTTTCTAAAACCGCCATCGGAGGTAATAACAATTTTTGCATCAGCATCTTGAATGCGCGACAACAATGCATCAGCAGAGAATCCACCAAAGACAACTGAATGTGGTGCGCCAATTCGCGCACAAGCCAACATTGCAATTGCAGCCTCTGGAATCATTGGCATATAAATTGCTACGCGGTCCCCATCGACGACACCAAGTTCGGTCAGGGCATTTGCACATTTTTTTACTTCTATGAGTAATTGCGCGTAAGTGTAAGTTTTTGTATCCCCAGGTTCGCCTTCAAAATGAAAAGCTATGCGCGCGCCACGACCTTCGTTAACGTGGCGATCGAGTGCGTTAACGCAAGCATTTAATTTTCCGCCAACAAACCACTTAGCGTAAGGAATTTGCCAATCTAAAATTTGGCTCCACGGTGTATCCCACTGTAATTGCCTAGCTTGCTCTTCCCAGAAACCCAGACGATCTTTCTCGGCACGTTCATAGATATCCGCCTTTGCATTTGCTTGCGCTGTAAAATCTTTAGTTGGCGGGAAATGGCGATTTTCAGTTGAAAGATTTGCTAGTGGGTCTTGATTCATGAACCTCAGATTACCCGTTACTCCTACTTATCAACAGCGCCTACCTGATATTGATTTACCCATGCCCTCTTCACCCAAAATGCGCAATCCATCCATCACAACGATAAGGAAAGAAAGATGACCCTTGCTTATTTATTGCGCATACTTCTCAAAATGCTCAACGATCCAATCCTGAATCAAGCGCTCGGAAAGCTACTCATTAATTTACTCAAAACTGTCGGCCTACTAGGATGATGCCCGAAAGGACCCTGACTTCGAAATCGGCAAAGAACGATTTCTACGCCAGGGTCTTTTCGTGCTTTCTAGAAAGCCAGTGACCACCGAGAGATAAGCCACATAGATAAGCCACATAGATAAGCCAGATTGGAGAGTCTTTTTGGCGCATTTGCTAAAAAGTGAGACAAAAA